>Ga0115006_10000132_pt1 | contig 36261 bp, 4 predicted proteins | sample ArcOceMetagenome_3_FD_88943 | JGI IMG/M metagenome (GOLD analysis project Ga0115006, IMG submission 88943) | Marine eukaryotic phytoplankton communities from Arctic Ocean - Arctic Ocean- Svalbard ARC20M Metagenome | ecosystem: Environmental > Aquatic > Marine > Oceanic | place: Arctic Ocean...
CACACACACACACACACACACACACACACACACAGGTGGGCAAGCTTCTAGCGAGGCGGCTCTGGCACACAGCAGTAAAAGTGGCTTTACGTACGCCCTCCCACAGCTGCTCCCCCCTCGAAAAGCAGGCCAAAAAGGCCTTTGAAAAGGTGTGTGTGTGTGTGTGTGTTGGTGTGTGTGTGTGTGTTGGTGTGTGTGTATGTGTGTTTTGGTGTGTGTGTGTATGCATGCACGTGGTTCTATTTTAGGTTCTGTTTACCTATCTTACTTCTCTCTCTCTCTCTCTCTCTTTCTCTCTCTCTCTCGTAGGGCGACCTAAACAAGGCACTGGAGCTCATGCCCAAGTACTGCCACGATGAACAAGTCCTTCTCCAGGGGCTAATCGCAGGCAAGACGGACCAGGTGCGCGCGCGCGCGCTCTCTCTCTCTGTGTTCACACACACATACGCATATACAGCGCACACAGGCGGAGTGAGTGTGGCAGAATTAAAGCTCAGAAAACAGAAAACATGTGCGCACATACAGCGTACACAGGCAGAGTACTTGCTGCAGCAACGAGCGCGCGCGAGCGTTGGCCAAGCGCCTGCTCATGCATGCACACACGCTCGTGCACGCGCACGCAGGAGGCGTTGATGCGCATGCCGCACGTGAAACTCTTCAAGCTGGCGTACTGGTCTCGCCTGTGGAACTTGATGGCATCGGAGCGCGTGCGTCTTTACTCGCGGAAATACGCCGTAGAGGGTGACCTGGTGCTCGCTCATCGGGCGGGCGGCGGCGGGGCAGACGGGCGGGGAGGAGGTGGTGGGGAGGACGGGGTTTCTGGCAAGTCCGTGCCCATGTGTCCAAGCTACCTCTCGGGGTTTACTAATAAGCGGGGGGGGAATGTCTGGCGGTTTGGGTGGCACGCTGGAGGGGAGGGGGGGGATGTCATCGGGGGGGACCAGGCGCCGGACATTCACGTAGTGTCTGCTCAGGAGGAGAGAGAGAGGGCGTTTTCGATTTTTGAGGTGGTTTTGCCAGTGGTGGATGGTGACGTGCGTTGCGTGCTGCCGAGGAATGGTGTCGGAAAGTTCATCAGACGGCTCGTCAAGGCCGAGGGCATGTCTGACGTGCTGAGGGGCGGAGACAATGCCACACAGAGGTGCGGCTTCCGGTCGCTGGTGGTGCGCCCTCAAGAGCTCGTGCACAAACTCATCTGCTACTCTGATCGTGACGCCGATCTTACGCATAGTATGGTGTCAGTCGATTTCAACCAGACCGTGGGGGGTGGTGAGTGCGGGCAACAGGATCGCGCGGGAGCTGGCCTTGATGGAAATGGAGGCGAGGGTCGCGAGACAGATGGGCAAGGGCTGGGGCGGTGGCGGGCGCTGGTCATGAGTTTTACTCTGCCTCCTAGCAGCTACGCCACAATGATGGTCAGGGAGGTGTGCGGTCCGCAGCCAACTCTTTGCATGCACGCACACGCGCACACGTACACGCATCCGCACGCATGCACGCATGCACGCATGCACGCGTGCGCGCGCACACACACACGCTCACTCACTCGCCTGCACATAGGTAATGAAAGCCTCGACGCACCCAAGCGATCAGTTTCGGTTGCGTTTGCAGCTTGAGGCACAAGAGGTCTGACCAGCCCCCGTTCTCACAGCGCAGGAGAAGCTGCCACGACTTAGTCCGCTCCCCTTTCCCTCCTCTCTTACAGTGCAAGCGTACCTGCTCCACACAAATTCGTCTACTGCCTCACCCCCCCCCCCCCGGAGGGGGACTGATTTGTGTATAATACACACGTTTCACACACACATCATCTCAGGATGCTGCCAGCGGCAACGTTTGGCAAGCTCGGCTGAAAAACCTCGTCAAGGTGTGTGTGTGTGTGTGTGTGTGTGTGTGTGTGTGTGTGCTGATGCGCGTATCTATGCTGAGGAGGAAGACGAGGAGGAGAAAAGGCTGAGGGTAATCTCTGAGAAAACGGACCCCCCACACTCAGTCTTTGTGTGACAATTGTGCAGGATGAGGATTACCGAGCACGGAGCATACCTTCTTCGCAGAAGCCGCCTCGCTCATCTGCTCCGGTCTCGGCAGAAGAAATCACAGGACGTAAGAGCAAGAGAGAAAGGGGACGGGGCGACGAAGGGGGGGGGAGAGGAGACGAGAAGACGGGCGGAGCGAAGAATGTGGCCGGCGGCGACGCGGCGGAGGCGGCGGCGCCAGAGCTGACGCGCGAGGAGCGACGCAAGCTGAAAAAGGCCCGCAAGATGGCCAAGCGCGCGGCAGAAAAGGAGGCGGAGCAGCAGGGAGGCGCGAGCGCGGCAGAGGACGCGGGCGGGGCGAGCGACGCGTGCGAAAGCGCGTGAAAAAGGAGGGGGGACGTTGAGTTTAGTGAGAGGGGATGTGAGCAAAGTGTAATACAGAATATGATTTTATTCATTTCAAGAATCGGTTTCTTGTACATAGTAAAAAAGCTTGAAAGCAGTCACAGGACTAAAACGTTAGATTGATGAAAATTCCTTACTCCGTGGCCCAGCACCAACCCTTGCAGGCGGCGGCTTGCGCACAGCCTTCATCCTCGCAAGCGGGTGCGATGGGTCGTTGAGCGCCTCTGCAGTGGGGAGTGCGTCGCCAGACTTGATCGGCACTAGCGTTCTGGTGACCGTCGGGATGAAGAGCTGGCGGAAGGCTGAGTTGAAAACAAGGCCGAGCAGCTGGTGTATCAAGAGCTCCTGCACAATCGAGACCACGCTTGCGATAATCCAGGCCACCTCCATGCTAGGATTGAAGTGCAGCCCGTGAATCATGATCAGATAGAAGCACAGACCGAACCACATATAGGCCATGATGTAAACACCATATGCAACCTTCGGCGGCAGCAGGAGCTGCAGCTCGTTGCGCCGATCTTCTGAGCGCGAAAGTAGACGATCGCGAAGCCAGCGCAGGCGCTTCTCAGCCAGGTGGCGCGAAGGCTTCATCTTCGTTGGTAGCGTGGGCCCCTCTCGACGTTCCTCATCACCCTCTTCAATGGGTGCAAGCGGACCATAGGTCTCTCGAGGCAGTGCCAGACCCGACGTTCTAGCCATACCCCGGGAGTAGCCGTAGCTTGAAGAGCCCACTGGGGCAGCGAGCATCTGCCGTCGCTCCATCTCGACGTTGTTCATCGGGAATAAGCGCCGAGGCAGATCTCGTGCGCCGGGAGGCCGAGGACCGCGAGGCTTGGGCCGGTTCCGCTCGGGACCTGGAGCGGCGTAGGGTGGCGGCGCTGGGGCCCCAACCTTTGGCGCTGACGCCCCAGAACTGGGTCGGCGGGCTCCCGCGGCGGGACCATACTGCTGTCTGCTTGCGGGCAGAAGACTCCAGTAAGAAAAACAGCAGGGCAGGTTGCTGTACATGTGGCAACAGCAGGAGCAGCAGCGGCAAAACGCTAAGGTGCACACAGAACAATTGGGAAAGGAAATCGACATTTTGAGCCTTTCTTACCTTGGAGGTGGCGGCGGGGGAGCATGCGACGTGCGGCGGAGCGAGGGGTACGAAGACTGCCCTGGTGGCGGCGGGGGAACGAAAGACTGTTGCATGCTCTGGGGCAAAGCGTTCCTCAACCTTGCAGCACTCTGCCCAGGCTGCATTGCAGCCATCATGTTAACCGGTTTGAAGCCTTGTGGCACCGGCGGCCGGGCGCTAATGGTCACGGGGGGCGCTGGAACACCTCCTCGCACGTTGCGGCTTCTCTGATCCTCTCCTCCGGCCCGAGAGCGTCGCGGATAGCTGCCAGAATCTGAATTCGGGACGGCTGGCCGTGGATTCACTCCTGCCGGCGGTGGTGGGACATTGCGCGGCGGTGGCGGTGGTGGAGGCGCGGCTTGCGGCTTGTAGTCAACGTCCTGCTTTGTAGCCCTTTCCTCGCTGGAACTATGCACAGAGGTACGCCTGAAGAATCCCTGCCCGTCACCACCCGCGGGCATGGGAGGCGGCGGCGGCCGATTGCTCTTTCCCGGCGGGGGAGGCGGGGCGGGCGCTTTTCCTGCATCACCGGCTGCCTTACCCGAAGCAGCCGCTCCCCGGAGAGCCTCGTTCCGGCGCACAAAGGTCTCGGTCCCGATCATAGCCTTAGGAGGCGGCGGGACCGATGACGCGGCAGACGTAGTCCGCGATGATCCCATTGATTCATATCCTTCTTTGTCCGTCAGGCGTCGACGCAAGCTCTTGGCTGCCGACATGTCCCCAGGTGGTGGCGGCGGAGGCGCGTCTCCAATGGCTCCCCGCTTCTCCACGTCCTTTGGCGAGGCACGTCGCACGAATTCGGGGCGCACACCCATGGGAGGCGGAGGGCCGCCAGGCGCTCCTTTTGCAGGGGCCGCCGGCGGCATAGGAGGTTGCGGCACGAAAGTCTCGCCTCGAGTCCTGCTGTCTGCCTGCGGCGCTTTCTTGCCCAGAATGTCCATGGCGCCGCGCACTGCAACGGATTCTTGTACACGCCTCACACGGCGACGACGGTGCATTTTCCATGTCGTCTCACTGTCGATCGATTTGAAAAGCGCAATGAAGATCACCCCGATGGGAAACATGATGATCGCGGACGTGATACCAGCCGCAATGCGCGCCGTGAGATCGAAGCCCCCGCGCCCTAGAAACAGGATGTTGAGTGTCAGGTTGCCGATGAAAATCACAAAGAGACACGTGATGCGTCTTGGCCGGGTGAAGGAGCTGAAGACAGGGCGCCAGATGATTCCGCCAAACACGTGCTCCGTCTTGAGCAGCTGCAAAGTCTGCACCCTCCACGACTTGTAACGCGTTGCCATGCGGTGCTTGAGGATAGCCTTAATCATCACGTAGTCGCGCGCACGCATCTCCTCCTCCTTGCTCTTTGCGGTCTTGTAGGCATCGCCTTCATCCCTATACTTGATCTGCTGACTCAAGTCCGCCAGAGCACGCTTGTCCTGCCGGCGTGCAAACCAGCACGCAGTCCAGTAGATAAACAGCAATGCCCAGCACACAGCGAACGCGAGGATGCGATCCGGCGTCCATCGCATGAACGGGTTCGCTTCATTTATGATGAGGATATCATCAATGTCTCCAAGAGACTTGAATAGCACACTGGCAAAGTCAGTCATGTGGAAGGCCTCACACGTAACGTGCTCCCGTGATATCTTGTCAACAATAGCGCCTTTGCTCTGGTATGAACGCTTCTGCGGATCCCAGTAGTTACATCTGTCAAACACGTCTCCGCCTCTCGTCGCCCTAGCCGTGGCTTCCTGCGCGAAGGTGATCCTCACCGGGTCCTCCAACCTGTCTTGCCGTAGCGTCGAACCGTTCTGGTAGTGCGTGGTGAGGTTGAGTGTCAACGTGTCTGAGCCGATAGGCTTTTTGGCCCGAGGGTGCACATCGGTTCCCCACTGCACTGCAGTCAAATCGACAGCAGTGAGACCGACGGAGGCCGGCGCTGGCAAACCCTTCGCTGGCATGCTGAGTTGCACCCTCTTTTGAGCCGCATCTGCTCTCCGCTTGATTTCAAAAATTGTCTTTGGGAGCGACCAGTTGGCGCCAAGAAGACGAGTGCGAGCGACGAGCAGTTGCACATTGGTGGAGGCGGAGACCCTTGGAGTTTGGCCGACGTACATATTTCGCAGCTGGTAGCTCGTCATGTCGTCGACCAAGTCCGTGATTTGAATCGACATGTTCTCATTGTGCTGGATTGCACTTTCAGTTGACTTGTCGAGGCTGGCCTGGAGCACTTCACTGTAGGTGCTTGTTGTGTAATCCATCGTCTCTTGTGCTAGGCCAGAGCCATTTAGCGCAAACGAAAGGACCCGTTTTGTCAGCTGCAGGCAGGAATCCTGCGTCGTACGATTTGCAAATGCGCTGCCTGCCCTGAAGATGCTGTTGGCAAACATGGCCGCTTCGTCTTCTCTGGGCACAACAACACTGAGACTTTCGCTGATCTTGGACGTAAGGTATAGTCGCAGATCGTCGTTGTCACAGTTTGTGCCGTCATTCTTGCAACCGGTCTTAATGCGCCGTTGTGCAAGAGAGGTATCTAAGAGACTGCTCAGGCAGGTCCCCAGTGCCAGAACGCTTTCAATGTCCCCCAGCTGAGCAGCTGTGTTGATTTGTTGCGTTACCATGGTGGCGGACGCTTGTGGGTCAGGCGGTTCAGAGACACGGACAATGACGGCCCTTCGCACGTCGCACCTGCCCGCGTTGACAACCCGTACACCAAACGAGGCGTTGCGTGCTGGCTTGTTTACGTTTGGCAATCTTGCCGACGTGTACTGGCGACTTGTTTCAGCAATGGCAACGCTGGTCACCTCGAGAGAATCTGGCTCCACGTCCAACACGTACGTGTAAATGTACGTCAACGGAAGGTTGTCAGGGATGTCTGTCCAGCCACTGGCTTCCAGCTGAAACACCGTGTCAACCGAGAACCCTGACGGTGGGGAAACCGTGAATGAACCTCCAGAAGGAGCTTCGCTGATCATCATATCCACCTCTGCAAATCCCACACCGCTCGCAGAAGTAATCTCGAGCCTGAAACGGTATGATGCGCCCTCCATGAGGGCTTTGGGCCTGAAGAGCATCGTGTCGCCAAACTGCGCGTTCAAAGTTAGCATCTTTGCGGGGTCCAACGCGTACCCACCGCGAAGTTGTCGCCACTCGAACCGTAACGTGGGATCCGTGAAGCTCTCAGGTTTACCCTGCAAAGCAATGTCGGTTCTCGAATCTTGATATCGAGCACCGGGCATCTCAGTATATGCAAGCGGCTGGGCTGCCGGTGTTACGTAGAGCACCACGTATGCACTGCTTGCAAAGTATGTGTCGCCGAACTGTGCTGATATGGTCGCACTGAACTTGTACTGCCCCGGAACCAGCGCCCCAGCAGGGATAGTGATAGTTTCACTGTCCACCAGAAGCGTCTGGTCACCTTTAGAAAAGCATGGCCAAGGTTCGCATCCCCATTGCACACTCTTTGAGGGCACAGATTCTGCATTTCCAAGCACCTCCATTCTTAGTTCAGCGGAATCCGACACAGAAATTGCCCTGCTCCCTCCATATATTCTTGCAAACAATGACAAACGATTGACGCGGATGAGCAAATCAGAGGTCACAACCACTTTCTGTCCATTGACAATGGCCTCTGCCGACGCCTTATATCCAAAGTCGATGCCGGCACGAAGCGTGTTCTTCGGAATATAGAGCCGTCTTGTCGTATACTGCGTCACTGCTGGAAGCACGCCGTCCGAAGCGGACACAGCACTCCATGCATACGACAGATCGCTGTTACCGCACTTGGACGCCTTGGCAGCCACAGAAAGGTGCAGGTCTGCAGTCGGATTCAAGTCCACCAGCGGCCCACCTTCCACGTAAATTATGGGCACACCGTCTGCCTGTCGGGCCACCACATGCTGGGCAGTCGATTTCTCCCCAAACATGTTTGTGGCCTCCAGATTGAATTGATAGGTAATGCCCGTGTCCATTAAGGATGCATCGATCGAGATCGAAGAGGCATGGCACTCACCTGTCAGCGCCCAAGCCGGGCACGGAGTGTTGGCGTTCGCCGTGCGAATAGCGTCGGAAATCTGCTCTTCGGACAATCCCCCAGGGGCTACACCCCACCTGAACCGCAAAGCGCGGCCAGCAGACCCCGTAGAACTGCGCGCATCCAAGGTCAGCACATCGCAAGCTCCAATCTGTGTGGGCCCTTCAATGATAGCAGTTGGCTGAGCCGCCACGTCTGGACTGATTATTCGCACGCTGCCTGCACTGAACAAAGAGTTGCCGTTTGCATTTCGGATTTTGTTTTTTGCCAATTTGACATCCTCTCCGGGCAGAATCGTTGCCTCTGCTCCCAATCGCACCCACAAATCCTTCGGATTGTACCAGAAGAGGGTACACCCTTTGCCAAGACGGAGGCCGGGATCGACGAGCAAAACGTCGCAGGCTGCTTCTGTCGTGATCTGCCCGAAATCAGTGGCCACATCAAAGTGGATGCTGAGATAGGATCCAGACTCAAGGAATTTACCACCTGTGGGTATGGGAGGCAATGGAACAGCCACGTCGATAGAGAAAGGACTACCGAAGAGATGAGCTGATCCGTCCTTTACGTCTAGCCGATACCTTCCTGGAGTCTCGATGCTGTAAAAGCCCAAATACTTGCCGTTACCCATATCGAAAATGTTGGCGGCTACCTGGTCAGGGCATGGATTGGCGCACGTGGCCAGGTACACCGAAGTCGCAAAAACCAGTCCACCCAAAGTGACAGGATTGTAGAAATCATCGCGGGTCACAATCTCGAAGGTGGAAATCTCATCAGTGATGGCATTCCTCGTACCAACGCCCGAGATTGTGCTCAAGGATGCATTTGCGTTGATAGGTCCAACATCCAGAGTAAACGGACTTCCCTTCACATGCTCACCGGCAAAGGTGAGGGCAAACACATATTTCGCGCTTCGTGTAAAACTCACACTCCCTGTGTATTTGCCAGCACCAGCATACGTCACCTTGCCGAGGACTGGCTGAATTCTTGCGAGCTCATCTTCCGAAAGGTGTTTTGAGTCGCCAGTGGCCTCTGCTTCGACAGCAGCACCTTTTGTATCCACAATATTTCCGTACTGGTCTGCACTCATCAAATCAAATTGCAAGTCACGGCCAACCACAGCATTTGCAAACATGCTAGTCCCTGCGCTGGACCCCGGCGGGTGAAAGCTTGCGGGCATTATCGTGATGTCGAATGGAACGCCGCTGATTTCAATGTCCGCCACCGTGACCAACATTTGGTATTTTCCGGCGCGGGTGGCAGTGAAGTCGACCTCTATCAAGCCTTGGGTAAGCTTGATAATATCTATCCTACTGGTAGCGACCCCGGTCATTGTTGCCTCGAATCCAATGTCTGCTCGCGGATCAGGTGCGATAGCGTTGCCATAAAAGTCCCGAATCTCCACGAGAAATTGTCCCGTGACCCCTGCTGTCGCCAGTGTATAGATTTCACCCACAGCCATCGGCAGTGGCCGGCAGGACATGGCGTACACATCCGAAGCACCAACTGTGACATTGAACGGGCTGGCCTGGATGTGCTTCGTCTGCACGAACACCTGTAAGCCGTAAACTCCAGAACGAGTGATGGATGATGGCAGCAATATGTTGTAAGTTCCATCTTCATTGGCCAGACCCTCTTTCACGGGGGTTGCAAGATCGATGCCAGGCACTTCAATCCATGCCGCAGAGAAAGATGATAAATGATCTCCAACATCGATTTTCAGGCCCATTCTATCACGCAACTCTAGGACAGCGAGGCCGCTCGTGCCCGCAGAGAACGTGATCGGCATAGAGCTCACGATCAGGCTCGTGTCTGCGCTAGGTGCTCCTGCTTGCATGACGATGTTGGCGGTGAACGGGCTTCCTGGAACAGTGACGTTGTTGACAATGACGGTAATGTCAAATGTACCCAGGACGACTCCCATGTACGACACTTCGACTTCACCATTCCCAAGATCTTTCACTGCCGGAATTGTTGTCAAGCGCTCGTCAGACAACACGACTTCGACTTTGGCGCTGCTTTCCAGCTGGGGATTTCCATATGAGTCAAACAATTTGGCACGGAAAATGCTCGTTCTGCTGATTACTCCGCCGTTGATGCCAGCTCCCTTGATCAAGGTCTTCGCGGGATCAAGCGGTGCAACTGCTACCTGGATGAGGTACGGCGAACCAGAGATGTGAGCTCCAGCTCTTTTTATTTCGACACCATAGCTGCCCGTGCTCGTCAGGATGAACCAGGTAGAATACTTGCCAGTGTTCAGATCTGTTACACTGAAATTAAACACCCGCACCGGATTCGTGTAGATAACAAAGATTTCGAAAGAGTCCGCGCTCCCTCCTACTTTTACATCATTGCCATACGCATCTCGAGGGTGAATGAGAATGCTTGCATTACCGCCTGCATAAACCCCCGTGGTACCAGGACCCGAGGCCGTGCACTTTGCAGCAGCGATTTCCGCCGCGCCGAATCCTACGACAATGGGAAAATACCCTAGCGCAACCCTAGCAGTGCGTTCGAAACCGTCCACGGATGGATCAATCTCAAAACCCGCGAATGTTGTTTTGTCCGCGAATGTTGTTTGAATCTCAATATTGTAGTGTCCTGATTGGGTCCAGATAACGTTGTGAAGATACTTGTTGTTGTATTTCATCAGTGCCCGATCAGAAGAATCTGCAATGTAAGTGGCCTTAAATTCGCGTCTGTCTGGCATTATCGCGAAGAATTCCGAGCCACCATCAGTGCGCGTGTTCCCATATTTATCTTTTGCATCCACAGCTATCTCGTGGACCTTTCCAGCGATGCCTTCATCGCTGAAAATGATTTGAGAAACATCAAGATCGAGAGGACCAGGCCTGATGCTAACCAAGAAAGGGCTCCCGAAAATGTTCCTGCCCCCTAGAGTTATGCTCAGGGCGTGGGGACCAGCTTCATTGGAAGCCGTGCCGTCTCCGTATGCAAGACTGTAAGAACCGTCCTGGTTGTCTAAAGGTACGACGATTGTCCGAGAGAATGACGGATTAGTAATGTCTGCCAAAAACACGTCGCCGCCCTGCGTGATATCGTTGCCAAATGAGTCACGTGCGTACAGCGTCAACGTTGCAGCGACCCCGACGGTTCCAAGTGAGGCGCCATCCCCTTCAATGTAACACCTTGATGCAACTGCGATGTTTGGTTCGATGACCAGCTCGACTGGGCTCCCGCTCAAGTGCCTCCCGAGTTTTGTCACGCTCACATTGTATGTACCCACGACATATGGTGTGTACACGTACTTGAAGGATGCTCCCGGAGACAGGGCCGAGTCGAATTGGGCTCGAATTCTCGAAGGACCAACGAGTTGAACGTCGAACAGGGTGTCTGCATTCGTCATCAGATTTTGGAAAGCATCTTTGGCAGTGATAATGATCTCGGCTTGCTCTCCAACCATGGATCCGGAAAGTCCCCTCCCACTGGCGATCGAAGCTTCTGGCTGAATTGCTGCATTGTGTACAGTGACATTATAGGGCGACGAAGCAACGTGTCTACCGTCGAATGTAAGCTCCAAGCGCGTTGCAAGCGAATTTGAAGCCATATATTCTACGATGATGTTCGAAAATACAGGAATCGTGCCCTTACCGTCGAAGATAGATTGAGTGGGTCCATACGACAAGTTGCCTATCACGTCTACCGATACGGACTCCAGTGCACACACTGTGGAGGAGCTCGTCACACTTGTGCATTGTTTTTCTCTCTTCCCTCCGACGATTTTGGCAATAAGACTGAACGCTTCCAAATCTGTAATATTCGCGAAGTTGCCGAACGAGTCCTGGACTGTCACCGAAAATGTTGACGGGATACCAGCGGCGAGGCTGGTCATGCCCGATCCCGACAGAGTAAATCTTGTTGGATCGGGACGACCAGGCTCGACCTTCACGTCCATGGGCTGGCCGTTGAGCAAAACCTGATTGATCCTTACATCCATCCGGTAAATTCCAGACTGCGTCAAAAGCGTTTGCATCAGGAACGGCGTGCAGATTGTCCGTGCAGTGGTTCCGATTGGCGCGGAGCAAGCCGGCATGCTTCTGTACGTACCATAAATCACATCAGCATCCGAAGAGGCATACGGCACCAATGAGACGGTGACTTGGTCAGGAAACGCTGACGAATCCGATCCGGGAAGCACATCTTGGTAGGCTTGCTTGTTTCCGTACACATCCCTCGCTTGTACATTAAATACCATCGCATTGCCACACGTGGCCACCGATTGCACTGTGCTTGTTGACAGACCAGCAACGGTCTTAGCAGGAAGCACGATTGCCGGCTGAAAAGGTGCACTGTGAATGAACTTCTCTGGGGCCTTGTCTCCGGTCTCCTGATCAATATCAGCGTGTAAAATCCCCACTGAATAGAGACCAGCAGCAGTGACGTAATATGCGCCATAATAGGAGCCGTCATCTGTGTCTCGGAGGGCAACTTCGACTCTGTTTGTGATATCACCTGTGCTAGGATTGAATTTGCCCACCCACGTTTCCCATACATCTCCACCCCTGTCAGCAGACACACCAAAGTTATCAGCAGCTTCAATCCTGAATGATCCTTCGACGCCTGCAGTTTGGAACAGCCATTGCTTTGTTCCCAAAATTTGCACGCCGAAGCCACTTGCGATTGAGTTCTTGGCTCGTGTGCCAGAGTAGTCACGCACGACTATCGGCTGGAACGGACTCCTTTCAAAGTTCACTGCAATGGCCGGGACGCACGGATTGATTGGCAAACCATTCGGGCCATCGCAACTGATTTTGTCGCAGGTTCCCTGTGCCTTGCACTCTTTGAGAATGTCACAGTTGGTACCGTTACAGCATGTACGATTGCAAATGAGCAAGTTGAACTCAACCCTGCCTTCCACGGCCGGGGAAAATGTAATACGATACTGACCTTCTCCTCCAATGTCTTGGACAGTGAAATTCTCTCCATTTTCGCCTATCGGGTTAAATTGGAACATCTCAGTGCTGTAAAAACCTACTTTGGTGGTCTCGTTATAATACGATCGATTGAAAGGCTGGAACACTATCATCTTGTCATCACCCAGTCCTGCGTCCATTTGCTCTTTGACGTTGTTGTATTTCAAACTACGAACGTTGGAAAAATAGTCCATCATGGTCAAAACCAGGCCGGCTGGGGAGTCTTTCCGCGCGAAGAACAGTCCGTTTCCAGTCACTTTCGAGGACAAGTAGTACGGCTCGCCTGGTTCGACGTCGACAGTGAATGGGCTGCCGAAAATTTGCTGTCCACCAGTCAAAATCATCACGTTATTGATTCCTGCAACAACCTGAGCGTATTTTCCCTCAAGCTCGCCAGGCGTTGTGGTAGCCGTAAACTCTCCAAACAGTGTGGTCGCCACTTCCGACGTCACGACGAGCTGGAAGAGGTCAGAATCGTCATCCATCCGAACATTGCCGAAGGTATCCATGGAGTTCAGTAAGAATGAAGTGCCTTCGAATCCCTGCCCGGGAATTGCATAATTTTTCAACCCAGGCCCAAAGGCGCGACAGTTTTTGGGATCAATCGCACCCCCAATCACGCGGAAGTGCGCGGGACTTTGCCACTGGGAGCAAGGACCCGCAGTTGTCATACCAGGCATCAACACTGCAGCTACCTGCGGGTACGAACACCCTAAGCCTTGCACTAGGGCATTCCCCAGCTTCACCTGGATCTGGTAGTAGCCTGACTTTGTGATTACGCGCGAGTAAGATACCTCCTCGCGAGATCGTATTCTCGAAAGAGCACCCACGAAAGATGTGTTCAGACAATCGCAATGCTTGCCGCCGTCATAGTTCCTTCCAAACATGAAACCAACCTTGCAATCCGTGCATTCATACAGATCAGCTTGAGACGGAGGCAATTGCACCTGCGGCCCGATTTGGATGAAGTGCCCCGAGTCGTCAGACATTACTAGCGCGACAGAGGGCACATTGCCTGCAGGTGACTCCTTGACCAGCGATCCATCGCACTGGTCGCAACCTGCAGTCAATGGCCCATCCTCGACTATGCTGAAACCTCGCGTAACCACTGCACTATAACCGGGGTCCACAGAACCTGGGAGGACTACTCCCGTATACGGACTGCCCTCAATCTCAATCAGCGTTTCTACCGGTTGGTCGCGTCCAAATAGATCTTTTTTGAAGCTGATCAATTTGAGGAAAACGTAAAGAGTAAAGCGACCAGTACCTCTGGGAAGAAGGGACGCACGATAATCGCCATCTGATAAGGAGTCGGTGTAATTTGTGAAAGTAGAATTGTCGTCCTCAAGCTTCATGCGGACGACGAATTGATCACCTCCACTAAGACGTCTCGACCCAAATTTATCCCGAGCTTGGACGGCAAAAGTGAAGGAAATCCCAGCAGTAGCCTCCGAGCCCACACCAGAAGCCGTGCATCGCGTGCCATCAATCGGTCCTGCGGCGATCTGAATCTTATACGCTTTCCCATTCACAAGGGAATCGCCGAACCTGATTTCGCCCTCATATTCACCTGCAATCTGTGGAGTATAGCTCACAGAATAAAGGCCAGTGGACAAATCAACTGCCGGTAGTTTCAGAGTTTGTACCCCGGCAAGTATAATCCGGAAGGGATCTCCGCCTTCAGTTCGCTTATTCGAGTATCTGTCTCGCGCCCGTATGAAAAACGTCGCTGCAACTCCCGATGTCGAAGACGAAATGCCTGCACCGTAGGCTTCAGACGCTGTCGCATCCACTCTGCCTGGACTTGCGAGAGACAATAGTGGTGTTCCCGCAATTTTCAAAGCCCCAGCACAAGGCTCAGACAACTGAGAGTCCAAGTTGCACGGGCCCTTGACGACATACAGGCTGTATAAGCCGGCAACAGTGACGGTATATTGTCCGTCAAATTCATTGACGGCCACAGTGCTCACAATGGGGGCTTGGATGCGATACATACGACAATCACCGTCTGCTGTACAATCTCCACGGCCGCCACAGGTAAGGAAGGGGTCACAATATTTGCTGCACGTACTCCCATAGAAGCCGGGGGCACATTGCTCGCATCTTTCGCCCACGAAGTTTTTGCGGCATTTGCACTCAAGTTTGCCCGGTGGACATGTGCCCCGTCCATTGCTGCAGTATTCGCATGGCCAAGAAAATTCGTCACAATTATCCGAGCCCGTTCTGCTGTACCAGTTGGGTGAACAGGTGTTGCAGTTGACGCCAGCGAAATTGCCTTCACACTCACAGCCTGCTTCAGTGCAGGTGCCATGACCAGAGCATGTAACGCCTTCGCGACAGGCCGGGAATACAGCAGACTGTTCCGTTAGACCCGTGCTCTGCAGATACGCCGTAAATAAAACTCCTGTAATGTCTGAAGGCATGGTCGGATTTCCATATGAGTCTCGCACCTGAATTTTGAAAGTTGACACATCTCCAGCTGTCGAAAAGTCTCTGCCTTCGCCAAAGATCTTTGCATTCTCGGCCTTCATTACACCAGGCCCCACTGCAATTTTGAATGGGCTTCCCTGGATTCCGGCTCCATTCAGACTGACGGTAAAGTTGTACACTCCGGCAATGGTTGCATTGAATACCAGCGCAAATCGGCCTGTTGACTTTTGTAGCTCTGCGGTGGCTTCGTACGAGTCAGGCCCAGTCAAGATGCCTGCAATGTCATCGGACGGAGTCACCTCATCATAATCCTTACGATTGCCGAACCTGTCTTTGGCTTCCACCACCAATTTACCGAGCTCTCCGGCAGTAGTCAGCGTAAGGAGTGGCTCTCGAGCATTGGACATGGAGGCAACCGCAGTCGCCGCATTCACTTTCACGGTCAGCGGGCTGCCCTGAATATGTTCACCTCCTAACAGCACTGTCATCGCGTAGTTACCTGCCACAGTCGTGGTGTACCGTACTGCATACTCGCCAGGCTTGTAATACTCGGACCCAATGGTTCCGTCGGGCGCTGTCCATGATGCTCTCACCTCCTTGTTGCCCCGGCCTATCAACTTGACTCCATCAGAATCTCGGAGGGTAATGACTACCAGTCCTGCGTCATCTGGACACGCGTGCGCACCCGTTTTGTCTGGACACCCGGCAATGCTGCATACACGAATGTTGTCAGGACACTCGCCAACACCGCTTGCAACAGTTTTCTGCGCAACCGGTGGACCAGGCTGGTCCTTGACAATGACAGAGAAGGGACTGCCGCGGATGTGGACACCGTTCACCTTGACAGCTATGCTCAGGTCCCCTCCTTCCGACGGTTTATACGACTTGAGGTACGTTCCGTCTCTCCTATCGAGAAGAAGGGACTCCGATTCAACAATTGAGGGTAAAAACGTGATTGAGAAAGACTGTGCAAGGCCCCCCTCAGTCCGCCTATTGCCATACTTGTCGCGCGATGTGATGATGAAGCTCATATCCTCTCCCTTCAAGCCACCTATCACTCCCTCACCGGAGGCTGTCGTCTTTGAGGCGTCAGGCAAACCCGCGTGAAAACGCACGGGAAACGGACTGTTACGAATGTGGTCATCGTCTACCATCACATAAACTCGGAACTCGCCACTTTGAGTCACAAGATAATTTGCACTGTACTTGCCGTTTTGTTCATCGTTCATGTTGGACTCATACGGAATCAAGTACGGGGTTGCAGCATCAGAAATGTATTTGAATACTTGGACCGTCACCGGATCGTCTCCCTGCGTACGTATGTTGCCATAGACGTCCCGTGCTTGAATCAAGAAGTCAACCTTATCGTCCACCAAAATGTCAGCCGACAGGCCCGAACCGGCTGCATCACACTGGAACGCCTTTATCACGTTAGGTCGCGTGATCACATCAAACCTGTTCCCGCGGATGCCTTCACCATTCACAAGGACCGTCAGCTTATAATCTCCCGCCACAGTTGTGGAGTATCGTGCAATTAGAGTTCCGGGTATAGTGGAACTCCTGATGAAATCTCCCTCCAGTGCTGCGCCACCCTCCAGGCTAATCTCAGCAAAATCATCGCTGTCCCCCTGAATATTGCCGTATACATCACGTTGTTCGATGAAGAACGTCGAGCTATCTCCAGCAGTTGCAAGAGACAGCGCCGTCCCACGCGCGGTAGTGGCTGCAGGATCTGTGGGACCTGGCTGCATGTTGATCTCCCAGGGATTTCCTTTGAGGGCTTCAAGGTCGTACGGGAATGCCCTTTGCCGATAGGCAATTTCCACTGAGTATTTGCTCGCCCGCGTCAGTGTGAACATGACCATGTGTGTTCCATCATACCTGTCCACAATCTCTCCGAAGTAGAATGGAGCCGCAAGTGGCTTTGGCTTCAGGGTCAGAACAACCCTGAAATTATCACCACCTTTCGTCTTGCGATTTCCCCACACATCCCGCGCCTCGATGGTGAACCATCGAACCTGGCCCACGGTACCCTCTTGCAGTCCTGGGCCGTACACAACCGTATGGTCCGCAGATGGCAGCTCCGCTGGAAACGCCCTGGCAGAAAATGGGCTGTTGTGGATTGGCACCGGAAGAGGCAGTGTAATAGCCCCAACCTTAGATATCGACACATCAATAACAAACAAGGCACTCTGCGTCACCATATATTTGATGCCGTACGTCCCGTTCTGGAAATCGGTGACATCTCCAGCGAAGTAACTTGAGCTGCGAATAATTGATGTTAACGAATCACCACCTAGCGTGATGGTGTTGCCAAATCTGTCTATACCTGCGACTACGAAGGACGCAACGTCACCAGCAACGGCTTGATACAGGCCACACGCCTTGTCAATATCCTCGCCCTTGCTCCATGCAATGTCGTCTGTCGGGGTGGTAGTGTTGTCAAATGCACATGCTGCGATAGTGTTTGGTCCATATAGGGGGCCAGGCTTGACAACAATGTGGACAGGGCTCCTCTGAATGTCCTGTTGCCACACCTTCACGGAAACGTGGTAAAAACCGGCCGCAGTCATTCGATAATAGATTGTATACAGGCCAGAATTGGGATCAGCCACATCAACTACCATACCGCCATTCGTGTGACACAACCTCTCATCCCATTGCTGTCTGCACTCAGGAGCGTAGGTCACGGATGCATTCTCCCGCACTAAGTAGCCCCCGTAGTCGAGAAGGTTGCCATAGCGGTCACCAAGTTGAGCAACGAGGAATGTGATGACCCCTGCCCTAGTCGTCGTGGGGGCTGAAAGGTCAAGGAGCATGCTAGATGTCGATGCAATTGGAGCTGCCGCCCTCACAGGCATTACAAATGGATTACCCTTAAGCCCGTACTTCTCGTTCAAGTAGATATACAAGGGATACGGACCAGATCTGGTAAAACTAAAGTCACACCGATATTTTGCTTCAATCTGGTCGTATTGATTGAGAAGCCCGAGTCTGGTCGTATTGACATTATCGAAGCCTGGAACTCTACACACTATTGTATCTTGCATGTGTCTGGGATTGTCCTGCTCGTTTCCAAATTCATCCAGAATATCAACTTGCACTGAGCTGATTGTTCCTGCAGTAAACGATGACAGGGCAGGCCCATACGGGATTGTTGTATTCACACTGGACTCTGCAGACAACACCCGTATTGCAAATGGGCTCCTGCGGATGTTTTGCGTCTGCAGCGTAATGGACATGAAGTACTCACCAGCAGCAGTTATCAAATACAAGCCCCTGTACAGCCCGAGCCCGCACGGTTTGAAGGGCGGAAAGCCACCGATGCCACATTCGCCAATGTGTTCGATAGAAGTGACGGCTCCGAGATAGTCCGCACCTGACAAGAATTGTACGAAGGTTTCGAAAACAATGTTACCGGCGGTCAGATCAATTCCAAACACGTTGCGTGCTTGAATCGTGTACGATCCAACGACACCTGCGACCGTGCCAGATAAACCGTCTCCTACTGCAAAACACCTCTCTGGTTCTGGAATGCGGGAAGCTTCGAAAAGCTCCGGGTAGAATGGACTGCCGTGAATGTGTATGCCTGCCTGCATGATCCAGATGACATAGACTTGCACGTCCATGGCAATGTATGTTACGCGATGTTTTCCATCTCCTGGGTCATCAGGATCTTCCAACGACAACGCCATGAGGCCGTTTTCATTTCCGTCGCAGAACATGTATGGGTCTTGCGCCAAGGGCCCTCCCAGAATCTCCAAATCAAAAAAGTCATCGCACCCTGTCTGGTCGTTCGTGAATTGATCTCGAGCCTGGATGATGAAGGTAGATTCTGAGTCGATTTCGGCAACGATTAGAGCCCGTCCTAGAGCAACACTTGCCGTTGTAACTGTGACTCCAGGATACACCTGTGGCTTGAACGGCGATTGGTGAATTTCAAATAGATCAATCATGATCGAAATATGATAGAAACCAGCACGTGTGCAATTGTACCTGATGGTATACGTGCCATCGTCATGGTCCTCGACTTTGTAATGAAGACGTTTGTTAAGGTCATCAGTGTGAGTGACGAGAATGTTGAAGTTTTCTCCACCATACGTGACTCTGTTTGAATATCTGTCCCACGTTTGCAGACGGAAGTCGGTCAAAAGATCATCTGCGCGGACTACGAATCTTCTTTCAGGTGTTTGAACTCCTCTGCCAGTTGCCAGAATTTTGGTTGGGAAGCCTCGACCTGCAGACAGCATCACATCAAATGGACTTCCACTGATGTGAACCTGGTCGAACGAAATTGACACTCGGAAGTAGCCAGTGACAGTTGCTGTGTATTGCACTCCAAAGCTGCCGTCATAATTGTTCTCATACGTGGTGGAGACAATCAAATCTTTGACGCACTCTCCATCGCTCTTGCGCTGCGGAGTACATACCCATTCGACAAAGAAGGCCTGCGTGAAGGGGCTACCGAAAGGCCGCTGATTGCCATAGTCATCTCGAACCACTACTGCAAAGTGCGGAGCAACTGGAATCATCTGGCCCAATTCATTGGTGTACCAGTCATCCGCAAACGCCGGCATAATGCCAACCGCAATGCTCGCAGGGATGTTGACGTCGTTTGCAACGATTGTAAGGTCGCTGTAAGGACTGCCAAAGATTGGCTCGTTATCTACAGCGATGAAAATCTGGTATTGCCCTGCACGAGTGCTCATGTACGTCATAAGGTATCTGCCGTCTGTAGAGGCATTCCATGCTATGTCAAGCCCGTGATAGCACGCAGTGAACAGCGTCCATCTCGGCCGTTTGGTCTCTAGCACTTCCAACGTCTCTGTGCAACTCATCGACGAGTTGGGATATTGGACGTAATTGTCGTTGAGATTCCCGAAGCGATCGCGGGCAATCACGCTGAATGACGAGGTCAATCCAGCCGTCGCTATGGTTAGGCCAGAACCAACTGCGACGGTGTATTGTGCATCGATGATGGCAGGTTTGATGGTCAGAATGCTGGGGATGTCTTTGATGGGAACTTGGCCCAGCGTGATTGTCATCATGTACTGGCCTGCAATTGTGAACAGATACGAAGTCTCGAAAGTCCCATCGTTCCGAGTCTGGGCAACCTGCAAATTGGACGGTGTATCCATCTGAGGCCCCGTGATCTGCACAACGAACACCTCCTTGCCTTGCGTCCTCTTATTACCCCGAATGTCAACAGCCTGAATGGAGAAGGTTTCATTTTCGCCTGCTACTCCAACAGCATACGCATCATCGTATCCATATGACAGCTCTGCTGTGATGTTGTCGGCAATTACGTAAGCGTCGACGGGCGAGCCATATACATACAGACGTTTGCCGCAATCTGGATGCATAAGCCTTTCTTGGCAGTTGTAGTCCAGGAATGCCGACATGTAGTACAAGCCACTTACAGTAGTCTGGTATGCGACATCGTATACGCCGGTGTTGGGGTCAGTAATGTTAGGAACGAGGACCGTGTTGTACTCCAGTGCAAAGTCACTTGCACCTACAATTGTGACTTCGAAATTGTCACGTCGCCACAGTGCTCCATCTGTTCGCTCATTATAGAACTGGTCACGCGTCTTGATGGAAAAGGTGATTCTCTGCAATAAGTATCCGCCGTACCGGCCAATACCAGTAAAAGTGCAATACGGGGGATAGCTCTGCGCGGCTGAAGTTAGGACAGCCCAAGGCTCGTACGTTTGCAGATTGTGGTTCCAGACATTGACTCCCTCAATCGCGATCCTCCACTGGTATACAGCACTGTAGGTGATCATGTAGGAAGCATTGTAAGAGCCATCACGACTGTCAATTATGGAAGCCATGTAAGTGCATTCTGGCCGACCTAAAACACAGTCAGCAATCCGCATATTCCAGCCGCTGGTCTCCATTGTCAGCGTGTCGCCTCCGTTCCTGCGATTGTTTCCGAATTGATCCCTTGCCTGAATGAAAATCGTTTCTCTCACACCCGCCGTCGCTTCGGATAAGCCCTGACCATCAACTATGGTGTTGCCGGGGAGCGACGCATCAGGCAAGACGTCAATCACAAACGGACTACCCCGAATGTGCTGGCTGCCCTCTTCGGCCGGAGACTGTATGGAAAAGCTGCGCACACCACTTTCTTGCGAAAACAGAGTGATGAGGAACGTTCCATCTTCGACGCCGCTTCCGTCCTTGTTCAAAGTTTGTGTGATACTAGTCCCTGGAGTCCCGAGACGAGCGTCGCTGCCAGTGTTGAATCCAAACAAGGCATGCTTGATCTTTGCAGGTGGATTTACAGGGTCAGAACGCAGCTGGATGTCAAATGTGATATTTCCGCTGGTCAAATTATTGCCAAAGTAGTCTCGTGCCTGCACGTAGAATGTGAACATCACCCCTGCAGTTGGTGGATCTAAGCCAGTCTTGCCACAATTTGAGTAACCTCTGTCTTTTGCCAGGCCGCTGTGCGGCTCCAGGCAATTTGCACAAAACGATCCGCAGGGGACCAGCGTCTTGCCATACACAACTTCACCAGGCAAAACATCGAGCACAAAGGGACTGTATCTTGCATGCTTGCCATCAAGATCTCGCACAGATATAGTGTATTCAGCCGCAACTGTGGTGTAGAACATGATATCGAGCAACCCGTTCCGTAGGTCGTATGGCCCCCAGAGATCGGAAGCCCAGATATCAAATTGGGCGTGTCGTTCGGTCGGCGCGTAACGTAGACAAATGGTCCTGTAATATTCGGCGCAGTCATCAATATACATCCTGGGAACAACTTCCAGTCCAATGGGCGTGACGCCAGACACATTAAGGGGAGTATATACGATACCGCGGCGCTCATCACGAGCAATGGAATCTCTGTCAAGATTGTTGTGGAATCTGTCTCGAGCCATCACCTGAAAGGTCAGATTGACTCCAGCTCTCGTGGTGTCGGGCGGTAGCAAGTAAGAGGTGTTTCGTATCACAATACTTGTCTCTGTGTCTCGGGCTGAAGCCTGCACGGTGTAGTCGAACGGACTCCCGCGGAGATTCAAACAGCATGGGATCCCTTCTGCCGTGTAGCATGCGCCTGAGCATCCTTCCCGGTACTGCACGTGGTCTGGGGTAGGGCGAATTGCAATCCATATGTAGTATGGGCCCGAGATGGTTGCCAACCCTGCCATCTCATAGATCCCTCCAAATGTGTCTTCACATTCGGAAAAACATAGCGATGTATAGACAGTACTTGTGTTGCAATCTTCACCATAGCTAGTCCGATTCTTGCGGCAATCGATGGCCAGGTCAGTCGAGTTAGCGTAAATTATGGTCGGGTCGGAAAAGTTGCCTGCTCGCGCAAACCAGACCAGAAAGTAATTGCCTGCCATAGTCCTAAAGTTGTCAAAGTCATCCTTTGCTTGAACATGGAACGTGAAAATTTCACCTGCTTCAGCGAGGCCGAAATCGTCTCCATACGGATAGGAAGTTACACCTCCGGGGCCGGCACTCACATCCACGGGGAATGGGCTTCCAAAGATATGGATTCCTCTACAGGTGACAGAGACCTTGTATGATCCCGCTGCGGTGACGAACCAGATTACATCATAGAATCCGTCGTTGGTATCGAAGACCCAACTCAATCCTTTGCTTTCTCGCAGAGTCCGGGTGGCATTTATGTATATATCCCAGCAATTTTCACCTCCTTCTCGCTTGATGTTTCCGAAGCGGTCCCGTGTGCTCAGAACGAACGTGGAATTGAACCCAGCCACACCACGGAACACTCCTTCTCCAATTGCTCGCGAGGTGGGAACATAAATGACGGAGGGCTTCACCTGAATCAAGAAAGGGCTCGCTCTTTCACGCATGTACTTTGGATTCGACACGTTCTTGAGGATCGTTCTATTGAAGGTCGCATTCCAGACGGCCACTTCAATAATGGGATCGGCAGCAATATACTGCTGACCCAGCTTCACAGCACGCGTGGTGTGATTGCTGTCTGTGACATTCATGTATGCGTGGATCACATATTTGCCTGCCATCGACACATAGAAGGATGCTGTATACGACCCTGTTTCCCAGTCCCTGAATCGGCCTTCGCGGAAGCCAAAGGACCCACTGAGGTCAGAACCATCCGGTATAGCGCAATTGGCAACCGGGCAATCCTCCCAGTACATGGATTCAGGACACTGGAAATCTGAGCCCCGGCAGTCTTCAAAACACGCAACATATCCCATTTCAAGAAAGGATGTTTCTGCGCAGATTGTCGGCACCTCGTCGGTTGGAGGATTCATGTTGCCTGGGCAGCACGGAAGCTGTTTTTCACCTTCCGCGGTCACACAGCACGGCTCACCTAGAACTTTGAAGAAAAAGGTATCACCTCCCACGCTTCTAATGTTTCCATACGAATCCAGAGCCTGAATCAAGAATTTATTGAATTCTCCCGCTGTCTGATCCAAACCCAACGACATTCCGAGGCTATGCACGTATGTTTCTTTGGGGTCAGTTGTTCCCGCGCTGTGAACACGAACAGCAAATGGGCTACCGGAGATGCTGGCGGCATACGTGATCGATAGACACTGCACACCATAGCATGGGTCGTGTTTCATCAAGGCAACCTCCATCAGATAGTTGCCAGCGATGGTGGCAAAATAATAGGCAAAGTAGGTCCCATTGTTATTGTCAACTACAAGGCCCTTGATCGGTTCCTTATCAGACTGAATGAGGGAGAGCTCCAAATCATAGACGTCACCTCCCTTGGTCCTGGGATTGGTGAAGATGTCCCGCGCTATAATCACAAAACTTCCCGTCACACCAGCTGTCGCCACAGACACTCCGCTTCCCAGCGCAGTGCTCATGTCGACGTCTGTGGTTGGAGGATAGACAGTAACACAAGGAGCCTTGCAGCTTCCCTGGATTGGCAATTCATTGATTGTAACAATGGTCTGATATCTTCCAGTGACGGTTGGTATATACCACACGCGGTATGTACCATTGTGGTAATCATCTATGCTAGCGCTGAAACTGAACTCAGAATCAGAAATCGCAGGTGCAAGAGCATGTCCGTGCAGATCGCTATAGAAGGTTGATGGCCCAACGACGTACGCAGCCATGGCAGTATCGTCACCACCAAGCGTTTTATAGTTGCCAAACTCATCCTGTGCGATCACCGTCATGTACGTGTACTGACCAGCGTACGTATAGTTGGGCCCAAGCACATACGTAGTGAAAGGCGAGATTGTACCAGGATAAATGTTTACTTGCCAAGGCGACTCCAGCAACGTATCCAACCGCGATTCATTTGAGCCCAAGGTAGACTGTGATACCTTGACGTGTAACAGATAAGTGCCACTGATGGTGACGAAATACCTCATGCTAACCGATCCATCTGCATTGACGTACATACCAACACACTCAGGACAGAATGAACGATCGACACAAGCAGGATCATCAATAGTGTCGAAAGTATCGACCAGTGACAGCAAAAATTGAGCCTTCGACTCTGTGAACTTGTTGCCGAATTCATCTCTGGCTTGGATGGTAAATGAGGCACAACGACCAACAGTTGCTATCGACAAACCTGCACCAGAAACTTCCGAAGTTGAGGCGCATACCGAGCTGGGTGAGATTTCCATGGGAATCGGCATTCCTGAAATCATCTCTTGATTCACGCTAATCCATATGTTGAAATTTCCACTGACTGTGCTTCTCAGCGTGGCTTGGTACTGACCATCATGGAAGTCATATATACTGAACTTTAGTGGAATGTTGCTTTCCGTCTCAGTAGACAGATCTTTACAACAGAGGTAAACGTCTTCGAAATGATTACAATTAGAACTGCCCACTTGCCTGCCAGCTTCCAGAGGACATTCTCTTAGATCCTGTTCCGATCCTTCGCAGTTGAGGTCGTCTAACCAAATGGGTCCTGCGAAGGAATCCCTATGAGAAACGGTTCTTCCAGAAAAAGCTTTTCCTGCATCCAGGCCGACAGACCGGCAGGCGACTTCGATTTCTGCCTGGCCAAAGAGATCGTCGCACACCGAGCCCCAAGTTTGGTTGTACGCAACTTGCAGGAGGCATCCGGTCTGGGAGCAGTTCCGCAGGCGACTAACATTGGTTGAACGTCCAGCAGGACATCCAATATCTATTACATTCGTGCGGATCAGCTCCATCGTGAATGTATCGCCACCCAAGGTTCGTCGAACCCCGTATTCATCTCTGGACTCGACTGTGAAAGTTAGATCCTGCCCTGCAACTGTATGCAGAGCCTGTGTTCCGTCCTCGATGATGACGTGCGTGCGTGCAGGATCTGTCCGTGCCTGGTTTATCACCTTCCAAGGCACGAACTCTGTCATGTCGAACACCTTGCTCTTTTGCATCACGATGGTAGTTAACTCATTGAGTAGGTCATGTCGTTTGATGACCAGCACGATGCCCAGATCCAGTGTCGAATAGGATATGTCTCGGATCACGGCCGACCAAACTCCCGAACCAAGCGAAAGAGTTGACGTGTACATACCATTGCTCGTGTTGAATGCTGTCATGCCGTCCGCGACTTGAAAAGTCCACCCGGGTAGAGGCGTGCCTTTCCCTACTTCCACGTCCACTCGAGCTTCCTCAGGCCCCAGCAAGTAAGGCATGCCATTTGCCAGGGTGACATTAATAACAAGCTCGGCACGTTCGCCACGTGGCTCTGCTATGCTGTACCCGACAACAAGCGCGGACTTGCCCACCAAGGTGAGCCCTAGAATTTTCACATCTTGCCTTGTGATGACGCCGTCCATGTCCATATCCATCCGCTTCTTTGATTCAGGCAAAATGCACATATGCGTTTCATCGTCGCATTTTGTCAGGGGCTTCAGCGGGCCTACCGTGGCAATCGATGCACACTGACTGTCAGATGAACACTTGGGCAATCTGTCCGACAGGTAAAGAAGCATAAACTGGGCGTCAAGTGCCCCGATTGAACAATCCTGATTTGGATTTCCGAGAATTGCAGTTGAGTTGCACAATATCCATGTGCTCGCCACTTGTGCAGCACTCAAACAGCACTCATATCTTGTGAAAAGTTCAAATGTGGCGGTACACTTGCCTTTCCAATTAGGAATCGAATCCTCCACACAGCCTACTTTGACCCATGCAGCCTCCTCAATAATGTTAATTAGAAAGCCGTCAGCGCATGAATAAGGCTCAGCCGCCTGCACCTCGGTCTCTACTTTTGCCAAGCAGTCATTGCCATCATCAGTGCACTTGCTGGCGTTGCAAAAACCGCCAGAGCCCTCGCCTGCCTCTGCTGCCACAGCGCGGGTTTCATTGAAGTTAAACTGGATGTCATCGTACGAGATATCAAATTCAGGCTCTCGTCTAGTGCGTTTACCAGCCCACGAGATGACGTATGGGTTGAAATCCGTCGGATCGTTATAATCTTGCCAAGTGGGTGTCCACGTCCTCTCGAATCCTTGCCAGCATATAGCGGAGCCATTAACTGCCACACCACACGAAAGCATGCCTCCTGCAGAGAGGGCATTCCACCGCACATCCGGGGGGGCGGAGTGCTGAGACGACCACCTGAAATTCGCTGGAAGTGCACTATTGGACCAGCAAACTCCTCGTCCATCAAATGCTATTCCGCACACGTGGTATCGGCCAGCAGATATTGATCTGAAGCGCAGAGAATCACAGTCCGTGCAGTCATGTTCTGAAATGTCACCCCAGCAGCGCGCTTGGAAATCCTTTCCGAGACCGCATGCAAACGTTTTACCCACTTCCAGCGAGATGAGCTGGAGGTCACTCGGAACGTTTGGAGGAGATTGGCCCCAACACATTGCTTTGAAGTTACTGTCAATAGCACACGCGAATTTCCAGCCAACCGAGACAGACTTGAAAGTAAAAAGTGAGCTATTTGACATCTGGCCGGGCAATGAAGCCGCCGGCGTGTGCAATAGCCCCCAACACAAAAGACGTTCATCTGATGTGATACCGCAGCTATGACCAGCACCTGCTGAAATCATCTTCCACTTACCAGTAGCCGTCTTCGGAAGGGTATTTACTCTATCCTTGCTGTCAAAATTTTCCCCACCCCAGCACACTCCCCGGCCTTGTGCATTGACACCACACACGTGATCAACACCAACCGAAATCTGATCCCACTTATAGTCCCTCGGCACGATCACCCGTTTGCGAGTACCATCAAGGTTGAGCTCGCCAGTGTCGTATGACCAGGCCCTGAAGCGGACATCTCCCCAGCAGAAACCCGTCCTGTCGGACGCAACACCGCACGACACCCACCTTTCCGTGTAACCATCATTGAAAACGGTTTCTCCCCGCAGATCAGCTTTCCCGGCACTGATGCCGACACTTCGGGCAGCCACATCTATACCCTTGATGGAAGACGGATTCCAAGTAGCAAGGTATGCAACGCTGTCGAGTATCGACGACATGTGCTCTGTATTGCTGAACATCTCTACAACTGTGGCATACAGTTTGGTCTTGTCAAAACCAACCAAGGTTTGAAAGGTGATGACCATCACTTCTACCATTCCAGATGGCTGATCAGCTAAGTCTGAATATAAGCCGACAATTTTCATGGCAGACTGCTTTCCTGATGCAGCGTACAGGAAGTTTACGAAAAAGGTTCCGCCAGCAGAAACACCGTGCGTGCTATATGATACTGGCGTCAGCGCTGTTGTCTCATAATAGATCATCACGGTGAATCCTCCCAATTTCTGGGGACCAGCGTTGACTGTCAGTGGCACCTGAAAGGTCGCATCCGGTTGGATTGGCGCAAAAGGGCTGCCAGTCGAAGCCCCAAGACTTATGTGTCCTAACTTCGGTGCTATATTGACATTAACGGCAAATCTCTTCCACACACCGTTTGCAGACGTGGCCTGGAGGATCACAGAGTCAGGGAAGTCATCACGCACTACAAGTTCACCGCTTTCCTGGTCAATATAAACGATCGAAGGGTGCGAGCTATTGAAAGTAACCAGTTGCACATAGGCACCATCCGTTTCTCCAAAGATAGCCGTTCGTGGAATCTGAGTCTGACATGCAATCGATTTTGACTCTCTGAAAACGGTTGACTCCCTTTCATAATAGATGCATGGAACTGCGTAAATGTAAGTGTAATTGGTACCATTTTCTGTGACGGCTGTTGACACATTGAAGCATGTCGCATTCAAGCATTCATCGTCGAACGTCATGGTAAAATCAATCGGGAATTTAGAATTCACATCGCCCGCAAGGGTACTAGGCATCGAGATCTCTATTTCATTGATTCCAATCGGATCAGACTCCTTAATGGTCACGTTCAGGAGTTTTGAAACCCAAGTTTCAGTAAAGTTTCTCAAATGATTTAAACGCGTGAGTGATGCGTAGAGGGGCACTTTGGTTTCAGCCCCGCTGTCTGAACTCCAGAACCGGGAAGTCGGGACTACTTGCGCTCGCTCACCCTCTTTTCCAGGCAATATGTTCAGATACCGCTCGTCTGACTTGGCGTTGTGGGCAAAGTCAAGCAGATAATAGTTGCACAAGACATCAGAGCAAGCCCGGTTCTCTCCGTGGCCGAAGTGTGAGATCCAATGTTGCGTCCAAGCCGTGGAAATTATGCTGACATTAAGTTGGATCCGTTGCATGGAGACGAGCTCACCGTTGTCCAAGCTGGCCTGTGACTGAATGAATGGGCGCAAAGTGGCCTTTTCCAAGGCAACGTCCAGCGGATGGGGCCAGGAGACCCCCGTGACATGTACATGTTGAGTAACAATCACATGTATACTGTGACAACTTGGAGGTACCTCGGGAAGATTCTGCATAGAGACACACACACGAGAAACCCCGGCTCCTTTTGTCACATTGGCATACAAAACTTGCCTGAAGGCGTCATATACAACCGGGCCATCCTGAACCTGGATGATTATCCGATCATCCGTGGGAGGAATACGCGAGGATCTCCCGCTTGTGTACGTTAATGTCAAACCGGTTAAGTTGCACGTGGGAGGCACTGGAGGAGATGCCAACGCGAGCGCATCAGTAGATTCTAAAGTGATTACGTATCGTGGAACTGCGTACGCATCCAAGACGAACGAAAATGTTGCCGACAGCGTCTTGATTTCGCTTGGCGAGATTTCGACAGTTGCTGCAGAGTGAAAAAGCTCCCTGCCGCAAACAATCCAGGAAACATCGATGTAGCCAGCATACTCCACCTGCCTGAGGCCCTTGACGTACGCCATTGATGCATCGCGTGAGACCAACGCTCCAATAGCATTGGAAACGGGGGTCAACTTCAATCCCATCGTAGGTGTCACTTCCATGGGCTGGCCAGCCTCAAACACTGCATAGCTTACGATATTGCGCAAATCCCCTTCGCCTGTCAGATTTTGGCGATGCATGCTGAACGACACAGTGATATCGTCAAACAGATTCATGAGACTGTTGTTAGTGTTCGCTGTGATTGATCCTGGCAAGTAAGACACGAGATCCATGACTTTGACAGGAGAGGTTCCGTCGACAGTCACTTTCATCGGCACGTTTCGCGTGGCGAAAGAGTATACATCCACAGCCAAGAAGGATTCCACTCGGCTCCGAGACACAAATGTATCAACAACCGAAACCACATCGTTGGAAACAACAAGCAGTGAAGGATCGCTCGAGTCCCGGAACCTCACATAACGCGTGACATCTAGTCTGATTTTGTGTTCATCAAATCGTCCCAAGCTGAAGATTGCAAATGCTCTCACGCGGGCTCGTTGAAAGACTGGTAGACGACTATCGTCACATGCCCTGAACCATTCATCCACGGGGCGGAGTGTCAACTCAGTCAGATATCCAGCCTCATCACCCGTTTCTGCACCGGAACCCAGCCAAGGATTAACAATGAACACCTCTTCGGGATACCAGACGCGGAAATGCACAATAGTTTCGAACGAACCAGAGATGACGTTCTCATATTTGACAGTGAGGACAAGATTATCCGAGCCCGATCGCTCCTCTCCGGTCAAGAGAATGTCACAGCCACGAGCAACTGCCACTTCGGGCTCTGAGGTCGAACAAATGAGTGTATTGTCCTCCCATCTGTGCGATACATCCTCAAGTTGGTTCTCACGAGCAGCGAGAACGGTCACGCGACCTCTGGCCTCATGCAGCAAACCCCCAATCGCTGGCATATTGAAGAGCTCAATCTTGTCTGAAATTGCCAATATTCCTCGGATCGGCCGCTCCCTTGAAATACTGAACAACATACCAAATTCTGAATCCAAAGACCGCTCGGCATCATTCATTGTAGACTCGTTCAGATTGTCCACACGGCAAGGATCAGGGCCCATCTTTCCCCCTGAAAAGATTTCGCCTTTTGTGTTCGTTAGCTCATTCACAATTGCGTTGACTCGAGTTCTCCGACTGTATTCAACGTCGTTGCGCACCAAAAAGTGTATCGTTGCGACATGCATGTCACCAACATACGCAGGATGGTCTGTGTTGAACAGGAAATCAGACCTTTCGTACGTGATCTTCTTCTTGAAGACAAGAGCCAACTGCCTCTCATCCTCTATTCTGACGTATGAGCCCTCTTCGAAGGCACTTGTCCACGTTACAGAACTCAATGAGAGCGATATCACGGCCGGCTCGTACGCGATTGTGACCGTCCCTCGGTCAACAACATCGTCACCCGACATCTGAACAAGCAAGTCCATTGCAAATGTCTCACCGTATACAATGCGATCGGATCTACGGACCAACAGACAGCCAGCACGCAATTTGGGTCGGAAAAGTGGTCTGTGCAATGTCACTTTGCCGATCTCCTGGCGTCGTCCTCCAAGTGCAACCGTGACAACAGCAGACCTATTCTCGGAGGTCGCGTAGTTGAGCCAAGAAGTGGAAAGCTCAATTGTGCAGTCGCGACCCAAGCCGTCCAGTGGATTCACAGAACATGTACCCTGCTTGCTCAAAGTACTTGAAGCGAAGCCCCAGATCACACGAGTCGGTCTGATTTGGGATCGGAGCATCGAGTCCCTGACCTGGAAGGAGAATCTGACCACTGGGGCGTCAATCCACACGTCAGAGGTCTGAAGCACCGCCATGAGGGTATTGCCATCGACACGTTCGGGCGCTGTTTCGATAACTACAGGTAGCGATGATACAATAACGTTAAAGGAAGACATGAATCTCGCTTGAACAGATACGACGGATCGAGGGGGTTGGTTGTACAGGCTTACGAGCCTAGCAGAAAAGCTTTTTGGGAAGACGCCACGTTCGTCCTTTGCTTCCGCACGGGAGAATACTGGCCCCATTTCAAAGTAGCCCGGGCCAGAACTGGGCTCTGTAGTGATCTCAACTCGTCCAAGCTCGGCGCAAAGGTTTTCGCCGACAATAAGATAATCGCTGCACGTGGGATCCAGAGGATGCCCAGGCTGCGATGAGTAATCTGGGAGCCAGTAGGCCTCGTCGGCAGAGTACCAAAGACCGCTGCGAGCATCCGGCGTGCCACCAAATGCTGCCAGAGGATATACGCACGCTGGGGGAGTACTGATGTAAGTAATGTTGGCCATCTTGGAAGTCCCATCGTATCCTAAGATTGTTGCCGATTGGCCCACTCCAGTATGCCTGATGATGTGTATCCGCATCCCTACATATAAACCATGCTCAAGAGATGCCTCCGCGGCCAGCCTTATCCACGTGTTGCCTGCCTCTCGGACTTTCCCGTAGTGTCTTCTGCACACAGGAGAATATACGGTTTGTCGTTGTGTGGCACACTCTGCTCTAGTGCAGTCGGTGTACTCAAGAAAGAAGCCCTTACCCACATAATCCTGCCCATTATTTGCGAATTGTACTGCAAAGCTACCGGAGGACTGAGGAGGCGAGTTACAAACGGCTACAGATTCGGAGATAACAGTGGATCTCGACGCCGTGCCCCCAAATTTACAAGTAGCATAAAGAGAGACATGGAAATTTGCTCCAACAATCGTGATTGATGTCGTTCGAGCATTCGATGCCTCGGTTGGTTTCACGAGAGTAACCACGGGATCCACGTAAAAATGGAATGAGTTGTTGTACAGTGGAATGCTCTCGGAAGGTTTTAACACGATCAATCCGATTGTCATAGGCGGGTTCGAGGGCACCAGACATTTTATAGTTGTCGAATCCACGAATTCCGTGATCGTCCTCTGCGTTCCCTCGAAGTGGTCAGCATCCCATTTACTGATCAGCTGATTCATGTTGTCCGGCGGGATGAAAACACACTGAAGCCTGATGTGAGCTTGGAATCCTGAGCCCGTGATGGTTAGGACAGTTCCACCCTGCGTCGGTCCACTCAACGGCCAGACATCCGTCACACTCAGCGCATCAAAGTAAGAAAATGTAAATTCGTTGTAACCGAAGTCCTGATCGTTCGTGGTGACCTTGATGGTAGTTTTGCCCGTCCCATGCTGCGGTGCTCTGCAAAGAAGCTTCTCTGTAGTCACAAACGTCGCCGGAACCGACTTGCTACCAAATTGGCATTTGAGAGCAGCACTGTCTGTGAAGTCTTTGCCCTCAACAGTTACTAGTGTAGATCCGGCTGTTGGCCCGAAGCTGGGCACCACATCCTTGATCAGCACAATATCGTCAAATGCGAACAGTGTAGCCGACATCTCGTAATCAATTCGATTAAAGGAAAGGGAAACTGTTGTATTTCCAGGGCTGATGGCTGGAGAGATGCAAACGACTTCCGATGTGCTGACAACTTCAAGCACCTTGACAGGTGTCAGGCCAAACTTGCACTGCGCGTCGGTCGAATTTGCAAATCCGCTTCCGATGAGCGACACCTTAGTCCCACCACTGACAGAGCCGTTCAGCGGCCGGGTAAAGTATACCTGAATGGGCTCCATGGCTGTGTAGTTTAGTGCTCCACTGTAGTCCCATCCATTCACAGTCACCTGCACCTTGAGTGTGCCTTGCAGAGATCGTGGGCTGCTGCACACGACTTCAATGGGAGAATTCCATTTTGCATCAACAATCTGAGACCCGAATCGACACTTCAACTCCGACGAGTATCTGAAGTTGTTTCCATGGAGGACGACACGAGTGAAACCCCTTGCCGGGCCTGCTGATGGTGTCAATCGTAGGAGCTCGACATCTTCATACGTGTAATACAGCACAGCAGCTATGTCAACGGGGACAGAAGAACGAAGTGTAAAAACATAGCGGCCGGCAACGTTCTGTGGCGTTGTGCAAATCACAACTTTTTCACTTGAAAATTGAGCTGACACCACTGACATGTCGCCTTCACCAGACTCCGGCTCAAAAATGCACTCATACGTACGGTCATGGCGAAATGCAAAGCCAGTCACGGCCACGGGTGTGTTCCCATATGTTGAGCCTGTCTTTGGACTAATGTCTGTTACGCTAGACATTTCGACGTAACTAAAAGGTAGTGGAATACCAAACTCTCGGCCATCACTGGATAGTGAAATTGTAATCGAGCCGGCAGGCAGCATGGGAGATATGCATTGCATTTTGGTGCTAGAGAGCAGTGTGGCTGACACTGCCATTTCACCGAAAACACAGCTGGAAGGAGCATCAGGGAATCTTGACGCCGTCAGTGTTACAGTTGTTCCGCCGAATGTGTCTGAGAACGATGGAACCACAGTCACAGCCATCGTCTCTGCGGTGTACTCGAATTCCACAACATTGACTGTGAATTCAAATCCCCCCGAAAGAAGTCCGAGAGATACAATGCCTACATTTCCCGGCGGCACTAGACAACGAATCAGCCCGACCCGAGCCCATTGTGCTTCAGTAGTCACATTACCAAAAACGCACTCGAGCTCCCTGTCGCCATTGAAATGTTCGCCCAGAATATTGACTGAGTATCCACCGACTTCAAAGCCCTGCGAAGGATAGATGGAAAGGATTCTGGCCGAAGGGGCAGATGTGAAATAGACAGAAGATGTGGAGAAATCAACATCGTTAAGAGAACACATGACTGGAAACTTTCCTGGATGCAGGGCTGGAGCTGTCATCTGAACTTCTGTCGACGTTACCAGATTGACAGATGAGGCAGCAAAGCCTCCGAATCTGACTTGGATGTTGTCATCAAAGCCAGTTCCGACCACAGTGACACTGAAATTTCCGACAACGACTGCGCTCATGGGCCTGACGTGGGTCACAGCGCAAGGAGCGAAAAATTCGAACTTCCGCGAATCTTGCTCAAGGAGCTTGCTCATTCTCTCACCAAAGCGGAAAATTACATCGCCGTGACCTCCGCGGAAAAGCGGCGACAGGCACGAGTACTTGGACTCGCCAACGGCAGCAGCCTCGACAACATCGTTCCCAAAAACGCACACGATACCTGATTCGTTTCGGACATAGTGCGCAACTACGTGCACGACACTTCCTCCAGTCGATGGGCCAGACGTTGGATAAATCAATTCGATGTACGGGAATGCCACAAATTGGAAAGCAGGGGTGTTGCGCGAAAATTCCAGGCTGTTAGAGGATAACTCTACTTGAACCGTTCCAGGTTCATGGGGCGGCAGAATGGCGAGCAGCGAGGTCGAGCTTCGGAAGAGCGCTGTAATTGGCACACTGTCGCCAAATCTCATGGTAACAGTTTCATCTGAAACCGCAAATCCACGCCCAACAATGGTCACGTGATCACCACCTGCGACAGGACCGTTGGACGGGACGACTGTCTGCGCTGCAGCCGGGGTTACGAATCGGAAATCTGCATGATCGCGAGTATACTCCAATCCGTCCATCGAGACGCGGACTTCGATAAGCCCGCCCTCCGGCCAAGCGGGAGTGAAGCATTGTAACAGGGTGGACGATGAAATTGTCGCTGCCGTGGTTTTGTCACCGAAATTGCATACCGCGTCTGGATTGTCGTAGAATCCTAATCCAGAAGCCATGATCAAAGTGCCGCCAAGGACACTTGCAGAAGACGGCGCAAAACTGAAAAGTGTTGCTCCAGCTCGGTATTCGAAGTCGAAGGGACCCGCGACCCCAGAAATGTCATCCGACGCAACGTAAAGCTCAACAGACGCGGGCTCCCCCCGACTGGGCGCCACACACGTGAGTTTGGAAGCAGAAACCAGGGTAGCATTGACCCACTGTACTGCAAATCGGCACTGATATGAAACGTTTGATAGGAAATTTCGTCCCATAACTTCTATTAAAGACCCGCCTTGAATGCTACTAACAGATGGCGTGACATCAAAGACTTCGAATGGAAAGGCAACCATCACTGAAACATTCGTGGGGTTCCAGTCCACACGATTTCCTCCTACAGCGATCAGAGTGGTGCCGGGTTCCCTCGCAGGTGATGTGGCTCGGAGAAGGGAGGATGATAATTTCACCGTGTCAACAACGCTGCGAAGGCCAAATTTCAAGAATATTGCATCGCAAGACATGAAATCTGATCCAAAAATGCTGATGGGGTCACCTCCCTTCGAGGAAACGATTGTCGGCAAAATATGCGAGACCTTGATTGGGTTGAAGGACTGATATTGCAGATTGACATTGACGAAATCACCATTTTCGTCTCCGACATGGACGCTGGATGTCCCCGGCTCACTGAAACCTGGCGAGGAACACAAAAGCTTGGAAGACGATGCAAGATTTGCAGGAGCGATCTGATTCCCGAATTTACAAAAGTGAATACCACTCAAGTCCTGTCTACCCAACATTGTAACCAAGGTTGCTCCAGACTTAGGTCCAGCAGAAGGGATCAGGCGATCAATCAAGACAGCAGGCCGATACAAGTAGTGAAGGTCTGGCGACGAAACATGCCGACTATTAATTGCAACCCCGAAACTCACCGATCCGTGAGAAGCGCGCGACGGCGCGGAACACATCAAACGAGATGATCTGTCGATAGTGGCTGCGACACGAACCTCGCCAAAAGTGCACATAGCAGCGCTTCCTGGCGAGAATTGCTCTCCAAACACTGTGATCTTACGGTCCACATTATTCCAACCAGCTGAAGGAAGGATTGAATGCACCAACGTGGGCTGCAAAACCATTAAGTGAATATTTTGATTTGACATATCAACACCGTTGTTCGTAACAGACACAGAGAAATTCCCGGAGGGAAGTGGCAAAGTCTTGCACACTATTTCAGTCGATGAGGTTTGCCTTTCAACATGCGCCACATTGTCTCCTACATAGCACTGCAAAGCATCCTCTTCGCTAAAATATTTGCCTTTGACGGTGACGAGAATGCTCACTTGCTCATCAACTTGGGAAGGTTGAACCGATTCAACAATGGGGGCAAATTCAAGCACGAACGACGCTGACGACATCACTGACAACTCTCCACCACTCATCACCTGGACATCAACCTTTGTTTCCTCTCGGGACATTGACTCTGTCACGCACATGAGCTGAGATGTTGACACGAATATTGCCGGGGCGTGCGATTCTTTGCCAAACAGACAG
>Ga0115006_10000136_pt1 | contig 35860 bp, 34 predicted proteins | sample ArcOceMetagenome_3_FD_88943 | JGI IMG/M metagenome (GOLD analysis project Ga0115006, IMG submission 88943) | Marine eukaryotic phytoplankton communities from Arctic Ocean - Arctic Ocean- Svalbard ARC20M Metagenome | ecosystem: Environmental > Aquatic > Marine > Oceanic | place: Arctic Ocean...
CGAGTAGCTCAGGGGTAGAGCAGTGGATTGAAAATCCTCGTGTCGGTGGTTCGATTCCGCCCTCGGGCACCATTTAAGTCAACAATAACAATGACTTAATCTAGTACTAAATTCGAAAAAATCGCTAAAATCAAAAACACACCTTAAACACACTTTTTGCCGTGTTGCTGACTATTTTTAGGGCTGAATCGCTGTGTTGAACACAGTGTGGGCTAGTGCTGTGTTGCAAACACTGTGTTGGCGGAGTTTTGGGGTAACATTGTTGGGAACACAAAGCTTGGAGTTTGCTTCTTGTAACCAGGGACTTCACAGCTTCGCCTCTAAGCGGACATTGGTGCATCTCGCAGTGAATGGCCGCTACGAGCCCAATCGGTGAATTCGAATTTCTTGCCGCGTGCGCTCGCAGCGTTAGAAATGCCGCGTGAGCGAGAAGATTGGTGCCACACGACGCTAAAGAACCGGTCATTGATACAGGGCGCAGCATCGCTGAGATGGTTGATATCTGAGCAATTGGCGAACGGCATCTATCGTTCGCCTTTCCGAACCGATCATGCACCCAAATATCGTTGATGACGGAACAGAGCGTAGTTAGCAGTTTTGATAAATTAGAAGTAATGTGTTCGCGAAATTGGGCATCTACGCGCGTGACGGGCCAATTTCGACACTGATATTACGCCTTTGTTTTTACAGGGCAGGACGGACTGCGGCCATTTTCCAAACCGATTTACTGACCTAAAACCTCTCACTGAATCCTCTTTATCGCGGGATAGGCCGCTGCGAAAGCACGATGCGCTTCGCCAAAGGTTTCTAGCAGTGTTGGGTCCGGATCAATCGTTTCGCAGATGCTTGGTGGTGTGATGATGCTATCCATCGGAGCGCGGGTAGATGCTGCCATGCCCAGTCTTGCAGCACCAAGTGCCGCACCAAACTCGCCGCTTTTGGGCAGCTGGAGGGGGACGTTCAGCACTGTGGAAATCAGGCGCAACCAATAGCGCGACTTTGTCCCACCCCCGATAGCGATCAGCTGGTCCATCTTTGCGTCCGGCGCCGTGAGCGCATCAAAGCAATCGCGTAGCGCAAAGGCCACGCCCTCAAGCACGCCGCGAGTCAAGTCCTCGACCGAGGTGTCGGTGAAGACGCCGGTGATGCTGCCTTGGATTTCGGAATCGTTGTGCGGGGTCCGTTCGCCAGACAAGTATGGAAGGAACCGCACGCTGCCAGGACCCTGAAGCGTGCCCCCCATGGCAGCTGTCAATTCGGACGGGCTTTTCCCGACGATCCGTGCGAGCCAGTTCAGGCTGTCCGTCGCAGAAAGCATCACACCCATCTGATACCATCGACCCGGCACTGCGTGACAGAAGGTGTGAACAGCGGTCTCTGGTGCGGGGCGATATCCGTCACGGGCCGCAAGGATAACGCCTGACGTTCCAACCGAAACGAAGCCTTGACCCCCATCTAATGCACCCATTCCGCAAGCTGCTGCCGCATTGTCACCAGCGCCACCAGCCACAATGACCTTACCCGAAAGCCCCCAACCAGAGCGAAGCGCAGGTCGCAGGTCAGCCGCTGCTTCCGCCCCTTCAACCAGCCGTGGCATCTGATCTCTGCGCATATGGCCGACATCCAGCAGGTGATCCGACCAGTCCCGCTTACCAACATTAAGCCACGATGTGCCCGCGCTGTCGGACATGTCAGCGACAAAGTCACCGGTGAGGTAGTAATTCAGATAGGCCGCGGGCAGCAGGACCTTGTGGACCTTGCTGAAAATTTCAGGCTCATTCTCACGCACCCATTCCAATTTTGGTGCGGTAAAGCCGGGAAAGACGATGTTGCCAGACAGGGCACGGACTTGGTCCATGGCGTCCAGTCGAGAGGCCTGCACATATGACCGCGCATCGTTCCATAAAATGCACGGGCGCAACACGTCACCTGCCGCATCCAGCAGCGTGGCACCGTGCATGTGTCCGGCAACGCCGATCCCTTTAAGGCCGGAAAATTCCGGATAGGTTGTGCGCAGTTCCCCAACTGCTTCTTCAAGAGCGTTTATCCAATCGGCCGGGTCTTGTTCAGACCAACCCGGATTAGGGTGCGACACGCTATAGTGCCTCTCACTTACGCCGATGGGCCGACCGTCAGCGTCAACCAGCAAGGCCCGCAGACCGGATGTGCCTAGGTCTATTCCAAGAAACGACATTCAATCGCCTTTCACATAGAGTTGGATCGCAGCCACGATTCCATCTCGGTAGATCATCTTTAGCCATTTGCCAAAGGCTTTGGGAAACACGGGATCATCAGCAAGATCGCCGTAGAGGTGGTCCTGCAAGAGCCAGCGCTGCGGCACATCCCGCGCCGCTTGTGCCTGCGCAACTAGCGCGTCCCAGAACGGATCATTTGGCGTGATCTGACTGCCGTCTTCGCGAACACTTATACACATGCGCGCCCATGCCGCCTGCACCAAAGCGAGGCCTTCAACAGACGCCCCCTTCGCAAGCGCGTCCCGCACGGTTGGCAAAATAAATCCAGGGTGCCGAGAGGACCCATCGAAGGCAACACGCCTTATGGTGTCGACAATAGCCGGATTTGAAAACCGCCGCTCAACCAGATCAATGTATTGATTTGGCGACGTTTCGGGCACATGCGGGACGTGCGGCGCAATTTCCTGCAGGGTAATCTTGCGAAACAGCGCGCGGATATCGTCGTGTTGCATCGCCGCTGACACCGTTGCGATACCAAGGATTTCAGCGCTGTTGGCGATCACTTGGTGCCCTGCATTCAAGAGGCGTATTTTTTGCATCTCATAGTCGTGCACGTCCGTCACAAAGGTCGCACCGACCTTGTCCCAGTCTGGCCGCTCTGCGCAAAAGCTGTCTTCGATTACCCATTGGCGGAAATTTTCATGTGTGACGGGGGCCGTATCAGCGACCCCAAGGCACAGGGCGAGGTCCATTTCCTTTGGCCCCGTCGCAGGCACGATGCAATCGACCATGGAGTTGGGAAATGCACCGTTTTCTGCGATCCAATCCGCCAGTGCCGCATCCGACTGCCGCGCAAGTCCAACAATTGTTTGGCGTAAGATCGCCCCGTTGCCCTGTAAATTATCGCAACTTAGGCATGTAAATGGCTTCTGATGGGCGTCCTGGCGCAACTTGAGCGCCCTCACGATGGCCCCAAACGCTGTCTTTGGATGATCGGGATGTGTAGCGTCGTGCTGCAAGTCCGGGTGGCTCAGGTCACATTGCCCCGTTACTGGATCGATATAGTACCCGCCTTCCGTCACCGTCAGCGAGACGATACGAATGGCGGGATCAGCCATTTGATGCACGAGCAGACCCTGCCCGTCTTCAACCGGCACATAATCGATCATTGAACCTATGACGTCGACTTCGCTGCCCTCTGGGTCCAACGCAATCAGCGTCGTCAAATAGTCCTGATCTGCAAGTTTTGCGCGCATGGCCTCATCATAGGGCCGCACGCCAGCTCCAATGATCGCCCAATCGTGCGCCAAACCCAGGCACAACAAGCGATGCAGATACCAAGCCTGATGGGCCCGGTGAAAATTGCCGACACCGATATGTACAATACCGGGCTTCAGAGCGGAGCGATCATACGTCGGGCGTTTGATTGCGTCAGGTAAGGTCGCAAGATTTGCGTCATTCAGTTTCATCGTCATAAGAGCATATCGTTGGGTAAGAATGCCGCCAGCGCGTCTGACAATGTTACTGAGACAGCATCAGCGCCCTTTGACGTCAAAAGGTCCGTTTGAGCGTTGCGGATCCCGTCCAGATGCGACCCGCCTACAAATCCAACCACGCGCATGCCGGCAGCTACGGCACCTTGAACGCCATGCGGCGAGTCCTCCAACACGACGCACCTGTCCGCCGGAACTCCAAGTTTCGCAGCAGCAAACAAAAACAGGTCCGGCGCGGGTTTGCCGTGGTCGACTTGATCGGCACTGAATGCCGATCTTTCGAACCAAGTGTCCAGACCGCTAATTTTCAAGGTTTCACTCATTCGCCGTATTGACCCACCTGTCGCCACTGCCATGGGGATATTGTTTTGCTTTAAGGTAGTAAGCATCTCTACGACACCTTCGACCTGACGAAGATGCTTTTTGTAGGAGGCAAATAAACGCGCCTCTACACGGTCAACGAATTCCGCTTGTTCGGTGCCCAGCGTCAGCTCTGCGCAAATGACCTGAATGGATACGCCCAGAAACCGTGCACGGATATCTTCGAAGGTCACATCCGAAAACCCCATCTCATGCACGACTTCAACAATCGCACCGATGCTGAGCGGTTCGCTGTCCACAAGACAGCCGTCTAGATCAAATATGAGAGCGGCTGGCGCTGACGTCATCAGGTTTGGTCCTTTATGCAGCGCTTCGCGTCCTGATCAAAGCCGGATTTCCGTCTTGCGGTTAAACAGGTGCACGTATGACGGATCAATAATAAAACCAAGTTCTGACCCTGGTTTTGCCTGAATTCGCTCTTTCACCAGCGCATCAATCAGGTCACCGCCGGACTTCGCAAAGACCTGCGTTTCAGACCCCGTGGGTTCAACCACCACGACGTTCATGGGCACGCCACCTTCCCCAATCTGGATGTGTTCGGGGCGAATGCCGTAGATGACCTCACTGCCATCAGGTGGGGCTGTTTCAGGGACTGGCAGCACAAGACCGCTATCAGACACAAAGCACTTAACGCTGTCTTTCATGCCAATCTTACCATGCACCAAGTTCATGGATGGCGAGCCGATAAAGGCCGCAACAAAGGTGTTGTCGGGGTGGTCGTAAAGGTCCAGCGGCGAGCCGATCTGTTCCACCCGCCCATCGCGCATCACGACGATCTTGTCAGCCATTGTCATGGCTTCAATTTGGTCGTGCGTCACATAGACAATTGTGGTGCCAAGACGCTGGTGCAATTCCTTGATCTCAATTCGCATCGTGACGCGCAGTTTGGCATCAAGGTTCGAAAGGGGCTCATCGAAAAGAAACACTTGCGGGTCGCGCACTATGGCGCGGCCCATGGCGACGCGCTGACGCTGCCCGCCCGAAAGCTCCTTTGGGTAGCGTTTTAGGTATGGCGTCAGATCAAGAACCGCGGCGGCCCTTTCGACCTTTTCTTTGATTTCAGCAGCTGGAAGCTTCGACATCTTCAATGGAAAGCCGATGTTGTCCCCGACAGTCTTATGCGGATAAAGCGCGTAGCTTTGGAACACCATCGCGATGTCACGCTCTTTGGGAAGCACGTCGTTGACGACGCGATCACCGATGGAAACCGTCCCGCTGGAAATTTCTTCCAGGCCTGCCAGCATCCGTAGCAAGGTGGATTTGCCGCAACCAGAAGGGCCGACAAGAACGACGAATTCGCCGTCATCGATATCAACTGATACGCCATGCATCACCTGAACCTTGCCGTAGCTCTTGACTACATTGTCTATTTTTACGTTGGCCAAAGTCTTACTTCCTTATTGCGGTAGTTCGATTTGCATCTTCACATCGGCCGGTGGGGCCGATGCAGCCAGATCAAACGCTTGCACACTGTCCTCGAATGCAAATTTTTTCGTTATCAGCGGTTTGACGTCAATCGCACCAGAGCTGAGCATGCCCACACAGCGTTGAAACATATGGGCGTATCGGAAGATATTCTCAACCCGCGCTTCGCGCACCATTGCCGCGCCGGCGTCATATTGAACGGGATTGGATTGACCACCAATCATCACAACACAGCCGCCGGGGGCCAGTGTTTCAAACACTGTCGTTGCCGCTTGGGGCGATCCAGTTGCCTCGAACACGACATCGACGCCCCAACCATCTGTGGCTTTCATAACCTTGTCGGTCAGGCTATCTGAGGACACGTTAATCGGCATAATCGCTCGGCTTAACGATCCCGCGATCTCAAGTTTCTCACCAGCCAAATCCGTCACAAAGACCTGCGCGCAACCTGCCGCCAATGCCGATAGTGCCGTCACCAACCCGATGGGTCCTGCGCCCATGACAACAGCGTTGTCGCCGGGTTTGATCCGTGCTTTGGTCGCGGCGTGCACGCCCACGGCAAGTGGTTCGACCATCGCCGCCTCGCCGAAGGACACATTGTCGGGCAGTTTGAATGTGAAGGCTTCGTGATGCACGCAGGTTGGGCGCAAAATGCCATGAACGGGGGGCGTCGCCCAAAATTTCACGGCGGGGTCAACGTTATACATACCCATGCGAGTGGCCCGGCTATTGGGGTCGGGGATGCCTGGCTCCATGCAAACGCGGTCGCCGGTTTTAAGGGTTGTGACATCTGCCCCAACCTCGATGACGGTGCCCGACGCCTCATGACCAAGGATCATCGGATCATTCACAACAAACGGACCGATCCGGCCATGGGTGTAGTAGTGGACGTCAGACCCGCAAATGCCCACAGTGTGCATCTTGATCCGCACATCACGGCTGCCCAACACCTCTTCATCCCGCGATATTTGCGGGAAATCCCGCAAGCTGATTTCATCTTTTCTTTCCAAAACAAGCGATTTCATTGGGCTAGCCTTTCTTCACTATAAAAACGGCGATTGCCGCGGAAATTGCATTTGAGAACCAAATCGATAGCCCCATGGGCTCAATGAACCGGAACCAAAATAACGAAATCGCGACCCAGATCACAACCGAGATAAAGCAACGGTCAAAGGCGTTTGTTTCAATCGGAAGAAAGCCGACCCGTTCTTCGACGACCACGGGCGCGTGACGCTTTTCGAGGCGCACAGCGGTGAGTGGTGTTTCAGGATCATCGCTCATGTCGTCATCCTTTCACCGCACCAAAGGTCAGGCCGGCCACGATATGTTTTTGCACCATGCCAAAGACGATCAGTGCTGGGATCAGTGTAAAGACCGAAATGGCAGCCATGATGCCCCATTCTGTACCAGTCGTGGTCACGTATTCGGACAACCCTGTGGTCAATGTGCGTGCGTTGAAGTTTGTTAGCGTCGCCGCAAGCAGGTATTCGTTCCACGCAAACACCCATGTCAGGATCAGCGTCACAGCTAAACCGGGGCGGCACAGCGGGAACACGATTTCGGTGATCACTTTCCACGGGCTTGCGCCGTCTACAAAGGCAGCCTCGTCCAGCTCCTTTGGAATACCGTCAAGTGTAGGTCGCAGTGTCCAGATCGCGAAGGGCAAGTTGAACGTGCAGTATACCAAGATCATTCCGATCCGCGTATCCAGCAAGCGCCATTCGCCGATGGTGTAGACTTGCGTCATCAGCAAGAACAACGGTAGCAGGAACACCGCAGGAGGGGCCATCCGGTTGGTGATCGTCCAAAAGAAGATCGACTCTTTCCCGGTCATGTTAAAGCGGGACAGGGCGTAGCAAGCGAAAAACCCAAGGGTCGTACAAAGAACGGCATTGCCAGTTGAGATGATGATCGAGTTCACCATGTAGCTGCGTAACAACCGGTCACCCCAGACTTGGACATAGTTGCCCCAATATGGATCGCTTAAGATCAGTTCTGGCGTGCTGAATAACTGCACCGCTGGTTTCACCGAGATAACGAAAAGCCAGTAGATCGGAAACAGGGTCAGAAAACTGACAAGCGTCCAGAATATGAGACCAAGGATTGGGCTTGATTTGTTCATGGCGACTTAACCCCTATTCTTATTGCGCGGTGCCAGCATGGTCACGTAAAGCAGCCAGCACGACACAATTGTCAGGTACAGAACAACAACCGAGATCGTCGATCCATAGCCGTAGTTCGTTTTCGGAAACACTTCTTTGAAGATGTGCACACCCAGAATACGCGTCGCAGAGCCGGGTCCGCCGCCTGTCAGCATCCAGACCTCATCCACTGTGCGCAAAGCGTCCATCAAGCGGATAAAGACGGTCGCAACAATGGCGGGTGCGATCATGGGCAGGGTGATGTGCCAGAATATCTGGCGCTTGCCTGCCCCGTCAATTTGTGCCTGTTCAAAAGGATCACGTGGCAGCGACACAAGGGCCGCGATCAATGTCAGTGTAACAAGTGGCGTCCAGTGCCAGATATCCATGATAATAATCGTCATGAAGGCCACTGGCACGGAGGTCGCGATATTCATCGTGATACCAAACCACTCATCCAAATAATGCGGAATGATCCCGATGGACGGTGTCGTCATAAGCTTCCAAACCGACCCCACGATGATGGGTGCCATAATTAGCGGCAACGTATGAATTGTCCGAAAAATCGCCTTGCCTGGAAACTCTTTCATAAACGCCTGCGCCAGCATGTACCCCAAAATAAGCTCTGAGATGACGGCAAAGAATACAAACGTAACAGTCGCCCCAAGCGAGTTTAAGAAGGCCGCGTCAAAAACAATTTTGCGAAAATTGTCCGCCCCATTGAAGATCATCGTTGGATCGGCGGCGAACGGGTTCCATGAATGGAACGAGACGTAGACCACATAGATGAATGGAATGACGCCAAAGAAAAACAGAATGACGAGCGTGGGTGCCAGTAGTATCCATCCAAGACTTTTAGTCTGCATGACTTGCTCCATAAGCAACGAATTTTGAATGATATTAGGGCTGGTCACAGCTCTATGTCAAAGAGTGGACCGCCGCCCGAAAGCGGCGATCCATAGAACTTTCGGGAGAAAGTTTTACTTCCGGTAGCCAAGGTCGATCATTTCAGCTTCTGCGGCTGCAGCCATCTGGTCAAGACCGTCGCTGACGTTCACATTGCCCAGCAGGATTTCATAGAAGATCGGTGCTGTTGCTTCGCGGACTTGCGCGTGGAACGGATAAGCTGGTGCGCCTGCAAACAAGTAACCCTTGTCTTGCAGCATGTCGTAGTAGCCGCCCAGTTCTTCGTTCATCGCGATGACCTTAGGATCGTCATAGGTTGCCGTATTTGTCACGCGTGGTGCGGCAACTGCCCAGTCAGGCTGTACTTCGTTTTGACCGATGTACTGCAAGAACAAAGCTGCGGCTTCTTTTTGCGTGGACGTTGAAGGCAGACCAAATGCGCCGCCATCGTAGTAACCGATGTAGCCGTCACCAGCTTCAGCCGCGGCAAGAACGCCCTCAGCCAACGGAGGCAAAGCAACGCCTACGTTACCAACAACCAATGATTTTGTTTCATCAGCCGCGATCCAGCCCGCATTTTCACCATAAACAAGACCTTGCGCTGCACGACCGGCACCAAAGGTTGTGCCAACTTCTGTCCAAGTGGATGCAGGGCTTTCTGGCGGCGCGATGTCACGCATAGACAGCCACCACGTCATGGCCTCTTTGGCTTCATCACTGTTCATGGCACCGCCGTTAGTGACTGATGCAGCAAAATTGTTATCCGCATCAATACCCCAGTTATAGACACCGAATGTTGGCGCGATTGACTCGAAGTATTCGTACCAAGATGCAACGTGACCTGTGTGCGCCTGAGCAGTCGTGCCCCAAAGATCCATGTTATTTGCAGCGCCGTAATCCGTGAAGAACTGCGCGATTTCGCCGTATTCCGCATGGGTTGTCGCTGGAACAAGATCGCGGCCGGTCTGCTCTTTGAAAGCCGCCTGAATTTCAGGGTCGCCGAACAAGTCGGTGCGATACAGGTAAATTTTTACGAAAGCCTCCATCGGAACGCCGTAAAGATTGCCGTCGCCGTCTTTGAAGTAGTCAGCAAACGTCGTGAAGTTGTCTTCGCTGTATGTCGGTGCCTGCAAGGCAGGGTTGTCGGCCAACAGCCCGGACAGATCAGTCAGGAAGTCACGTGCAAGATAAGAATAGATGATGTCCTGCTCGATGTAGACCATATCATAGATGCCAGTCCCGGCTTCCATATCCTTGATCGCCTTATCGAACATCTGATCCCAAGAGGTGGTTTCAACGTCAACGCGAATGCCTGTGAGCGCTTCGAATTCAGGCGCAAGAACTTCACGAATGTACAACGACGGCGGTGACGATTCAGTAACGCCACGCAGCGTGACACCCTGATAGGGCGTTGCTGCTTCTTTCCAAAATGCGGCGTGCCCATCAGCGAATGCTGCTGTGGATGCGACCGTTAGTGCCAGCGCGGATGCGCCGAATTTAAATGCAAAGCTCATTGGCTTTCCTCCCATTTATTGGCGGAAGGCAATCCGCGATATCCAAGTTCCATGAACCAGGTCGAATCGTATTTCCTCCCACCATGATTATGCATATGTATTTTAAATAATGCAAGTGTAAATATTCAAATGAATACCTTGCAATACACATGTAAGGTGTGCGAATGTCCGCATTGCCAAAGGCAGACCAAAAGAATGGAACGAAAGGAATCATGCGTGGCCCGTGAAGCGATCGAAGACAGTGAGGCGTTCATCGTCGAAATTTGCTGGCATTATTTTGTGAACGAAATGACCCAAGCCGAAATCGCCCGCAAAATGGACGTCACACGATTGCGCGTGAACCAAGCCATCCAGCGTGCAAAGGCCCTTGGCTTGGTCAAAATTCAGATTGAATCCCCGTTTCTGCCGAATGTCGCGATGCAACAAGACCTGCGAATGGCACTGGGTATAGAGCGGGTCATTATTGGATCCGCCAACAAAGACACCTATGATTACCACCGCCCTGTCGGTGCCGCGCTCGCCGCATTGCTGACCGAACGGCTGCGGGCGGGTGCGTGGAAAAATCTGGGTGTGTCATGGGGGCTGACGTTGGAATCAACCATTCGAAAACTGTCGCGCCAATCCCATGAGACGTTCGAAGTCGTCTCGATTTTGGGCGGCACGGCACAAGGATCGACCTTCAACTCATTTGGCATCGCATCTGGCCTCGCTGATGTTCTTGGCGCAAATTATTCCATCTTAACGGCTCCGATCTACCTTTCGGAGGGGATCGACAGGGACCTGTTCTTGTCCCAACTAGCCTTAAAAGAACACTTTGAGAAATTCAGCACACTTGATGCGGTTTTGTTGACCTGCTCAAACGTCTCTGAGAAATCCTTCCTCGTTTCACACGGCCTTCCCAAAGAACTAACCTCCACCGCCTTGATCGAAGCCGGTGCCATCGGCGATGTGCTGGGCCAGTTTCTTGATAAAGACGGCAACTCGGTCTCCAAAGACGTGGATGAGCGAACCATTGGGATGCCCCTCGATATGGTGCTGAACGTCCCTGAAAAGATCATGGCCGCAGCCGGGCCGCATAAGGTGGATATCATCCGCGCTGCCTGTAGACGCGGACTGGTGAATACGCTTGTGACCGATGATCTGACAGCAAAGCTGATTTTGGACATGCAAGACAGCATCCATTCGCAAGCAGTGCAATAGGCTAGACGTAATGGCAGGTTTCAATCCCCTCGCGCCCGACCATCTTGGTCCCACGGCCTGCATGGGTGAGATACTAGCCGAGATCATCGCAACGACGGTGGGCGCAGGCTTTGCAGAACCTCAACCGCTCATTGGTCCCTATTCCAGCGGTGCGCCCGCAATTTTTATTGATCAATGCGGGCGGATGGGCGGATCAGCCGCGATGATTGGTGCGGTTGGGGATGATGATTTCGGGCGGATGAATACGGACCGGCTAGTGCGTGATGGTGTCGATGTCAGCGCGATTGCAATCCACTCGAGCTTGCCCACTGGCACCGCCTTTGTGCGTTACCAAAAGGACGGGTGCCGTGATTTTGTCTTCAACATGTGGACCTCTGCCGCCGGAAGCCTGTCGTGGACACCTGCTGTCGAAGACGTCATTGCCCGCGCCGGGCATTTGCATGTCGTGGGTACGTCATTGGGCCATGACCATATATGGCAAATGATCGAACGGGCTGCCCCTCTCATCAAGGCACGCGGCGGTACGGTGTCTCTTGATCCCAATCAGCGCAAGGAACTGATGAAAGATACTGACGGTCGCTTTGCCAAAATGATCGCGCAGACTGATTTGCTGTTACCATCAGATGATGAGCTTTTCCTTGCAGCCAATGGCGTTCCTGAGATGGGTGAGGCAGACGCGATCCATGCAATCTTTGCGCAAGGCGTCTGTGAAATTGTCCTTAAGCGCGGTGACGTTGGTGCAACCTGCTTTCAATCTGACGGCACGGTGACCAATGCCCCTCCTTTCATTGTGAAAGAAGTCGATCCAACAGGTGCGGGCGATTGCTTTGGCGGGGCCTATGTCGCGGCCCGACGCCTTGGCATATCTGTCGCAGACGCGCTGACCTATGCCTGTGCCGCCGGCGCGCGCAACGTTTCGATGCGTGGCCCGATGGAGGGGGCAGGTATGCGTGCACAGCTAAACCGCTTCATTGCCGATACCCCTAGGGGCGCATTATGAGGGTTTCGCTGACCGAACTCGCTTCGCTTTATCAAAGCGGCAGGCCCAAAGGGATCACGTCGGTCTGCACTGCTCATCCGCTGGTTCTGCGGGCAGCGTTGCGGCATGGGCGAGACACGGGCACCACCGTTTTGATCGAAGCGACTTGCAATCAGGTGAACCACCAGGGCGGTTATACCGGCATGCAACCCGCTAACTACGCACACATGGCTGCGAAATTGGCAGATCTAGAAGGTTGTCCGAAAGACGCGATCATTCTTGGCGGGGATCACCTTGGGCCAAACCCGTGGCGTAATTTGCCTGCGGAAGAGGCGTTGTCCCAGGCCGAAATAATGGTCGCAGCCTATGTAAGCGCGGGTTTTCTTAAAATTCACCTTGATGCCTCGATGGGCTGTTTGGGCGAACCTGATGCCATGGACGATGCCACAACTGCCAAACGTGCAGCACGGCTGGCGCAGGTTGCAGAAGATACTGCCAAGAAGCAGGGATTGCCGCCGCCGCTATACATCATTGGTACCGAAGTCCCCCCTCCTGGCGGCGCGGATCACACTCTCACCACCATTGCACCGACCTCGCCAAAGGCTGCGAAGAAAACACTTGCCGTACATGAAAAGACCTTTGCCTATATGGGCCTAACGCAGGCTTGGGACCGTGTCATCGGCCTTGTCGTGCAGCCAGGTGTCGAGTTTGGCAACCAGAACGTTATTTCCTATGATCCGACACAAGCCAAGGCGCTGACAGATGTTCTGAACACCCAAACACAGTTCGTGTTTGAAGCCCATTCGACAGACTACCAAGGCGCCGCGCCGCTCGCACAACTTGTCCAAGACGGTTTCAGTATACTCAAAGTCGGCCCCGAACTGACCTTTGCCTTGCGCAAGACGCTTTACGCGCTTGACTTGATCGCGTCAGACCTTGCGCCTGATTACGGCCACCGCCCGCTTTATAAAGCGATGGAGGCGCTGATGACGGAACAACCCACCCATTGGAACGGCCACTATGGCGGCAGCAAAGCCGAACAACGGACCTTGCGCCACTATTCGCTTTCTGACCGCATCCGGTACTATTGGGCAAGCGCGCCTGCGCAAGCTGCCGTCACGCGTCTGTTCAACACTCTCTCTGGGCGCATTATTCCGCTTCCACTGATCTGGCAGCACCTGCCGGGCGGTGACGGCTTTGCTGACAGACCGCTGAATCCGGACGACGTCATCATCTGGCGGGTCACGGAATGCCTGAAATCTTACCACACGGCCTGCGCCGTTTAACGACAAAAGGGGAATACCATGTCACTACAACATTTCCGATTGGATGGAAAAACGGCCTTGATCACCGGCGGAAGTCGCGGGATCGGTTTTGCAACTGCGCAGGTTTTTGTGGAGGCTGGCGCAAACTGCTTGCTGACCAGCCGCAGCAAAACCGACGACATGCAAGCTCTGATCGCGGCGCATCCTGACCGCGTCGCATGGGTACAAGCAGATGTCACCGCCGAAGAAACACCTACCAAAATAGTCAAGGCGACACTGAAAAAATTCGGCAAGCTCGACATTCTGGTCAATAACGCAGGCGTCGCCGACAATGGCAACTTTCACGAATTCAGTGACGCACAGCTTGCCAGCATCATGGACACCAACTTTACTGCACCCTTCCGCATTGCCCGCGAGGCGATCAAACCGATGCTGGATCAAAAGTCAGGCGTAGTAGTGAATATCGGCTCCATCTCAGGCTTTGTCGCAAATAAACCGCAACTTCAAGTCGCTTATAATTCCTCCAAGGCCGCGATCCACCAGATGACGACAACGATGGCATTCGAATACGCAGATCAGGGCATTCGCGTGAACGCGCTGGCCCCCGGCTATGTCGTTTCTGCGATGACCAAAGGCGGGATTGAGCGCGATGAATACAACAGCGTCTGGACAGACAACACCCCGATGGGTCGCTTTGGCCAGCCCGAGGAAATGGCCAATTGCGTGCTGTTTCTTGCATCTGATGCGGCATCCTACGTCACTGGCGCAACACTGGTCGCGGACGGCGGCTATCTAACCCACTAAGGAGACAGACATGACAGGAAAACTTGCAGGCAAAATCGCGGTGGTGACCGGTGCCGCATCCGGCATCGGCCTTGCCACAACGGAGGCGTTGCTAGCCGAAGGTGCCACCGTCGTCATGGCCGACAGAGATGAGGCCGCGCTCAAAGCGCTGATCAAGAGGCTCGGTGACAAAGCGATCCCGCAAATAACAGACCTTTTGGACAGCGACAGCTGCAACGCCATGGTGCCCGAAATCTTGGCCAAGGTCGGGCACATCGACATCTTGCATTGTAACGCAGGCACCTATATTGGCGGTGATCTGGTAGAAACCGATCCTGCTACAATTGATCGGATGCTAAACCTTAATGTCAACGCGGTCATCAAAAACGTCCACGCCATCATTCCTCATATGACCGAACGGGGCGTCGGCGATATCATCATCACTTGTTCCGTCGCGGGCAATTCAGCAATTCCGTGGGAACCAGTCTATTCCGCGTCCAAATGGGCGATGACCTGCTTTGTCCATACGATGCGCCGACAGCTGAACAAACACGGCATCCGAGTCGGGCAAGTAAATCCCGGCCCCGTTATCTCTGCGCTTTTGGCCGATTGGCCCGAAGAAAACTTGCGCAAAGCAAAAGAAGATGGGGCTTTGATCGAACCAACCGAAGTATCCGAGGCGATTGTATTTATGCTCACCCGCACACGAACGGTCACAATACGGGACATGGTCGTGCTTCCCACAAATTTTGATATTTGACCGTCGCCTCGAGCGCCAATAGAACCTTGGACGAGATCCTCTTCACCTTACGAAAAATTACTACGAAATGCCGTTCAATTCAAAATTCTGCTGCCGAAACAAGCGTGTTTAGTTTGGTCGCGACCTGATCAAATCAGTCATCAATCTGGGTAACGTGAATGTTTGCTATATCCGTCTACCTTAAAGTGCATGCGCCGCGCAACGAAAGTTCAGCTTGAGTTCGGCATCTCACAAAGGCATTCAACGACTGGTTCGATGACACTGGCTGCATCACCGAGAAGCTCTTGCTGCATGTGCAAAAGGTTTCTGCGTGAGCATTAGCTGCACCTGCACAAGTCCGGAAAGTCCAGCATACGAGACCTTAGTGCAGAGTGCAGCGAATGTCTGCTGCCAGACCTCTCCTCCTCCAAACACACACTTTGGTAGACTTGTTGGTACGCCCTGCCATAGTGTTGCTGCAAGGAGCAGGACATGCGGCAGCTGCGCGACAACACACATCTGATACTTGACGGCGAAGTGCGTGTGTATCGCCGTGAGCGCAGCAAGCGCTGGCAGGCAGCATTTGTGATTGATGGACACACCATCCGTATCAGCACGGGCAAGCGCGATTTGGCTGAGGCCAAGGAGTATGCCCGCGAGACGTTTCTTGAGTACAAGTTCCGTCACAAGAACGACCTGCCTGTTGTTACAAAGAAGTTTAGCGATGTCGCCAAGCTGACCATCGTGGATATGCGCAAACAGCTGGATGCTGGCTTGGGGCGTAAGGTATTTGCAGATTACATCGTGTGTATAGAGCGCTACCTCATTCCCTTCTTTGGAGCACAGTTTGTCACCTCAATCGATTACCAGAAAATCCAAGACTTCTATGAGTGGCGGCGTGCAAAGATGGGGCGTGAGCCAAAAGCTTCAACGCTAAACACTCATAACACAGCCATGAACCGTGTGTTCGAGGAAGCCGTGGCGCGGGGCTTTATCGCCCACAAGAGTGTGCCATTGATGGTAAATCGTGGTGAGAAGAGCGAACGCCGCCCAGACTTTACCCGTGAAGAATACGCCACACTGATCCGCAAGATGCCAAGCTGGATCAACTTAGGCAAAGCAGGCAAGCCTACAGACATGCGCCATCTGATGCGGGACTATGTGTTGATCATGGCCAACACAGGTATGAGGCACGGCACCGAGGCGCTGAACCTCAAGTGGAAGCATGTGACCCTGTTTGAAGAGAAGGATCTGGAGTATTTGGAGATGAGCGTGTCAGGCAAAACTGGGCGACGCGATATCATCTGCAGATCAGGTACCATCAACTACCTCAAGCGCATTCATGAGCGCAGTGACGACATCAAGCACATACCTTTTGAGGATTTGCTTAAGCAGCGCATTGATTTGCCAGTGTTCAGATTGCCCGACGGGACCGTGTCTAAGAACATCCACCAGACCTTCCGCAAGTTCCTCACAGACACAGGGCTAATCACATGCCCTCGTACAGGGCAGAATAGAACGCTGTATAGTCTGCGTCCAACAAGCGAAGCAGTAGGCGCGGACGGGTAGGGGCTGAGATGCTTTTTCGCTGCACCAAGGCCAACCAGACCTTTGCTGCGCTGTTCATGAGCTCACACAGTGGAGATGGGATGGATGGCTCCTGCGCCCATAGGCGTCGTAATGCGCCATACTGCAGTTGTCAGAAACTGCTCAGCGGAAGAGCCAACCTTATGCAAGTTACATCAATAGGCCCACCCTACGACAGTGGACGTTTGGTTCGTCCAAAAGTCGCCGTGACATCCTGTCGACGTTTAATTTGGGATCTTGAATACTAGGGTATCCATGACTGGACCATCATCGTTTACATATGGGCGATGATCGTTGCTGTTTAACGCGACTGATAGCGTGTAATTTCCAGCTAAAAGCGCGCCGATCTGATAGGTATCAGAATACAAGCGCCCAAGTTTTAACCCATTTAAATAGACGTGGGCATGGCCATGATTTGGCGCATGTGCTGTTCCAGCCTCCACATTGGTGAAGGTGAAGTCGTCTGTGTTCAGTTTTACCTGCGCACCATTGGCGCTTGGCGCGATCATCCATTTTAATTCAAGCTCTGGCGTTGGAGTTTCTGAAATACCATTCGCCAACCCATGGTTCATTTCCGCCACGCCAACATTTTGAACCCGAACAGATACGGAGCCAGCATTTTCGAATGTTAGATTTAGGGGCAAGAAAGCACCTTGTTCAAACGTATCGGGTTTCGCGATAAGCATGATGTGCGCGCCGTCCATAGCAAGTATGCCGCCGCCATTTTTAGGAATTATGATCGCTGATCCATCTGCGCCTGGGTTCTCGATAGACACGTTCTGTGCAGACGGCGATGACGCGCTGATCAACCGATCAGGCTCGCCGTTGTTTTCAATGTTGAGTGCCACCATAAACAAGTTGGCGTTTTTGGGTGATTGAAACGCACTGGCATCAAATAGCGAAATGGTATCCGCTCGCTTGTCGTTCAGCAAGTATGCGGCAACACCAATCAAACCGAGGCAAAACAGTATTCCGAAACGCTTCATTTTATTTTACTCCAGCTTGGAATTATATGTGTATACTAATGAAATGTTTGACAAGTTAAAGACCCTTTTGGTGGCCTTTTACATAGCGAGCCAACCCAGTTCGGCCTTCGCGCATGCTTCAGAGCAAGGTCTGGTGATGCTGCTACCAACTGAGCTGTACACGCTCGGCGGGACACTTGCTGTTGGCGCATCGATCCTGCTGATGGGTTTTTTGCCCATCAAACGACTGGACGGGTTATTTGGAAATCGCACGCTGTGTGGCGGGCAACTTTTCAAGCTGATGGAAACACCGTCCTCGATCCTCGCGTCGGCGGTGTACTTTGGACTAATCCTTGTGGGGCTTACTGGCCCGAATGATCCGCAAAGCAACCTGTTGCCGCTGTTTATCTGGACGGGATGGTGGATTAGCGTGTTTGTCATCCAAGGGTTTGTTTTTGACATTTGGCGGCTGATCAACCCTTGGGCAGGACTCGCGCGTTTAGTGTTAGGAAATTCTGCGGGCGCCTTGAAAATCCCTGAACGGCTTGGGCATTGGCCCGCGGTAATTGTTTTCCTTTGCTTTCAACTTTTCCTGCTGGCCGACATTGCACCCAACGATCCTGACCGATTGGCGACGTTCGCGCTTGGGTACTGGCTGTTCACATTTGCGGGAATCGTGGTGTTTGGCGCAGACCAATGGCTCAGCAGGGTCGAATGTTTCACTGTATTGTTTCGATTAATCGGGTCGTTGCGTGCAGTGCAGTCCGGTGAAAGTTACCGCATTGGATTTCCGGGCTGGGCAAGCATTGCAGCCGCGCCGCTCGATACAGGCAGGGCCGTTTTTTGCATCATGATCCTTATCTCAGGCAGCTTTGATGGGTTGCATGAAACCTTTTGGTGGCTTGGCATGATTGGAATCAATCCGCTTGAATTCCCCGGGCGCTCGGCTGTGGTATGGTCGACCTCGATTGGCCTTTTGGGGGCAATTCTTGGAGGTGTGGTCATCTATGGCGCATCTATTTGGGCTGGTCTTGCACTTGTGCGCTGGTTCGGTGGCGAGCAGGAAATCAGGTTCAAAAACGCCTTCAATACGTTTGCGATAGCGATCCTGCCCATCGCCTTGGGCTATCATTTCGCGCATTATCTGATCTCATTTCTGGTGCAGGTTCAGTACTTGGCCGCAACGATTGGTGACCCTTTGGCGAAGGGTTGGAACATGTTTGGCCTAGGCCGCCTGACTGTCAAAATCGGCTTTTTGAACACAATGGACTCTGTACGCCCGATCCTGTTGAGTAATGTCGCGGCCGTTGTTTTATCACATATTTTGTCCGTCATCATGGCGCATCGGCTTGCAGGGATGTTCTGTCGGACCCGAAAAAACATACTTCTCATTCAATGTGGTTTAAGTGTGCTGATGATTATCTATACGATCTTTGGGCTCTGGCTTTTGTCCACGCCGCGGGGGGCCTGAACGGGCGCGCCGTGATGACGTGGCGTAAAAATTACTGGACAATTCATTTGTGTGCGAACAATATAAAATGAAAAGCGCCGCAAAGGTGTACGATCAACAACAAGGGAGACGAACGTGAATATCAACAAAAACACTAAAACGAATGTCACACGCCGTACGGCATTAAAAGGAATTGGGGCTGGCGTAGGTACGCTTGCAGCGACGGGTCTTTTGCCCGGAACGATGGGTTTTGCACAAGCGCAAACATCTGCTCCGATCAAGATCGGTTTCCAAAAGCATGCGACTGGTATCGGGTCCGCCTATGGCCGCTGGTATGATGCGACGACACAAGCTGCTGTAACACGCATCAATGACATGGGTGGCATCAATGGCCGCCCTGTTGAGATCGTAACCGAAGATGACGGCACAGACCCAAGCCGCGGTGCCGAAGTTCTTGAGAAATTCGCGACCCAGCATGAATGTGATGTCGCATTCGGTACGCTGTTTAGCCACGTTGTAATCGGATCTGCTCCACGCGCAGCCGAACTTAAGTTGCCATACTTTGTTGTTTCAGAAGGTCACCACGTCGCAAGTGGTATGTTGAACCGATATACGCTGCAGCCTGGTATCACAGATGTGAAAAGCCAAGTTCAGTCCATGGCGCCATTTGTTGCGAATAACTTGGGCAAAAAAGTAACGATGATCTACCCTGACTTCGCGTTTGGCCACGATCACCGCGACTTCTTTTCAGCGGCTATTGCGGCACAAGGCGGCGAAGTGATCGCTCAGATCGCCGTTCCCCCGGCCGAGACATCCTTCACCAAGTATTTCCCACAGATTCCACGCGACACTGACGTAGTTTATCACGTCATGGTTGGGCCAGCAGTTTTGACATTCGTCAAAGAGCTTGGTGAATTCTTTGGCCCAAGCCGTCCGGAGATCTTTGGTTTCATCGACAGCCTAGAAGCCGTCGACATCAAGAGCCCGGGTCTTGAGTTCCTTGAAGGTACTTACTTCTGGGAAGGCAATCCACGTCACGCCCAAGCCAACAACTCCGAATTCGACACGAACTTCCGTGCCGCTGTTGGCGTTGATGATCGCGGCGCGTCGCTTGCCGATAGCAATGATGTGTCGACCTATGCGCACATGTTTGGTTGCTGGGAAACGCTGAACGTTATCAAGGCTGGTATGGAAACATCAGGTTACCAAGGCCCAGCGGATCGCCAGAATCTGATCGAAGCTGTTGAAGCGATGACGGACATGCCACATTCGGACGATCACCCACAAGGTGCCAAGCTGTTTAACGGCAAAACACACCAGGTGTTTGGCTCGCAGTACATCTCTAAGGTGACAGACGGCAACCTTGTTGTTGAGCATACGGCGTCTATTGAAGAGGGTCTTTATGAGGACGAGGTGGATTACACCACCCAGTCCTTCTAATCGTAAAAACCTTTTAAGAAAGTAGAATAGAGCCCATGGAATTTGGACCACATCTGATGCTCGCCTCCCTGGAGGGGGCGGTCATCGCCGCAGTACTTGCGCTTACAGCTATGGGCCTAAGTATTGTATTTGGCGTTATGCGCGTCGTTAATGTCGCGCATGGCGAATTCTATATGCTGGGCGCTGTTCTTGCATGGTTTGTGACCACCACGATTGGTGGTCACCCTGCACTCGGTTTCGTCGCTGCATTGTTTATCGTGCCTATATTGGTCGGTATCCTTGCAGCGGCGTCCGATGCCCTCATTCTTAAGCACATAAAATACGACCCCGACCGCACAATCGTCGCGACCATTGGGCTGCTATATATTTTCCAACAGGGCACTTTGATGACCTTTGGCCCTGATGCCCGCCCCGTGGAGGCCCCGTTCAATCAACGTCTGGCTTTGCCTTGGTTCGAGATGGGTGACAACGGATTCCAGATGTTCTGGCCATGGGGGTTGAGCACGACAAGCTACAAACTCTTTGTAATTGCGGCCGCAGTATTTGTTCTAGTCGGGCTTTGGTTATTTCTCACGCGGACCAAAATTGGCCTGATCATGCGCGCAACACAGCAAGACAGCGAGACGGCGCAAGCGTTCGGTATTCCTGTCGGTCGGGTATATTCACTGGTCTTTGGTTTGGGTGCCGCTCTTGCGGCCCTTGGTGCTGTGTTGGTCGTACCGATCCAGCAGGCACATTATCTGATGGGTGGCGATCCCTTGCTGTTGGCGTTCATCGTCGTAATTATCGGTGGCTTGGGCAGTTTACCAGGCACTGTCGTCGCGGCCGTTCTTATCGGCATGAGCGACGGTATTGTTTCGGTCTTCTTTTCACCAACTGTTGCTAAAATAATCGCGACTTTGTTTGTAACAATGATCCTGATCTGGCGTCCCCAAGGTCTGTTCGGGAAGGTGCTACGATGACCCTTTTTTCCAAACCAAACGTGCTGCACATCGGTGTTTTGATCGCCCTTGTCGTGCTGTTCTTCGTGCTGCCGCCCTATCACGCCGGCAATTTGTCACGCATCATGGTGCTGGCTATTTACGCGATGGGATACAATATCCTGTTCGGTTATACGGGCCTCCTTAGTCTTGGTCACGCGATGTTCTTTGCCGCTGGTATGTACGGTTTCGGATTGGCGACGAACCTTGGCGGGGTGCCGCTTCCGATCGCCTTTGTCATTGGTGTTGTGTCCGCTGGTGTCTTGGCCGCCGTCGTCGGTGCGCTTGCGTTGCGCACCGTGGGTGTAGCTTTCATGATTGTGACGCTGATGTTTGCGCAGACCGCTTATTTGATCGTGCTGTACTTTGGCAAATACACACGCGGCGATGAGGGGTTTGTCATCCAACAAGCGCAGCGGACATTTGCAGGTTTTGACCTTACATCCGAAACGGGGCGCTATGTGACCGCATTGATCCTGTTCTCGATTTGCTTCCTTGGTCTCGCACATTTGGTGCAAACGCCATTCGGAAAAACGCTGATAGCGATCCGCGAAAACGAAGAACGTGCCCGCATGCTTGGCTACGACACCACAATCCACAAACTAAAGGCCATCATCATTTCTGGCGTGGTTGCGGGCGTGGCAGGTGCTGCATATGCAATGTTGTTTGGCTATGTCGGCGCAACCTTCGCGACCGTGCAATATTCGATCTTGCCATTACTTTGGGTTCTTCTGGGCGGGGCAGGCACAACGGTCGGGCCACTGATCGGCGTTTTCTTCATGTTCTACCTGATTGATTTCTCAAGCTCGGTCACCACGGCATATTTTCTGGTTGTGGGTGTCGTTTTGGTCTTAGTTACAATGTTCGTGCCCAAAGGGCTGTGCGGTGAATTGCGTCGGAGGGTCTTCCCATGGTTGCCGTAAACATTCTTGAAACCACTGGTCTGACAAAACAGTACGGCGGAATTTTCGCTAATACTGACGTCGACTTTACGTTGCCTGAAGGAAAGATCACTGCGCTGATTGGCCCCAATGGCGCGGGCAAGTCGACCTTTGTTGGCATGGTCAGCGGACGCACCCAAGCTACGCGCGGTCGCGTACTTTTCGATGGCAAAGACGTTAGCCATTTGCCCGCCCATAAGCGCATTCAACTTGGGATCGCCTACACGTTCCAAATCACATCGGTTTTCGCTGGGCTAACGGTGCATGAAAACGTCGCCTTGGCTGCGCGGCGCACGTTCAAGGGCGATATCTCTGCGCTGGATGAGAAAATACGCGCGGCACTTACCCGCGTTGATATTGCAGACCGTGCCGATCAGATTGCGGGCGATCTCGCTTATGGTCATCAACGGCTTTTGGAAATCGCGATGGGCTTGGCGCAAGACCCCAAGGTCTTCATCCTTGATGAACCAACCCAAGGCCTGGCCGAGTCCGAAATTGTAAATTTCATTGAGCTGATCATGTCATTGGCTGGTGAAACAACCATCCTTTTGATCGAACATAACATGAAGGTTGTGATGGAAGCTGCGGATTTTATTACTGTCCTCGATCACGGCCAAATCCTCGCCGCTGGAACGCCTGCTGAGATTAGTAAAAATTCGGCTGTGCAGGCCGCATATCTGGGGAAATCCAATGCTTGAGTTGAATGGCGTTCACGCAGCTTACGGCAAAGTACAAACACTGCGCGGTGTTTCATTCACTGCGAACGCAGGCGAAATCGTGTGTCTTGTCGGGCGCAATGGTGCGGGTAAAACCACGACCATGAAATCGATCATGGGGCTGTTGCCCTTGTCTGCGGGAACCGTGACGCTGGAAGGCAAAGAGCTGACGAAGATGCAGACGCATCTGATCCCGCGCGAAGGTATCGGCTATATCCCGCAAGGACGCCGACTGTTCCCAGAGTTGTCGGTTGAAGAGAATATTGAAATCGGCCTCATGACCCGAGGCGAGGGCGCTGACACCCGTGAATGGGTGTTAGAATTGTTCCCGCGTTTGCGTGAACGTTTAAAACAGGCGGCGGGAACACTGTCGGGGGGCGAACAACAGATGTTGGCCACGGCGCGTGCGCTGTGCCTGCGTCCCAAAGTTTTGTTGCTTGATGAACCGACCGAAGGCTTACAGCCATCAATGATTGACTTGATCATCGATGTGATCGTCAAAATGAAGGCCGAGGGCTTTGCGATTGTGCTGGTCGAGCAACGGGTGGACACGGTCCTATCAATCGCGGATCGCGCCGTTTTCATTGAAAATGGCAAGACCGTCGATACTGCGACGCCGGCTGAACTTGCCCTCGCACCTAAAAAAATAACGAAATATTTGGGCGTTTAATTATGACCGTTGCACTGCTTGTCATTGATGTCCAGAATGATTTTTGCCCCGGTGGGTCCCTCGCGGTAGCTGGTGGGGACGAGATCATTGATCCGATCAATGCCTTGCTGGACACCGCCGCGATTGCCGTTCTTTCGCAGGATTGGCACCCGCTAGATCACGCATCTTTTGCGGAAAATCACGCGGGCCTGGCCCCGTTTTCGCAAATCGAAATGCCCTATGGCTCACAGATGTTATGGCCAAACCATTGCGTGCAGGGGACGTCAGGGGCGCAGTTTCATAAACGGCTGAACGCAGATCGTGCTGACGCGATTATTCGCAAAGGTATGAACCCTGCTATCGATAGCTATTCCACATTTTTCGAGAATGACCGCAAAACGCCAACCGGTTTGTTAGGGTATCTGCGCGAGCGCAAAGTGCAATCCTTGCTGCTTGTCGGATTGGCGACGGATTTTTGTGTTGCCTATTCCGCTTTGGATGCGGTGGCCAATGGTTTTGAAGTTAAAATCCAGATGGACGCCTGCCGTGCTATTGATAACGCGGGCTCATTGGATGCGGCACTGACCCAGCTGCGCAATGCAGGTGTTCAGTTGATCTAATCAAGACCCGCAGGGCAGGGCGATATAAATTATGTTGCAAATTTTCGCCCTGCACAATATCGTTAGTATACAAACAAATTAAGGATCGACTTGTTGACGTACCTTATCCCGACCGAGTTGAATTCAGCCCTTAAGTCGCTTGCCAAGGCGGGCAACAAAATCGTGGCTGGAGGCACGGACGTTTATCCCGCTCTCAAGCAAGGTCAAACGCCAGCGAGGTTTTTAGATGTCACACGCATCAAGGAACTTTCAGGGGTTTCGGCGACGCAAACGGGTCTACGCATCGGTGCTGCCGTTACGTGGAGCGAGATTGTTAAGACTGATTTGCCGGCGTCCTTTGACGGTCTGAAACAATCCGCGCGGGAAGTCGGCAGCCTGCAAATTCAAAACGCCGGAACGATTGCTGGAAACCTATGCAACGCGTCCCCTGCTGCTGATGGTGTGCCGCCGTTGTTGACGTTGGATGCGATGGTCGAGCTGACAAGTGCTGCCCGTGGCGCGCGCATGGTGCCGTTGCAGGACTTCATCCTTGGGGTGCGCAAAACCGCACTCGCAGTGGATGAAATGGTGACAGCGATTCACATTCCAACCCCACCAGAAGGTGCGGGATCAGCGTTCGAAAAGTTGGGTAATCGCAAATATTTGGTCATTTCGATCACGATGACCGCAGCCGTCATTAAATGCGACGCACAGGGCGCGATAACCCATGCGCGTGTCGCCGTCGGCGCATGTTCGCCCGTGGCACAACGGCTGACTCAGTTAGAAGCCGACTTGATCGGAAAGAAACCGTCCGAGGTAGAAATAGACGCAGCGCACCTTAACGTGTTGTCACCGATTGACGACGTGCGTGGCTCTGGCAGCTATCGCTTGGACATCGTTCGTGAACAGTGCCGTAGGGCCATTCAAAAGGCGACTACAGATGGATGATCTCATGAACAAAACCGCAACCTCGTTCCAGTTGAACGGAACATCGGTCTCGGCGCATCCAGAAACTGGTGCGCGGTTGTCCCATATTTTGCGCGAAGAATTTGGTGCGCGTGATGTGAAAATCGGGTGCAACGCAGGTGATTGTGGTGCTTGCACCGTCTTGGTCGACGGCGATCCGGTTTGCGCTTGTTTGATGCCTGCACATCAGGCGGCTGGCCGTTCGGTTGAAACCATCAGCGGGCTTTATCAAACTGATGACCATGCCAAAGATCTGGCCGAGCGTTTTCAGGATCATGGTGCCGCCCAATGCGGCGTTTGCACGCCCGGCATGATGGTATCTGCAGTTGCCTTGTTGCGTGAAAACCCAACGCCAAATGTCGAAGAGGTTCAAGATGCGCTTGGCGGTGTTCTGTGTCGCTGCACGGGGTATCGCAAGATCATTGATGCGGTGATTGGAGTGCCCGCCAATATCGAAAAATCCGACGGCCAAGTGGGTGATACAATCCGCAAAGTTGATGGCGAAGACAAAGTCGCAGGACGCGAAGTATTTGGGGATGACATTGCCCCCGCTGGGACGCTTGAGATTTTTGTGATCCGCTCGCCGTTTCACCGTGCGGCGTTTTCGTTTGGTGATCTGGACGAATTCGTGTCCAATTCGCAAGGCATCGAGGCGTTCTTGACGGCTGAGGACATCGGAGGGCACAATGTTTTTGGCGTCATCCCACAATTCATGGATCAACCGGTCTTCGCTGAAACCGAAACGCGATTTCGGGGTGAAGCAGTCGCTGCCGTGATCGGGACATCAGCGGCAATTGCCAATTTTAATCCTGAGACGTTCCCTGTGTCATGGACCGAGCTAGCGGCCGTTAATAATATCGTATCTGCGCAAAAACCTACAGCGGTCCAGTTGCACGAAGGGCGAGAGTTTAACGTGATGTGCGGTGGTTTCGTCAGTTCTGGGGACGCGAAGGCGGCGCTTGAACGTGCGGATGTCACGGTTGAAGGACACTTCAACAGCGGCTTTGTTGAACACGCCTATATCGAACCCGAGGCGGGTTTTGCGGAGATGGTAAATGGACGGGTTGAGGTACATGCCTGCACCCAGGCGCCTGTGATGGACCTCGATAGCTTGGCGATTATCCTCGGTATTGATCGTTCGATGATCCGCATTGTGCCCACGGCTGTTGGTGGTGGTTTCGGCTCAAAACTGGATATTTCGGTGCAGCCGTTTCTTGCGCTAGGTGCGATGAAGACGGGCAAACCTGTGCGGCTTTGTTATACACGTGCTGAATCAATGCAAAGTTCGACCAAACGGCATCCGTCTGACATCCAGCTTAAGATTGGTGCGACGACTGACGGAAAGATTACGGGCTTCAATTTCTACGGTGAATTTGACACGGGCGCTTACGCAAGTTGGGGGCCAACGGTTGCCAACCGCGTGCCTGTCCATGCATCAGGACCATATGAAATCCCGGATTACCGCGCTGAATCAAAGGGCATCCATACCAACAACCCACCTGCGGGCGCGTTCCGTGGATTTGGTGTGCCGCAATCTGCGATCGCACAGGAATGCCTGTTTGATGAACTTGCGCAGAAGCTAGATATCGACCCGCTTGAATTCCGCATCATCAATGCTTTGAAAAACAATGTCCCAACGGTGTGCGGCCAAGTCTTTTCACAAGGCGTCGGCATCACCGAATGCTTGACCGCTTTGCGTCCCGCATGGCTGGAAGAGAACAAGAACTGCGCGGCCTTCAACGCCACGAGCACTGTCATAAAACGCGGTGTTGGACTGGCTGCTGGTTGGTATGGGTGTGGCAACACGTCTTTGCCAAACCCGTCAACAATAAAATCTGGCATTCGCACCGATGGCACAGTTGTCTTGCATCAGGGTGCTATGGACATCGGGCAGGGTGCCAATACGGTCATTGCCCAGATTTTTGCGGCTGCCTTGGGCGTGCCTGTTGGTACGATAGAGTTGATTGGCGCAGACACAGATGTAACTCCCGATGCTGGCAAAACGTCGGCGTCGCGTCAGACATACGTGTCAGGCAATGCCGCACGTTTGTCCGGTACGGCATTGCGTGCACGTATCTTGGAACATCTGAATGTTGCATCAGATGTGGTCCTTAAGATTGATGCCGGAACAATTCGGGCAAACGATAAAGCGGGTGAACATGTGCTTTCATTGGCAACACTGACTGTTGATGCAGAGGGCTATGTGCTACGCGCGCAGGAAACATACGACCCACCGACCAAACCACTGGATGAGAATGGCCAAGGTGAGCCTTATGCGCAATTTGGCTACGCTGCGCATCTCGTCGTGGTCGAGGTTGATACAGCCCTTGGCACGGTGAAGCCACTGCAATTTGTGGCTGCCCATGATGTCGGGCAGGCTATCAACCCACTTCTGGTTGAAGGTCAGGTCCAAGGTGGCATTGCCCAAGGTTTAGGCATGGCGTTGATGGAAGAATACATTCCGGGACGCACTGAAAACCTGCATGATTATTTGATCCCGACCATAGGGGACATCCCGCCAATTGAGACAATCATTATCGAAGAACCCGATGGCCATGGCCCGTACGGTGCTAAGGGTCTGGGTGAGCATGTGCTTATTCCGACTGCCCCTGCTATCCTGAATGCCATTGCGCAAGCAACCGGTGTCCGTGTGTCGCAAGTCCCTGCAACGCCCGCGCGGATGCGGTCGTTGATTATTGGAGATGCGACATGACCGTCGATGTAAAGCCAGAGAAAATCCGATGTGATGCCTGCCCAGTGATGTGCTTCATGGCTGAAGGAAAATCAGGTGCGTGTGATCGCTATGCGAACCATGACGGCGAATTGGTTAGGCTAGATCCGCTGACGATTATTCAGGGTACGGACCAAAAATTGGTTCACTTTATGAAGGGCGGAGAAGCCGATAATTGGGATGGTGATATCATCAAAGGCGAACGGCCTTTCGTGACTGCCGTTGGCGCGGGCACGACCTATCCTGACTATAAGCCTGCCCCTTTTATTGTTAGCCAAACCAACAACGGCGTCGATATGGTAACGGTCGTTACTGAGGGCATCTTTAGCTATTGTGGTGTGAAGGTGAAAATCGATACGGACCGCCATCTTGGACACGAACGTGATATTGTTTACGTTGACGGGGAACCAATCGGCCACGTCATGACGTCAGAATACGGATCAAAAATGCTGTCGCTAGGCGGTGTCGAACACTTGACGGGTGGGTCCAAAAAAGAAGGCCGTGTGACCTGTGATGCGCTCTTGCATCTGTGCAACCGTGAACCTGTGACCATACAAATTGGCGAGGGTGATCATCAGATTGAGCTTATTGTCGAGGCGGGCAAGGCCCCTATCGTCAACGGCGTTGAAGAAAAGTTGATGCGCGTTGGCTGTGGCTCGGCGACCATCGGAATGTTCGCAATGCAATGGCTAGGCCATGTGGACGAAGTGGTCGTTGTGGACGATCACATCACCGGTATTTTGTCAGAACACGAGGCTGGCAAGCAATTGGATGTGCCGCCAACTGGGATCAAGATTGCGGGCCGCAGATCGACCCCGGGACGCTACTTTCAGGTCGCAGAACCTGGGACGGGCTGGGGCGGAACAGATATTGAAGACCCTTTAAAGATCCTCAAGCCATTCAACCCAAAAGTTGCATGGGAAGGTCTGCGTCTTTTGATGGTGTCCACAACGGGTGAGCAATATGGCTATTACGAGCTGGACGCAGATCTCGTTCCTCAACCCAAACCGATCCCTGACACGCTTATGGCGTCAGCAGACTTGATTGCAGAAAACTGCGAACCATCGGTTTGTTCCGTTTTATTCATGGGTGGGGCAGGCGGCAGCCTACGCGCTGGCGTAACCGAGAATCCAGTACGGCTGACACGGTCGGTGAAAGAGTCGTTGACGCATGTGTCTTGCGGTGGTGCCGAGGCGTATGTTTGGCCGGGTGGTGGCATTACCGTCATGGTCGATATTTTGGACATGCCAACGCAATCCTTTGGCTATGTGCCAACTCCGGCTTTGGTCGCCCCAATCGAATTCACGCTGCGGGTCAGCGATTACCGCACGTTGGGCGGCCACATGGAACATATCAAATCCGTTGATGAAGTGACGTCAGGCGATCCACGAACCGTCAAGCAAGACCGCCACGCCCATAATCCGATGGCACATGCCAACTATCGTTGGGCCAGGGATGGAAGTGCTCGATGAATCCAACGGCTGCCATCTTGCCTTGCGGGACAAGGCTGCACCTTCAGCACGGTCCTATTGATTTGATTATCGGTGCAGATGGTCAGCGCATGCGTGCGTTTGATGCGGCCAACGCGCGGTTCCAGACCATACTGAGCGAACTTGTGGCCGAGCTTGGAGAATTGAAGCAGCCAATGGCGCCGAACATAGCGATGCCCACTGGGGCAGTTGCGCAACGCATGCACAGCGCGTCCGTGACGTTTTCAGATTATGGGTTTCTCACACGCATGGCGGCTGTTGCTGGGTCCGTTGCGGAAACGGTTTTAACCGCGATGACTGAGGGCGCGGACCTGCGCCGCGCCTATGTGAACAACGGTGGTGACATTGCGCTTCATCTTCGAGACGGCGAACAGTTCGTGTCCGCAATGTCCAGCCATGATGGTAGCGACCTCGGCGTGATCGTGATCCATTCAACCGACAATGTCGGCGGCATCGCGACAAGCGGGCGGCACGGGCGCAGCCTTAGCCGTGGCATTGCCGACAGTGTGACTGTGTTGGCATCGAGTGCCGCCAACGCCGATGTTGCCGCGACCCTAATTGCCAACGCCGTTGATCTGCCAATCCACCCTGAAATCGCACGACGTCCCGCTAATGATGTGGTCGATGACAGCGACCTCGGCGCGCGTCCGGTCGTTGTTGGTTGTGGCCCACTCGACGCGCCAGATCGTGACATCGCATTAAAAGCCGGACTTGGATGCGCCTTAACTATGGTAAATCAACACTTAATTCACGCAGCGGCATTGTTTCTGCAGGGCGATGCCTTGGCGACGGATACAAAACTGCTCTCATCCCATTCGAGGACCAAAGAATATGCCTGAAGTCGTTCTAAGAAAAACCGCGTTTTCAATCGAAGAGATATTCCATGAGGGCGGGCCCGTTTCATCAAATCCGCCACGCCGCGCAGCTGCGATTGCGATTATCGAAAACCCGTTTGCAGGGCGATATGAGGCCGACATTCAGGGTTTCATGGAAGACCTACAACCGCTCGGGCTAAAGCTCGCGACGCGGCTGGTTGAGATGCTTGGTGGCGCTGATCAGATCGAAGGATACGGCAAAGGAGTGCTGATTGGCGAAGCGGGCGAGTTGGAGCATGGCGCGCTTTGGCATGCGCCTGGCGGATATGCGATGCGCGAATTACTGGCCGATTCCAGTGCAATTGTGCCCTCAACCAAGAAGGTGGGCGGCGTCGGTGCGCGGCTTGATGTGCCGATCACGCATATCAATGCGTCCTATGTGCGCAGTCATTTCGACTCTATGGAAGTCGGGCTGAACGACGCGCCAAGGGCCAACGAGATGGCGTTGATTTTGGTGATGAGTACGGGCGCGCGGGTGCACAACCGTGCGGGCGGGTTGGCGGCGCAAGATATTGTCGGAAAGGATGGCCTGCGATGACCCTGAAGATCAGGAAAATAGCTGTAAACGTCGAGGAAACGCACCGCGAAATGGGGCGTGAAATCGCGCCCGTGACGCGCAAGGCTGTCGCGGTTGCGGTGATCGAAAATCCGTTTGCAGGCCGCTACCAAGAAGACCTGACGGTGCTGATGGATATTGGTGCCGAACTGGGAACATTGCTGGGCCGCAAGTGCGTCGAGGCGCTTGGCATCACCCCTTCACAGGCCCAAAGCTATGGCAAATCCGCGATGGTTGGCGAAAACGGCGAGCTGGAACATGCGGCAGCCATTCTGCACCCGAAACTTGGCGCGCCGCTGAGGGTTGAAGTGGAAAAGGGTGCGGCACTGGTGGCGTCCTCCAAAAAGATGGGCAGCCCCGGTCAGGTTCTTGATGTGCCTTTGGGGCACAAGGACGCCGCATATGTCCGCAGCCATTTCGATGGCATCGAGGTGCGTTTGAACGACGCGCCGCGGGCAAACGAAATCATGATTGCGGTTGCGGTGACAGACAGCGGGCGTCCGTTGCCACGTGTGGGTGGTTTGGCCCATGCGGATGCGGTTGGAAAAGACGGCCTGAAGTAGGACAGGCAGGTGATTGCCACGGTTGCTCATTGCCTTGTTTCATAGTTAAGTGGAGGAATGAGCAAACTTGATGAAAAACTGGACTATTGCCTCGACCAGCAAGTTGGCTACCTTCTTCGCTTGGCCAGCCAGCGTCATGCGACGATTTTTCTTCAGGAAATCTCGGAAAATTTGACGCCGACGCAATTCTCGACCTTGATGCGCGTGTCCGAAGGCGGCGAGCTATCGCAAAACCATTTGGGTCGCTCGGCATCGATGGACGTGGCAACGGTGAAGGGTGTCGTTGACCGTCTCAAGGCGAAAGAGCTGGTTCAATCACGCAGCGACAAAGATGACAAACGGCGTTCGCTTATTTCTCTGACCCCCAAGGGTTCAGAGTTGATCGAAACGCTGAAAGAAGACGGCACGCGGATAACCGAGAGTACGCTGGCACCTTTGCGCAATGCGGAACGCAAGACGCTTATCAGTTTGCTGATGAAAATCTCATAGCAATTTTGGCGCGGCACGGTGCAGGGAAAGCGTTGAACGTGAAAACGTCAATGGTGTCCGGAGCCCTGGAATGCCTTCGGGACTGATCTGCAGGCCACGGTGTATGATCTGCGGATCACTTAACGCTTCTGCGACAGTGTTGATTGGGCCGGCCGGAACCACAGCGGTTTCCAGCGCTTGTAGAATGTCATGCTTGGTCCACTTTTGGATTTGTGCACTCAGCAAGGATGTCAAAGCCACGCGGTTTCGAACCCGTTCGGGGTTGGTGGCGAACTGCGGATCAATCCCGGCTTCATCAAGTGCCAGCACGCCGCAAAAGGCCCTGAACTGTCGATCATTCCCGCACGCCACAATGATATCGCCATCACTGGTTGCAAATGTCTGGTAGGGCGCAATATTGGGATGCGCATTCCCCAGTCGCGTAGGCGTGTTTCCAGAGGCGAGATAGTTCATCGCTTGGTTTGCCAACACGCCCGTCATGCAATCAAGAAGCGAGATATCAATGCGTTGACCCAGCCCGCTGACATGGCGTTCTGCAAGGGCCGCTTAGATGCCAATTACACCGTACAGACCAGAAAAAATATCGGCAAAGGCCACACCGATCTTTTGGGGCGCACCATCGGGTTCACCTGTTAAACTCATAATTCCAGACATTCCTTGGATCAGAAAGTCATAACCCGCACGTTTTGCATAAGGGCCGTCTTGGCCGAAACTGGTGACAGAGCAATAGACAAGTTTGGGGTTTTCGACCTGAAGGGTTTCAAAATCTAGGCCGTATTTCTTTAACCCGCCGACTTTGAAATTTTCGATTAAAACGTCGGCATCGGCAATTATTCGTTTTAGCCGTTCAAGATCAGCTTCGTTTGTGAAATCGATTTTGATACTGTCTTTGCCGCGATTGGCACAATGGAAATAGGCAGCCGAATGGTCATCGCCACGATCGATAAATGGCGGCCCCCACGTGCGGGTGTCGTCGCCTTGCGGGCTTTCCACTTTGATCACCTCGGCACCCAAATCAGCCAGCGTTTGACCAATCTAAGGGCCCGCAAGGATGCGGGCAAGTTCCACGACCTTTAGTCCGGCGAGGGGTGCGCTCATTTGATGTGTTCTGGCAGACGATCAGCTGGTGGGGTATTGCGCGAACGGCCAGAGGTGACTTCGCCGTCAATGATCGTCATGCCGACACCGGGTAAATTCCCTTGCTGAACCGATTCAAGCATCGTTTTTCCGGGTGCGTGTTGCGCTTTGTCCAAAAGGACAAAATCAGCGGCATAACCAGCTTCGATCAGGCCCGTGTCCAGATTGCGTTGGCGCGACGTATTCCCGTGGCCAAAGCAAAATGCTTCGGCGGCAGGGACATTACCAAAGGCCGACAGCATCGCGACCATGCGCATGATGCCAAGCGGTTGAACGCCAGAACCGGCAGGGCCGTCTGTGCCAAGAATGACTTGATCGAGCTTGCCCAATTCACGGGCCGTGTTGATGGTTAGCACAGCCGCGCGTTCGTTCCCGTTGTGAACGATTTCAAACGCTGCAGAGCAGTTTTCACATAGGCAAATAATTTGATCATCGGGCAGGGCAGAGTGGCCGCCGTTGATATGGCCAATCACGTCCGTGCCTGTTTCCATGACCATATCAGCATCGATCAAGCCCGATCCTGGAATGGAAGGACCGCCCGTGTGGATCGTACTTTGAATGCCGTATTTACGCGCCCAACCGACCATCTGTTGCGCAGTCTTGCCGTCTTTGACAGTCCCAAGGCCGACTTCACCCAAAAGCGTAACTCCGGCATCTGCCAAATCCTTAAAGTCCTGCTCGACCATACCGTGTTCAATGACAGGCGCGCCCGCGTGAACTTTGACGCCAGAGGGGCGGAAATTTTCGTACCAACGCTGTGCTGCTATCGCCATCGCCTTGAGGCCAACAATGTCTTTGGGCCGACCGGGCATATGGACTTCACCAGCCGAAATGAGCGTCGTCACACCGCCATGCAGCGTGGAGTCGATCCAGTTAAGTTGTTGTTGGCGGGGGGTATAATCGCCAATCACGGGGTGGATGTGGCTGTCGATTAAGCCGGGCATCACGGTCACGCCGTGCGCATCAACAAGGGTTGTCGCTCCTTCGCAATCGAGGTCTTTTTCATAACCCCATTCTGTGATTTTTCCGTCAATCGCGATCATGCAATCGCCATCGAAAATGGGTTCTTCCAACTTGCCTGAGATAATTTGGCCAATATTCTTGATAACAAGCTTTTTCACAGCATTCCCCTGGATTTCCGTCAAATGTCATTCGTATACGAATATTTATACGGGCCAGCGTCAAGCCCATAACGTCAATCCGCAGTATAAAAAGCAGAGGCTTGACAGGTGACGCCCATCCAGATAGTCGTTAGTATACAAATGAAAAGGTGGTGAATGACGTACGTTGTGATTGATGCTTGTATCAAGTGCAAATACCAAGATTGCATCGAGGTATGTCCCGTGGATTGCTTTTACGAAGGCGAAAACATGGTCGTTATCAACACCGAAGAATGTATCGACTGCGGCGTGTGCGAACCCGAATGCCCTGTCGAGGCTATCAAGCCAGACACCATACCAGATGCCGAAAAATGGGTCGCGCTGAACCAAGAGTATGCCGAAATGTGGCCTAATATTGCGGAGAAAGGCGACCCACCTGCGGACGCTGACGACTGGGCTGATACGCCAGACAAGCTCTCGCAACTTTCCGAAAATCCCGCTCAACAATAAAACCCTGCTCAATAATGAAACGAGGCGAATGATGTCTGTAGACGCTGCGCAAAATGAAACCGATTTTCCCATTCCAACAGGGGTCTTTGCACAAACGGTCACGTCGGTTCACCACTACACTGATCGTCTGTTCAAGTTCCGCATCACGCGCCCCGCATCGTTGCGGTTTAGGTCGGGTGAATTCATGATGATCGGCTTGCCGAACGCGGAAAAGCCTGTTTATCGCGCCTATTCAGTTGCTTCGCCTAGCTGGGATGACGAACTGGAGTTTTATTCGATCAAAGTTCCAGACGGCCCGCTGACCGAGTATTTGCAAAAGATCAAAGTCGGCGACACGGTTCTTTTGCGCAAAAAACCCACAGGCACGTTGGTGAACGACGCGCTGTTGCCCGGCAAACGTCTTTGGATGTTTTCAACAGGCACAGGCATCGCGCCATTTGCCAGCCTGATCCGCGATCCCGAAACCTACGAAAAATTCGAAGAGGTCATCCTGACCTTCACCTGCCGCGAGGTTGGCGAACTGACGTATGGCCAAGAGTTGGTCGCCGCCATTAAGGAAGATCCACTGGTCGGCGAGCTTGCGCAGGGCCTTAAGCTGTATTGCACAACGACTCGCGAGGATTATCCATTCATGGGTCGGATCACCGATTTATTGGCATCCGGCAAGGTCTTTGATGACCTCGGGGTCGCGCCCATTTCACCCGAAACAGATCGCGGCATGATCTGCGGATCAATGGAAATGTTGCGCGATACGAAAACCGCATTGGAAGGGTTTGGATTGACAGAAGGGTCCAACAGCCGCCCAGACACGTTCGTCGTCGAACGTGCATTTGTTGATTAGGCTCCAGACTCATTGATTTATAACCAGAACAAGATGGTTGCGGCGAGTGCGATTGCAGGCAGGAATACCTTTGGGCATCGGTCGTATCTGGTTGCGATCCGTCGCCAGTCTTTCAGGCGGCCAAACATTATCTCGATGCGGTTGCGTCGTTTATAGCGACGCTTGTCATATTTGACGGGCTTGGCGCGCGACTTTCGTCCCGGGATGCAGGGCTTTATTCCACTATCTACAAGGGCCTCCCGGAACCAATCCGC
>Ga0115006_10000137_pt1 | contig 35843 bp, 33 predicted proteins | sample ArcOceMetagenome_3_FD_88943 | JGI IMG/M metagenome (GOLD analysis project Ga0115006, IMG submission 88943) | Marine eukaryotic phytoplankton communities from Arctic Ocean - Arctic Ocean- Svalbard ARC20M Metagenome | ecosystem: Environmental > Aquatic > Marine > Oceanic | place: Arctic Ocean...
CATTCTTCTGGAAAAATTTTTAAAAGTTAATATCTATTTCTGACTGTCTAATTTGTGAAGTTTAATGTTTCTCCACTTAACCTTAATTCCACCGCCATCATGAATTTGTAAAGCAATTCTACCATTAGCTTCACCAATTTTTTTATCAGTATAAGAAATCATTTTTTTACCATTTAACCAAGTAGTAACTGTTTGATCTTGAACTTTTACAGTAAGCTTATTCCAATCGCCCATAATCAAAGATGAATCTTTACCAAAACTAGGCTTTACAAGCCAACCTCTGCCGTATGACTCGTATATTCCTCCTGTGAATGATCCTGGTGGAGCTACCTCAACTTGCCAACCACTAACTTTAGTGCCTTCAATAGTTGATCTAAAAAAAACACCACTATTTCCGTTAGCCTCTTGCATAAACTCAAGATTCAAAACAAAATTCTTGTAATAATCATCAGTACCTAGATAACCGTATTCAGCATTTGGTCCACTTTCACATATCAACAAACCGTCCTCAACGTACCACTTTTCAGTTCCATAAATAATCCAACCACTTAAATCAGCACCATTAAATAAATTTATAGTATTTGCTTTATTTACTACTGGCTCATTTTTATTTGAACTATCATTACTATTAGTATAATGATTATGTGTTTCAGGTGAAAACAGAGACAAAGAAGCGCATGAGTAGGAGTAAATAATAACTAGAGTCAACAAAAGATATTTTATGTTTTTCATTTAATATTGATTTAAATTGTAAATTTAATATAACAGTAAATATAAATTAAATGAACATAAATAGTATAAAATCATTTTTTTTTTAACTATTATCATTCTAGTTAATAATTCAAACTTATTTAGTCAATATAAAGCTGGTATAATATCGACGTTGCAGTCTACATATTCAGACAAAAACAATTTAAAAAATATAAATATTGATAAGCATTATAGATTAATAAAAAAATATCAAAGAAAAAAAATACTTAAATCAATTTAATATTATGAGAAAAACTGTAACAACTTTATTACTAATACTACTAGTATTAAATATTAACGCACAAAATAGAAAAGAATTTTTTAAAAGCCCCAAAGGGGTGTTCTTAATTTCTTCAGATTTACACATTCATTCTGTATTCTCTGATGGAGAAGTTTGGCCAAGTATAAGAATTAAAGAAGCTAGAAGAGATGGTCTTGATTTAATCTCTCTTACTGAGCATTTAGAATATTTGTCTTATAAAAATGACATGAATATAACGGATAGAAATAGGTCATTTGAAATTTCAAGTTCGATGCTAAAACAGGAAGAAGCTTTAATGGTGATAAATGGTACAGAAATCACAAAACCTATGCCCCCAGGGCATTTTAATGCTGTTTTTATTAAGGATGCTAATTTAATTATTAATCCGGATGGAGAAAAAGCCATAATTGAAGCAAACAAACAAGGAGCCTTTGTGTTTTGGAACCATCCTAATTGGGTGGAAAATAGAGACGATGCAATAGCACGTTTTGATAAGCTACATGAAAGATTATTAAAAAAGAAATTGTTTCACGGAATTGAAGTAGTAAATGAACATACCTACTCAGAAGAAGCCCTAGCTCTTGCTCTTGAAAACAATTTAACCATTATGGGCACAAGCGATATCCATGGTTTAATAGATTGGACTTTTGATAAAGAAAAAAACCATCATAGACCAATAACATTTATTATATCAAAAAATATTACAAAAAAAAGTATTAGAGACGCTCTTTTTTCGCAAAAAACTTTCGTATGGCACAGGGATATGTTAATCGGAAAAAAAGAAAACCTTTTGCCTGTAATTGACAAAAATCTAACTATTACATCAAATGGATATTATAAAAAGATAGTAACTATTAAACTTAAAAATCACAGCGTAGTACCATTAAAACTGAAATATACAGGTGATTATACTTTTCATAGCTATGGTTCAGTAATAGAAGTTCCAGCAAATGATGAATTACTAATAACAGTAAAAACAAAAGAAATTTTAAATTCAATTAAAATGTCTTTTGAAATATTAAATATAATTGTGGAACCTAACAAAAATTTAAAAATTACAAAAACAGTTAAACTATAATTATTGCAGAGAAATATCTAAAATTAAATCATTTTGAAAGACAAATGATGCCTCATCAAAACTTGGCTTTCTGAACCTTATTATTTTGTTTGTTGAAAAACCATATTGCTCTTTTGGAATTCCTAAAAAATTGTAATCCATTTTATTGTTAAAATTTTTATCTAAATAAATTGAAACTAGATATTTTCCTTTTGGTAATTTAATTGTTTTATTAAAATATTTTTGGTTAACATTTTCTTTAAATCCATATTTAAATCCATTTTTTGATTCTGAACTATCTGATTTGTTAGAATTAAATGCATTAGAATCTGTCCATATTGCAATAAATAAACTACCCTTAGTCTTAATGTTTTTGATATTTAATGTTATATCATAAGATTCTATAATGTCTTGACAACTTAAGCTTGTTATGTTTAAAATAAAAAATAGATATAAATAAAACCTCATAAAAAAATAAATTATTAGTGACCCAGAGAGGATTCGAACCTCCAACCGTCAGAGTCGAAATCTGATATTCTATCCAGTTGAACTACTGGGCCGATTTATTACATTAGTTTTGAGCGAACAATATTAGATATAGTTTTTCCATCAGCTTTTCCCGATAGCTTAGTTGATGCAATTCCCATTACTTTACCCATATCTTTCATTCCCTCTGCTTCAGTCTGATTTATAATTTCAATAATTATTTTTTCTAAGTCTTCTACACTAATTTGAGCTGGTAAAAATCTTTCAATTATCTTGGACTGTCTAATTTCAACATCTGCAAGTTCTAGCCTGTTTTGTTTATTGTATATCTCTGCACTTTCTTTTCTTTGTTTAACCAGTTTTTGAAGAATTTTAACTTCTTCAGATTGACCAACATTTCCTTCTGAACCTTTTTGGGTTTGTGCTAATAAAAGTGCTGACTTAATTGCTCTTAAAGATTCTAATTCACTCGCATTCTTTTCTTTCATTGCTGAAATAATTGAATTAGATATTTTGTCTATCAATTTCATATCTTTTTTGTTTTAATCTACGTTATCATGTAAAAAAGAATTGTTAGTTCTTAAGTTAATTTCTCCATTAGAATCTTCACTGACAACTGTTCTGGAAGATTTAAATTGATCTACATTACCTAAACTAACACCAGCTCTTTTAAAAGCAGGTTCGTTTTCCATAGATCTAATATTATTAGCTTTTGCAAAATTGTAATTATATTCCTTCAGTTTTATTTTTCTTTCTTCGGTTCGTTTAGACAATCCATCAGCTATGGAGCTATTTAAAGGATTTAAAACAATTTCTTTATTATCAATATTTATTTCAGACAATGAAGGTTCAGTCAATTTACTTTCAATTTCATAATCGTCAATACCAGATTTATTAGCATTTATTCCATTAACTTCAGTTACAGGGATGATATGAATCGGATTAATAACTTCTATTTCATTTACATCTTCAATTAACTCGTGAACAATCTTGCCTGATTCAATTATTTGTTTTTTTAATGGCATATCAAAGTCAAAAGAAACTTGATCAATAGGTTCAACCTTCTCTGGCTTAATAACTTCAATTTTATTTACATTAACAGGAATATCATTAATTTCAATTTCATCTTCACCGATTGTTAAATTCAACTCTTCATAATCTACATGAATGTCATTTATTAACTCAGAGTTTTCTGAATTTTCAATTTCAGAATTAGTGTTTTTAAAATCAATAGAATTAGAGGCAAAATCAAATTGTAAAGAATCCTTTTTGTCTGTAAGAATATCGGAGCTGAGATTATGAACATATCCGCTATTTTCATCAAGATTATGAATTATTTTTTTTGGGTCTGAATGAATAATTTCATCTTGTTGATTTGGATCAAAACCTGTCGCTATTACAGTTACAGAAATTGAATTTTCTAAACTCAAGTCTTCTCCAACACCCATTATAATATTTGCTCCATACCCAGCTTTTTCTTGGATGTAATCGTTTATAAGACCAATTTCATCAATAGTTATTTCTTCTTTTCCTGAAACAATTAGTAATAACACATTTTTAGCTCCGGTAATTCTATTATCATTTAATAAAGGTGAATCAAGAGCAGAAGAAATAGCTTCAATCGACCTTTTACTTCCAGCAGCCGTAGAAGAACCCATAATAGCATTTCCACTATTAGATAATACAGTTTTAGCATCTTTTAAATCAATATTTTGAGTATAATGATGCGTAATAACTTCTGCTATTCCTCTGGAAGCAGTTGCTAATACTTCATCTGCTTTTGCAAATCCTTCTTTAAAACCTAAATTTCCATAAATATCCCTTAAATTATTATTATTAATTACAATTAAAGCATCAACTTCCTTTCTTAATTTTTCGATTCCAGTTTTAGCCTGTTGTTCTCTAATTTTGCCTTCAAATTGAAACGGCATAGTTACTATTCCTACAGTTAAAATACCCATCTCCTTAGCTAGTTTAGAGATGACTGGCGCCGCACCAGTACCTGTTCCACCACCCATTCCTGCAGTAATAAAAACCATTTTAGTATTGGTTTCAAGCATTTTCTTTAAGTCCTCAAAACTTTCAACAGCTGCCTTTTCTCCAATTTCAGGATTAGCTCCAGCTCCTAAACCCTCGGTTAACGAAATACCAAGCTGAATTTTGTTTTCAACCCTACTGTTTTCTAAAGCTTGTGAATCAGTATTACAAACAACAAAATCAACTCCCTTAATCCCCTTGGAGTGCATATAATTTATAGCATTACTTCCACCTCCACCAACTCCGATGACTTTTATTACATTACTTTGATTTTTTGGTAAATCAAATGGTAAATTATTTATTTCTGGGTTTAATTGCATAATCTTTAATTTATTCGGCGTTATCTAAAAATGTTTTTATTTTTTCGGTAAACTGTTCAAAAATTGTTAATCTTTCACCTTGATTTGTATCATCAATTTCTTCAAGTTCATGATTTTCTATATCGTCTTCTTTTTTATTATTTTTTTTGCTAATTTTTGTTGAATTCATAACCAATCCAACTGCGGTTGCATACATAGGACTTGAAATATCTATTGAATTATTTCCAGCCAAATGTTCACTCGGGTGACCTAACCTAGTATCCATACCTGTTATGTATTCAACAAGTTGTTTTAGATGTTTTAATTGACTTCCTCCACCTGTTAAAACAATTCCTGCAATTAATTTCTTTTTTTGTTCTTCGTGTCCATAATTTTTAATTTCAATATAAACCTGTTCAATAATTTCAACAACTCTAGCATGAATAATTTTTGATAAATTTTTAAGTGTAATTTCTTTTGGATCTCTTCCTCTTAAACCTGGAATTGAAACAATTTCGTTCTCTTTATTCTCACCTGGCCAAGCAGAACCAAACTTGATCTTTAATAGTTCAGCTTGTTTTTCTATAATAGAACATCCCTCTTTTATATCTTCAGTTATAATATTTCCTCCAAAAGGTATTACAGAGGTGTGACGAATAATTCCATCTTTAAAAATAGCTAAATCAGTTGTGCCACCACCAATATCAATTAAAGCAACACCTGCCTCTTTTTCTTCTTGACTCAGAACAGCATCAGAGGAGGCTATAGGTTCTAAAGTAATTCCTTCAAAATCAATCCCAGCACTCTTAATACATCTTGCAATATTTTTAATAGAGGAAACTTGACCAACGACCACATGAAAATTTGCCTCTAATCTTCCTCCGAACATTCCAATAGGTTCTTTAATTTCAGCCTGACCATCTACCTTGTAATCTTGAGGCAATACATGAATTATTTCTTCACCTGGGAGCATAACTAATTTATAAACTTGATTTATTAGCTTATCTAAATCTTCATTATCAATAACCGTATCAGAATTAATCCTTGTTATATAATCACTATGTTGTAGACTTCTTATGTGTTGACCTGCAATACCAACAATAACTTTATCAATTTTTTCAGAAGAATTTAGTTCCGCTTCACTAACTGCTGATTGAATAGACTGGATAGTTTGAGTGATATTATTTACTACTCCACGATGAACGCCTAAACTTTTAGATTTACCTATTCCAATAATTTTTAATTTATCATACTCATTTAAAGAGCCAATTAAAGCAACTATTTTAGTAGTGCCTATATCTAATCCAACAAATAAATTTTTTCTGTCCATATTTATTTTCTTTGTATTATAACTTGATTTTTAAAATCAAGATTAACAGATCTCAAACTGTCTAATAAACCTGAGGAATAAACAGTATTAAAAAATGCTTTATAATTTTTAAATTTTAATAAATAATTTTCATCACTATTTAAATTCAAATTATATTGAAAACCATCAATATTAAATATTAATTTATTTTTTGCTTTAGTTAATCCGGCAATATGTTTTGATAAAAATTCATCATTTTTAATGTATTTACCTAAATCTCCTAACATTTTTAAATCAATTGAATCTACTCTACTTAAAATAATTGGGGTTTCTTCTGAGAAATTTTTTGATAATGGCATTTTTTTTCCATCAGCGTCAATATAATATTTATCTCTTAACACTCTAAACACCGGATTTTTTTCTTTAATATTTACTCCTAATTTTCCTTCAACACTTAGTGACACTTCAACTGAACGCACATATTTATTTAATAAAATTGTATGTTCAATATCCTTCAAATTTAAATTACTTTTCAAAATTTCATTTGAAAATAATTTACTTTGTGTTAACAATTTATTAACCGAATCTTTTGAAATAAATTTAAAGACTGAATCAACATAACTCAAATCATTAAATTCAATACTCCTACTCTGATTTTTATTAAAACTAAATAAAGTCAACAAACTGACTATCAATATTAAAAAAGATATTTTAAGAACATTTAAATTCATATCAATTAAGTATATTGTTTTTAATTAATTCAACTTCATCTGAAATATCACCTGCGCCCATTATTACAAAAACTTCAGATTCAGATTCTTTTAAATAATGTGATAAATCAGATTTTTTTAATACTGATTTATTTTTATTATTTATTAATTCTAATAATTTAGAAGAGCTAATGCCTGTTATAGGTTTTTCTCTTGCAGGATATATTTCAGTTAAAATGATATTATCAAATTTTGATAATATTTCTGCAAATTCAGACATAAAATCTCTTGTTCTTGTATATAAATGTGGTTGAAAAATAGCAGTATTTGACTTATCTGGATAAAGGTCTTTTACGGTATCGTAAACGACTTTAATCTCACTTGGATGATGAGCATAATCATCAATAATTATTTTAGGTGACTTTAAAGCATAACTAAATCTTCTTTTCACTCCTAAAAATGTAGACAAAGAATTTGTAATGGAGTTATCATCAATATTCAGTTCTCTTCCTATAGCGAATGCTACTAGCGCATTTAAAGCATTATGTTTTCCAGGCATATTAAACTTTATAGAAGCTATTATACTACCATTATGATTTATATCGAAAAAAGAAGAATAGTTTGTAGCAGAATAATTTGAAATAAAATATTCACAATTGGAACTAAATCCATAAGAAACTCCTCCTAATAATGTTTTTTCATTTGAAAATAATATCCCTTCAGATTTAATATTATTAATAAATTGAAAAAATGATTTTTTTAATTCTTCTTTAGAATTGTAAATATCTAAATGATCAGGATCAACAGACGTTACACAAGCTATATTTGGAAATAAGGTGTGAAATGATCTGTCAAATTCATCAGCTTCAACTAAAATAACATCATTCCCATTTTGTATTAAATTTGAATTATAATTTTCAGAAATTCCACCAACAAAAGAAGTAAAGCTTAAGTTATTATCGAAAAGAATATGTGACAAAATTGATGAAGTTGTTGTTTTACCATGGGTCCCTCCGATTGCAATACAAAACTTGTCTTCGGAGATAAGCCCAAGTAATTCTGATCTTTTTAAAATCTTATATCCTTTGTCTTTAAAATATTTAAACTCTTTATTATATTGAGAAATAGCAGGCGTATAGACCACTAAAGTATCTGATGTGTTTAAAAACTCAGGTGGAATACTTAAAGTATTATCTACGTAGTGAATTTCAGCCCCCTTTTGAGAAAGTGATTTAGTTATCAAAGAATTTACTTTATCATATCCTGCGACAAATTTATTCGCGTTAATAAAATAAAAAGCCAACGATGACATACCAATACCTCCTATTCCTAAAAAATAAATTCTATTATAATCTTTTATCATTTTAAAAAATTTATAATATGGTTAACAATATCATACGTGGCTCTAGGTCTTTCATTTTTTTTAATTGAATTCGATAACTTTAAAGAATATTCTTCGCTTGAAAATATCTTATCAAAAACTCGATTAAACTTAATATTCAAATCTTTTTCTTTAACAATTTCTGCAGAATTTAAACTTACAAGAGACATTGCATTTTTAGTTTGGTGATCCTCCGACACGTTAGGAGATGGAATAAAAATTACTGGCTTACCAACAATACATAATTCAGAAATTACACTTGCACCAGCTCTTGATATAATAAAATCAGCTGCTTTATAAGCATAGTTCATTTTTTTAATAAATGGCTTAACTTTTATTATATCACTCTCCAGAGATTTATATTTATTAATATAATTATTTCCACATTGCCATAGTATTTGAAGATCTAATTTTTTAAAATAACTTAAATTCAATTCAATAAATTCATTGATTTTTAGAGCACCTAAACTCCCTCCTAAAATTAATAAGGTTCTTTTATTATGATTTAGATTAAAAAAATCTATAGATAATTCCTTTGTTATTTTTGATATACATATTTCTTTCCTTACGGGATTTCCGGTTAATAATAATTTAGATTTTGGAAAATATTTTTCCATTTTTGAATAAGAAACGCAAATATGATTAACTGACTTAGAAAGGATTCTATTTGTAACTCCTGGATATGAATTTTGTTCTTGAATCAAGGTTGGTATCTTTAACTTTGATGCAACATATAAAATAGGTCCACTTGCAAAACCCCCTGTTCCTATTACAAAATCAGGCTTAAATTTTTTAATTATAAAATAAGATTTTATTACACTTGAAAAGACTTTTAACGGAATTAACAAATTTGAAAAATGTAATTTTCTTTTAATTCCACTAATCCATAATCCTATAATTTCATATCCATGATCTGGAACTTTTTGCATTTCCATTCTATTGGATGAGCCAACAAATAATATTTTATTATTTTCTATCCTTGTAGATAATTCGTCTGCAATTGCAATAGCTGGGTAAATATGCCCACCAGTACCTCCACCTGAAATCAAAAATCTACTCTGTTTCACTTAATATGTTTAAAGGGTTATCTGTGTTTATAGTCTCAATTGATTCTTTAGAACTTACACTTAAAACTATTCCAAGTGCTAAGAAAGTCATCCATATAGATGTTCCACCTGTACTAATCAAGGGTAAAGGCTGACCAGTTACTGGGAAAAGCTGAACAGCAACTCCCATATTAATAAATGCTTGAAAAATTATAGGTAACCCTGCTCCTAATGCTAATAATTGTCCAAAAACAGTATTAGACTTATACGATACTATTATTATTCTAAATAATAGCAAAAGATAAAGAAACAATACGATAATTGCTCCGATTGTCCCATATTCTTCAGTGATTATTGCATAAATAAAATCAGAGGTACTCTGGGGAAGAATATTTTTCATTGAACTTTTTCCGGCTCCAACTCCAAACATCATTCCAGAAGCTATTGCAGATTTAGCTCTTAAGATTTGATAATTATTTTCTGAATCTTCAGATGATGAAAAGTTTTCAACTCTACTTACCCAAGTATCTATTCTGTTAGGCATTAGATCAGGATAATTTTTAATTGTTAAAAAGAAGAGTGAAAAAAGTATTATTCCAGAAAAGCCTATACCTAATAAATATTTGAAAGGATATCCTCCAATGAAAATTAATGTAATTATCAACAGAAATATCATAGCAGCAGTTGAAAAATTTGAAGGTAAAATTAAAAACACGACTAATATAATTGGAATCCATAAAGGGATTATGGTTTTAAAAAAGCTTATATTTTTGTTATAATTTTTAGACAAATAAAATGACACGTACACCATTAAAACCACTGTAGCCATTGATGATGGCTGAAAAGACAACCCAATAATCGGTAATTTAATCCATCTACTTGCATTAGCTCCGTCAATTACACTGCCTTGTAAAGAAGTGAAAAGTAAAACAGTTATAATGAACGGTAATGCTAGCTTTGACAATCCTTTAAAATATTTATACGGAATCAAATGAGTACCGTACATTATTAAAATACCTACTATTATAATTGCAAAATGTTTTAAAACATTTGATACAACAAAGCTATTTCCAAAATTAGAACTCGCACTGTAAACGGGTAAAAAAGAAAAAACTGCCAAAAATATAACTATTGACCAAATTATTTTATCACCTCTAATTTTTTCTAAAAATAAATTCATTATAATTTTCTAACAGCTTCCTTAAATTGATTACCTCTATCTTCATAATTTTTGAATAAATCAAAACTTGAACAAGCTGGTGACAATAAAACACTATCTTTTGATTCAGCAATTTTATATGCGTTTTTTACAGCTTCAATCATATTACCATTTTCTATAATTAAATCTACAAATGGTGAGAATGATTCAATAATTTTTGAGTTATCAATTCCTATACAGATAATTGCCTTAACCTTTTCCCTTACTAAAGGAATTAAGTCCTCATAATTATTTCCTTTATCAACTCCTCCCACAATCCAAACAGTAGAGGATTTCATCGAGTCTAACGCGTAATAGACAGCGTTAACATTAGTAGCTTTTGAATCATTTATATATTTTACTTTTTGAATAGTCAATACATGTTCGAGTCTGTGGTTTATAGATTGAAAATTTCCCAAGGATTCTCTTATTTTTTGATCGCTAATATTAAGAATTTTTGCCACAGTTGCGGCAGCCATACTATTTTGAACATTATGTTTTCCTTTAATAGATAAATTTTCAATTGGTATCATAAAATTGGTGTTTTTTATATTAGAGTTAATATTATCATTTTCAACATAAGTAAGATTATCTTGACTGTTATTTGTAGATGAGAATGGAATTTTTTTAGAATTAATATTTCTATTACTTAGTTCGGACCTGATTTTATCATCATCATTATTGTAAATAAAATAATCCGATGATGAATGGTTGGAAATTATTTTAAATTTTGAATTAACATATTTCTGAAAATTTGACTCATATCTCTCCAAATGATCAGGTGTTAAGTTGGTAATTATTGAAATAAAAGGATTAAAATCAATTACGTCATCTAGTTGAAAACTACTAAGTTCTAACACTACGTATTCAAACTTGTTTTCAGCAGTTAAGAACGAAAAACTATTGCCAATATTTCCAGCTAATCCAACACTTTTTCCAGAACTTTTAAGAATATGATGTATTAAAGAGCATGTAGTTGTCTTACCATTAGACCCAGTAACTCCAATTAGAATTGAATTTGTAAATCTAAATGCAAATTCAATTTCTGAAATTACAGGGATATTTTTAGATTTTATTTTAACAATTATGTCAGAATTATTAGAAACACCAGGGCTTTTGATAACTTCCTTAGCATTAAAAAACTTATTTAGAGTATGTCCTCCTTCTTCATAATTAATTTGATTATCCTCTAATATTTTTTTATATTTTTTTTCTATAGTATTAAAATCTGATAGAAAAACATTGTAACCTTTTTTACTAGCTAAATATGCAGCTCCAACTCCACTTTCTCCACCTCCAATAACAACAATACTATTTTTCATTATTATCTGATTTTTAAGGTTATTAATGAAAGTATTGCTAATAAAATTCCTATTATCCAAAATCTTACAACAATTTTACTCTCGTGTAAGCCTGATTTTTGATAATGATGATGAATAGGTGACATAAGAAAAATTCTTTGCCCTATCCCTTTTTTTCTCTTTGTATATTTAAAAAAAGTAACCTGAATTATTACAGATAAAGTTTCAATTAGAAAAACTCCACAAATTAGTGGGAGCAATAATTCTTTTCTTACAATTATTGCGATAACAGCAATAATACCACCTATTGTAAGACTTCCAGTATCACCCATAAAAACTTGAGCTGGAAAAGTATTATACCATAAAAACCCAATAAGAGCTCCAATAAAAGATGAAATAAAAATAACTACCTCACCAACTCTTGGGATATACATTATATTTAAATATTCTGAAAATATTATATTTCCAGAAACCCATGCAAAAACACCTAAAGTTATAGTAATAATTACCGAAGAACCTGCTGCTAATCCATCGATTCCATCTGTTAAATTAGCACCATTAGAGACTGACGTAATTATTAAAATAACAAACAATACAAAAACAACAACGCTAACACTTTTACTTTCGTTTGGAGTTAAAGAACTGAAAAACGAATAATCAAATTCATTGTCTTTTAAAAAGGGTACTGTAGTTTTTGTTGACTTATATTCATCACTACTTATAATTTGTGAAATATTATTTGAATCTATATTATTCTGATTTTTTAATGTCACTTCTGGATGAAAAAACAAAGTTAAACCCACTATTAAACCAAGACTGACTTGACCTATGATTTTAAATTTTCCTTTAAGCCCTCTTTTATTTTTTCTAAATATTTTAATATAATCGTCCAAAAAACCAATCATACCAAGCCATACTGTTGTGAAAAGAAGAATGATTATATAAATATTAGTGAAGTTTGAAAAAAGTAAAACAGGAATTACAGTTGAAAAAATAATTATGAGTCCACCCATAGTTGGGGTACCTTTTTTCTCATTTTGACCAATTAAACCTAAATCTCTAATTGTCTCACCAATCTGTTTCTTTTTTAAAAAAATAATTATTTTCTTTCCAAAAATAATAGAAAAAAATAATGAAAAAATAAATGCCAAAGATGATCTAAAGGATATATACTGAAACAAACTTGCCCCAGTTAACTGAAATTGATTTTCTAAATATTCAAATAAAAAATAAAACATTTTATTTATTGTTTTTTAGTGATTCTATTAAAATTTCTTTATCGTTAAATTCAATTTTTTCATCTCCTTTAATTTGATATTTTTCGTGTCCTTTTCCTGCTATTAATATGACATCGCTATTATCAGCTAGTTCACATGCATCTTGAATAGCTTTCTTTCTGTTTAATTCCAAAATAAATTTGTGCTTATCTTTATTTTCTACTCCATTTTTCATTTGATCTACAATGGAAGCTGGATCCTCAAATCTCGGATTATCTGATGTGAAAATAACTTTATCACTTAAAGAACATGCTATTTTCCCCATTAAAGGTCTTTTTTCTTTATCCCTGTCACCACCACATCCAACTACAGTAATTAAAGAATCACTTGAACTTTTTATATCGTTAATAGTATTCAATACATTTTTAAGAGAATCTGGACTATGAGCATAATCAATTATTCCAATTTTATCACTTTCCAAATTAATTAATTCAAATCTTCCTTCTGGTGAGTTTAAAGAACTAATTTTTTGTAATACTAATTCATCAGAAATATCAAATACTTTAGCTACACAAAAAACAGTAAGTATATTATATGCGTTAAAACTTCCTGTAAGCTTAGTCCATAATTCAATATCGTTTATTAAAAGTTTCATTCCATTGAAATCTTTTTCTAAAATTTTAAGAGAAAAATCTGAATTAGATTTCAAAGAATATGAATAGGTCTCACAAATGGTGTTTTGCACCATATAATCACCATTCTTATCGTCAATGTTTGTAATTGCAAAACCGGATTTAGGTAAAGTATCGAAGAATTGTTTTTTTACATCTCTGTAATTTTTAAAAGACTTATGATAATCTAAGTGATCGTGAGTTAAATTTGTAAATACTCCTACGTCAAAACTCAAATTAAAGATTCTCATTTGTGATATTGCATGAGACGAAACTTCCATAAAACAATACTCCACTTTTGAAGCAACCATCTTGTTTAAAATATAATTTAAAAACAATGAATCAGGTGTAGTTTGATTCGAGTTAAATTTATTATCATCTACTAAAATTATGTTAGTAGATATTAATCCCGCTTTTTTATTAAAACTTTTAAAAAGTTGATACATTAATGTAGCACTAGAGGTTTTACCGTTTGTTCCAGTAATTCCTATTAGCTTTATTTTTTTTGAAGGATTATCGTAATAATTTGAAGATATTAATGCTAAAGTTTTTCTTGAATCATTAACAACAATGTAGGTTACGTCTTTAATGATTTCAATTGGGAGTGAAGTACAGATTATTACTGATGCACCACTTGAAATAGCACTATTAATAAAACTATTACCATCTGATATGTAACCCTTAACAGCTATAAATAAATCATTTTTTATAATTTTCTTAGAATTAAATTCTATTTTATTTATTTCAACATCCGTTTTACCAATAACAGACTGGATTTCTACTTTATATAATATGTCTTTTAGTAACTTCATATAAGACTAATAACTATTTTTTTTTGTGAATTTTTTTTAAATCTAAAATTTTTGATAACCAAACCACTTCCAATAAAAGAAACATCAAAGCCCAAATTTTCTAAAGCTGGTAAGATATTTTTATAATTTTTTCCTTTAATTATTGATAAATTATCAACACCAATTAAAGGGTTTTCTACTTTAGTATAAATTTGAGTAGAATTTAATTTTTCTGTTTTATTATAATTAACTAATTCTGGTGTTAAAGAGTATATTTTGTCAGCAATTTCCTTAAAAACCGGAGCAGCTACTGTAGCTCCGTAATATCCTTTTTTCTTGTTTGGCTTATGTATAACTACAATACATGAATATTTAGGTTTATTGGCCGGGAAATACCCAACAAAACTTGAAATATATTGCATGTTATCAGTGTTGTAATCGACTTGACCCGTTCCAGTCTTTCCAGCAATTTTATAAATATTTGATTTTATATCATAACCTGTTCCACCTTTTTCATTGACAACATTTTCTAACATTAATTTAACTTTCTCTAAAGTATCATCCGAACAAATCGATGGATTTAAGACTGTTTTATTTGATATTAAATTACTTTGTCTTGTAAAAACTGGCTTAACCATTTCTCCGTTATTAGCCACAGAATTGTAAAATGTTAAAATTTGTAATGGAGATAATAAAACACCATAACCATAAACCATCCAGGGCAATGAAAGACCATTCCAGTCTTTATCGTTTGGATGTGGAATTTTAGGATTTGATTCTCCTAAAATTGAAACACCAAGCTTATTATTTAGTCCCATGTTATATAGTCTGTTTGAAAACATTTCAGGATCATCTTTATAAGCATCATTAATTATTTTAACAATACCTGTGTTAGATGAAACCTTAAATACTTCATTTACAGAAATTTTACCGTATCCTCCTTTTTTGGAATCCCTTACTTTTGCTCCATAAAAATCAAGAACACCATTTTTTGTATCAACAATAGTATTCAAATCAACTTTTCCATCTTCAAGAGCAGCAATAATTGACATAAGCTTAAAAGTTGATCCTGGCTCCAAATGTTCACCAACTGCATAATTTAATCTTTCATAATATTTACCCTCTGATGTTCTTCCTAAATTTGCTATGGCTTTTATTTCACCTGTTGCAGTTTCCATTACTACTGCTGTTCCATGGTCAGCTTCAAAATCCTCTAATTGCTTTAGTAAAGAATGATGAGTAATATCCTGAAATCCAACATTAATAGTTGAAATTATATCAGTTCCCGGTATAGGTTCAATTTTATTATTGGAGGAGATAGGCTTCCATTTTCCATTTGAAATTTTCTGCATTAATTGCATACCGTTTTTGCCTCTTAACTTTGAACCAAAAGCATGTTCAAGCCCTACTCCACTAAAATTATCGTCCTTTGTCAATCTCTCATAGCCAATAGTTCTTTCCGCAATTTTATTTAACGGATAATCTCTTGAATTCTTTTTTTCAATAATCAATCCCCCTCTAACTCCACCCATTTTAAAAAGTGGCATTTGTTTTATTTTATTAAGATTCTCTATTGAAACTCCTCTTTGAATTAGTTGGTACCTTTTGTTATTCTTTTTTGCAGAAACTAGTCTATTTAGAAAAAATTCTTTTGATTTATTTAAGCTTTCTGAAAGTTTTTCAGATAACTGATTTGAATATTTTGAAAAATTATTGTCTGATACAGTAACAGCGTCAAAATATATATCAAAACTAGTAGTTGAGGCTGCTAATAAACTTCCGTCATCAGAGAAAATATTACCTCTTTCGGGTGAAATAGTGAAGTTTTGTATAGTTTTGTTTTTAGCTAATTGTCTATAATTATCACCATCTACATACTGAATATGAAAAATTTTATATCCTATTCCAAAACCCAAAAACACCAATATACCAGCTACAAGATAAAGCCTATATAAAAATTGTTTTTGATTTGTTTCCATTAGTCAATAATTATTTTTTTTGGTGGAGTATTTGAACTCTCAATATTTCTATCACTCATTACAAGTGAAACATTAGATTCCATTTTTAATATCATCACTTCTTTCCTTTTGCTTATGAAATTGCTTTGAAGAACTGAAATTTCATTTTTTAATACACTTATTTTAATAATCTTGCTGTCTACTGAATGAGAAGAGTAAATCATTATTAAACAAATAGAAAATAAAAAAAAGACATAACCCCAGTTTTTAATCGAACCTTCGTTGATTAAGAATTTTCCTAATAGTATTTTTTTAAAACTTTCTTTCATGTTTTTACAGCGGATCTTAATTTTGCGCTTCTAGCTCGACTATTTGATTTGATTTCTTTTTTTGAAGGGGCAATGAACTTAAAATTTTTTTTAAATGGAATGTCAGCAACTCCAAATTTATTTTTTGGAGGCTCAGAATCAAAACAACCATTTTGAATAAATCTTTTGACTATTCTATCTTCAATAGAATGATAAGTAATAAATGAAATTATTCCTCCTTTTTTCACTAATCTAGGGAGTTGTGTTAGAACATCTTTAAGAGCTTGCATTTCGTGATTGACTTCAATACGTAAAGCTTGGTAAACTTTAGCCAGGATTTTATTTTCAAATCCTTTAGGAAGAAAAGAACTTAGTATTTCATTAAGCTGACTGGTTCTAGTTATTTTTTCAATAAACCTTGCTTCAACAATAGCTTTTGCAATATCTTTTGAGTTTCTTAAATCTGCATATGTGAATAAAATATTTGAAAGTTCACTTTCCGAATATTCGTTTAATATTTGTTGCGCATCAAATGAAGAATCAGTATTCATTCTCATATCTATAACAGAATCATATCTTATCGAAAAACCTCTTTCAGCACTATCAAATTGGTGAGATGAAACTCCTAAATCAGCGAAAACACCGTCTAGATTGGAAATGTTCTTATACTTCAAATTTTGTTGTAAAAACTTAAAATTTTGATTAATTAAAACAAACCTTGGATCATCAATTTTATTTTCAATTGAATCTATGTCTTGATCAAATGCTATCAATTTTCCTTTACTACTTAACTTTTCTAAAATTAGTTTTGAATGACCTCCACCACCAAATGTTAAATCAACATAAATACCATTTGATAAAATATTTAAACTATCAATTGACTCGTTAGGCATTACTGGATTATGATACATCGCTTGACTGATTACCCATTACACTTTCTGATAGATCTGCAAAATTTAAATTTGGATCATTGATAACATCCTCGTAAGAATTTTTATCCCAAACTTCAATTATATTAATAGCAGATGTGAGCACAATCTCGTTATTAGAAAAATATAATTTGGATAAATCTTTTGGAATCAATAACCTGCCGTTATTGTCTAAGTCAATGATTCTAACACCTGCATTATATCTTCTTATGAAATCGTTATTTTTTTTCACAAATCTATTGAGCTTGTTAAGCTTTTCCATGGTTAATTTCCATTCAGAATAAGGGTGAAGCTCTAAACAATTTTGAAAAACAGATCTCTTAACAATAAAACTTTCGTTTAAATGTTCACCCAATTGCTTTTTTAAATTAACCGGAAGCATCAAACGTCCCTTGACATCAATTTTACACTCGTATGTTCCTATCAGGTTAATCACAACATTATTGGTTTAACTCAAATATATTGAAATTTTACCACATTTTACCACATTTTACCACTTTGTTAATAATTAGTAATCAATAAGCAAATGGTATATATAAATAACTCACTATCAAGTTTTTATATTTGTTAAGAAGTGGGATAATAAAAAAATAAAGAAGGATTTATTATGATTGTAAATAACTATATTTGTAATGCTAACATTATATTAAAAATATTTAATAAAAGTGGGTAATCTAAAACAGATTGAAAAAAATGGTTTTAAATACACTGTAGGAGGAGAAGGTGATCCAATAATTGTATTACATGGACTTATGGGAGGACTAGGAAATTTTAAAGGTTTTTTAGAAAAATTTCCTGAATTAGGCTATCAAGTATTTATGCCCGAATTGCCAATTTATACCGCTTCACTTTTAGATACAAATGTCAAGTTCTTTGCAAAGTATATTAATAATTTTATTACACAATTAGAATTGAAAAAAGTGATTTTAGTCGGTAATTCTTTGGGAGGACATATAGCGTTAGTACATGCGAAATTATATCCGTTAAATACTAAGGCTTTAGTTCTGACAGGAAGTTCCGGTTTATACGAAAATTCAATGGGTGATACATATCCTAGAAGAGGCGATTATGATTTTATAAAAAACAAAACCCAAAATGTTTTTTATTCCCCCGAAACAGCAACCAAAGAAGTAGTTGACGAAATATTTGAAGCAGTTAATGATAGAAGAAAAGTTTTAAAAATTTTAGCAGTTGCAAAGAGTGCAATTAGACACAATATGGCAAAGGACCTTCCCAACTTAAGGGTTCCCACAGCATTGATATGGGGTGAAAATGATAGTGTCACTCCCCCAGAAGTGGCAAAAGAATTTGATAAATTATTACCAAACTCTAAACTGTTTTGGTTTGAAAAATGTGGTCATGCTCCAATGATGGAACACCCGGAAAAGTTTAATAGCACTGTGCATAAATGGCTTACAGAAAACAAACTATGATGTATGAAAATATTATCATCTAGTTTTATTAAAAGTAGCTCAAAATCAATAGACTGTCCCGATCAAAAATTTGATGAATTTGCATTTATAGGAAGATCTAATGTTGGTAAATCTTCATTAATAAATTCAATTACAAATAGCAAGAAATTAGCTAAAATTTCAGGAACTCCTGGAAAAACATTACTTATAAATCATTTTTTAATTAATAAAAAATGGTTTTTAGTTGACCTGCCCGGTTATGGCTTTGCAAGAAAATCAAAAAAAGAAAAAAGGAAAATAGAAGAAATAATTACTGATTACTTTTTGAATAGAACTACTATCAACTTAACATATCTATTAATAGATATTAGACTAAATCCTCAGAAAATTGACTTAGAATTTATGCAATGGCTAAACCAAAATAATATTAAATTCAAAATAATTTTTACAAAAGCTGACAAACTAAATAAACGAGAATTTATTGAAAATCCTGAAAATTATCTTAAAATTTTATTTGATGAAACAAGCATTCATCCAGAACATTTTATAAGCTCCTCTAAATCGAAACTAGGTCGAGAAGAAATTTTAAAAAGCATTTCAAGTGAATTGAACTCTAAGAAAGTTTAATGTTTAATTTTTCAGCAAAATAATCACAAAATTGCTTAAACGAATCTGTCATTTTTTCATTATTAGTTGATCTAAAATAAGTATCACTCATACTCACCAATGTTTGATGAAAAAAAATATTCATCTGATCAACAGGCATATCTTTAGTCCACAAATCAATCTTTAAAGTTTCTTGAGGCTCATGATCCCAAACTGATAAAAAAACAGCTTTAGATTCTTTATTTTTTACTCCCCCATCTGTTGCAGACCAAGAAATTTTTTCAGGTATTTTATTTTCATCTAATTCTACATTAAAGGAAATTTGAGTTTTTTTCATTATTTGGATGGTTTATATTTTGATTTTCTAAAGATAGTGTAATGATCTAAATCAACTAATTCATTTAGATTGGTTTTATTATTTTTCATATAAGAATCTACAATTTTATAACCTAACCAACGGCCAATAGCTCCCGGAGATTTTTTATCAATATCTAAATTAAATTTTGAATATGGAGCTAAAGACATAAATCTAGACCTAAGACCAATATCAGTATCAAAAAAATATTCGTTTTTAACAAAATAATTCCAAATATCAAATTCATTTTCATTAGTCCATTTCATTTTTTCAATCGAAGTATTAAATATAACCCAATCTTCTTCCTCAATATTTAATAACTTATTTAAATAAATGATTTTTCCATATAAAACCATATTTGATAATAGAGTTCTGTCGTCATTATTATCTTTAATATACGATTCTGAAATTCTAAATGCGATATCATTGGGTATGAAAAACTTATCCATTTTTTTAGAAATATAATCAGGGATGTTTTCATAATAATTAGATCCAAAATATAAATTCAATGAAATAAATAAATAAGGATCGTTATAAATCATCCTATCAATGAAATCACCCTTATTAATGAGAGTATAGATTTTAGGTGTTTTAAAAAAATTTAAAACATTTTTAGCGTTATTAAATATTGATTTTATTTTTAAAGAATTAAAATCATAGTCTTCAAACAGAACTGTAGATTTATTATACATAATTCTTTCAATTGAATCATTAATTTTATTTAACCAAGTGGATTTAGAAAATTGACTTGGAAATAAATAAGGGTGCTTGAGAATTAAATCGTCTAATTGATTTTCATCTGAATTATAAAATTGTTTTTCAAATCTGATGATTTCTATATCTTCATCATGATTTACATCATTACATCCTGTTGTAAAAAAAACAAATAAAATTACAGTGAATATATTGTTATAATCCATTAATTTAGTGTGTGTAAAATTTAATCAAATTTAATACAAAGTCTATAAACATTTACAAATGAAATACGATATAATTGCAGACAATATAATTCAATGGCTAAAAGATTACGCTAAGAAATCAAAAACTAATGGATTTGTAGTTGGGATTTCAGGTGGAATAGACTCAGCATTAACATCTACTCTGTGCGCAAATACTGGTCTTCCTACATTATGTATTGACATGCCAATATTACAAAGCAAAAATGAAGTAAACAGAGCTTCAAACCATATAACATGGTTACAAAAAAACTTCAATAACATTTCTCATAAGTCTATTGATCTAAATAATGTATTTTCTTCTTTTAAAAGTGCAGTTGAAAAAAATAATGATCAAAATAATTTTTTATCATTAGCTAATTCAAGATCTAGACTAAGAATGACAACATTATACTTTTTTGCTGGAACAAACAATTACTTGGTAGTTGGTACAGGAAATAAAGTTGAAGATTTCGGAATTGGTTTTTATACTAAATATGGTGACGGAGGAGTAGATATAAGCCCTATAGCAGATCTAAACAAAACAGATGTTTTTGAAATTTCAAAAACACTTGGTGTTATAGACGAAATTATAAAAGCTAAACCAACAGATGGTTTATGGGATGATGGAAGAACAGATGAAGATCAAATTGGAGCAACCTACAAAGAACTTGAATGGGCTATGGATCAAAAAGATCTTAATAAGAAGTCAGTCGATTTTACAGCGAGAGAAAAGGAAGTTATTGAAATTCTAACAAAATTTAATCAGCAGAATCTACACAAAATGATTCCTATACCAATTTATAAAATACCTGAAGAATTAAAATAGTTACAACACTCTATTTAACTTCTTAGATAGAAGTGTTTTTAATTTATGGTATTCACCAATTTCTTCCAAAATTTTATCATTTTCCAAGCTGTCTTTAGTTTCTTCTTTTAATTCTTCAACTTTTTTATTAATTAAAAATGTTCTTAAACTTAATATAGTTTCAGAAACTAATTGACTAATAACCCTGTCTTTATGTTTAACAACAATGTCCTTGCTTAACCAATCGTGAAGCTCATACTGATCTTCATTCATTAAGATTCCAGTAACATGATTGGCTAGTTCTTGGTTTAAATTATTTAAGAAAATTTCTAAAATTAATTTTTGATTTTTCTGAAATTCGTTAATAATTTTTTCATAAATAACTTTAAAAGATTCGTTAGTAAATTCAATTTCATCTTGCTGGAGATCAAGAAATATTTTTTCATAAACTAAAGAATTGACTATTGTAGGTTCCAAAACAACATTACCATCTTCATCATTTTTTAATATTAATTCCTCAAAATTTTCTTCTTTATCTCCATACAATAAAAGAATTTCAATAATTTTTTTTTCTAATTCGAAAAGTAAATTAACCTCTATATTTTTTGATGTTTTTTGAACTTTAGCAATTCTTTTTTTAGAAATAGAATGAATTTCATTTTTGGTTTTCTGAGCTAAAGAATTAAATAAAACTTCCTCAGAAATATCCATAATGGATGCGCAGTGTTTTATATATATTTCTTGTTTAATTCTATCAGGAATAATAGAAATACTATTGATAATATCGTTGATAGTATTTGCTTTAGAAATAGGATCATTTTTCGAATTTAGAGCTAAAATTGATGCTTTATACTGTATAAAATCTTGTGAATTATTCTTTAAATAGTCATCTATTTCTTCAAATGACTTGTCTTGACTATAACTATCTGGATCTTCACCATTTGGAAAAGAACAAATATTAACATTTAAACCTGCAGTTAAAACAATATCAATACCTCTTAAAGTAGCATTAACACCTGCTTTATCGCCATCAAAAAGCATAGTTACATTTGAAGTCAATCTTCTAATTAAAGTGATTTGATCAATTGTAAGTGCAGTCCCAGATGAAGAAACCACATTCATTATACCTTTTTGATGCAGCTGAATAACATCAGTATAACCTTCAACTATAAAACAATTATCAAGCTTTGCAATTTCTTGTTTTGCATAAAAAATTCCATACAGTATTTTGCTTTTATTATATATTAAACTTTCAGGTGAGTTTAAATATTTAGCTGTTTTAAGTTGATTATTTAAAATTCTTCCTCCAAAACCAAGAGTTCTTCCCGACATACTATGGATTGGAAACATGACTCTTCCTCTAAATCTATCAATAGATTTTTTGTTTTGAAAAATTGATAGACCAGATTTTTCTAAAAAAACTGGATCATAACCATTTTTGATTGCTTCGGATGAAAAATAATTTAATTTGTCTGGAAGATATCCTAAATCATACTTTTTAATAGTTTCATCACTAAAACCTCTCTCTTTAAAATAAGAAAGACCAATAGCTATTCCATCGTTTGAGTTTAATAACGTTTTACTAAAAAAATCTTTTGCATAATCAGAAACTATAAATAAACTTTCTTTTTCAGAAGCTTTTTCTTTATCCAGGGGACTTGCCTGAGTTTCTTCAATTTCAATATTATATTTTCTTGCTAAATATTTAATAGCTTCAGGATAAGTAAAATGTTCATGTTCCATCAAAAATGCAACTGCATTACCACCTTTTCCACTACTAAAATCTTTCCAAATTTGTTTGACAGGTGACACTACAAAACTTGGAGTTTTTTCATTAGAAAATGGACTTAGTCCTTTAAAGTTAGAACCTGATTTTTTTAATTGCACGAATTCACCAACGACCTCTTCTACTAGAGATTGCTCAAAAACTTTATCTATTGTGGTTTTAGAAATCAATTTTTTTTATAAGGTATTAATTTAAACAAAAAATATTATTTAAATAAGTTAGTAATTTCTTTGAATTACGTATTTAATTAGATTTTTTAAACTTTCTTTAAATTCATTGTCTTCAAAATGTTTTAAATCTTCGATTGCTGCATTATAATATTCTTTTATTTTACTTTGGGTATAATCTATCCCGCCAACTTTGTTAACATAATCTATAATCTCTTTTATAGCATTGTCATTACCATTTTTAACGGAATTAATGAGCCATTTTTTTTTAGATTCTGATGAGTTATTTAAGGCATAAATTAAAGGAAGAGTTAGTTTTTTTTCTTTTATATCAATTCCTGTTGGTTTACCTATTTTTTTTGTGCCGTAATCAAATAAATCATCTTTTAATTGAAAAGCAATCCCTATCTTTTCTCCTAATTCATAAAGTTTATTAATTTGAATTTCGGAAGAATTTGAAGCTGCAGCACCTAATGCACAGCAAGAAGCAATTAAGGATGCTGTTTTTTTAGTGATTATATTAAAATAAGTTTCTTCATCAATATCTAATCTTCTTGCTTTTTCTATTTGTAAAAGCTCACCTTGACTCATATCCTTGACTGATTTAGAAATTATTTTAAGTAAATCAAAATCATCATTGTCAATACAAAGTAACATGCCTTTGGACAATAAAAAATCTCCAACCAAAACAGCAATTTTATTTTTCCACAATGCATTTAAAGAAAAGAATCCTCTTCTTTTATCACTTGAATCAACTACATCATCATGAATTAATGTGGCAGTATGAATGAGCTCAATTATAGAAGCAGCCCTAAAAACTTTTTCATTGACACTTCCATTATTTGACATCATTTTTGCTGTTAAAAAAACAAACATTGGTCTCATTTGCTTTCCTTTTCTTTTAACAACATAATGAGTAATTCTATTTAACAAAGGAACATCAGAAATCATAGAGCTTGAAAACTTCTCCTCAAAAAGATCCATTTCTTTTTTGATAGGTGATTTTATTTTCTCTAAAATTTTCATAAAACTATTAATCTAACTTATTAGCTAATTGTCCGCATGCTGCATCAATATCTTTTCCTCTTGATTTACGAATTGTTACCGGTATTTTGTTTTTTTCAAGTTTACTAACATACTGATTAATAGCTTTGTTATTTGCTGATTTAAAAAGTTTATTATCAGTTGTATTATATTCAATAAGATTAACCTTAGACGGAGATGATTTACAAAAATTCACTAAGGCGTTAATATGATCATCATCATCATTAATTCCTTCCCATACTATGTATTCATAAGTTACAATTTTATTTGTTTTTAAATACCAATACTGGACAGCTTCTAAAAGGTTTTCTAAAGGAAATTTTTTAGAAAAAGGCATGATTTCATTTCTCGTTTTTTCTATGGCTGAATGCAGAGAAATTGCTAAATTAAATTTAACATTGTCATCAGCCATTTTAATAATTAATTTTGAAATACCAGATGTAGAAACAGTTATTCTTTTAGGTGACATGCCTAAACCATCTTTGCTAGTTATTTTATCAATTCCTTTAATAACATTATTGTAATTCAAAAGAGGCTCACCCATTCCCATAAAAACTATATTAGAAATAGGTCTACCATGGTATTTTATGCTTTGAGAGTTGATAGTGACTGCTTGATCATAAATTTCATCAGGATTTAAATTTCTTATCCTATCCATCTTAGAAGTTGCACAAAAATCACAATCCAAACTACATCCAACCTGACTAGAAATACATGCAGTAGTTCTTGATTGTGTGGGGATTAGAACAGATTCAACTAAAAGATTGTCAAATAATGATATGGCATTTTTAATAGTTCCATCTTTACTTTTCTGGAACTTATTAATTTTAATATGATTAATTACAAACTTGCTTTTTAATAGATTTCTTAATTCTAAAGAAACGTTTGTCATTTCATCAAATGATAAACAAGATTTTTTCCAGAGCCAATTATAAACTTGAGTAGCCCTGTAAGTGGGCATATTATTAATTTTAAAAAAAGAAGTCAGCTCTTCAATTGTTAAAGATCTAATATCTTTTTTTGCTTCCATTTTTCAAAAATTATATAATCAACATAGCGTCACCATAAGAATAAAAATTATATTTTTCTTTTATAGCAACTGAATAGGCTTCTTTAATAAAATCAGGGCCAGCAAAAGCTGAAGCCATCATTAACAATGTAGATTTAGGTGTGTGAAAATTAGTTATCATTGAATCTGCAATTCTAAAATCATAAGGTGGAAAAATAAACTTATGAGTCCAACCACTATATGGATTCAATGTTCTAACTGATGAAACAGATGATTCAAGTCCCCGCATTGAAGTAGTTCCAACAGCACATATTCTATTTTTATTTGCTTTCGCTCCGTTAATTATATTACATGCCTTTTCATTTATAAACAATTCTTCAGAATCCATTTTATGTTTAGACAAATCTTCCACTTCTACAGGGTTAAAAGTTCCTAACCCAACATGCATAGTAAGTTCAGCAATATTGATTCCTTTAATCTCTAATTTTTTTAATAAATGTTTTGAAAAGTGCATACCCGCAGTAGGCGCAGCTACTGCACCTTCATGTTTTGCATATATTGTCTGGTATCTTTCCTTGTCAAAACTCTCTTCCTCTCTTTTAATAAACTTTGGTAATGGAGTTTGACCTAATTCAAATAAAGCTTTTCTAAACTCGTCATATGAACCGTCATATAAAAATCTTAAGGTTCTTCCTCTTGATGTCGTATTATCAATGACCTCTGCAACTAAATTATCATCATCTCCAAAATATAATTTATTACCAATTCTTATTTTTCTTGCAGGATCAACTAAAACATCCCACAATCTTTGCTCATCACTTAATTCTCTTAATAAAAATACTTCAATTCTTGCACCTGTTTTTTCTTTATTACCAATCAATCTAGCGGGGAAAACCTTAGTATTATTAAAAACAAAAGCATCTCCTTCATCAAAATAACTAACGACGTCTTTAAAGGTTTTATGCTCGATGGTTTCTTTTTTTCTATCTAAGACCATTAGTCTAGATTCGTCTCGGTGATCTGCTGGATATTCAGCTAAACGTTCTTCGGGAAGCTCAAAATTAAATTGTGATAGTTTCATAATGTTATTTAAAGTTTGCTAATATACATTTATGCATACCCCTATGTCAAGTATATTGGCAATTAATTAAATTAAACTTTAATAAGCTTAAAATTTAAACTCTTTAAATCTTTCCAAAAGTCCTTATAGGACTTTGAAACTACTTCTGGGTTATTGATAGTTATTGAAGTTAATAAAGCTAAAGGAGCAAATGCCATTGCCATTCGGTGATCATTATAAGTTTGGATTGAAATATTGGTGTTTATAGAAAAAGAACTTGCTAAATGAAAACTATTATTAGTGATTTTGACTTCGGCTCCAAGTTTTGATAATTCAATTTTCAAAGCCTTCAATCTATCAGTTTCTTTAATCTTTAATGTGTGAAGTCCAACGAGATCACAGCTAATTCCTAGTCCAAAACATGTAACTGCAATTGTTTGGGCAATATCAGGATTATCAGTTAAATCAAGATCAATGTGATCTGGCTTAACAAAATTATTGATTTTTTTCAATAAAATCCTTGATGATGATTTTATGAATTGTGTTTCTACTCCTAGTTTAGTATAAATTTCGGCTAACTTTATATCACCTTGGATTGAGGATTCATAAAATGTACCTATATCTAGCTCAGAGTCTTTTGACAGGGCTACAATACTATAAAAGTATGAAACTGAACTCCAATCGGATTCAACAGAAATTGAGACATCGTGAATTTTTGAAATCGGTTCAATTGAAATAACATTCTTTTTAAAACAACATTTAATTCCTATTTTTTTCAGAATAGCCAATGTCATATCTATGTAAGGCTTAGAGGTTATTTGTCCTTGAAGATTTATTGATAAACCATTTTTTAAAATTGGTGCAATTAACATTAAAGCAGAAATATATTGGCTACTAGTATCAGAACTTAAACTAATTTCTCCACCAACTATCTCTTTTCCTTTAATTAACAAGGGAGGAAATCCTGTTTTGTCTTTATAAGAAATGTCTGCTCCTAAATTATTAAGAGCGTCAACTAAGATTTCAATTGGTCTTTGCTTCATTCTCTTTGACCCAGTTACAACAAACTCTTTATTGTTTTGAATTGACAACAAAGCTGTTAAAAAACGCATAGCCGTTCCAGCATGGTGAATATCAATATAATTTTCTAAGTTGTTTACATATTTATACAATACAACAGTATCGTCAGAATTAGATAAATTATCAATTTTTAAATTTTTATAAATTGAATTTAATATTATCAATCTATTGGATTCACTCTTAGATCCAGATATTTCAAATGAATTTGAAAAACTAGAATTATTATGATTAATTAAATAACTCATTAACTATTTAAGCTTTGGATTATTTTTATGTCTTAAATGATCTCTTTTAGATTTGAACTCTATTTTTTTATTAAATGAACTATCTAAATCTATTCCGGTTTGATTTGCTAAACACAAAACAACAAAGAGAACATCTGAAAGCTCTTCTCCTAAATCAATTTTTTTATCAGAATCTTTCTCAGACTGTTCACCAAATCTTCTGGATATAATTCTTGCAACTTCACCAACTTCTTCGGTTAGTTGTGCCATATTTGTTAGAGGATCAAAATAACGAACCCCATGTTCATTTATCCAATTGTCGACTTTTTTTTGTAATGATTTAAGTTCCATATAACTATTATTTAATTTTAAATCTATTTATAAAGTAATAATATAAATGCGTCTAAAATGTAAAAATAATATATTACAATTAGAAACAGATCTAAATACTAGAGTAAATCAGGAAAATTTTAAAAAAAGAAGGTTGATTTAAATTTCACAAATAATGAAATATAAATAAATTTTAATGTCTATTAATTAATATAAAATTAATAAGATGACCAAGAAAAACATAACATACCTGATCCTGCATGACCAGGATGTACACAAGATTCTTTCTTATAATTAGCACAACTCAAACAGTCTGAAAGCTTTGAGAAAGCCTTTTTTATTGAATGATCACTACATACATTATTAATTTCTACAGAAAAATCATGCTTTTTACATTTTAATGAATCAACTAAATTTTCACAAGTAAGACAACTATCAACAGATTCTATCATGACGTATATTTTTAATAAATCTAAAGTGAATTATGTTTAGAATGAATTTAAATTAATTTGAAGTGAAAAAGTTAGAACAGGTTGAATCAAATTCTATTAAATCTTTGTTTTCAAATTCCAATTTAATTTTTTCGTTTTTTTCTAATGGAAAATCATTGAAAAAAGCCCAAGTTTCACCATTTATACTAACACTTACTTTGTATTCTTTACCTGCAAATTGGGATTTTTCTACAATACCATCAAATTTAGAGTTCTTAGATAATTTAATTTTCTCCGGTCTTAAATAAAAGGTTTTATTGTCGATTGTAACCTGATTCAAATCTCCAAGAATTTTAGCGCAGTAACAATTTATTGGGTTACAATACATACTAACAGGACTATCATACTGTTGAAGAATCCCTGCTTTAAAAATTAAAATTTTATCAGAAATATTAAAAGTATCTCTAATATCATGGGTAACCAAAATTGTAGTGGTTTTAGTTTCTTTGATTATTTTATGAATTTCTTCCTGTATTGTAAGTTTAATATTTGAATCTAAATTACTAAAAGGCTCGTCTAATAATAGTAGATCTGGCTCTCGCACAAGAGCCCTAGCTAAACAAGCTCGTTGTTGTTCTCCACCAGAAAGTTGATGGGGATATCTATTACACAAATTTTTTAAATTGGTTAAATTCAAAATATAATCAATCTTGGACAAAAACTTTTTTTCAAGGTTTATTGAAATATTTTCTAAAATATTTAAATGTGGAAACAATGGATAGTCTTGAAACACAAAACCAATTTTTCTTTTATCAGGATTAACAAAAGTGTTTTTATGGTTTAATACATTTCCATTTAATTCTATTAATCCAGAGTTAATTTTTTCTAATCCGGCCAAACATTTAAGAAATGTAGTTTTTCCTGAACCACTCTCACCAATAAACGAAACGATGTCACCCTTATCAACAGAAAAATTAAGATTTCTAATTAATTGCTCTTTTGAGTTATAATATTTCTTTAAATCTTTAACTTTTAGAAACATCGATTTCTTTATTTATAATTTTTTTTAAAAATATTAACAATATTACTCCCATCATAACAATTGTCAAAGAATAAATTGAAGATTTAGGTATCATTTCTTCAATAGCATATTCATAAGTTTGAACAGCCAAGGTATCAAAATTAAAAGGTCTTAGAATTAGTGTTATAGGAAGTTCTTTAATTATATCTACGAAAGTGATCAAAAATGCTATGGCAATTGCAGACTTATTAATTGGAAGGTGAATTGATTTAAATAACTTCAATGGACTCATTCCTAAATTTACTGCAGTGTCGTCGTATGAGGAGGGATGTTTCTCAAAACTAGATTTGAGTGGAGAAATTCCTACTGCCATATAACGCATTACGTATGCATATATTAATACTGCAAATGAGCCAATTAAAACTTCTGTTTTAAATGAAAATGAAGAAAATAATATAATTAATGATAAGCCTATAACAGCGCCAGGCAAAGCATAAGTAAGCGATATAGCTTCATTAAAGACTGTCAGAGTCTTATTTTTTATGATTCTTTTTAAAAATTGAAAATAAACTGCAATGACAATTATTATTGATGATGCTATTAAAGAAACAATAAATGTATTGGAAGTTAAATTAATCACCTTGTAAAAATCAATTCTTTCAAATTCATAAATTACATTTCCGATAATAAATAGAATTGGAATAATAAATCCTAAAAGAACAGGAAGCATACAAGCAAAATGTATAATTATCTTCTTGATATTTGACGGGGATTCAGTTTTAAATTTTTTTGTATTTGGTTTGTAATGAAAATTATATCTTAAATTAAAAAATCTTTCAAGAGAAAAGAATAACACTACAATAAAAAATAAAAAAACTGCAAGTAATGATGCCGTTTCAACATCTTGCATGGAATACCATGATCTAAAAATTCCACTTGTGAATGTATTAACTCCAAAATACTTGACAGCTCCATATTCATTTAATACTTCCATTATTACTAAAAAAAGGCCTGAAAAAATAGAAACTCTTGAAAGTGGAATAACAATTTTATAAAATGTTTTTGTTCTAGACATTCCTAAACTTCTGGATAAATCAATATAATTTGAACCAACTAAAGAAAATGAAAGCCTACAAGCAGTATATATATAAGGATATAGAGCTAAAGCCATAATAATCCCTAATATCTCAATTTGTAAATAATCTTGATTAAAAAAAACAGCAAGCTCAGGAAAATAATTTCTTAAAAAACTCTGCATTGGCCCAGTATAGCTTAAAATATCGCTATAGGTAAATGCCATAATATATACTGGAATTGCAAGAGGCAAATAAAGAAGAATGTCGTAGATATTTTTCCCTTTAAAATTATTCGTACTTATATACCATGCTGGAAAAACTCCGAATATTAAAGAAAAAAATGAAGTGATTAGAACTAAATATACAGTATCAAAAGAATAATCTAAGAGTAAATTATTCCATAAATATTTAAAATTTGATGTATCTATGTTAATCGTGCTAAAAATTAAAGCAACAATTGGTAGAACAACTATAATAGAAAGTATAACAGTTGAGAAAATAAATTTTCTACTGTTTGTTTGATATTTTTTTTTTATTTCCAACCTGTCTTATCAAATATACGAATTGCTTCATTTCTATTTGTGCCTAAAGAATTTAAATCAACTGGATCTTTCTTAAATTCCCCCCAGGCTTGAACAATTTCATCAGGCTTAACATCAGGATTAACTGAGTACTCAAAACTGTTTTTAACATATGTTTCTTGAGCTTGAGTACTGGTTAAATACTTTATAAGCTGAATAGCATTATCTCTATTTGGAGCATTTTTAGTTAAAGCAAGACCTGATATATTTATATGAGCTCCTCTTTGGTTTTCACCTTGATTTGGAAAAAAAACTGAAACTGCTTTACCTGCCTTTATTTCCTCTTCTTTTTGTGAGGAAAGTAATAATCCTATATAATAGGAATTAACGATAGCTATATCTCCTTGTCCTGCTGCAATAGCTTTTACTTGATCTCTGTCGCTTCCTTTTGGATCTCTTGCAAAATTAGCAACAACACCTTCGGACCATTTGGAAGTATTCTCTGAGCCTAAATTTTCAACAAGTGATGACATTAAGGCTTGATTATAAGCATTAGATGACGACCTTACTAATAGCCTACCTTTCCATTTTTCATTAGATAGATCTTCATAAGTTGATAGCTCTTCTTTTTTTACTCTTTCATTACTATAAACTATTACTCTAGACCTGTAAGTTACAGGAACCCAGTAGCTATTATTGTCTAATAATTGAGAATCTATATTTTTAAAAACAGATTTATCATCGAATTTTTGAAAAAGTCCCATATCACCACCTTGCCACAATTTTCCAACATCTACTGTGATAAAAAGATCAGCAGGAGAGTTATCACCTTCATTTTTCATTCTTTGAATTAACTCATCGGCATTTGCTTTGGTTACGTTAACTTTTATGCCTGTAAGCTTTTCAAAATTTTCATATTGAATTTCATCCACGTTGTAATGACGCTGGCTATATATATTAATTTCATTAGAGTTTTTTTTGTTTGGCATACAACTTGCAATAAGCAAAGCTGAAAATATGTATATAAATTTTTTCATTTTGTTTGATTTAACTCAAGCGAAAGTAATTTAAATTTAATTAAAAAAAAAACTTATCTTTATTTAGACTAAATATAAATAAGTTTTTATATTTGCCAAAAAATATATTAAATATGAAAAATTATACAACACTTTACAATTATTTATTTGTCTTAATTATCTCTTTATTTACCATTTCGTGTACTTCAGACGATGATGATATTGCAAAAGAAATAATTATCCCTTCAAACTATGAATTCCTTAGAGATGGTGTATCTACTGTTTCGTTTTCAGGACAAACTACAAGATTAAAGCAGGTAGACGAAATTTACTCGGCATTAAATGCTAATACTTACACTGAAGCTCAATTGGATGAAATGTTTACTGATGGTGCAGGTTTTACTGACGCTACATTAAATGGCACAGGAAAAAATGTAAGAGGAAAAACCTCGGCTAGTTGTGCTGCTGGAAGTTCAGCAACACAAGCTCAATTTGATGAACAAATTGCAGATTTTGCTAACAATGTTGTACCTGCTTGGTCAAACGATGCAAGTGCTGGCGTTGCTGGTAAGCTTACTGACGCTACAAGAAGTATTCATGTTAATGCTAAAGGACACGAAATTGATCAAACTTTTGTTAAAGGATTAATTGGTGGAATGGGCGTTGATCAAATAGTCAACAATTACCTTCAGCCTTGTCAATTAGACTCTGGTTCTAGAACAGATGACAATACAAATGGAATTCTTTCTGGTGATAAAAATTACACTGATATGGAACACAAATGGGATGAGGCTTTTGGATACCTTTATGGTCAAGAAGAAGATGCTAAAAGAGCTGATCTAGGCTCTAGTCCAACTGGTAATGGAACTACATTAAATAAATATTTCAAAAAAGTTAATGACAGCAACCAACCAGGTATTGCAGAAATAGTTTACGATGCATTTAAAAAAGGTAGAGCAGCTATTGTTGCTGGAGACTACACATTAAGAGATGCTCAAGCAAATATTATTAAAATTAATTTATCAAAAGTAGTTGGTTATAAAGCTGTTGATTACTTAAATGGTTATATGGATAAAATGGGTGCTGGAAATACAGCTGACGCATTCCACGCTTTATCAGAGGGTTATGGTTTTGTTATGAGTTTGCAATTTACTAACGATGGAAATGAATCACCATACTTTTCTAAATCTGAAGTTGATGCTATGCTTGCTAAAATGGATGATTTCTGGACTGTTCAAGATTCAGATTTAACATCAATGGTTAGCGACATTAAATCTAAATTCGGAATTTAAAATCTTATGTTTAAAATAAATAAATAAATTAAAAAAACAGTGGGCTTATCGCCTACTGTTTTTTATTTTCGCATTATGAAATATTTAAAAAGTATTTTTTGTTTTTCCCTAATAGTTCTTACTATTCTCGCATGCTCTAAAGATTCAGAAGATGAAATTGATCAAGTTCCTCAATTTGATAGGTCATCTATACTAAAAAACTATACTGACAATATCATTATACCTAGATATAATGACTTCGAATCTGAGTTGGATAAACTAAAGATTGCTGTGGATGATTTCACTCAATCTCCCAATACATCTAATTTTGATCAACTTCATGACAAGTGGTTAAGCGCTTACAAAAAATGGCAACATATTGAAATGTTTAACATTGGAAAAGCTGAAGAAATAAATTATTTAAATACAATTAATACTTATCCAGTTGATGAATTGAGAATTAATGAAAATATTAATTCACAAAAAAAAGAGTTAATCAATTCAAACGATTGGTCTTGTCAAGGATTAAGTGGAGTTGATTATATGTTACACGGAATTGGTGTTTCAAAGGATGAAATTATACAAAAATATAAAGATGATTCAAATTATGGAGATTATCTGGAAAACTTAATAACTATCATGGCATCTAATACAGCCGATGTCATTCAAGATTGGTCAACTTACAGAAATACATTTGTACAATCCTCTGGAAATTCAAATACAAGTTCTTTAAACATGTTGACTAATGACTTCATTTACTATTTTGAAAAAGGCTTAAGAACTAACAAAGTTGCTATCCCTGTTGGGTATTTTTCTGGTGGTAATATATTACCAGAAAAAATAGAAGCTTATTATTCTTCTAAAAACTCATTTAACCAAGTTTCTAAAGATTTAGCTAAAGAAGCTTTAATAGCTTCTGAAAATCTATTTATTGGGAAATCCTCAAATGGTTCAACTGGAGCAAGTTTAAAGACGTATTTAGATTACCTTCACTCTAACGATGTGACTAAAGAGAATTTAAGCCCGATAATAATTAATAATTTTCAAAAAGCAAATGATGCGCTTGATCAATTAAACGAAAATTTTATTGATCAAATAAATACTGATAAATCTAAAATGTTAAATACATTTGATAAATTACAAGCCATTGTAGTGAATTTGAAAACTGATATGCTTTCACTCCTTAGTATTCAAGTTGACTATATAGATGCCGATGGAGATTAAATAATCTTTAATTTAAATTTTGGGAATCATTTCTTCTTATTTGTCTAAAAAACATGAATCGACAAGTCTAGCTTTTTTTAGGTTAGGCTTTGGTTTATTAATGACCTACAGTATAATAAGATTTTGGCTAAAGGGATGGATTCAAACAATGTATATTGATCCTTCTTTCCACTTCACATTTTATGGATTTGAATGGGTCACACCATTAGGCGATTATACTTATTTATTGTTTTTTATATGTGGATTATCGGCTTTTTTTGTAGCTATTGGATATAAATATTACATGTCTATTATTATATTTTTTTTATCCTTCACTTACATTGAGCTAATGGATAAAACCACATACTTAAATCACTATTACTTTGTTAGTATTTTAAGTTTCTTGATGATTTTTCTCCCTTCTAATTCATCTTACTCTGTTGATTCCTATTTACAAAAAAAATCTTTTAAATACACCCCAAAATGGTGTGTTGATTCCATTAAACTCTTACTATTTATAGTGTATTTTTATTCTGGTTTAGCTAAAATAAATAAGGATTGGCTTTTTGAAGCTCAACCATTAAAAATTTGGTTAACCACAGGGAGTTATGATTTTCCACTAATTGGTTCAAATTTAATGCAACAAGAATGGTTTCATTATTTTATGAGTTGGGGAGGTATGTTTTACGACCTATTAATACCATTTTTGTTAATCTATACTAGAACTAGGGTTTTTGGTTTTTTATTAGTCATTTTCTTTCACTTATTTACTGTTTTA
>Ga0115006_10000140_pt1 | contig 35307 bp, 41 predicted proteins | sample ArcOceMetagenome_3_FD_88943 | JGI IMG/M metagenome (GOLD analysis project Ga0115006, IMG submission 88943) | Marine eukaryotic phytoplankton communities from Arctic Ocean - Arctic Ocean- Svalbard ARC20M Metagenome | ecosystem: Environmental > Aquatic > Marine > Oceanic | place: Arctic Ocean...
CACAGGGTGACGTTACTCTCTTGCATTTGGTTGGGGGGGAGTTCGAAGGACAGGCAACGAGTGTGCTACAGCTGGTCATCCGCACCGAAACACGCGCCGGCGGTGCCGGCGGCTGTGGCGCCGCCGCTCGTCTTGTTATCATGGTCGGGCACGGGGCGCGCATGACGCAGGTGGACACGCAGCTGGCACTTGACACTTCGAGGTGGACGCGGGTGGCAGTGTCGCATGAGCACAGCAAGGTCAAGACCAGTGTGCTCACCGCGTGGGTCGATGACTCCAAGAGCGTCACCGCCTTCAAGTACCCAGCGCCGCAAGCCAACGTTCGGGCATATGCCGGCTGTTCGGACGGCAGCTGTTTGCGCGCACCCCCGCGTGCAAGCGGCGTGCCCTCGGTTCTCGCGCAGCAGGCGCGCAGGTTCAAGGGGCTCCTCGCGACAGTGAGCCTGTGGAACAAGGCGCTGGGCTACAGCGACATTGCCGTAACGCTCGCGCTGGATGCACGCAGTGGCGCCGAGACGGGCCGGCAGCATGCGGAGCAGGGTCCTCGCCCGCGGTATTGCGCCAGCGCGGGCTCTGTGGTCTTTCCGCCGGGTTCGCACCACGGCCGTGACGAGGAGCAAGGCTCGGCCGTGTTGACAGCCAACTCTTGCGCTGCGGGCAATCTGCGTGTGGGGGGGCGAGTGGGCCTGATTGCTTCCCTGGAGGCGCTCGGTCACGTAGACGTCTTGCTCTGCATGTTGCGATTATCGATGGACGAGCGGAGCGCGCAAGCACGGGCGTGCGCGCTGGCCTGTGACCTTGTTGCCCTCACTCAATTACTCATCAGTCACTCGGCCCTGGTTGGCACCATGCTGCGCAGTGAGCACGGCGGGCTTGCTGGGAGGCTTGTCGCGGGGGTGACGCATGCGCTGGCGTGCGCTCCTCTGCACGGGTCTCATGAGGAGCTTGTGCTCGCGATCTGCGATCTGATTGACAGCTGCTGCCAAGTGGTCCTGCCGCTTGCGGCGTCCGCCTCGCGCAAGCCCCACGAATTGTGGGCGCGGAGTTTGGCTCGCAAAACGTTGGCCCTCCCCGATCGAATGGTGGCAAGTTGGCTGTTGAATCCGCATGTGTGGAATGCGAGGCAGCTCAGGGCAGGCAACGTCATGTCCTTTGTCGCCGAGCGCATGGCAAAATGGGCTAGACAGGACCCACGCCGTCTGCTGGGCAACGATGACTTTGCGGCTCTCTTCGACCGCCTGCTGGTGCTCAGCAACGGCCAAGAGCGTCTGGTCCAATCTGGTGGGGGTTGCCTCCAGTCAGATGCCGTCGAGTCTGGGCTAGTCCTCGCAGTGTGTTCTCAATTGCTGCATCCCAGTGCGGCGACGGCGTGCGGTCTGGACGGGAGCATGTTTGTGCGGCAGAGCTTGCTAGCGCTGGCGCGGCTTGTGCTGGCGGCAGCGCCCGCGGTCAAGTTGGTGGGCCTCAAGCTCCTGGGACAGACCATGATCACGTGGAACAACGCCGGCCAATTTCCGGTGCTCGTGGATATTTTAGGCGACCCGCGCCTTGACTGGCCGAGCCTGATCCTGTCAATTATGCACCATGTCAGCGACCACTGCCATGTGCTTGGGCTCGCCCTCTCCACCCTGGCGACGTTTCTTTCGAGTGCCTCGGTATCAGTGTCATCGCCTTGCATGTTTGTTATGATGCGCATCTGCTCGTGCGCTTTGGCATGCATGCACTGTCACCCCTTCTCTATGCTGCCTTTGTGATACCTGCAGATGCTGAGGGCAGTCGGTGTGCGAGGGGCTTTTGCAGACAGAAACGCGGCAAACATTTGCAGATGTCGGCGGCTATGCGGCGCTGGAAGCAATTCTTTGTCGCCGCAATTTGTCCTTGGAGCAGCAGCGCGTTTGCTTCAAGGCCTTCCTCTCGTGGCTCACCCCGGCCAGTGGTGGCGGTGGTGCCATGGCGCCGCCAACAGGTCAACGCGACAAGCAAGACCGACGACACGTGGTCGTGTTGCTTTTGCGCGTGCTCGAGGTGTGCGACGCACAAGTGCGCCTGGAAGCTGTCAGAGCCATCAAAACTCTTGTGTACACCTGTAAGGAGGTTAGTGGGGCTGTGATTGCAGTGACTGGCTGGACAGATTTGCTGCTCAAGTTGGTGCACGGGATCGGAGGTGAGCCTCCCTCTTGCGCCGCGCAAGACATCCCCGGGGCTCCGGTGTTGATGCCCGCCTCATTCTCGACGCCGGAAGATGGCTGCAACTGGATTTACGACGAGGTGATTCAAGTGGTGACACACGTGGTGAACCATCGACTGCTTCATGGTCGCAAAGGTTATTTGACGTTGCTCGACGCGATGGCAGCGTTGTCGCGCTTCAGGTTGCCAGGGGCTGGAGACGCTGCAGGTGTAGAGGGTGGTTGGGGGGGAATGGGCGCAGGGATAGAAGCCATTGAGCGGCGATTAAGTTCCAGCGCGCGATTGCTCCTCGTGTCTTACATGGAGACTCTGGGCAAACTGGTCGGATCAATGATGATGTGGGAGGCCGAAGCGTCGTTCCGGTCGCAAGCGGTGCCAGGGAGGAATGCGGATACGACGCTGAAAGAGGCGGTGCACGTTCGCGATGAAGTCGCAGGCCTCCTGGTGGTGGTGCACATCTTCTTGCTATCAGGGTTCTCGGAGGAGCAGCGGAGCATGCTGTCTGGGGATCGCCTGTCAGGCGATCGAGTGCCTGCTGCAGCAGGCACTTCTAGCGGCCATCCAAGTGGCGCCTTGCTCCTCGTGCGTGGGTTGCGGATGAGTTCAGGCCCAACAGAGCGAGGGTCGGGAGAAGGTGGGTCGGAAGGTCTGAATTTCGGTCAAGGCTCGTGGCTTGACAGGGCTATTGTATCGGAGGCGATCCTGCTCTTGCACACATTGAACTCGTTGCCAAATTCGCCGCACACGCTTTGTGTCAAGGATTTATGCTTTCAAGAGGGTGAGCTCCAGAGAGCAGATTATGAACTGAGTTCGCAGTCGTGGCCGGTTGCAACATTCTTTCTCACTCTTTGCCTGCTGTACGATTTGATCGGTCGCGCTCCAGCGGACAAAGTCAGATTAGAACCAACAGAGACACAGGCCGGAGTGCAACCGATGCAAGATACACGACTGGAGGTGGTCATGTGCTGCGAGACGCTCAAGCGGCGATGTTGCTGGACCAGTGAGTGTGGACCAGGAGGTCCTGGGTATTGGGATGAGCATTATCCGTGGTCTAGCTTCGCTTTCAGACTGCTGAGAGAGTACGCCGTGGAGTATCAAGGGACTGCGCTACAGTTGCCGCTGACGACTACCGCAATTGAACTCGCGCAATACTCTCGCCAAGAGGATATCTACTACTTGTCGCAAGAGGCGAAAGGAGGCGTACCACAGGCAAGAAATCGCAATCCCGCAAACGCGCAACTAACAACGGTCGACAGCATCTGTGAACATCACTGCCTGCGGTCATCTTGCGTGCATTGTAAAAGCACTGCCCACGTCGAGACGGCTGCTCAAACGACCCATCGCCTTTTGCACGTTCCGTTGGACAAGAGCGTGGCCACGTTTTCCGATTTCTACGAGCACAATAGTCAAGAAGAGGAGGAGAAAGAGGCGCGTTATTTGGAACTGCTCAAGGGCGAGTCTACTTTGAACATGTTGCAACACGACAGGCAGCTCGAGCCATTAGAACAGGAAAGTGTTGCAAATGTGGATAATGCTACAGAACCTTATCCGTCCGGGACGGATAAGGACAGCCATGTGCAACAAGTGCATGCGGCAGAAAGCGGGCAACACGTGCACACGGCAGCAAGCGGGCAAACGTCATTGCTGGAGACGCTCGACTGGTGTGCTCCTGCGTTGACAGGACATCTGTCCTTTGCCACCTCGCAAATGTGCGTGTATGAGCGAAAACTGCTGAGTAAGTGGTGCGATGTGATTGATCAAGGCGAAAGGCTTTTGGAACGTAGTGCATGCGAGCGCGAGCACACCGCTTTGGTGCTCCTGCAGCAGTGTGAGGACATACAGAAGGAAAGTGACGGCATCGAAAACAAGAGGTTAGGCTTGGATCGCAACCCTTGATGCGAGCCTGCAAATCAGTGGATCCTAGGAGTATTGCTGCTAGTCTGCGCGCACGATAATCCTTAGATGAACTATGCTCAACCATACATACATGATGCGTGACTGCGCACCATAACACACCTCTATACTGTGCCGTTTGATACAATGTAACTCGGCAGACTCCAACGCCGGCAAGACCAAGCAGCTGCATTGCTGATATCGACGGAGAAGGGATGGAAGGAGGTGCTGCAAGCCATAGATATGATCTCTGACCCCGCACGTCCAGCGCTCCTTCCCACGCATGTCTTGTCCTCCCGAGGATCAAATGTGAGGGACCATGAAAGCGTCAGAGATGATGATGATGATGATGATGATGGTGGTGGTGATGATGGGAGAGGAATGAGGTGGAGGTTGGACACGTGCGAAAATGCAATGAGGCAACGCCGCAAGCTGCGTCCCTTCCCAGAGTTCGTGCATCATGCGCCGCGCCACCAGTGGGATGCTGCCCAAAAATCCTCCGTGTCTGCCGTCGCCAGCGAAGTCCTACCGGCGTCCCTCAAGATTGGAAAGGGATTGATCAAGGCCCCGAACGATACCGTTGAAAGCCTGGCTGGTGAGTTTTAAGTCTTTGCCTGCTTGGATTAAGTGTCTGACCGACCAATGACCACGAAAAGATCTTGAAACAGATAATGTGGAAGCCACAGCATTTTTTGATCTCCATCAAAAACGACCAACGGAGGACGACGAAGGTGATGAAGACGAAGAGGAGGAAACAGTGGGCGACGAGTTTGAGGAGAGTGACTGGGAGGTGGTCAACATGGATGCGGATGTTCTTTACTCGTCTGCCTGCGAGCTTGTCACCGCAGCCGCCGTCTGTGCGGTACGCCCTGTCTCAAATCATCGCGCCTGCGTGCACGAACGGGTCCCAGCAAGTTTGCCATGGGCTTTCGCCATCCACCCTCGGCACAGTGACGCTCAATTGCTTAACTGGTCAAGGTGCATGCGTGATGCATGACAAATCATTTGCTCGCTTGCCTCGCGTACTCATGACAGGGCACGTTTGAGCTGACGCGGTCTCATATTACTTTCGTGCCCGACGCTGCACGGTCTCGGGCGCGTCAAACTACCCGCGACGACTCGGCAGCGCTCTCCAGGCTCTGTGCAGCCACTCTGCGTCGACAAACCGCCGAACTGACAGAGCTGCACGGCCGAAGGTACCTACTGCGAGACACTGCCCTCGAGTTCTTCTTCACGTGTGACGCGCCGGTCTTCTTGAATTTTCCAGAGCCTGGCGCCAACGTCGGGGAAGCTGATGGCGCAAGCGCTGGTAGTGTAGGGGTGGGCATTCTATCCAGCGCATCTGGCTCGGCACGTTCGGATGTATGCGAAGTGTACAAGGCTGTGCTTGCTCTCAAAAATCTGCGTCTTCACAAGTTGACGGTGCACTACCTCCAGGACGCGGGGCGTGCCTTGCAGTGGTACCGCGTTCAAGACGACTGGATGCACCGCAAGATTACCAACTTCGAGTATCTAATGCGTCTAAACACATTTGCGGGTCGATCCTACAATGACCTGACGCAATACCCTGTCTTTCCGTGGGTGCTCAAGGACTACACGTCCGAAAATCTAGACCTGGACTGTGCAGAAATTTACAGAGATCTATCGCGGCCGATGGGCGCGCAGCGTGAGGAGATGCGCGCAAAGCTGCAAGAGCGATTCGAGACGTGGTGTGACGATGAAATCCCGCCCTTTCATTTCGGCACACACTATTCGACGCCAGGGTACGTGCTGTGGTATTTGTTACGACTGGAGCCTTTCAGCACGATTGCTGTGCATTTGCAAGGTGGACGTTTCGATGTTGCCGATCGCATGTTCTGGAGTGTGGCTGATGCCTTCCACAACTGCACTTCAACCATGAACGACGTCAAAGAGCTCACCCCAGAATTTTTCTATCTTCCCAATTTCCTTGTGAATGAGTGCGGGCACAATTTTGGGGCCACACAGTCTCGGGGAAAAATTGACGACGTGCAGTTGCCGCCTTGGGCAAAGGGTTGTGCGAGTACTTTCGTTCGGCTCCATCGTGAGGCCCTCGAGAGCGAGTATGTATCCGCGAACCTGCACCGCTGGATTGATCTCATCTTTGGCTACAAGCAAACGGGCGACAATGCGCGCGATGCTCTCAACTCCTTCTACTTTCTTACGTATCAAAATGCAATCGACACAGATGCGCTCAAAGCGATGGACTCGCAGCAGCGCAGCGCTATCGAAGCGCAGATCGCTGACTATGGCCAAACGCCGCGCAAACTTTTTAGTCGTCCGCACCCTGCCCGGCGTGCGTCGAGCGATGTCGCGCGTCCCGTCTTTTTCAACGCGGCGTGCTTCAGCAGCTCGCAGCAAAAGTCAGCACGTCCGTTCGGCGAGGTTGTCAGTTTTCCCGTTCTGAATGCCGTTGAGCGTAAGAGTGACGACACCTTATGTGCAGCGCATAGTGGTATTGCTGCCTGTGACTGGTGTGCTGGCGGCAAGTTGGTGGTGCTGGTGGGGAAGGATGGTGAAGTTCGGAGGTGGAGTTGGGACCCAAATGTTGCGCACAAGGGAAATCCCTTCAAGCTGGAGCCGCTCAACTCATCCTTGCGCTCAAGGCTCACGCAACTCCAAGCTGCCTCGACGCCACAAGATGTGGCCAAAGGTGTCGGTCAAGGCCTCATGTCTCTTGCGCGGGGGTTTAAGGCTGCAGGCAGTGCTGCGGTGTCAGCAATCAAGTCTGGCGATGCCGTATCGGCCAACGTTTCCCAGAACGTGTCTCAGATTTTCAGAGGCCTCGATGTGGAGACGGTCATGCCTCCTGGAGGGCAGGGCTGTGCGGGACACTCTGGACGGGGTACCACATTGGTCATGGAGCGGTCTCATGGCGACGCAAGACGCGCAAAAAGCAGCCTGCTCCTTCGTGCCGGTGCTGCGGATGGCTCTGTGTGGGTATACGTTGTCGAAGGCTCTAGTGCGCCCGTGTGCACACAAAAGCGAAGACTGCATCAGCAGTGTGTCACCTGCATAGCTGTCACTCGACCAGAAGGTGATTCGCCGCGTGGTCCGTATCTGGTTACAGGTCTCAGTGTTTGCCATCGGACCCCTTGCTCTATGTTTGCTTTTCAACACACGTGTGTGTATACTATATGTACATGTGTGCATTTTTGTGCATGAGCTGCAGCCCTCTCAAGCACCTTTCATAGCTGAACATGTACGGCAGATCTTGTCTCTCCTCGGTCGCTTGGCATTTCAGTACCAAGAGTGACTGCGGTACAGGACTGTAGCTAAACCTTGTAGCACCACCACGCGACTCATTTGTGTGTGCTCGTGCAATTTAGGTGGATCGGATGGCTCCGTGCGCATCTGGCGGCTGCTCTGCTCACACAAGGTAGTTGTGCAGGCGGATGCGTTTCTGCTGCTCCCTCGCATAGGCAGAGGTAGGCAAAGGAGCTATCTCGGTGATGCTGCGATGCAATTCTAACGCGAAGATGCGCGTGCAGACGTTTTTGGATGCTGGTGGCAAGGTGCTTCGTCGTCCACTGCCAATCGGTGAAACGTTGTTTGTGTTTTTCAAGATTGTTTGTGTTTTTTAATTTGACGACACTCCACACGTGCACGCAACACGCGACCATGAATGTGTGTGCATTCACGGCCAACGCTGCTTCGGGGATATTCACGGCCAGCAATCAGAAATGAATGGTGTGAGACTTGAGCAAGAGAGCTGACCTGTGAAAGTATGTGGCGCAGCACCAGAGGCAGTGCTACACTGCCACGATTGCGACGTCGCATGCATTGCTGTGAGCGAAGGGTTGGATGCTGGTGTGAGTGCGGATCGCAACGGCTCATGCAGGTGTGTACATTCTGCCGTGTAGTGAGGACAGGCGAGTGTGTTTGACTCGGTTTGTGCGCACGTATGTTGCTGCTGCAGGAAGCGTGACCATGTTCCTTGCATTTTTGCTGCGCAGGTTGTTTACTTTATCGTCAGGTCGAATGACACGCTGTTTTCACCATCCAAACAACAAACCGGTCCATTTTCTTGCCCTCTCGCGCGAAGGTGAGAGCGCGTGCTCTTTCTCCGATCCCTCGATTGTCTGCTCCTGTCGTCGGCGCAACGCAAAGGCATGATCCTGTCCTCAAAATCCCAGGTGACATGATCATGTATTCAAGAGAGGATGGGCAGCTCCACCTCCTGGACACCAATGCGCGTCACATCAATTCGGTACGTGGCACTTCTTGTGGTGTGCCTTGGTTCAAGGGCGCGCGCGCACCTGTTCTCCGTGCGTTTAGGCGTGCGTTTACCATCATGCGTTGAGGCACGCTACTTGTGATGCCGCGCTGTACACGCCCACGCATGCCTTCCCCTTGACTTCTTCCGGTCCCCCGGATGCAGGTGAAGAGGAGCGATTCCGTTGTGACCTGCATGCTGGCGACACCGGAGGGTTTGCTCTTTACCGGCTCAGCAGCAGGGGGTGTTGACGTGTGGCGTTTGTCGAGCCTTGCTCACCTCACCGTCATTCCGCCGCCTGCTTCTGCAGGTATGCTTTGGCAAAATGTTTCGAGTGAGGGTGCTGGCGGCATTTACGTGGGGAGCTGATGATTGTGATGGCGTGGTCGCGAATTGCTACTGCTGTTGCACAGATCCCGTGGACTGTTTGGCCCTATCTCCCTGCAACAATTTTCTGCTGTGCGGCTTTGCCAACGGGGATCTCTCTTTTCAGACCAACGAAGTCCAGATCGCAGCGCAGTTGAAACAGGCATTGAATGACCTCGGAATTGGCGAAGGCGGTATTGGAGCTCTCTAGCGCTTCTCGTCCTGAGACTTTATTCACATTATTGGACACTGGAACGATTCGCTCCACCTTCCCTTTATTCTTTGACAACATTTCATCGTTTTTTCTTCTTAGACTTCTTAGCGCCTCCTCTGCTGTTTTGCTTGTTCTCCTTGTCCTCGTTCTCCTCCTCCTCCAGCAGCAACTTGGCCATGCTGTCAGCCTCGGCCTCGGCCTTGGGGTCTATATACTCAACTGCGCTGGTTGTCGCCTTGAGCGATTTGCGCCGCTCCCACTCCATCCGCAACCTAGCAGCAGCAGGACCCGAAGATTCGACAGGCGGGGATCGCCCAAACGTTGCTCGCATGTTACGTATCCACTCCAAACCCTGCTCACCATCAGTGTTTCCAGGCTGGATCCTGAGCGCTTGCTGCAGGAGGTGCTCGGCCCTGTCGTAGTCTTCGGAGTGCAGCGCAATCTGATGCCCATAGTTCATGAGCGTCTGGATGTGCCCCGGATCGACGGCCAGGGCCTTCTTGTAGAAATTCTCTGCACCCACTAAGTCATCCTTGTGCTCGCGCTTCAAGTTCCCAAGATTGCACAGCACATTGGGGTCGTTTGGCTCCAGGGTTGCTGCTCGCTGATAAAGTGTGTGCGCCTTCTCGAGTTGTCCTGCTACCTGGCTCATGAGAGCAGCATAGTTGCAAATAGCAGGCACGTGTTGCGGCTGCAGCTTCAGGGCCCTCTCATACAAATCTTTTGCCTTTTGGAGTTTCTCCTGCAGAGCACCGAAGGACGGGAGGAAGTGACACTCGATCAATCCCCAGCAGCATGCCCGTGACAACCCCTTTTCTGCAGCATCAAGCCAAATAACAATAACTATGGGCTATGCTCACCTGACAGACCGGAGGAAGGACATCAAGAAAGGGCGAATCTAGCAGCGCTCCCACTGCAGAAGAGACAGCTTCCGGCACTGCCATCGCTGATGCAAGCGAGGTCTGCGATTCGTCTGACTTGGTGGCAAGTGTTTTTTGGCAACAGCTACACGGCACAACCTGCGCCTCCACAACCTGCGCCTCCTTCGCGCCAATCCCTTGGTGCTTTTCCGCGTCTGCGCGCTTTCTCGTCTCATTTTGGGCATAGTCGCATGTGGCTCGGTGACATGAAAACAAGCGACAAATTGTGACGCGCGAGAAGCGCACAGCCGTCAGAACAGACAGGGGGATTGGGAATACCCGAGGTGCAATCCATGTGTTTCGAATTAAGATCCTGGGCAAACTCCATGACCTTATGACGTCTCTGCGTACGCTGCCACCCAACCATGCTCGCGGCATCAGAGCGCAAGCGACTCCGTGACAGCTATGCGCGCGCGTGTGTGTGTCATTCCTCGACGGAATGCAGGTTTTCGTGAGAGAGAAATCATCGTTTGGTCACGGGTACAGAGACGCATGCACGGCGTCTCTTTTCACAGGTGCAACAAGAAGCGTTGGTGCGCGTTTTTCGAAATTCATGCCAGGTGTGTGACAGCAGAATGGCAGACGACAGAGACCAGATGTTGATGGTAGAGCATGCCGTAATTACACAAGGTCGGCACGTGTTGGGGGTCCACAGCTAGCGCGGCTTCGTACAGTTCGGCCGCGCCGTGAAAATCTTGTGTGACTGCGTAGCGAATGCTTGCCAGAGAACAGAGTGCTATGGGCGACTTGGGGTCTATGGATAGCGCGCGCAAATATAGCAGCTCCGCCGACGCCTGCACACAAGGGTGATCGAAGGAAACTCACGACCACATACAAAGAGACACATGCACGTGCAAGAGGCACATGATTTCAAGGGCCCGTCACCACCGTGCATCTGAGCTTGCCGCGAAACAGCATCTGAAACATGCTCTGCAGTACGCAGCGCGAGCGCAGAACAGGCCTGGGCATCGCTCGCCTGGGCATCGGTGCAAGGCTGGTCTTCCAGGAAGGCTCCGTACTTGCACAACAGTTTGACGTTTGCAGGATCCAGCTCGACCGTCTTTTCGAATTGCCGCTGGGCCAATTCATGCTCGGAACAGCGCTCCTGAAGCAGCGAGGCGTAGTAGGTGCGGCAGTCGATGTCGCGCGGGTCCAACTCCAGTGCATGTTCCAGCAGCCTTCGCGCTCCTGCAATGTCCCGGTCCGATTCCTCCTGCAAAAGCGTGCGCGAGCATGTCACAGAGGCGCGCGCGAATGCCTCATGCGTTCGGCGGCGCCTAGGAGCGCACAGGGCTGATGCGTGACATGAACGCGGGCAGGCGCATGCGACCTTAAAGAGGGCAAAGTTGGTCAGCAGATTTGTGTCGTGTGGCGCAAGTACCAACGCCGCCTCGTATATTTTCTCCTGCAAAGATGACTCAGCAGCGCACCATCAGAAGCAGCCGCGGCGTGGGGAGCCAACCCGACACCAGGCATTTTTCTCATCTGCGTCGTTACAAACATGCGTCGTTACAAACAAAGAACAAACAAGGCCAGACCGTGCGATGCGCCTCAGTGGAGAAGTGGTGCAGATGCAACGCCAGTCCCGCAGCAGCAAGCGGCTCCTGCGGATTCAGCGCATATGCTCGTTGATACAGCCTTGCGCTTTCGGGGCTTGCCCCGTCCACAGAGTCCACGAACTGTGCGTATGCCAGCGAAACTGCGCAGCGCAGACAACCATTAGTGCTACAACCTTGCTCTATTATGGCGATGGCCTGTTGTGCGCCAACCAGTTGCAACGGGCGCAGCACTCCTTTGCATGGTCTTGCGCATCTCACGAGCAAGATGAATGCGCAGGCAGATACCGCTGCCGCTCTGCGGGTGGAGGGAGTAGGCTTGCTCCAGCAGAGTGCGAGCTTGCTCCTTGTTGTTCGACATCAAATATTCGCAGCGGGCAAAGTCTGACAAGAGTCCTGCGTGCGACGGGTGCACGGCGACAGCTTGCGCATACAGTTCCTGTGCAGTCGAATTCAGTTGTCAGCACCAACATGCAGCACCGGCGTAAAGATTCGAAGTACGAGACTGCAATCGCACAGCGAGCATTTCGCTGAGCATTTCGCGCCGAGTACCTTGGCTTTCTGAATATTTTCATCGCAGACTTGGTCGCCGCTAAGCAGGAACTGGCAGTATCGCTGGAAGACCACGGGCGGATTCGTAGCATAGAATGTGGCGCCTTGCTCCAGCGCCTCGTTAAAATGATACTCTGCTTCGCGAAAATCCTTCTTGTGACGATGCAGCAGGGTGGCGAGCAAGGTACGCACATAGGCGCACTCCGGTTGCTCATCGAGCGCAGCGCGGAGCAGAAGTTCGGCCTCCTCTGGCTTGTGCAGGTCATGCCACAGGAGAAGGGCGTACTGCTGAATGGCAAAGACCTCGTCCGGAATGACCTCGAGCACCTTGCTGTAGACGTCAGCAGCACGCTGCACGTCCTGCCCTTTGTCATCGCCTGTGCGCCCATAGCCAACCTGAAGGCAGTAGGCATACGCACATAGCGTGGTAGCAGTCTGATACCCGGCAGACAGAACGCTGGCTAACAAAGGCACTGCCAGGTCAAGCTCCCGGCCAGTCTGAATGAGCGCGTACGACAGACAAGACGCCGACTGTATGTCGGCGGGGAGCAGTTCGTAGGCTCGCTTCAGGACCTCGATGGCCTTGTACATGCTGCCTCTGCGCATGAGCACTTGCCCGTACCCCTTGAGCGACTGCACATGGTCCGGGCTTAGTGCAAGAGCTCTCTCATAAAGCTCTTCGCGTTCGTACTGAGGAATTTTCATCATCCTTGCCTTCAGGCCCAGCGCATAAACTGTATCTTCTGGTCGTGTGGCCGCGGCAAGGGCATTGTCGATCACAGTCATCACTGCCTTATGCGTTATGTCCAGGCTGTCTAAACGGCCAACTTCAGTGAAAGCTGATATCAGCCCCTGGTGGCATGCATGCTTTTCGAGTGCCCGTCGAATCATGGCCATCGCTTCTTCCGGCCGCTCCCGAAACCGGCAAATGTATTCAGCATACGCAGTGCGCACGTCGGCATCCTCGGCATCAAGCTCCATCGCGCGCTCAAGCAGCAGGCCCGCCTCGTCAATGTCGTGCGCTTCCTTGAGCCAATAGCACAGCGTGTCAGCAACCATGGCCAACACCCGTGTGGTATTCTTGAGCCCCCAGGGGCCATAGGCGTTTTGCCCTGCCTCCGATGCCTCTGATACCTCCAAATGCGCGGTCTGCCCTGCCTCTGAATGCTGCATCTGCACCTGTAAGCTTGGTATATTAGAGACAACGATGCGCAGCATGTGGCGTGCAAGGCCCTGCGACGAGTTCTGCATGGCTCGGGTGCGGGCCTCTGCCAGGTATGCGTGCACGAGTCGCTCAAGCATCCCCCCTGAAGCACGCTCTGTGCTGGCGATGAGATTCACGAAGGACTGGTACGCTTTAGTCATGTTCAAGCGGCAAGTTGAACCAGGGTCGTCCTCCTCGACAGTGTGCTGCGAGAGCGATGCAGAGTCGTAGGAACGGACAAGCGCGATGATCATCTTTAAGTCTTGCAGCTCCGCAAAGATGATACCAGACTCAATGTCGCGTGCTAAATCCACTCGCTGGTGCACACCCGCGGGCATCCATAACCGCACTGCCGTGAGATTGAACAGCTTCTTGAGCGCATCCTGCTCCTGCAAACTGTACGCTGCATGCTGATCTGACTTGTCGGAGGCATCTGGCAAGGGACCATTGCTGGCCGTCCACTTGATCGCGCCAGACAATCCCACCTCCTGCGAGAGAGATGATACGTCTTCGAGCATGGTGTCACCAGGCGCAACCAGCCGAGAAAGTGCCGAGCGCATCTTCCTCGTGTACCCTCGTCGCCGCAGAATGCGAACGGCCTCCGCTGCCTCTGCCTCCGGCAGCATTGACACGTTGTAAAGCAAATCACACATAACATGGTTTGATCGAGCGTCTGCAGCATCACGCGCGGCGTCCAGCAGCTCCTTAGCCGTCATCGGCTCCCCATCCGCGGATTCCCCCTCCTCGCCGCCCTCCACGGCCACCCCAATATTTTCACCGTGCCGGCGACTATCGTCGGTCACCTCTTGCCGAGGTCCGGGTCCTGTCACTCGGCCCTTTCCGGTGCCCACACTGACGCTGGCGTCGTGTGCAGGCACCTCAGACTTGCTCCTGCTGCCCTTTACCGTCGTCTCGCCAGCACTGAGGCTGTGAGCCTTGACTTTTCCCACGCGCCCCTGTCCCTTTGCTCGCTCACCCGGCGCCTCTTCATCATCCTTGACGGTATCATCTAACTCCCCGAGCGCCTGCAAAGCCGCACGTGCGATGCCACTTTCTCGTCAGCAATGCTTGCACTCCCACAAGGGTCTAATGGCGCGAGTTTCTATCGCAAGGGTATATTATAGTATGATCATTTATTATGATCATTTGGTATTATCATCATAGTCGTATCCTCTGGTATCATCATCTAGTCTTATCATTCAGTTTTAGCATTTTATCATTCAGTTTTATCATCCGTTAATACCATCATCATAGTCTTATCCTTTAGTACCATCATCATAAGTGTCATCCTTTAGTACCATCATAATAGTCTCTTCCTTTAGTATCTTTATCATGGTCGTATCCTCTGGCATCATCATCTAGTCATATCATTCAAATTTAGCATCTTATCATTCAGTTTTATCATCCTTTAGTCTTGTCATCTAGTAATATCATCTAGTTTTAGTATCATCATTTAGTTTTATCATCGTAGCATAATCATCACACCATTATCAAAGCACCATCATCATCACAGCATCATCATCAAAGAATTATCATCATCGTCCTCCTCTCAAGCATTCTGCACGCAGCATCAGCGAGCATTCCATCCCCTCCCCAACCTCTTCAAGGATTCGCGCACACAGCAGGAAATTGCACCTGGAAGATGGCTGCAGAGTCCTTGCGCGCAGGCGCAGGCGTTGGCGGACGCGCTTGATGCGCCTCATGCGTCTCATCATGCGGGTGCAGCGCATGATGCGGGTGCAGCGGAGGAGCGCCATGCTTGCTGCCCTTCTTTTTCTCCTTCTCCTTGTTCTCCTTGGGTGGCTTGGGCGCGCGGGCGCCGGAAAGCGCGGCTGCTGCACCACTGGCGGAGCCCACGGAACTAGGAGCGTGCTCAGGCGCCTGCAGCGACGTCTGGAGCGGCGCTTGCTGCCACGCTTGCTGACCGGACATGTGCGTGGTAGCAGCGACATTGGCAAACTCCCCACCTTTTGCCTCAGCTCGGCCCCGCTGCAAGTCAGCCAGCCTGGCCGACCACGACTGTCCTCCGCCCCCTACGCCACCACCGTGGCCTACCGCAGCGTTGGACCAGTTGGGAGGTGCTGGCAGCGTTTCGGCAGGCGCAGCATAGTTGGCATTCTGCGCGCCGGGCTGTGCAAATAAATGCAAGCCCGGCGCAGCGCTGTGGCCTGACGGCAAGTTGCCTCCCCACTCGGCGCCAGCTGCTTGACAGCTTGGCAGCACGCGTGCTCCATGCAGATCGCCATGCCCCTGCATGGTCTCGTCATTGCCAAACGCATGGAACAGCCCCAACTGGTCCCACCACCCCGCCGGCGGTGGGTCGGGCTCGGCGTCAACGTCCCAGATGCGCTGTATCCCTCCGCCTTGGTCCCCGCCATACTCCCACATGCCCGGAATGTAGTTGCCCTGACTGTCTTTCCGGGGGTCTAGTTGCCCTGTCCCACCACACCAAAGTCATACAGCAGCTGTGCGCGCCATACGTGACACGCAGCCCTGCTTTGCACACTGCTCTTGAACACAGTCTTTCCTCACTGCTCTTCACCACAGCCTTTCCAAAGAGCTACCTCCTGCGCTTCTGAGAATAAACACCTCTCCTTGAGTATCATCTATCACAGACAGAAAGGTTGCCGGATCTTCAGAGAGGTTGAAGAAGGTGGAGTGGAGTCACGGACGCCCTCGAGTGGTACCGCGAGCGCTGAATCTCGAGTACACCTCGAGGGTGTCGATGGTTGACCAGCTCACCCCTCCCCAACCTTTCTGAGGATCCGATCCCTGCCCGACCTTGTTCAAGATTCGCGCGCAGAGCTATCTGGCGCGCACAGCAAGCAAGTGCCTCAGACCCAGCGGCGACGCTGTGGTGCAGGTGCCTCCGAACTCAGTCTCGAGCGGAAACGGCGACCAGTTACTGGGCACTTCAAAGTCTGGGTAGCAGCCCGCCTCCCACTCCTGCGCCAGGTGGCACCAAACAACACATGAACACCACATGTGCGCTCGCCCTCCTTCGTGGGCGCGCAAGGCACGGCGAGAGCAGAGACTGCCACTTGGACGCGCGGCTTTACAGCAGGAGTTGACGCACGCTGTGCGTCTTTACCACAGGTGACATTAGGCGTGGATAGTACCTACTACTGTAGTTGATTGCATCTAGCTGCTCTAGTGGTCAGTTGCACTACTGTTGACAATAGTGTCGACCGCTTTCAGTAGCGCGCGAATTCAAAGCAGTGTCATGCATCAGCCACTTGGGGTTGACAGATGATTGTCATGCATCAACCACTTTGGGTTGACAGATCCACTACCGTAAAGAGACGCGCGCAGCAAGCAGCTGGCCCAACGAGAATGCGCTGGCCCAAAGAGAATGCAGAACACGCGGGGGCGCGCGAGGCTGGGAGGGACAGAGACGGGAGCACACGCGTCCGGATACTCGCGTTCAAAGAGCTCTGCCAGATCCGGCGCCTCTCCATGGCCGCCGCGGTCCAGGTCTTCCTGTATCATGCGCCGCTGCTTCTCCAGCAGGTCATAAATGCCATCAGTGATGTACTCCACCGGCGTGTCCTCCCCTGCGCAAGTTGCAGTCAGTCCTGCTTGCGTGGGCTCGACTGGCGCGCGCGCGCGTGAATCTGGTGGATAGCTTGCAAAATGTGGGAATCTTTTGACACCGTGGTAGAAAGGGTGGGTTGTAGAGTACGACTGCCTGTCACTATACACTGTCCTCGTTCTCCCGCAATCTAAAGCATCGCTGAGACACCGCGGAAATGAGGATACGTTACAGCGCACGACTCCCTGTCACTGTGCACTACAGAATCCGCACTTCCACGGAAATTAAAGAGATTCAGCACGCGCCATACCCTGGGGAAGCCACTGCCGTTTGCCCCCTTCGGCATCGATGCCCGCTGCTGGGCTAGTCCCGAGCATGTGCTGCAAGTGCGCGTCAACCACGGGCGCGCCTTTCGGCTGGGACTCTGGCCGCCCGACTTTCATGGCCTCAGACGCCACGGCGACATTATCCCAGTGCAGGCTGTCCTCGTCGTCGGCGGCGTCGCCGAACGTGGCAGCATTCAGCTCCTCATCGTCCTCCTCCTCCAGCCCCACCTCGTCCGCTTCCCTGCACACGCGGCCGCAGGCCTCAGCGCACGCCGTCTGCGCAACGCGGAGCGCACAGGATGCAGCCGCGGCGCGGGCCTGCCGACAATGGCGTCTGGTTGGGGGCATGGGCAGTACGCACGGCTCATGATATGCGCGGGGCGAGGGCTGGGCAAGCTGGTCCCACTCCTCCACGTCGTTGCTGCTGTAAAAATCGGACCCGCCGCGCAACCGCGTGTGGCCCGGGCGCGCGCAGCGCTCGGGGCCCGCGGCGCACGCCGGACGCGCCGCGGGCCTCGGCGCAAGCTCGGGGTCGATCGGCCGCGCTTGCGTCAGCAGCACGACGGCCAGGAGCAGCATCGCCCCGCACCGCCGCGCCATCGGGCGGCGTCCCCCGCTTGCCGTGCGCTGTCCTAGCCCGCAGCCATTTTATTGTCGTATCGTTCGTGGGACGTTTGTGGGGACCCACGAACCTTCTGGACCACAAACCTTCGTGGGTCCCCCACGGAAGCGAGTTGGAGGAGGGAGCTGGCGACGGGAACATTCGTCGCGCCTTTACCTTGCGGACACGGGCGCGATGCAGCGGCTTCTGCGCGGCGTCCTCGTAGCAGCGGCATGCCAGGCGTCGCTGGGCTTCAGCGTGCCCGCGCCGCGCTGCGTGGAGTCCTCCGCCTTTGCGGCGCCGCCCGTGGCGGCCCAGTGGAGGCCGGCAGGCGTGAGCGCCGCGCGCGCGCGCGCGCGGCGAGCGGTGGACGTGCGCATGGCCGCAACCGCCGCGACCGGCAAGAAGAGCAGACTCCTCAAGGCGATCAAAAAGCCCCGCGGCACCATTGCGATCATGGCAGAGCTCAAGCGGAAGGACCCCGGCACGCCCGACCTCGAGTTCCCCATCCCCAGCATCCAGGTGACGCGCGCGCGCCCGGCGCGGGTGTGGGGCGGGTTGCGCCGGCGCCGGCGCGGGCCCGTGCTGACACGCGGGCGGGCGTGTGTTCCTGCGCGGCGCGCCCGGCAGGAGCTGTCCCAGTGCCTCAACAGCGCCAAGGTCCAATCCATCGCCGTCTGGACCGACGAGCAGGTGTGCCCCGGCGCGGCGCGCGTGCGCGCGCGCGGGCGTGCGGCCTGCGTGCTGCGCGCATCTGACCTGGGATGACCGCTCCGGCGCGCGGCGCGGCCAGCAATACGGCACGAGCATGGACGACATGGGCACGGTGGTCGCGGCGCAGAACAAGTACAAGGGCAACTTCCCCGGGCCGGCGCCCGTGCTCATGCTCTCGAGGGAGACCAGCGCCGACGCGGTCGACGCTGCGTCCGCAGCCGGTTCGCACAAGCTGCGTGCCCCCTGTGCGTCTGGCCTGCTGGTGCCGGCGCCGTCATGTGCCACGCGCATTCCGGTGCACGCGGCGGCTGACCTGGCTCGCGCCTGCAGGCGCCGCGGGAGTGTTGCTGTCAGCAGCGCTGGACGCGGACACGCTCTCCTCTTGCATCTCGTCCTGCGTTGACAAGGTATCCCCTCACTGCGGCAGACCTTGGTGTTCCAGCAGCCAGGATGATGCGTGCCTGCGCTGCGCGAGGGGGGTCATGCGCGCTAGTTTGCGGCCCAGTGGAAGCGGGGCCAGGGCAGGCGCCCAACACGCGCGTATGATACACACTTTCCATATGGATTCAATAGATGTGGGTGCGAGTGTGGTGGGACGCGCACGCACAGCGGCCAACTGACCTGTCGTTGGTTGCCCGGGGGGCGGCTTGCTGGTGCAGGGGATGGAGCCCGTGGCATTCTGCCGTGATGAGGAGGAGGCGCAAAAGGCCCTGGCGAGTGGCGCGCAGGTTGTGGCCTTCGATAGCAAGACGCTTGGTGTCGACCAAGCCATTGCGCTTGCGCACTGGTACGAACATCCTGCCCGGCATGCGCTTCTGGGACGTAGACTTGTGTTAGAGAGAGCGCGCGAAAGAGAGCGAAAGCGAGATCGAGAGAGAGACTGAGAGAAAGAGAGAGAGAGAGAGAGCGCGCGCGCGCGCGCGAGCGAGCGAGAGCGTGAGCGAAAGCGAGAGTGAGCGAGCGAGCGACTGAGCGAGCGAGCGAGCGTGTGTATGTGCGCGCGCTCAGTGCCAGTGCAAGTGTCCGGTGCCTGTTTTCATGGCGCCGGAGCGGGGGTGGCGTGGGGCCTGTGAGAAGCCGCTGACATGAGATGCACGTGCGCATGACGTGCGACGCGCGCGCCGAGGGCAGCGGGGAGAACGCGCAGGTGCTGATGGCACTGGGCGGCGTCAAGACGCTGGATGACGCGTGGAGGCTGCGCGATGCCGTGAGTGTCGCTCTTTGTCCGCTGCACTCGTGTTTGTGCATCCGGGTCGCGTGTGCGCCAAGGACGTACGCGCGCGCACGCACGCGGCCAGTGTTTGTCAATTGCTCGTGATGCAACAAGCGCTCTGGATTTTTTTTTTGGAGCAGGGCTATGGGTGTGTTGTGGTGGGCGAAGAGCTGCTTGCTGCCACCTACGGCAGGCCCGGCGAAGTGAGGCAAGGGGGCGGGGTGGACGGGCTGAACGCGGCAGTGTGTCGGGGCGACACCATCCGACAAAACGACCTCAACACCTTCATCAAGGCCCTGAGCGCGAAGGCGAGCGTCAAGTTTGGGCCCACTGGCGTCAACTCGTTCCGCGAAATGGGCGCCAAGAACAAGAGACATTACGTTGTCACCGATCCGGGATAAACTCTTCCCGCCTTGGAGGAGTTGCAGGTTTTATTAGGACGGAGGAGGCCGAATTGTTAACTCAAGGGCCATTTTCACGCTTCAAATCTATTTGGGCAGCGTTTCACAGAGAGCCCTGTACAAGGACTTTTCTTCCCCCTCACGGTACGCGATTTACCGTGTTGGTGTGTTGCTAGAATCTATAATGCACGGTGTTGCTTGAATACAGTAAGAAATTGGTGGTGGCGACAGCGAGTTGCGCCACTGCGACAGGAACGCCGCTGCGTGGCTGCATCCAGATGCGACACCTGGCGCGTGTCAGCGCTGTCATTGAAATCATGCGTGTGAGCGCTGGCATTGGAATCATGAGCCTTGGCTCACAGCCTTGACGGCAGTGGCAAGGCAGCTGGCCAACTCTCTTTCGTACGCCGCCTGCATCTCCTTGATTTCCTGGTTGCAGCGCGCCACCTCTGCACACGCAAGGTCAACCTCAGTCAAGCTGGGCAGCTGGGCCCAACACGCGGCACGCACTCGACACACCCAGCGCAATCGCACGTGCGCGAGCACCGTGTCGCACAGGGTTGTGCAGGGTTGTGCGGGGAGCGCGCGCATGGCTGGGAACGGGCAATTACCGACGAGCTCGTTCTTGAGAAAGTCCTCGATCATTTGGGGCATGCACGGGTGCTCCTTGAGAGTCTCGCCTTCCCAGTTGACATACTTGGACCCATTGAAAAATACTCCTTCTGGCAGCGGGTAGTTTTCAACCCCTTGGAGAATCTTGTTGCGCTCCTCTTTGGTGATGTCGTTGGCATCGCGTTCCTTCTGCAAACTCCCACACCACCCGGCTCGCATCAAAGACGATACGCTGCCCGCGTTCACGGGCAAACACGAACACGTGGGCAACGACGGGCATAGCACTCAGGCGCGCCAACAGAACAGAGGAAGAGAGGAACAGAACAGCGGAACAGAGGGAGGGAGGACGCATACCTTGAGTTCCGGGATGGGCTTGCGGCCTTGAAAGAAGCTTGTCACAAGTTTTTCGGCATTGAGGTTTCTGCCCGACACGCGCATGGCTGCCTGGGCTTGCGCGAGATCGCCGGCGCACTTGGTGAATGTGACGATGCCCCGCTTGGCCTTGACAATGTACATCTGCATGTTCCCAGCATCCTCCGGGCGGTCCGACTGCACCATGTTGACTATTGCGGACACGTGGCTTAACTCCATCATTGTCACGTTTCGCGACCGCTCTTCCTCCACATATCGGCCAAGCGTTTCTGCACGGGCAATCGCAAGGCGTTGACGCGCATGTCCGGACATTCAGGACCAGCATGTCTATCCAGACATTCATGACGAGCGTGTCTAGCTACATATTCTCTCAGGACCAGCATGTCTAGACATTCAAGACGAGCGTGTGTATCAAGACGAGCGTGTGTATCATGACGAGCGTGTCTAACTAGACGAGCGAATCTATCAAGACGAGCGTGTCTAGCCACACATTGATTCACGACCCGCATGTCCAGACATTCACACCCGAACAATTGTGGGCTGAAAAATCGTCGCACAGCCCGCGCATGGATCAGGGACTCACCTCGGGGGCTGACGAAGAGCGCACGGATGGCGCGAACCAGGTGCGGTCGAACAAATATGACTTCTCTAGGCAGCGGGATGTGGGCCTGGAGCAGCGGTCCTCGGCGCGAGCTCCAGGCATCGTCTGACCGTGTCTGTGCCGCGCTCGTAAGCAAGAGCTGGCGCATGCCGCGTACTCGCTCGCGTTCAAACCACGCTTGGTCGTTGGCGGCAAGGTGGAAGAGAGATTCCAAGTCGCGCGCCACTGTTACTCGTCCTGCGACGGCGCGAATGACAGGGGCAAGCGGATTTATGCAGCGCAGGCGCTTCTGCATGTCTTCCACTTGGTCGCCCATCGCTTCTATGTTGACGAGCACGATACTCGACACGAGGCCTGCAGTGCACTGAGCAGCGACGTTGGCCTCGTGCGCTAAGTTGCCAGGACAGAGCATGGACGTGGCATTTACAACCGCCAACATGCGTTCCAGGTATATCTTGGACTGGAGTTTGGCGTTGTCGAGCACAGCCGCTGCAACTGCAGCTGCAGATGCTCCGCTGGAAACAATCAGCACGATGCCTCCACCTGCGCGCCCATCGCATGCACAAACTGCATCAGCAACAAAATGAAACAATATCAAGATGCGGGGTAGGCAGCTACGAATGCCCGCGCAAAGACGCAGAGGTGCGCACGAAACACTTGCACACACCATCTGACACAGAGGGCAGAACATCGAGGATGGATGCGGCCAAGTCATCGGCGTCAAGATGCACGGAAGATCGAGGGTTTCGGTATGCTGCAAGCTTCCACGAAGCCGCGAGGCCAGCCAACTGCATGGCGCCTTGCATCAGCTTTGTTTTGTCACATCCCGGTTCGCCCAAACAAACTACAAGGCGGCACGAATCCGTGACTTGCGGGCGCTGCATAGCAGGGTTAGATTCAGGCGCCTTGCCGGAATGTCGTTTTGCATCCAGCGCCTGGAGTGTGCTCAGGTACGAATCGATCTTGGGATCCGTCACGGTGTGGACAGACAAGGGTTGCGCACCCCAACGCATGCTGCTCAGTGCCTCGCTGTCCGAAAACCCAGCGGGCATGGCGTCGAGCTCCGTGGTGTCAAGCTCCTGCGTCTTGAACCAAGCAAGCCAGTCCGGCAACACGTCACGCGTCAACTCGCGTCGGTCCGCCTCGCCCGTCGAAATCACAAAAGTGGGAGAGGGCAAGGAAATCGTGGCTTCGATGATGCCGTATCTCTGTAAACTGTCCTTGAGCTGAAATACGACAACTGCAGTGCTGTGGTCGGCACGCGACTGCGCTGCAGAATTGAAGTGGCTCAGTGACGCAACGTGCTTCTTGAAGTCGAGCGCAATGGAGCCGAGGCGCGCGCAGCTGAAGATGAGCCCTCGCTCAAACACCCACAACTGTCCCTTCACGGTGGGAATCTCAGGTAGGCCTGTGAGCATGCGCACCCCAGGAATGGGCTCTGCCCTCATCAGGGCGCCCATGGTGTAGTGGCGATTTCGCTCGTTGAAGGTCAGGCGGCTGATCAAGCTCGACATGTTTTCGGTGTCCTCTTCTTGCCCCTCGGCCAGCCAGCCGCACAGCGGCTCAATCTTTTCTGTCAACACGAGTGCGTCGTGCGACTTGGAAGGAGGGTCGAAGAAGGTTTCTCCAAAGACCACAGAGCCGAGATCGACGGGCGTTTGATCGAGACTGGAAATGTGGCGCAACGCAAGCTTTAGATACTTGACGTGACGCGAGCCGAGGGCAGCATCGCCAGGGTTGCCTGCCAGGTCTCGGCCACTGATTTCCAACTCGATGTTGGCGTCCACGTCGTAATTGCGGAACCAGTCAAGCTGCAGCTCGTGGATCCAGGTCACAGCCAAGGCTGTCAGCGACGGATGGTCCGTAGCCTGCCCGAGGCAGAACGCGCGCACCAGTTTTTTGTGCACGTGCACCACCGCGCAGTAGGCCATCATCAAGCAACGGGCATAGGCTGAACGGCCGCCGCGTTCCAGCTTGTTGTCGTCTTCTTGCGTCTCCATCCCATCGTAGTCAAATGTCAGCACTCGTGCTCCCGCCCCTCCATTGCCTGTCAGCCACGCCGGGCAATCACTCGTCACACCTTACCTTTGCGCCGCACATCCTCGAGTCTTTCAATAGTTGATCCTAGTTTCAACAGTTGATCCTAGGAGAGCAACGATGCGAAGACTCGCAGCACGACACGCCACAGCGCAGTAAAGCCCGTCTTTCAAGAGCTCATCCCAGGTGATGGACTAGTGCAAGACTGGCATGCTAGTTGCTCAACTATCTCAAGACTCGCGCAAGGCAGAGGGACGCACTGAAAAAGTAGGTGCGGGCGATGCGGATAGGGCCGTTGGGCTCGGCAGCTTCGACGACAAAGTGCGTTGCCGGCTTTCCTCCCACGCCGCTATTCGACACCTGCGTCGCCCCAGACAAGCGCACGCTTCGAATTATGTCAAAAGCCGCGTAAATTGGCAAACCCGAAGGCAAACCCGAAGCTCAAAGTGTCGGATCGCCCAACTGGGATCGACTATTCAAAGACTGGCGCCAACTGTTCAAAGTCTCGCGCCAGTCTTTGGATAGTTGATCCCAATTCATCACCTACTTCAAGCCTCGTGCACACGCGTGTCCGCGGCAGTCGAGCGCACGCAAACGGGGCGAAGCACACACCGTAGCAGACGCACTGGAGGAATCGTCAACGAGATTGGTGCGGATGCCAAAGCTCGCACGCGGGCGAAATCTTTCCTTGTCCTTCTGGTTGGCCTGCCGCAGCAACCCGTAGCTGAACAGGCTCGCCATGGGATCTATCAGCGCTGCCTCGCTCACCCGCAGGCGGTCGTACACGCCGGCTTTATCCAGGCATGCCAGCGACGTCAGCCAGTGGAACGCCAGCAGGTCGACGTGGTAGCTGCCAACAGCGGTACCATGGTGCGTCAGCGGCGGCCAACAGTGCACCAGGCTGCCATGCCAGCCCTCACGTCGTTGCTCGCCTAGGAACAACCACAACTGGTACATCGAATGCAGCACAGCACAACACGCAAAAATGGGTGGCATGAGACGTGACAAGAGTCTGGGCGGCCTGGGCGTCAAGTCGCTGGTAGATGCTCTCCAGCGCCGGCCCCACGTTCACCACTTGGTGCCGCATCGTGAAGAAGCCTCGGCCTACATCACAGCACCACACAATCAGTCCCGCGCGTTCACTGGTTCATCCACGGTGATCGCGTCTACGCATAGTTGATCACCTAGGATCCACTATTTCAAGACGCGAGGACTGGCGTATCGGGAAGGGGCAGGGCGCTGATGCGGGGAGGCTGACGGGCTAACGGGGTGCGGACGACACCTCCGAGTTCTTCAATGCCGTAGACCTGGATCAGGGGCCACTGCTCCAGCTCCATTGGCTGTTTGCCTCCGAGGTCCACTCCAACCGTCTTCAGGTTGGAGATGGCCTCGAGGAAGCACAGAATCTTGCGCTCTTCCAGGAGGTCGAGGTCCTGCTCCTCGTCTTCCGTCGGCGCTGACAGCTGCAGGTCGGCCACCGGTCCCAGCAGCGGCAGCAGCTTCCAGTACGTGGCGCTGCTCCCCACGTGCAGAAAGCACATCTTCGCGCTCACCAGCAGCAGGCCCTGTCACGCGCAGCGGCCAGCGGATCGTCAAATAGGATCGCCTCGGATCGAGTCTTCACACGCAGGTGATCACCAAGGATAGTTGCATCCTAGGTGATCAACTAGTGAAAGACTGGATCGCCTAATTCCAGACTCGCAAGGTCTCGCGCGCGAGCCGCCGCCCGGCACGCTACTGCGGCAGGGGAAGGAGGGGACGGGGACTGACATCGGCAAGGTCCGCATCGCCCTTGCTCGACTGCGATATCTCGTAGCCGCTGCTCCCGTACAGGAGGAAATTTAAGGCCTTGCGCGCGCCCTCGTTGTACCTGCCGTCCACACCTGCCATTCGCGTCCGCAGCGGGCTCACACGGCGTCGCGGGCCAGACGCGGCGGGGAGGCGGGGGCCGCGGGGCCACAGCGCGCGCGTGCGTCCGCGCGTGCGTCGGCGCGTGCGGCGGCGCGGGGGGGGCGGGGATAACTGACCTGCGACGAAGAGAAGGACCTCGCACTCGGGCGTGCACAGCGCCTGCAGCTCCCGCAGCCGGCCCTGCACGCGCGCGGGCGCGGGCGCGGCGTCGGGTCTGCGCGGCGCGCTCGCGAGCCACACGCCCTGCTGCTGCGCCCCGCCGCTCCCGGCCCGCTTAAACTCCATCGCGATCCGCCGCCCTCGATATGCTGGCACAGGCACAGGCGCCTCTCCCGTGCCCCGCCCTCTCCGCACCCGCGCGCTCCGACCCCTCTCCTCGGTGAGCCCGTCCCGAGAAGTTCGGAGTGTTCGTGGGGACCTTCAAACGTGTTCGTGGTGGGGCGCACCAATATAAATAAAGCCTGGTTCGACAAACCAGATGGGCGCGCTCCGCGCGCTGCTCGTCGCGGCCGTCCTGCTCGCGCTGGCGGGGTGCGACGCCAAGAAAAGGGGCGCGCCGGGCGGGGCCGGGTCCGCGGCGGCGTGCGCGGACGGAAAGTCCGCCGCGCAGCTGATCAAGCGCGCGCGCAAGCTGGTCGCGCGCGGCGAGCACGCGGGCGCGCTGCGATGCCTCGAGGCCGGATCGCGCCGGTTCGAGGCGTCCGGTGAGGTGTGGGAGGAGTACGGCGCGCTCGCCGAGGACATGGGCATGCGGCACGAGGCGCTCGAGATGCTCGAGCGCGCCATTCTGCTCAAGCCCTCGCTCGGGCTCGCCGCGCTGCGCCTCGGCAACATCTACGCCGCCCTCAACGACGACGCCCGCGCCGTCCGATTCTTCAAAAAGGCGAGCAAGGCGAGGCCCGACTCGCCCGTCCCCCATAACAACATCGGGCTGGCGCACATGCGCAACGGCCGGACGCAGGAGGCCCTGGCCGCGTTCCGCCGCGGCATGGACGAGACGCCGCCGGGCGCGTACGGCCGGGCGATGATCCTCAACAACCTGGGCCTCCTGCTCAAGCAGGTCGGGAACCTGGAAGAGGCCGTGGAGTCGTTTCAGCAGGCTCTGGCGAGTGAGCCCTCCGTGGAGGCCACCGGCAACCTCGCGACAATCCTCCTCGAGACGGGGAGCTACGAGCAGGCGCTCGAGCTGTGCGCGGGTGTGCTGGAGCAGGGCAAGCCGGAAAAGCTGGTGCTGGAGCTTGCGGTCGCGGCGCTGGCGCTGCTCGACCGCGTCCAGGATGCTGCTGCCCTGCTGCAGCAGGTCGAAGACGCGGCAGGCGACGCAGGACAGCCGACAGAAGTGGACACGGCAGCCGTGCTGAGTGCAGCCATCGATCGCCTGTCGTCCGTGGGCCAGCCCATGGCAGCTGTCGACCTGCTGGCCGTCATCACGGTGCATACAGCGCAGAACTTTGTGCAGGCAGGCCAACTGCTGACGCAAGCGCATCAGCGCGAGGAGCAGCGCCTGGCGCTGCGGGCGTATGCGACAGCCCTGCGCCTTGCCTACGACAATGGGGCCTCGGGGGCGGGAGACGAGGACGAGCAGCAGGATGCACAGGAACTGAGCACGAGCGAAAGGCCGAAGGGCAGCGCCAATGTGCAGGCAATGCGGGGGCTGTCGCTGCTCTTGTACCAGATGACACGGTATGGCGACGCGGAGGCGGTGTTCCGCAAACTGCTCGCGCAGACTGAGCTGCCCCTCGACGCGTTTTCACTGGCGGAGGCCTACAATGGCCTGGGCGCGTCGATTGAGATGTCGCACACGCGTCTGGACGAGGCCGTTGGCTACTACGCCGCGGCGATCAAAACCAAGCCCGAGTTCTTTGCGCCCTTCTTCAGCCAAATCCACCTGCTGGGCCGCATCTGCGACTGGAGAGAGTGGGAGAGCCACTTCGAGAACGCGCGTGCCCTCATCGACCAGGGTGCGTCCGGGGGCATGGGGCCCATATTTGCACTGGCCTATCCGTTGTCAAGCACGCAACTCTGCTCTGTGACCCGAAATCGAGCGGCTGAGGTGGACCAGCGGGTGCGCGCCCTGCGCGAGCACCATCTCGACGTATGGCACGCGCAGCTGTGGCTGGCGTCAGCGGTGCCGACTGCACCGGGCAACTACGACTCGTTGGCCATTGCCATTGTCTCTGCCGACCTGAACGCGCGGCCGGTGGGGCAACTGGTGCAGGGCATCTTTGAGCGTCTGGACCGCACGCGCTTCGAAGTCTTTTGCTTTTCGCTCGAGGTTTACGACGGCTCCGACCCTGCGCGGCGCATGGTAGAAGCTGCCACCGAGTTCCAGTTTGTCAAGGGGCTGGACTCGCGGTTGGTGTCTGAGATGATCAACAGTGTGCAGGCGCATGTGATGATCGACCTCAACGGCTACACGGACGGCGGCCGCTCTGAGCTGATGCCGCTCCGACCTGCGCCCGTCACCGTGGCCTACCTGGGCTACCCATACACGATGGCCCTCAACGGCGTAGACTACACTATCACTGACCGTGTCGTGTCGCCTCCGGAGCAATACACGTCGTGCTTCACCGAGCACCTGGCAATCCTGCCGCACACGTATATGGTGTCAGACCACCGGCAAAGCCATGCCGCCAGCATCACGGGCACCTTTTCGGTGGCCGAGGCCAAACAGCGATCGCTCCCGCACACTGATTCCGAGGTGCGTTTGTGCTGTAGCATGCGTGGGGGAGCGGATGCACGGCGGCGCCGCCGCTTGCGTGTGTTGACATTGTCCTCGCCTGCATGTCGGGCACTGACGAGGGACGTGGCTGGACACCAGGTGGTCTTGGCCAACTTCAACCACCTGCAGAAGCTGGGGCCTGGCACCTTTAAGCTGTGGACGCAAATACTACGCAACAGCCCCAATTCATCGCTCTGGCTCCTGAAGTCTGTCCCTCGCCACCCCTTGATACTTGATAGCATAGTGATGGCCTAGGATCCAGTCTGGACATAGTTGATCACCAAGGACAGTTGGTCCTAGGTCATCAACTATTTGACGCCTCGCTCTGTCTGCCATGCCCAACACGTGTTGGCCAAAAAAGCGCCTTTTGGACCTGTCGCGCGGCTGAGCAGCTCGGCAGCGGCGGCTGGCGACCTGTGACGCGGCTGAGCAGTCTTGGACAACGTGTTGGCGTGGTGCGCAGATTCCCAAGCGAGGCCGAGGCGCACCTGAAGCGCGCAGCCGCCGCCGACGGCGTGGACGCGCGGCGCGTGCTCCTCACAGACAAGTTCCCCCTGGACGAGCACCTGCGGGTCAAGCGCGCGGCCTCAATGCTGCTCGACACGCTCGAGTACAACGCACACGTGTCTGGCCTGGATGCGCTGTGGGCTGGCCTCCCCCTCATCTCCATGGCTGGTGCGAGACGCCTGCGTCCTGCGTGACTCCTCGCCAGGAGTTCTGCTGATGCGCCCATGCTTGCACTCTCTTGACGTCGCGCCCCCCGTGTGTCTTGCTTGGTGGTGTGGGCGCGTGATGCAGGAGACAACATGGCGCGCCGGTGCGGCGCCTCATTTTTACAGTCGATGCGCATGTCCAGCCTCCTCGCGCGCACCCCGGTCCGACTTGCCTCCCTGCCAGTCTTCAGAGAGCGCGCGCGCGCGCGAGAGAGAGAGAGAGAGGGAGAGAGAGAGCGGAGAGAGAGAGAGAGCGGCCCGGTGTCGAAGAAGAAGACTCGCGTGATCCCGGCGATGCACAAGCGCAAAGTGTCTCTGGCGTACCTTGGGCTCACCAGCGCGGCCGTGCAACTTGCCACCAGGGTGTGTATGCAGTGTGTGTCTGTTCTGTCTCACGTGTCGTGTGCGCGGCAGGAGGACTACGTGAGGATCGCGAGTGTGTTGGCGAGGTCCGGGCCCGGTGGGAAGCAGCAGCATCTTGGGACGCTGAAGCGCATCCGATCGCAGGTTGAGAGTCAACGAGGCAGTTCGCCGCTCTTTGACACCGACTTGTGGGTCTCTCACTTCCAGCGTTTGGTGCGGAGCATGTGGGAGACAGCGCACGCGACCGGCAGCGTGACCGGGTCGCCCTCGCCGCGCCATCTCGTTCTCTCCGGGCACACAGGCTGGTCGTAGCTAGCTGCGTCACGGTGCGCGGACCGCCGATCTCTCCGCAGGAGCGTAGTTTATTATACACCGACTCAACCAAACACGTCCCCGGCGCCCTGTCGCGCCCCGTACTCGCACTCGTGCATCTTGGCGGCTGCAAAGCTCGCGCTGTCACCGTGCATCCCCAGACGGCGGGCCTTCCTGCCCGCTGCGACGACAAGACGCAGGCGCCGACGGGAACGCGCCGCTTGAGTGCATGCTTGAGTGCATGCTGCGGACGGCAGCACACGCAGACTAACGGCAGTGCGGACGGGGTCGCGCGCGGGAGCGGGAATCGCTTTGGGTCTCGCCGCGCGCGACCTATTCCAGCGTCTTGAGCTCGGCCTCGAGCTGCTCTTTCGCCTGGTCAATCTTGATGATGTCCGGGTGCTCTTCCAGGGCCTTCTTGAGGTCCTTGGGCTTGGCCTTTACCTTCTTCGCGAGCCCAGTGGACTGGTCTACTATCTTTGCGCGGAAATCGTCCAGCTCCTGGAGCACCTCCCTGATCTCGGCCGCACGCTCCGAGGTCATCTGCATCGCGACCGGTTGCCGTCGTGCGCACGCCGCATCCCCGCTGCCGCTGCCCGGGCCGCGCAGCCGCAGCCCAGCAGAGCCGATGCCGACAGGGGCAAAGCCCGCTGCCGCCGCAATCCCCGATGCCAAGAGCGCTGCGTACAGAGCCACGCGAACCATGCTAGACGCTTCGTGGCTGGTGATCGATCACCAGCCACCGTTTTTACCACAGGCAAAAAAGATGAAGCAAAAAACTGTTCGTGGTATATTATAGTTCGTGGGGTTGTGGTTGCAACCGTAAATGCGACATCTGCCCATGCCGCGAAAATGCTCCGTGCTCGCGTGCTGCGTCCTCGGCGCGGCGCTCGTGGCGCTCGTGGCCCTGCCGGTCCTACCTGCGTCGCAGAAGCGCGGCGTGCGGGCCGCGCCGGGCGCCCCGACGCCACGCCTGCACGCCCGCGCTGCCGCGCTGGCGGGCGCGCCGCGCCTGCCAGCCCTGCGGCGCCTGGGACTGCGCGGCGGGCGCCCCGGCGGCGGCAACGTGACGGACGCCGACGTGGTACGCGTCCTCGCGCACATGCTGGTGCCCGACAGCGCGCAGATCCGCGCGGCGGAGGAGGATATGGACGCGATGGTCGGCGCGCACGCGGGCGCGTGTGCCCGCGGGCTCCTGGCGTGCATGCTGTGCGAGGGCACCGCGATGGAGCTGCGCCAGCTCGCGGCGGTCGTGCTGCGCCGGCGCATCGGCGACATGTGGCCGTCGCTCTCGGCGCCGCAGCAGGAGGACGTGCAGGAGCGCCTCGGCGACGCGCTGGCGGCAGACCTGGGCGGGGGCTCCGCCAAGCTGCGCCGCCTGCTGGCCCTGTGCGTGGCGGCCACGGCCGCCCTGTCCTCGTCCCCGATGCAACAGGACGCGGTGGTGGGACGCATCCTGGCTGCCGCCACAGGCGCGCAGGGGCCACCCAACTCGGTCGCCGTGGCCATCGAGACCCTGGAGCTGCTCATGGAGAGCATGGCGCATGACATGATGCGGCACTTTGATGCGATCCACGGCGTCACGATGGCAGCGCTGCAGCACGCGCATCCCGACGTGCTGCACAGCGGCGTCAAGCTCGCCTCGTCTCTGCTAATGCAGTCCTTCGGGCTCGCCGATGCCGGCTGGACGGCCGAGCTCCTGCAGAGCCTGCATGCTGTCCTGGCGCGCGCCGTCGCGGGATCCGATGCCGACACCGCCGACTGCATTTTCGTTGCGCTGACAGACGTGGTGCCCTTCTCCTGGGGCACCGAGGCGAGCTCGCGCACGCCGCAAATGATCGAATTGGCGCTGAACGTAACGGCGCGTGAGACGATGCCGCTGCCGGTGCGTGAGCACGCATCGCTCTTCGTCGTAGAGCTGGCGCAATGCCAGTCGCACGTACTGCGAGAGCATCGCCTGTTCGTCAGCATCACCCGCCGCCTGACGCTCATGGCCCACAGAGCACTGCTAGATCATGCAGCGCACGCGCACGGCGCCGACCAGTTTTTGCACCTCTTCCAGAGCGAGAACACGCCCTTGTCCGATCAGGGCCTGGGAAGGCACGTGCTTGAAAAGAGACAAGATGTGCTGATGCGAGATGACGATGTGCATGCGCCTGAGGTCATGCCCGCGGACGCAGCTGTTGCCGACAGCTCGGAGATGGAAACGGAGAAGCCGTGTGATATTCTGGTGCGAGCGCTGCGGCTGGTGCTGCAGTCGGAGGGCGCCAAAGAGGCTATTCCAGCATTTGTGCAGCGGCTGGACGTGCTTTCCTCGCCGTCAACGTGGCAGCACAGAATGGCTGAGCTTTTGCTTTTGCGCACGTGCTGCGAGGCATCCCTCAGCTCGTCTCTACAAGGCCTTCAGCCACGTGACACGGTGCGTCCCACTTCTAAATTCCCTGCATTCCCTGCTCGGTGACATTCCCCAGCTCCTCGCGGCGTCTGGCCCGTGCGTGGCTAGTCAGAACCCATCGCACGCGAGGGAACATGTTGGGTGCTGGGGTGACTTTCGAGAGTGGTGGCAGGCGCACGCGGTGCTGAACAAGCTGGTTGCCGCCGTGCATGATGACCATGTGAGCGTCCGGCGGTTGGGACTGCAGTGCGCTGCCGACATGCTCAGAGCTCTTGACCTCGACTGGAGTCACCCCCTGCTGCAGCAGCTGCTCCAGCGCCTTCTTGATGACGTCCGTGCATCTGTGACGTGCTCAGACTCGCATGCGCAGGGGGGCGCAGAGGGCGACACGGATGCTGGTGAAGTGCGTTTCCGCGACAATATCGCCATCTCGCGCGCTCTTGCAGCCATGATGGCACGGCTGGAGCTGGAGCCTGCGGTGGACCGGCTGTTGCCAGATTTGGTGGCTGTCTTTGCGCTACTGCTCTCCACCAAGCAAGGCAAGAACGGCGCACACCATGTGCAGCAGGCAGCCCTCGAATCGCTAGGGGCTGTAGCCACTGTCGCCAAACGTCGCATGCCGCCTGCCATGCTCACTGTGGCCATCCAAGCCATCGACCCGTTCCTGGTGGGCGAGGTGGCTCCAGTTGCCGCCCGCGGGGATTCCGATGAGCCTGTGACGCAAAGGGAAATGTGGGTGGAGGGTCTCGAGTGCTTGGCAGCACTCGCAATTGCAGGCGTGTGGGACAGCTCTGCGCTGGAGGAGCACGCCGTTTGGATGGTAGAACGCCTCCTCTTGGCCTTGGCAGACAGCAACGAAGATGACTCGTCTGTACGCGAGGCGGCGCTGGCGGCGATGCTGCACGTAGCAGACGCATTGGACGACAGCTTCTACCCCTTTTTGCCTCTGGTACTGCGCACGTTCCCGCGTTTACACCGTCCTTGCATTCGCGTTTGCGCCTGTGGTCCGTGTGTACACGGTGTTGCCAGCATGATTCAAGGGCCCGGCTGACTGCATGCACTGGGTGGAATGTTTCGAGCATGCAAGAAGGGGTTGGTGGCAAGTCTGTTGCGCTCACGTGCTGACATGCGTGCTTCAGGTCATGCCCCACTTAATGCAAGCGCTTGAGGCCAGCCAGGGACTTGAGGACTTCATCTATGGCTCTGCCTCTTCTCTCCCGCTTACGCAGGTGTGGATAGACAGAGGGACAGTCGGTCGCTCTGTCACGCATGCGGAGACAGGAACAGAGGGTATGGAGTGACAGGCGGCGCATGCGGGGGAAGGGGGAAAGAGGCAGGCACAGACACAGAGATAGGAACCGACTGAATGAGTGAGCAGCAGCGAGACTCTGCTCATTCGCACACCCTGTTTGGGTGCGACCACGTGCAGCCCAACTCGACATGCACGCAATGTTGTGCAGATCTGCGTGGCAGAGGCATTTAATTTCGGCGGAGCGATGATGGCAACGCGAGGTCGCGGCTGTACAACTCAGATTCAGGGGTGCTGAGAGTTGAAGGGAAAGTGGGCGACGGCAGTGACGCGACTAACGCGACGGAGTGTGCAGGAGGGGCTGGATGCCGCAATGAAACGAGTCGAGGAAGAACAGACGTCCACCTGTGAAGAGAAAACTAACGCAGCGCTCGCCCTCGCCGCTGTGGCGCGCGTGACGCGAGAGCACTTTAGCGAACACGTGGACGATGCGGTTGGTGTTTTGCATTCTCTAGCTGTGGCGTATCAGCCCAGTATCCGGAGGGCAGCCTTTGTGGCGCTCGCACCCTGCGTCTCGGCGTCTGTGGCAATATGGAGCGCGCCGATACGATCCTCGCCCGCCTCTATGGCCCTGCATGCAACCACAGAGTCGCACGCCGATGCTGCGATTTTCACCTGTCTGCTGGCCTTGGAGGATGACGATGACGCGGAGACTGTGGCGCGAACGTGTGAATGTCTGGGATCGATTACGTGCGATGTAGGCTGGGCCTTTCTGAGGCGGTACTTGAAAAGGCTGACCAAGCGCTTGCGAAAACTGATCATGGAACGTGCCCTCTGCAATCGCAAGTCGGATGCCTTGTCGTGGCAGACGTCGCAGGATCTGTACACGTCTGTCTCTCACATGCTGTGCGCACTCTCGCGTTCGTGGGCCAAGTATGCCGCAACCGAAGCTCTTGCCGTGGCAAAGAACCCGACTGGCCGAGTGCTGCAAGAAACAGTTGAGCAGCTCCTGGTGCAAGAGCCGTCGAAGACGGTGCAGAAGGACGATGATGCGCACGCGCTCTGGGAGATTATGAAGTCTGCACTTGCTGAATGGCAGAACTTCCTGGACGAGGTGTTTCCGGCCATTCTTGATTGGGCTGGGCCGCTTCAGCCTGAGTGGCTGCGCCGCTTGGCGTTTGGAGTTGTCGGCGCCATAGTGCAAGATGCCCCCCTCTCGCTGCACCCGAAGGCCATCGGCAGCTTTGATAGATACTCCTTCCCTCTCTTCCCCCTGCTCAACGCGTCGCTCGCTCAAGCATTAGACGGCGTGGCAAATGCCAAACAAAAATCGCGCTTGCAGGAGGAGGTGGACTTGGAGGAGGATAGGCTCACAGTCCAGGCGCGGCAGATGATTCGGACATCAAAACATCAAATGCTCCAGAACGCTGCCTACTGCGTCGGCATTTTGGCCACCCAGGGCGACAAAGAGGTTGCACTTGAGGCCTTCAAGCTGCGTCCCAGGCTCCTCGCGCTGCTTCAGCCGCAGTGCCGTGCAGATGCGGCCGCTCGCGACAACGCGGTACTTGCTTGCTTTTGTGCCGCGCCAATCCTCTTGTGGTGGCCGCGCTTTTATCCCCCTTCATCCTCACGTTGCTAGACACTAATTAGAGCGCGCTCTGACATTAAGCAGAGTGCGATCTGACGCTAATTAGAGTGCGCTCTGACGATGGACAATGAATAATAGATGCTAATTAGAGTGTGCTTTGACGATGGACGTTGGTTCCTCCAGGTGGCGGCGCTGGCGCGCATCGTAGACGCAACTTTTGCATCGGTGCCGCAGGATGACACCGAAAAATCGGTCTCTGCATGTGTTTAAAACGCGTGTGTCCCATCACGCCTCGCAGATGCTAGTTCTGCTTGCCTCGCTCTGCCATTGCGGGCGCCGTGTCCATGTGCGCTGACAGTGGCTTGCTCGTGCACACGGCAGCTAGACGTCATATTCAAGGCGTTTCCCTTACAGACGGATTTGGCTGAGAATATGGTAATCTTGCCCACCAAGTGCCAGGCTCTCTTGATTCAGCTCCCTGGCGTCGTGCACCGTGTGCGTTTACGTGATCTCATGACC
>Ga0115006_10000142_pt1 | contig 35112 bp, 27 predicted proteins | sample ArcOceMetagenome_3_FD_88943 | JGI IMG/M metagenome (GOLD analysis project Ga0115006, IMG submission 88943) | Marine eukaryotic phytoplankton communities from Arctic Ocean - Arctic Ocean- Svalbard ARC20M Metagenome | ecosystem: Environmental > Aquatic > Marine > Oceanic | place: Arctic Ocean...
ACGCGTCAATTATTATTTTAGGGATTCTGATTATTCCCTGACCGAACAGCACGCCGAGGGCGAACACCATGGCCAAGAGCTCCCAGGTGACGAACACCAAGATGACGAACACCAAGATGAAGAGCACGCAGGCGAAGACCCTGGGGACGGGCACCAGGGCGAAGGGCCTACCCTGTTTACAAATATCGCAAAAGAATACGGCGCAATCTTTGACTTTACCAGTGAGTCACTGGCCCAGAAAGTGGTGGTGAATTTTGTTGAAGAACAGGTAGCGATTATCGGCAGCGAAATATTTATGAATCCAGCCGCGAGTGAAGAACTGACCTTTGGCTATTTCGTGAGTAAAGACCTTGATCTGTTACATGTCGATTTCGGCATCAGATACGATCACATCAACCGGCAGGGCTCTATTAATCACCAAGATGGGCATGAAGATGAGCATGAAGATGGGCATGATAATGAGCATGAAGACGAGGGCGCGGGCGAGGTCGAGCAGGTTGATCAAGACAGGAATAACCTCAGTTTTGCTTTCAGCCTGGGTAGAGATATCAGCGAGACGCTCGAGCTGACTCTGGGTTATGCGCAAGTAGAGCGGGCGCCATCGGTGGTAGAGATGTTTATGCATGGACCGCATCTAGCAACCGGTAGATTTGAGGTCGGCAACGATCAACTGAAAACTGAAAAATCTAAAAACATCGATCTGCGGTTGAGCTATGAAAGTGCTGGCTTGTTTGGCTCGTTAACGCTGTTTAAAAATGATCTGCACAACTACGTTTACCTGATGGACGAGAGCGGCGAAGAGCACGATCAGCATGCGGGTGAAGATCACGGTGGTTTGATATTGGCAAATTATATGCAGGCCGATGCCGATTTCGACGGGTATGAATTGGAATTCGGTAAGGTTTTTCAGCTAGCAAGCGGTGAGCTATCGATGTCTTTTGGTCGCGATTCGGTCTCTGCAGAATTTGCCGATGGTGGTTACGTACCGCGAATGGTGCCCGAGAGAAATATCTACACCGTAAGCTATCAAGACGAAACGCTTAAAGCGCTCTTGTCGTGGAAGGATGTGGAGCGACAATCCGATCTAGGGTTGAATGAAACTGCCACCGATGGCTACAGTATGTTGGATTTTAACGTCCGCAAGTCTGTGGCTTTAAGCGCTCAAGTAAATATGTCGATTGTGGTTTTTGGCAATAACTTGCTCGACGAGACATCGCGGAATCATGCCTCGTTTGTGAAGGACGAAGTCCCTTTGCCGGGTAAAAATTTCGGCATAAAATGGCTGCTACAATTTTAGGCGAGTGATCTTGCGGGAGGCACATCTGCTCTAGACTGCCCTGTGCGGCATTGTCGGTGCAAGTTATTGCGTTGCATCGACCACTGGTGTCGGGGTTGGGGTTGCCGCTGCGCCAGTGGCGCATTCCCGTGGCGATAGCGATGCCATGGCGATTTTTAGCTGCGCACGCTGTGGCCAGCAAGCGCGCGACCAATGATCCGCCGCCGGTGCTATAACTGACGCATGGCTGCTGTTTGGGCGCTTGGGTATGATTGGCGAAGCGAGGGGTTCCTGCTCGACTATTTTGGGTGGTGATTTGATCGAAATTCTTGCTATAAAGCGTATCTAGGAGCGAGATGTTGTGAGTGACGATGGTAATCTCGGTTACAGTACGTCACCATAGACCCCCTAAGCGGGCCGATAACAATACCCTAAAAATTACTTAGCATTGAGAATTGCCGTGATAGAAAAAGCCAGCGATCAGACTTTACTGCTCATTCTAGGCAACCAATTATTCCCGCCGGACGAACTGCTAAAAACTCGCTGTCGACGAATATTTATGGCCGAAGATCTGGGCCTATGCCGCGAACATCGACATCACAAGCTGAAGATTCTGATGTTCTTTACCGCCATGCGCGCCTATCGCGATGAGCTCAGAATGCTTGGCTATCAGGTCTTTTATCGATCTATCGACGACGACGATTTTACCCAGGATTACACCGCTAAGTTGGCCAGCGTTTTAGCCGCAGAAAATATCAATCGGGTCGCGTACTTTGAGATCGAAGACCACTTTTTTGCCGCTAAAATCGACCAATTTCTGGCCGCCGGAGAGTACTTGCACCAGCGGCACAGCAGTCCGATGTTTCTCTGTTCTCGGGATAAATTTGCCGCCTTCGCCGAGGGCAAAAAGGCCCTGCGGATGGCGAGTTTTTACCAATTGATGCGCACCGACTTAGCGATTCTTTTGGACGGTGATGGCAAACCCGTCGGGGGCAGGTGGTCGTTTGACGAAGACAACCGCAAAAAACTGCCCAAAGACATCGTGTTGCCGAGCCTTCCGCCGCCAACCGAGAGCGCTAATGGCGCCCTAAAACTCCAGATTGAGCAGCATTTCGCTGATCATCCGGGGTCGATGGAAAACCTATGGATGCCGACTACGCGCGGGCAGGCACTGGCGTGGCTGGAGCACTTTTTAGCGGTGAAATTTGTTCAGTTTGGGACCTACGAAGACGCTATGCACAGCGGCGATCAGTTTTTATTTCACAGCGCCCTGAGCCCGTTGATGAACATGGGTCTGTTGACCCCGCGCGAAGTGGTTGACCGAGCGCTCGCCTACGCCGACGAACAGGCGGTACCGATCAATTCGGTGGAGGGATTTATCCGGCAAATTATTGGTTGGCGTGAATTTATTCGCGGCGTTTACCATGCTCACGGAGATACGCAGGCGCGGTCAAATTTTTGGGGTCACGACAACCGCCTAACCGATCACTGGTATTTGGGTACCACCGGAATTCCGCCGCTGGACGATGCGATCATCGCCTGTCGCGACGACGGCTATACCCACCATATTCCGCGTTTGATGGTGATAGCCAATTTGATGACCCTGTCGAGGATTCATCCGGATGAGATCTACCGCTGGTTTATGGAGATGTTTGTCGACTCCTCCGACTGGGTGATGGTGCCGAATGTGTATGGCATGGGAAGCTTTGCCGATGGTGGACTGTTTGCCACCAAGCCATATCTGTGCGGCTCCAATTACCTGCTTAAAATGAGTAATTATAAGAAGGGGCCATGGTGCGATGTTGTCGATGGGTTATATTGGCGGTTTATGCAAGACAACCTCGAATTCTTTAAGAGCAATCCGCGCCTGTCGATCATGCCGCGCGCCTTAAGCAAGTTGAACCCAGAGCGCAAGAGCATGATTTTTGCCTGCGCCGAGACCTTTACTCATACCATGACTGCTGCCGCGGCGGGTTGACAGAGAGTATGTTAACGTCGACGTCAATGACCCCTGACCAAGGTGGTGTGAGCGCGGTGTCAGCGGATGATTTCTGGCGGTACTTTTGGACGGTTAGCGTACTGCGCGCGGTGGCGATTGCCTTTGTGGTGGCGGTGACGATCGCCATGCTCTGCTACCCGGGGGGCAACATTCACAACCCCGATCAGATAGGCTACTCTTTCACGCACAATTTTTTCAGCGACCTCGGCGGTTATACCGCGCACTCCGGAGCGTTAAATTTTTTTTCGGCGTTTTTCTTTAACGGCGGTCTGTTTTTGTTCATTGGCGTGGGCGTCAGCTTTCTGTTCGTACCGCGACTGTTCCGCGCCGACGCCATCAACTTCCGCCTGGCCTGGCTCGGTTCAATTTTTTTCCTGATTGGAACGCTGTTTTTTGCCAGCGTTGGGTTGACGCCAAGGGATCTCTACATCGATCCACATTTATTTTTCGCCCTGAACGCCTTCCGGCTGATGGTGCCGGCGACGCTGCTGTATTTAATCGTGATTTTGCGTAGCCCAATCGAAAAAAAATACGCTCTGGTGACCCTGATGTATCTCTGCGCTGTGGTCGGCTACGTGATCTTTCAACTGTCGGCAACCAATGCGATGGAGAGCGAAGCGGCGATGGTCACTCAGGTCACCATGCAAAAATTCATCGTGTTTGCCAGCGTGGCAAACATCTTTGCCCTGAGTTTTGCCTTCGCATCGCAGTGGGCACACAACCAACTGCAAGCGGATGCGGCGAATTAACCGACTCCTCAAGGGCAGAGCGTGTCGGCGATATGATGCTGACACTTTCATCTAAGGTGTTAAGGAGCTGTCGCTGGTTTAGGTGGGCTGTAGAGGCGTTCAATTTCCAGTAGCCGTTGTTTGCGCCATAAACCGCCGCCATAGCCGGTCAGCGAACCGTCGGCGCCGATCACACGGTGGCAGGGAACCACTAGGGCAAGTGGGTTGGCGCCGTTGGCTCGGGCCACGGCGCGCATCGCGGTCGGTCGGCCAATGGTTTTGGCGAGCTCGGCATAGCTGCGCGTTGTGCCTGGGGGAATGCCACGCAAGGCCTCCCAGACTTGGCGATAAAACGGCGTGCCGCCAAACGCCAGGGGCGTTTTAAACTCTGCCGAGGTGCCGTTGAAAAAGGCCTTTAATTCGCCCTGAATTTGCACACTGCTGGGAGTTTTTCCAACGCCCAGATCACCCTTGCATAGCTTTGCAAGCACCGCCACCTCGCGCTGCAGCGCTCTGCGCTCGACAAACTCCAGCAGGTGCAGGTGGGATGCGCTACAGACCGCGATCATGTCCCCCAGCGGCGTTGTCACCCAATCCGCCAACATCACTGCGTTGGGTTTTAAATGGCCCGGAGGGCAGCCCAAAATACCTGCAAAGGCCAACCGGAACGCACTGGCCGATTCAAAGCGTGCATCCATCTGGGCATCGATCACACGGCCGCCATCCGATAGCGCTTCAAACCCGTCGCGCAGACGTCTCTGACGGGCCATTTCTAGGAATGTCATGCCGTATTGGCGTTTGAAACTGCGCCGTACCGTGGACAGATCGAAACCCATTTTCTCAATGTCGCCTTCACGCCAGCGGTGTTCAGGACGCTCCTTTAAGGCCTGCAACAACATCCCAATCGACGGGTCCGCCGAGGCGTTGGGACGCAGCGGATGACATCGCTTGCAGGGTCGAAACCCCGCCTCGATGCACTCGGCAACGGTGCTATAAAAGGTACAGTTTTCGGGTTTTGGTTTGCGCGCAGGGCAGGTCAGTCGGCAAAACACTCCGGTGGTTAAAACCGCCACATAGGTTTGACCATCAAATCTGGGATCACGCTTTAGCAACGCCTGATAGAGCTCGTTATGGTTTGGCAAATCGAATAGCATATTCACAGCCTAGCATAGCCGGCAAAGCGCACCGCCGACAATCGGGCGCGTATTTTGGCTTTGCAGCAAATCCGTACTAACCCCGAGCCGCATGTAATCCCGATGTTTTACTCAGGCTTAATAATAGCTTAAAACAGGCCATATTCCGCGTGGAGTTGGGTGTTGGTTATTAGGTGCCAACACCTTGGGTGTTTTTGCGCGGATTGCACGCGGTGGGCACTATCACTGGGTACTGGTGGCGCTAGTCGTCCAATTTTGATTCGCTGGGTGTTATTTTTGTCCCATGGGTCGATAAAAAATATGCTGAAGAGGCGAGTTGATGCGAAAACGGGGTTAAATGTGACAGCGCTTTTTAACCCCCCGACAACTGGTAGGTGGCGAGTGCTTTGTTGTATACTAATAGTCTGGTCTTATCGTGGTCTGCAAGCTTAATTTTCCTTGAACAAATGCAGTCTGGAGATTACCTCTGCCACGTCAACGTAATACCCAATAAGGATGAATATGTGCGGTTTAGCTCAGTGGGCGCGATTGGCTGTAAGCCTGTTTGCGTTTTGCTGTGGTGGTGCTTTTGCTGAACAAGCTGATGCGGAAAAAGTCACCCATAAAAAATTCAAGGTACTGACCACGTTCACGGTGATCGCCGATATGGCGCGCAACGTCGCTGGCGATGCGGCGGTGGTTGAGTCGATCACCAAACCCGATGCTGAAATTCATAATTATCAAACCACACCGGGCGATATTCGGCGCGGGCAGGGCGCCCAACTGATACTCTACAATGGCTTAAATCTGGAGTTGTGGTTCGATAAGTTTTTCCAAAATTTGCGCGATTTACCGCGGGTGGTGGTGACCGATAGCATCCAGCCGATGGGCATCTCCGAGGGGCCTTACTCGGGTAAGCCGAACCCCCATGCCTGGATGTCGGCACCCAATGCGCTAATCTACATCGACAATATCCGTCGCGCGCTGGTGCGTTACGACAGCGTCAACGCGGATATCTACAATGCCAATGCTGCGCGCTACGCAAGCGAGGTACTGGCGGCGGTCGAACCGTTTAGGGCGAGAATCGCAAATATCGCGGAACAGCGTCGTTGGCTGGTGACCAGCGAGGGCGCGTTTAGTTATCTAGCCCGCGACTACGATTTAAAAGAACTCTATCTGTGGCCGATCAACGCCGACGGGCAGGGCACGCCGCAGCAGGTTCGCAAGGTCATAGACAGCGTCCGCAAGCATCAAATAGAGAGCGTATTCAGCGAGAGCACGGTGTCGGCTAAACCGGCGCAGCAGGTGGCAAGAGAGACCGGCGCGCGCTATGCTGGAGTCCTCTATGTCGATTCGTTGAGCGCAGTCGACGGCCCAGTGCCGACTTACATCGATCTCTTAACCACTACTTTGAGCACCATCGCCGCGGGCCTGGAACAGTGATCGGACTCGATATCAACGATATCACGGTGACCTATAAAAATGGTCACACGGCGCTGCACAATACCAGCTTTACGCTGCCGGTAGGTTCGATTACCGCGCTAGTTGGGGTCAACGGCAGCGGTAAATCGACGCTGTTTAAATCTATTATGGGGTTTGTCACGCTGGCCAAGGGGTCGGTGGAAATCCTTGGCTTGCCAGTTCCGCTGGCGCTAAAAAGCAACCGTGTGGCCTACGTGCCCCAGTCCGAAGAAATTGATTGGGATTTTCCGGTGCTGGTTGAAGACGTCGTGATGATGGGGCGTTATGGCCATATGAACATGCTGCGCATGGCGCGAAAAATTGACCGCGAAAAGGTGTCCATTGCGCTCGAGCGCGTCGGTTTGGAAGCGCTGCGTCATCGCCAGATTGGCGAGCTGTCTGGCGGCCAGAAAAAACGCGTATTTCTGGCTCGTGCGCTGGCTCAAGAGAGTCAGGTGGTGTTACTCGACGAGCCCTTCACCGGGGTTGATGTCAAGACCGAGGAACAGATCATGGCGCTGTTGCGAGATCTGCGCGACGAGGGCAAGGTGATATTGGTATCGACCCACAATCTGGGCAGTGTGCCTGAGTTTTGCGATCGAGCGGTATTGATCGACCGAACGGTGTTGGCCTCGGGTGAGACCCGCGAGGTATTCACTCAGGAAAATTTACAGCGTGCCTTTGGTGGCGTACTTCGTCGCTTTGTTCTTACTGGAAAACAACTTCACGACGATGACGATCGGCGCCAAGTAACGGTGCTATCTGACGACGAACGCCCCGTGGTGCTCTACGGTGATGATGGTTCATCGGCTCAAACACGGGCGGAACAGGCAAAATAGTGGATTGGACGACGCCCTTTGAATATCGTTACATGGTCAACGCCATGGTGATCAGTTCGCTGGTTGGTGGGGTCTGTGGCTTTTTGAGTGCCTATCTGATGCTCAAGGGATGGTCGCTGATCGGCGATGCACTGTCGCACTCGATTGTTCCGGGGGTTGCGGGCGCCTATATGCTTGGTTTGCCATTTGCGTTGGGGGCTTTCTTCGCGGGGGGATTGGCCGCCAGTACCATGTTGTTTCTGAGTCGTCGCTCGAAACTAAAAGAAGACGCCATTATCGGTTTGATTTTTAGTTCCTTTTTTGGCCTCGGGCTATTTATGGTCTCGATATCGCCGGCTTCGGTCAATATCCAGACTATAGTGCTGGGTAATATTTTGGCCATCACGCCGGCAGACTCATTGCAATTATTGATTATTAGCGTTGTGTCACTGCTGGTGTTGGCGACCAAGTGGCGCGATCTGTTGGTGGTCTTTTTCGATGAAAACCACGCCCGAAGCATCGGTTTAAATCCCCATCGCTTAAAAATCATTTTCTTCGCGTTACTCAGCGCATCGACGGTGGCGGCGCTACAAACCGTGGGCGCGTTTTTGGTGATCGCCATGGTGGTGACGCCGGGCGCCACTGCGTATTTACTCGCCGATCGATTCGGCAAGGTGGTGGTGCTGAGCGTTTTGATCGGCACCTGCACCTCGTTTTTGGGCGCGTATCTGAGCTTTTTTATCGATGGCGCGACCGGGGGAATTATCGTCGTACTGCAAGCCATAATTTTTATCTTGGTGTTTTTACTGGCGCCCAAGCACGGCTATTTGGCCGCGCGAAAACGCGCAAACATCCGCAAGAATATTGATTTGGCCTATGACCTTTGTCCGCTGCTGGTAACCCAGCAGAACCGGGCGGAGTGATCAAATGAATGCAACCGATTGGCTACATCTATTGCTGGAACCCTTTACCTACACCTTTATGCAACAGGCGTTTTACATCGTTCTTCTGGTCGCTGTTCCGACCGCGGTGTTGTCTTGTTTTTTGGTCTTAAAGGGCTGGTCACTGATGGGCGATGCTATTTCCCACTCGGTGTTGCCGGGGGTGGTGATTGCTTACGTGGTGGGGTTCCCCTACGCCATCGGTGCGTTTGCGGCGGGCATGCTATGCGCACTATCGACCGGCTTTCTGAAAGAAAACAGTCGGCTCAAAGAGGACACCATCATGGGGGTGGTTTTTTCCAGTATGTTCGCCTTGGGTCTGGTGCTGATGACCAAAATAGAATCTGCCGTGCACCTCGATCATGTGCTGTTTGGCGACGTGCTTGGACTCAGTTGGCGAGATGTTGCCGAGGCTGGCGCGATCACCCTACTGGTGGTCACGGCGTTGATATTAAAAGGCCGCGACCTGTTGGCCTTCGTGTTTGATCATCAGCATGCAAAGGCCATTGGTCTGCCGGTGGTGATGTTGCACTACGGCCTTTTGTCGCTGTTGTCGTTGACCATTGTGGGCGCGCTAAAGGCCGTCGGTATGATTTTGGTGATAGCGATGTTGATCACGCCGGGAGCGACGGCGCATCTGCTCACCGAAAAATTCCAATCGATGGTGATCGCGTCGGTGAGTATTTCCCTATCGACCTCATTCGCTGGGGTTTACCTGAGTTTTTATATCGACAGCGCACCAGCGCCGACGATTGTGGTGTTGATGACGGTGGTCTTTATTGTGGTTTTTATTCGTCACAGCATCAAGGCCAAGCGCGCCTCAGCGGCGCTATTGAGGTCAGAATCCCGAATGCCGAGCCTATTTGACTCGCAGTAATGGCGCATCTTGATGAACTCGCGTGTCGATACCCTTTCCAGTTTGAGCATCTGCCATTACTGCGATCTTGCGGTTATGAGCGCGCGTATGAACAGCAATAATCGCTGATGCTGTGAACCCGCAAGTGGAAGGTCGCTCCAGCGGGCACCGTAAACGACATGCCAGCGGTGATAGTTTGCCACGCCGATTCTGCGGGTAACAAAACCTCAACCTTACCGGACGAAAATTCCATCAACTCCTCGACCGCGGTAGTGAACTGGTATTCGCCGGGCAGCGCCACGCCCAGGGTCTTATGGCTACCATCGGCGAAATGGACCGAGCGGCTGATGACGCCGCCGTCGAAATAGACGTTGGCGGCGACATCGACCGCTACGTTGTTAAATTGAGACATGTCAGTATCCTATGTTGCGTTGTTGTGAATAGGTCGATCAACCATTAGTCCGATCGACCCTTAGTCCGATCGATGGGTTGGCGGTGTGGCCAAATCTCCACAGAGTGGTTATTGACGGGTTTTTGAAATTAGCCAGACTGCTATGTCAGACCGCTATGTCAGACTATTGTAGTCGATGAGCATGGACAAATATTCAAAAAGCGGTTAATTTGCCGAACCGACTTGGACGCGCGAACTGAACGCCAGATGGCCTTTTTTCCAGCGCGTGGATAGCGTCGTTATGTGACGTTGACCGTCCAGCAACTGCCGGTCAACGACGCGAGGAAAGCGCGCTGGTGTCCTGCGGATGGTGGGCATGTTCGTCGGCGGTTTGAGCGCCCTTGCACCCTTAAGGATCACTATTGTTAAAAGGTAATTTTGTGGCACGTTCGATCATTCAAACGATACTGTGGATTGCGCTCAGTCAATGGCTTATAGCTTGTGCAGGTGGCGATCGGTTCACCAATAGCGATGGTCAAGCGATCAATAAATCGCTGGTAGATTTGTTGCAGTGGCGTGCGGGGCGCCAGCAACCAGCGCCGATTGAATTGCCGAGATCTGATGATTGGAAAGGTTTGAACAGCCAGAGTACCCAATATGCGGTATGGATTGGTCATGCGACTTACCTGCTCAACAACGGCGACTTGACGATTATTACCGATCCAATTTTTTCTCGTCGTGCGTCGCCAGTTTCTTGGGCCGGGCCCGAGCGGATGGTCGATCCAGCGATTGCGCTGACCTCGCTGCCGCCAATTGACGTGGTGCTGGTGAGTCATAATCATTATGACCATCTGGATATTCCAAGCTTGTTGGCGCTCCAGGAGAATCACCCAACGGCGCTGTTCTTGGTGCCAAAGGGGGATCTCGCGCTGCTGAAATCTGCCGGTATTGAACGGGTGGAGGAATATGATTGGTGGCAGAGTCGGCGGGTTGAACGCACCGTCTTTACCTTCACGCCGGCCCACCACTGGTCGGCTAGAGGTCCGTTAGATCGTAATCGCAGCCTCTGGGGTGGCTGGTATATGGCCGCGCCAGAACGCACCTTGTACCATGCTGGCGACACCGGTTATTCATCGGATTTTAGCGAAATCCGCCAGCGACTAGGCGCGCCAGACTTTGCTTTTATTCCGATTGGTGCCTATGCACCACGCTGGTTTATGGCCGCTGCGCACGTCGATCCCGATGAAGCATTGCAGATTGCCGAGGATGTTGGGGCTGGCAGGGCATTTGCGATGCATTGGGGCACATTTATACTCACCGATGAGCCGATCGCGGAGCCTCAGTTGCGATTGCGCGAGGCGCTTAAAGATGCCGGGAGGGCGGAAGATTTTTTTATCACCCCCATTCTTGGAGGGATCAATCCATTAGTTGATTAGACAAGTACAACTCCGTATTGTGGGCCGCTAGAATCCGAGACGCTGCCGGTCGCAATGGTTTAGTGGCTGCCACGCGCGTCGCCACTGGAGACGGTTGAATTAAGTCGATCGAATTTACACTTTAAGGTTTGTTAGGGTATTATTTTAGATGGAATATAGGCATCAAACAGACAGTCAAATAGACAATCAAACAGACGATCAAACAGACGATCAAACAGACAGTCAAATAGACAGTCAAGCAGACCGTCAAATAGACAGTCAAACGGATAATGAAAATAATAAAGGGGTGGTTTTGATGCCTGCGTCGGGGCCCAACATTTTAAGTACGCTGCTGCCGCTGCTGGGTTCGACCACGGTGGCTGTGGTGGCGACCGTGTTAATCAGCAACGGCGGCATCACCGAAAACGTGTCTGGAAGCAAGGCGCCTTGGGAAGAGTTTTACTCGGTATTTGGCATGATCTATGCGATCGTCTCGGGTTTTCTATTGGTCGAGGTTCTCAATCGGTTCAATAATTTATCCGAAGTGGTTGAATCTGAACTTAATGCGATCGGCGACGTGCGCGATTTTCTGATCTATATGGACGGTCAGGAGGATAAGAAAAAAACCGTTAATCGCGAGTTGCAAGAATACGTGCATTCGGTTGCCACCGTAGAGTGGCACGATATGAATGATGACCGAGCGGCGCTCAACTCAGACACTTCAAAAGAGCTGTACGACATCATGTACGCGGTCAACGAACTCGAGATCAACAATGAGAGTGATCGATCGGCGCTGCATTTCTTGATCAATGAACTGTCCAGCATCACCACTTTGCGCACTCAGCGCATCAGTATCGCCAACCACAGCTTGCCACCGCAACTGAAGCATCTACTGTTGTTCATGTCGGCGGTGCTGGTGATTGCCTTTATGATTAATACCACGCCGGTACTCTGGGTGCAGTGTTTTATGGTGGGTTCGATCACCGCTTGCGTGCATTTGCTGTATTTGGTGATCGCCGATCTCGACCATCCTTTTACCGGGCTGTGGACCATCAATGTACGGCCATTGATCGAATTGCAGAACAGTTTTGACGTCGATTAACCGCCACTGCGATCGCTGTGCACGGAGTTTAGAACACCCGCTGCCGTCTCAGCGCGCGGTCTAGGTCGGCGTGCAAACCTCGCAATTAATTCTCTACTCGGTGCCTTTATTTGTTCTCCTGATGGCGATTGAGTGGGTCTATGGAATGCTCCGAGGGCGCAATACATACCGCTTAAACGATACCTTTTGCAGCTTGACGCTGGGATTGATCAGCCGCTTTCCGCCAGCGTTTAAGCTCGGTGTTAGTGGGCTGGTATACGCGGCTGCGGGCGAGTTACTTGGCGTTACTGCGCTGTCATCCGAGGTCTGGAGTACCTGGCTGCTGGCTTTTTTGCTCTACGATTTTAGCTACTATTGGAAGCATCGGTTATGCCACGAGCGCACCTTGTTGTGGGCTAGCCACGTGGTTCATCACCAGAGCGAGGATTACAATCTTGGTACCGCGTTGCGACAGACGAGTTCATCGTTTTTGCTGTCGTGGGTGTTTTACATCCCGATGTTCGCTATCGGTGTGCCTGTAGACGTTTTCATTGCCGTAGCCGCGGTCAACCTGCTGTACCAATTTTGGGTGCACACCGAGCACATCGGTAGTCTGGGTGTGCTCGATAGGATCTTAGTCACGCCGTCCAATCATCGCGTTCACCACGCGCGCAACGCCGAATATATCGATGCCAACTACGGCGGCGTATTTATTTTTTGGGATCGTATTTTTGGCACTTATCGGGCCGAGCGGGCCGACCTGCCGCCGGTGTACGGTACCCGCTCGCCCCTGCGCAGTTGGAATCCGCTGTGGGCCAATCTCGAGGTCTACGCGCAAATGCTGAGGGATACTTGGCAGACCCCAAAAATCGCCGATAAGTGGCGGGTATGGACATCCAGAACAGGCTGGCGCCCAGCCGATGTGGCAGCGCGCTCTAATGCCAGAAAAGCCGCAGACGCTGACCATAAAAAGTACGCAACGAACGCGCCACTGCCGTATCGAGCGTTTGCTGTGGTGCAGTTCTTTATGCTCGCCCTGACGACCCTGTGGGTGCTGTTGGACATCCATCAGATGGCCGTGGATGAGCGCGCCGCGCTGAGTATTTTGGTGCTAGTGTCGGCGGCGATCACGGCAGGAATTTTGCAGGGCCGAGGCCTTGCTGTAGGATTGGAGATTGTTCGATCTAGCGGGTTATTGTTGTTATTGGTTATTCTGCCGCAGTCATATTTTGACCTCTTAGTGATGCAAATTTTAAGCCTTCATGCGGTCTTTAATCTTAGCGCAATAGCGCTTTTATGGGCCCTTCAAGGGCTCGCCGCACGTCCTTCAGTCAATCAGCCTTGAGCGGTTGCTAAAGGGTCGTCGCGACGATCGTCTTGGCCGCTTTGCCGGGCACTTCGCGCACCAGCCGCGGCAGCAAAAAACCGGGTAGAACCGCTTGCATCTCGGCGTAGATCTGAGTTGCGCGGGATTCGCAAACGTCGAAGTGTGCGGCGCCCTTGACCGGGTCTAGAAGGTGCAGGTAGTAGGGGTTGACGCGGCAGTCATAGAGGCGCTCGCTCAGGGCTATAAGAGTCTCGGCACAATCGTTGACCCCCTTGAGTAACACCGACTGATTGAAGACTCGAATACGATTTTCTTGCAGGCGATGCAGGCCGGCCTCGACCGCATCATCAATTTCGTTGGGGTGGTTGATATGCACCACCAACGTGGGTTGTAAGCGCGAAGCGGTCATCCATTGCAGCAGTTCGTCATCGATACGGGAGGGAATGACGATCGGCAACCGGCTGTGGACGCGCAGGCGTTTGATGTGCGAAATCTGGCTAATTTGCTCAGTCAGCCAGCCGAGGAATTTATCATTGGCGGCCAGCGGATCACCGCCGCTATAGATGATCTCATTAAGTTCTCGGTGCTGCCGGATATAGTCTAGAGCAGACTGCCACTGCTGACGATTTTGGCGCTGTTGCTGGTACGGGAAATGACGCCTAAAGCAATATCGGCAATTGATCGCGCAGGCTGGACTGACGATGAGTAACAGCCGATTGCGATATTTATGGACAATGCCGGGGTGCGGGTTGTGCGCAGCTTCGTCGAGGGGATCGTCATCGAAGCCCTCGACGGTGTCGAGTTCCTGCTGTACCGGCAGTACTTGAGTGAGTAGTGGATCTTGCGGGTCGCCGTGGCGAATCCGCGCCAAATAGGGCCTTGGCACCTGCAGCGGGAATTCCATGGCCGCTCGTTGCGCGCCGCTAAGTAGCGATGCGTCCAGTTGGAGACAGTCGAGTAACTCGTCTACCGATTTCAGTGATTGGCTCAACTCGGTCTTCCAATTGCTCGGAATACTCAGTATTTGCGTTTGATCGCGCATCGCTAACTGCCATAATATCGAAGCGGGCAGTATAGATTAATTTACACACTGGGAGACAACGCCATGGCCATCGATAGCGATCAAGTGTTTATGCGCCGCGCGCTGGCGATGGCCGAGCGCGCCGCCGCGGTGGGCGAGGTGCCGGTGGGGGCGGTGCTGGTAAAGGACGGTCAGATCATTGCCGAGGGACACAATCAACCGATCGGCAGTTGTGATCCAAGCGCCCATGCAGAGATGGTAGCGTTGCGTCGCGGCGCGCTTGCCGAGGCCAACTATCGCCTACCAGGGTGCGATCTGTACGTGACCATAGAGCCTTGTGTTATGTGCGTTGGAGCGATGCTCCACGCGCGGCTGCGGCGGGTGGTTTTTGGCGCTTTGGAACCTCGAGCAGGGGCGTTGCAGAGCCAGCTTCAGTTGTTGGATATGGACCATTACAACCATCGCATCGATTGGCGCGGTGGTGTTTTAGAGCGCGATTGCGGAGATTTAATGCGCACGTTTTTTCGCGCGAGGCGCGCCGCTGGCGGCACGCCTTAGAGCGACGCCGGCGCCGGAACCTGACGCTTTCGCAGCCACGAATTTTTTCGATCTGCCGGCGCTCGCCGCAGTGTTGACAGCGAGTGTAAATTTAAATAGCTCTGGTAGTAGCGGATGTTGTCGACGTAACGCACCGCCTCATCGCCGCGGGCATAGCCGTATTTGAGCGTGCGGTAGACGCTTTTATCGGCAAGTTTTGGCAGTTGCTCGCGCACGTCCGCCCAGCTATCTGGGTTTTGTTGACTGCGTTGGGCGAGAATTCGCGCGTCCTCCATATGGCCGTAGCCGACGTTGTAGGCGGCAAGCGTCAACCAGGTGCGGTCTGGCTCGACAATCCTGTCGGGGAGGCGAGATTTCAATTTTGCCAAGTAGCGACTGCCGCCGGTAATGCTCTGTTGCGGGTCGAGACGGTTGTCGACGCGCATTTCTCGCGCCGTGGTGCGGGTCAGCATCATCAGACCACGCACGCCGGTGGGCGATTTTGCGAGCGGGTTCCAGTGCGATTCTTGGTAGCCGACCGCGGCGAGCAGCTGCCAGTCGAACTCGGTGGCGGCAGCGGCGCGCTCGAACATTTGGCGATAGGCCGGCAGGCGTCGCTTCACCATGAGCTCCAAAAGTTTTGAATTTGCCACTGAAAAATGGCTCGACTGCGAGAACAACCGCAGTTTTAGCTGGCTGAGTTGGCCGCTGGAAATGAAGTGCTCGAGAAATTGGTTGGCCGCGGTTAGCAAACTGCCGTCCCCATGGTTGGCAAAAGCCCAGGCGATCGGTTGCGGTTCAGAGATAATCATGCCGAGGGCGGCTTTTTGGTAGATGTGGCGACTGACCGTGTAGGCCAGCGAATCGACCACCGCATAATCGACCTCGCCGTGGTGCACTCGCCTGATTAAATCGCCCATGGTCGCCTGATCAGTTTCGGACCAGGTCAGTTTCGGGTTGCTGCGTTGCAGGTTCTGCAATAGCTCGCTATGCGCCGAGTCGCTGATGACTGCCAGGGTTCCGCTGAGTTGATTGAGATCGCGCGGGCGCTGGGTGCCGATCCGGTAGATCAATTGCTGAGTCATTTGGTAGTAAGGGATGGAAAAGGCTAGCGAGCGCTGCCGCGATTCAGTCTGGGCGAGGTTTGCGGCGCCAAAATCACCGCGTGTACCGCCAATCGATAGAAATAGCCCGCGCAAGGTTGTTTTAGGCACCACTTCGAGTTCGACGCCGAGACTGTCGGCAAATGCCTTGGCGAGTAGGAAATCAAAACCATTTTCACCGCGACCATCGTGAAAGTACGTGGTCGGGCTCTCTATGGTCAGCATCACTAAACTGCCGCGCTCGCGCACGCGCTCCAGGTCACTGATTTGGTGGCTGCTGGTCAGGTAGACCAGCAATAGCGCGCCAAGTCCCACTAAAAGTAGACGGTTGCGCTGTCTTCGAACGGTTTTTGGCAGCCCACTCATGGTCAGTTCGCATTCCTCTATGCCAGCGTTGAGAGCGCCATCAAGGGCGTGGTCCAACGCTTCTCTGGATTATAGCCAATTTCGTTAATTGAATCTGCCCGAGAACGACTTTTTCGGCTAGAATAGTGCCGATTCTAGTGATGTTCGAGAGCCTCCACAGTATGATGATCCTGCCCGGTGCACCCTGTTTTTCTGAGTTTCGTTGCAGTCGAATTTTAGCGCGGTTACACGCCGCAAAGTGTGGCGTAGATACAGTCGATGCCCGTTATATGTACTTTGTTGAAACTCGAGAACCTCTCGATCAAGGCGCGCGAGAGGTCTTGCAATCCCTACTAAGCTGCGGGCCCGAGGGTGATCTAGACGGTGATCTAGAGACCTCTGATGGCGCGCGCTTTTTGGTCGTGCCGCGAGTTGGCACGATTTCGCCGTGGTCGAGCAAGGCCACCGACATCGCCCATAACTGCGGCCTCAACCAAATTCAGCGCATAGAGCGTGGCGTAGCCTTTAGGCTTGCCGGCCCCGGTGCATCTGACGCCGCCCTACGCGGACAGATAGAGGAGCTATTGCACGATCGCATGGTTGAGGCAGTACTCGATAATACCGCGGATGCGGCCGCGCTTTTCTCTCATCAAAAACCGCGACCGCTCACCCATATCGATGTGTTGGGTGGCGGTGCAGAGGCGCTCGGCCAGGCGAATATCGACCTTGGTTTGGCCCTTGCCGACGACGAAATTGATTATTTAGTCGAGGCCTTTTTGGGTTTGCAGAGAAATCCCTCGGATACCGAGCTGATGATGTTTGCCCAAGCCAATTCTGAACACTGTCGCCACAAGATATTTAACGCCTCCTGGACGGTCGATGGCACCGAGCAGCAGCGATCCCTGTTTGACATGATTCGCTACACCCATCAAATGAATGGTGCCGGCGTATTGTCTGCCTACTCGGACAACGCCGCGGTGATTCGTGGTTCCGATGGCGGGCGTTTCTCCCCCGATCCCGATAGCCGAGAGTATCGCTATCAGCGGGAGCCGGTGCATATGCTGATGAAAGTTGAAACCCACAACCACCCCACGGCGATTGCACCTTTTGCCGGCGCTGGCACCGGTTCGGGAGGTGAGATTCGCGATGAAGGTGCCGTCGGTCGAGGTTCGAAACCCAAGGTTGGGTTGGTCGGATTTAGCGTTTCAAACTTGCATATTCCCGATTATGCGCAGCCATGGGAGGAGGATTATGGCAAGCCGGAGCGGATTGTTTCGGCGCTGGATATTATGCTCGAGGGGCCGATTGGTGGGGCGGCATTTAACAACGAATTCGGTCGGCCGAATATCTGCGGTTACTTTAGAAGCTTTGAGATGGACCAAAACGGCCAACGCAGGGGCTATCACAAGCCGATTATGATCGCCGGTGGTTACGGTAATATTTGTCAACAACATGTCGACAAACCAACTTTTCAGCCCGGAGCTCGTCTCGTCGTGCTCGGTGGGCCGGCGATGTTAATCGGTCTTGGCGGCGGCGCCGCATCCTCGATGGCAACTGGCAGCAGTTCCGAGGATTTGGATTTCGCCTCAGTACAGCGGCAGAACCCAGAAATTGAACGCCGGTGCCAGGAAGTAATCGACCGGTGCTGGCAGTTGGGCGATGCCAATCCGATTGCCTTTATTCACGATGTCGGCGCTGGCGGACTGTCCAATGCGCTGCCCGAATTGGTCAAGGATGGCGGCACCGGCGGGCACTTTGATTTGCGCCGCGTGCCGAGCGTCGAACCCGGTATGTCGCCGCTTGAAATATGGTGCAACGAGGCGCAGGAACGCTATGTACTGGCTATCGACGATGCCAATCTTGCGCAGTTCGAGGCGATCTGTGCTCGCGAGCGCTGCCCGTTTGCAGTAGTCGGTGAGGCCACCGCGGCGCTTGACGTGCGCCTCGATGATGGACATTTTGGCGATCGCCCGGTGGATCTGCCGATGTCGGTGCTGTTTGGTAAGGCACCCAAGATGCATCGCGTCGCCAACCGTCTGCCGGAGGCCAGTCATGCCTTTGATACCCGAGAGTTGGATCTGGAATCAAGTTATCTGCAGGTTTTGCGGCATCCCACGGTGGCCAGTAAACAGTTTTTGATAACCATTGGCGATCGCACGGTGGGTGGTATGGTGGCACGCGATCAAATGGTCGGCCCCTGGCAAATACCGGTAGCCGACTGCGCCGTGACCACTGTGACCTACGACAGCACTGCTGGCGAGGCGATGGCGATGGGTGAGCGCTCTCCGCTGGCGCTTTTGGATGCGCCGGCGTCGGGTCGCATGGCGATTGGTGAAGCGATTACCAATATCGCCGCCGCACGCATTGCCAAATTGGCTGATGTGCGGTTGTCGGCAAATTGGATGAGTGCTGCCGGGTCGCCCGGAGAAGACGAAAAACTCTACCGTACAGTGGAAGCAGTGGGTATGGAGTTGTGTCCAGCCTTGGGCATCTGCGTGCCGGTCGGCAAAGATTCAATGTCGATGCGCACCGCTTGGCGGGACGGTGACCAGGACAAAGCCGTGACATCGCCGCTATCGTTAATTATCAGCGCCTTTAGCCCCGTGGTCGATGTTGGTGCAACGCTGACGCCGCAATTGCGCACAGATGCCGGTGAAAGCAGATTGTTACTGCTCGATCTCGGCGCTGGTGCCGATCGCTTGGGCGGTTCTATTCTCGCGCAAATTAATCGGCAGCTCGGCGACCGGGTGCCCGATATTGACGATCCGCAGGTGTTGAGCAACTTTTTTACTACGCTACAGGCGCTGAGTGGCGGCGGCGACATACTGGCGTACCACGATCGCTCGGACGGCGGTTTAGCGGCCACGCTGGCGGAGATGTCGTTCGCTGGGCATGTCGGCATTGATGTCGATATTAGCGCTCTCGGGGAAGATCCGCTGGCGGTACTATTTAACGAAGAGTTGGGCGCTGTTATTCAGGTGCGCGCGAAGGTCAGTGCGGCGGTTGTTCAGCGTTTCGCGGATGTCGGTGTGGCCTGTTGCGATATCGGAAGCCTAAATGCGGACGATCGAGTCAGGATCGATCGTGCCGGCGAGCAAATCTTTTGCCGGACTCGCGTCGATTTGCAGCGTGCCTGGACCGAAACGTCGTACCGGATTGCCGCGTTGCGTGACAACAGCGAGTGCGCGGAGCGTGAATTTGCCAGCCTCGATACCGTCGATCCCGGTTTGTCGGTGCAACTCACGTTTAATCCGCGCGAGACGCTTTCGGCACCGATGCTAAATGTGGGTGCTCGCCCGCGGGTGGCGATACTGCGCGAGCAGGGCGTCAATAGTCAGGTGGAAATGGCAGCCGCCTTCGATCGCGCGCAATTCGCTGCGGTAGACGTGCATATGAGTGATCTGCTGACTGGCCGCTCTCGGCTGGCCGATTTCGTCGGATTGGTGGCATGTGGCGGTTTTTCTTATGGCGATGTGCTGGGTGCCGGACAAGGCTGGGCTAAGACGATTCTTTTTAACCCCCGTGTGCGCGATCAATTCGAGCAGTTCTTCGCCCGTCCTGAAACCTTTACGCTGGGGGTTTGCAACGGCTGCCAGATGCTTTCGCAACTGGCTGGATTGATCCCCGGTGCAGATCTATGGCCACGGTTTGAACGCAACCTTTCGGAGCAGTTCGAAGCGCGATTTTCACTGGTCAGGATCGAGCCTGGGCCGTCGGTATTGCTGCGCGGTATGCATGGATCTCACCTGCCTATCGCTATTTCTCATGGCGAGGGTCGGGCCGCGTTTGCAGCACCGCAGGGCGCAGAGCAATTAGAGGCTGCGGGATTGGTTGGCATGCGTTATATAGACAATCAATTGCATACGGCGCTGAATTATCCGGCTAATCCGAATGGCTCGCCGAACGGTATCACTGGAATCAGCAGTCGCGATGGCCGGGTTACCTTGATGATGCCCCACCCCGAGCGGGTGTTTAGAACGGTACTAAATTCCTGGCATCCCGGTGATTGGGGTGAGGATGGTGGCTGGATGCGGTTATTTTATAACGCCCGGAGATTTGTTGAGTAGGATAAAAATGGAGGTGTAAGGGCATGAGCAAGCTGCAAAATGAAGCGCAGTTGTTAAAAAAAGCGCTGCAAATCGGTGCGGTATACGCCAATAAGCGTGGCTATGGTGAACTTGAAAGTCATGATGGCGCCAAGCTTAAGGTGGAGTTCTTGTATCGTGTGCTGGTCGAAGACAAGCTGATACAACCGCTGGCTAAAGATCAAATAAGCGATCCATCAATGCGCCATAAATTAGCTTTGTGGGTGCACAAAAAACTGCCCGACAATCATCCACTCAAAGAATAGTTATGGCTCTATGCGCGCGCGGCTGGCAATCTGTGGGGCGGTTTGTGCTAAACTTATCAGCGAGTTGACTAGACAGTCGCTGTGCCGGTTTCTCGATAATTCACTCGTGTGTTGTCGGGTTTGGCGCAGAGGAAAGTCCGGGCTCCGCAGGGAAGAGTGCCAGGTAACGCCTGGGGGGCGCAAGCCTACGGAAAGTGCCGCAGAGAGTAGACCGCCGATGGTTCGCTCGCGAATCAGGTAAGGGTGAAAGGGTGCGGTAAGAGCGCACCGCGCTGCTGGCAACAGCAGTGGCAGGGTAAACCCCACTCGGAGCAAGACCAAATAGGTTTCCACTGGCGTGTCCCGCGCTGGAAACGGGTAGGTCGCAAGAGGCAGGCGGTGACGTCTGTCCCAGATGAATGACTGTCCACGACAGAACCCGGCTTATCGGTTGACTCGCTCAATGGTATCCGGACGCTCGGGATTGGTTCTAACGCCAATCCCGAGCGGACGAGATACTGAACAAAGCTGTTGATATTCAACAGGCGAACCCCACCGACGATGAGATACCTTGTCTGAACGCTTATATGGTGCAGAAAGAGCCGGTAAATTATCGAACCAACCTAGACGTACCGCTGTGTTTAAAACCTGCCTGAGTGTCACATTCTCGTTATGAAGAGTTTTAGGGGCAGGTATTGTTCCATCAAACGGACGGGGACCTGCGTTATTCGGGTTTATAACTTTAGGTGGAGTCATCTTAAACGCACGGTATTCCTGAATTTTACTGGCTGCAACTTGGTTAAGAGCCAGATCACCAAAGAGAGGCAATAAAAGAAAGATAACAAAGGAAGTCGCAAACGCCCCGCATACTCTTCCACCCATTTAGATTTTCTTTGCCCTTGTTTTCAATCAGACTATTTTTCAATAAATTTTTTAGCTACGTTAGCAAATGACATCTTTTTTCTGAAGGCAGCGTTAATTCTCCAAGGCTAGCTTGCCCTCGCAGATTGAAATACCGTTCTACTGCACAAAAAAACTGCATCACTAACAAACTTTTGTTTGCTAGATATTCTGTAATTATTACCACTTAAATATGCTGCCACTTGCCAATATTGACTGTCTGGTCGGCTATAGATGTCAGCTTTACCATTAAGAACAGAATGTGTTTGAGAACCGTCCATTATAGATTTTTCTTTTACGAAAACGCGCAAGTACCGTGTCAATCAATTTTATAGGATTATGCTTACCAAAGAGTTATCTAACCCATTGAAGTCACTGGTTGCGGGAGTAGGGTTTGAACCTCAATTATTTATTGGGGGGATTACCCTACGACCTTCAGGTTATGCGCATTATCTAGACAAATAATAGAAAATAAAAAATATAATAATTAAATCATATAGTTATAGATAATTGAGTGTTATGGCCTGCGGTACATTACCGCTGTTTTTTAGCCCTTAGTGGGCCATGAGCGTGCCGGAGAGAGAGAGAGGGGTGCGCGCCTAGTCCTAATGTTCATATCGCTCAAGACGAAGGGGAAAGGTCAATAATGCGCTTTAACTTTTTGACAATTCACTTGACCTGATAATTGGCTCTGTGCCACTATATAATACAGGCTCTGAGCCATTTATTAAATTGGGGATTTGAAAATGGATATTCAAGTAAACAAAACACCCATTCAATACTTCAACTTTAGTGGCGGCGAATGTCACGTAAATATTGCTGATATTATTATTGAAGACACAGCAGACATCACCGCATATCTTTATTGTTCTGACGATATCATGCGTTTGGCCATGGTTGTGGATGCTATTAGACAAAAATACGTTGCCACGAAGATTGATTTAACCATCCCCTACTTCCCTTATGCCCGGCAAGACCGAGTTTGTAATGATGGAGAGGCATTCAGTGTATCTGTAATGGCTAAACTTATTAATGCCCTAAGTTGCAATAACGTCACCATATATGATCCGCATTCAAAGATAACAATCGATCTATTGAACAATTGTTCTGTTATCACCCAAGCTAAAATTCTAGAGAACAGTATTATTGCGTCGGACATTAAAACCAGGGGCCTTGTTCTTGTATCCCCTGATGCTGGTGCAGAAAGTAAAACACGTGAAATAGCCGCCCAGCTGAGCGTTGATGCAATCTACTGCACTAAAACAAGAGATGCCAAAACTGGACAAATCACGGGAACACAAATACCTGATGACATCGTCGGTCAGACTTTCATTATTGTTGACGACATTTGCGATGGTGGACGCACATTTATTCAACTTGCTAAGTCCCTTAAAGACGCAGGTGCTAATGACTTATACCTCTACGTCACCCATGGAATTTTTTCGCAAGGTTTGAGCGTACTAAAAGAGCATTTTGAACACATATATTGCTACCACTGCTTCTTAGAAAACGGTGATATAGATCAACAGTTTTTAACGGTTATAGAAGGAGAGTAAAATGAAAATCAATCCATTAACAGCAATCGACTTTTATAAAGCAGACCATAGACATCAGTATCCAGAAGGGACCACTGAAGTTTACTCGAACTTCACGCCACGGAGTAACCGTTTGGCTAAAATCATTGAAGATGGGCATGACAACAAAATTGTGATGTTTGGCCTGCAATACTTCATCAAGCATTTCCTTCAGGAAGTGTGGAATGCGCAGTTCTTCAATCAAGATAAGAAAGCAGTTGTAAACGCTTACAAGAGACGTATGGATCATGCGCTTGGCCCAGATGCGATTGCCGTTGATCACATAGAGGCTTTGTATGACTTGGGCTATCTACCAATGAAAATTAAGGCATTGCCTGAAGGTTCTCGCGTTCCAGTAGGTGTTCCTGTTTTAACAGTCGTAAACACACATCCTGATTTCTTCTGGTTGACGAATTATATTGAGTCTGTAATTTCCTGTTATCTTTGGAAGCCTATGACTTCTGCTACTACAGCTTTTGAATATAAAAGGCTCTTGACTCAGTATGCCTTCAATACAGGAACAGCGTTAGATTTCGTACCTTTCCAAGCGCATGACTTTTCTTTCAGAGGTTTGTCCAGCTTACAGGACGCTGCTGTTAGCGGAGCTGCCCATCTGACAGCCTTTTGGGGCACAGACACTGTTCCTGCCATTGACATGGTCGAAGATTATTATGGCGCAGATGCAGCGAAAGATCCTGTCGGCTTCTCTGTCCCCGCAACCGAGCATTCCGTTATGTGCATGGGAATGGAAGATGGAGAGCTTGGAACATTCAAACGACTAATCAATGAAATTTATCCTGCGGGGATTGTATCTATTGTCTCTGATACTTGGGATTTCTGGCAGGTCGTTACAGAGTTCCTGAATATACTGAAGCACGATATTCTTGCCAGAGACGGAAAGGTGGTGATTCGACCCGATAGCGGTGATCCTGTCAAAATCATCTGTGGTGATGATGATGCTCCTGTAAGTAGCGCAGAGCACAAAGGTGCAATCCAATGCTTGTGGGATATCTTTGGCGGCACTGAAACAGAAACAGGGCATAAGTTGCTCGATGAACATATTGGCTTGATATATGGTGACTCTATTACTTTGGAGAGAGCACGACAAATTATGCAGGGGCTGGACGCGAAAGGCTTTGCATCCGGTAATGTGGTCCTCGGCATTGGCTCGTACGCCTATCAATATGTTACTCGTGACAATCATGGTTTTGCGATGAAAGCGACAAGTGGCGTTGTAAACGGAGAACGCAGAGACATCTTCAAAGATCCTAAGACAGACTCAGGAGATAAGAAGTCTGCTAAAGGACTGCTTCGGGTGGAAAAAGAAGGAAACTATTATGTTCTATACGATCAACAGACAGTTGAACAAGAAGAACAAGGTGCGTTTGAAGTTGTCTTTGAAGATGGAAAGCTTATTAAAGGCCATAGTCTTGCTGAAATACGTGAGCGCTTAGAGGCGGAACTGAATCAAACCCTTAAAGCCAATGGAGGAAAAATTGCAGCCTAAGGATACAGAAAAAGAATTTTTAAAAAATTATAATCCAAATGTCTTTGATCGACCCAGCGCTTCAGTGGATGCCGTGATTTACACGGTATTCGACGGGGTGTTGAAAGTTCTGATCGTAAAGCGTGAACATCATCCTTTCCAAGGTAAATGGAGTTTAGTCGGTGGATATGTTGACCTAGACAATGACAATGCTCTTGAGGATACAGCGAAAAGAAAGCTGGAGGAAAAGACTGGCGTCAAAACCCCTTATCTAGAGCAGTTTTGTTCCTTTGGAAATAAAAGCAGAGACCCAAGATACTGGGCTATAACAACCGTCTATTTTGCGCTTATCCCGTCTGAAAACATAACTTTGCGGGCAGGTGTGGGAGCAACAGATATCAAATGGGCAACTGTAAAAGATGGACACATCCAAGAAGAGTTAGCGTTTGATCACACTAAGATATTGAAAAGCTGTTCTGAGCGCCTGAAAAATAAAGTTTTATATACATCCTTACCTGTTCACTTGATGCCAGCCGAATTCACCCTCAATGAACTGCAAGAGGTTTATGAAACAATCCTTGACGGTAAAATGGATCATAAATCCTTTCGACGTCGCCTTTTGAGAGCAGACATATTAAAAGAAACTGGAAAAATGAAGGCAACAGGACGCCGGCCTGCGATGCTTTATAAGCAGAAAAAATTAACAGAAACTTTTTTCTTTGTAAGAAACATTGAAGGAACGATAGCAAAATAAAAAAATCACCATGCTTTCATTTTAAACAAGCGTGCATCATCACCCGTATCGTGGAGATTTTTTAGCACTGTATATTCTTCAAATTTAACTATTTCTCCATCAGGCTGCTCAGGAGGATCGGGATTTATTAGTGAAATGATCTATTATAAGCGTCTATTTTCATCCGCGCGCATTACCTCTTTTAACGTTAACCCATTCCTATTATCCAAATTTTCAAAAACGCCGTCATGGTATACAAAGCGTGTGCATTGCTTGCCTAAGTATGCCCCCACAACAGCCATGTCATAGGCACTACATAAAAGTTTGTTGTGGCTTACGCCATCAGACTGGCTTGTCTCTTGTTCTTTAGTATTTATAAATTCTGCAGAGAAATCTAAGTTCGCCTGCTGATTGACACAAGTAAAAAGCACGGTTGTTTTATTAACAACCGTTGTATACTTTATGCAAACCTTTTCCCACTACTCTTGTAAGAAGCACTTATCAGACCGCGGGCCGATATCGGGCCAAGCGATCGGTTTATTCCTCGGGCTGAAGACGCTAAAAAGAATAAAAATTATTTTTTTATTCCAAAAACCATTAAATTTTCGCATTACCTATAATCTACATTAAGTTATTTTGCCACACCCATGTTTTACAGCGTTAATTTTTTAAGCATTGGGTGGTGGCGATAACGCTTACAGCACTCGATGCAGAACTCTCTGATTTTATTGGGTTTTTCACCTCGGCCTAGCACTTGACATTGATCTTTAGTATGCATAGTGTGCATATATGGGGAAAAGTGGCGATTTGTGGGTATTTTTTCTGATCATAGATTAGGTTTTGGGGTTTAGTGTGTTTAGAGGTAGTGATCCAATCAATATGGACGCCAAGGGTCGGATGGCAATTCCGACTCGCTACCGCCCAGTGCTCGACAATATCTGCCATGGTGAATTGGTGATGACCGTGGATATGAAGTCTACCTGCTTGACCCTGTCGCCGCTGCCCGAGTGGCGAAAATTTGAAGAAAAAGTGGCCGCGCTTCCTGCGCTTGACGATCTCGGCGAAATGCTTAGCCGGTTCGTGGTCGGCCAAGCCAAAGATCTGCAGGTCGATAGCAGTGGCCGCGTTCTGATTCCGCCGGAGTTGCGCGACTATGCGCAACTGGACAAGAAGTTGGTATTGGTGGGTCGGACGCAACGTTTAGAGGTTTGGTCCGAAGAGAACTGGAATGCCGAGAGAGAGCGGTCGCAAAGCGACTACCGCTCTATGTTGGGCGCTCGCGACAGCATGTCCGACGCCTTAAAAAATCTGTCTTGGTAGGGGTGGCTGGCAATGATTGAGCACAGTGCAGTACTGCTCAGCGAGGCTGTTGAAAGTCTGGTGGTAGACCCCGATGGGTATTACATCGATGGTACTTATGGGCGCGGCGGTCACTCCACGGCGATACTGGAAAAACTGTCGGCGCGCGGCAAGTTACTCGCCATAGACAAAGATCCCGAGGCTATTGCAGACGGTCGTTCACGGTTTGACGGCGAATTGCGAGTGGCTTTTCGGCATGCCTCTTTTGCCGCTATTAAAGAGGCCGCTGCGGCGTTTGGCGATGTTGGGGCGGCGGGTATCTTGCTCGACTTGGGGGTGTCGTCGCCGCAGTTAGACCGCGCCGAGCGCGGTTTTAGCTTTTTGCGCGACGGGCCTTTGGATATGCGCATGGATAGTAGTTGCGGAGTGTCTGCAGCCGAATGGCTGAATATGGCAGCTGAGGCCGATATCGCCGCCGTGCTAAAGAACTATGGCGACGAGCGTTATGCTCGGCGTATCGCCGCAGCGATCGTTCGCGAACGCAGCATAGCGTCGATTGAAAGTACTGGACGACTGGCGAAAATTGTCGCCACTGCCCATCCCTCTTGGGAGCGCGGGCGGCACCCGGCGACCAAATCGTTCCAGGCAATTCGCATCCATATCAACAATGAAATGCAGGATCTGGATCGTTTTTTGAGCGAAGTCATCGACGCGCTTGAAATTGGTGGGCGACTGGTGGTGATTAGTTTTCACTCGTTGGAGGACCGTCGCGTAAAGCGCTTTATTCGCGATGAGCAGCGTGGGCTAGTGCTACCCAAAAACATTCCGTTAATGGAAGTCGATCGAGGTGTGCGCCTGATCAAAGTGGGTCGGGCGATCAAGCCATCGGATGGTGAAATTGATCGCAATGCACGAGCTCGGAGTGCCGTGATGCGTGTCGCGGAGCGTGTCGCATGAAATTCGTTGCGGCGCTAGATGGGCGCGAAGTGCGTTTATTGCAGGTGATGGTGTTGTGGTTGGTGGTGGTCATCAGCGCCGTATCTGTCGCCTTTGTTAGCCACCTCTGCCGGCAGCAGTACGCCCAACTGGCCGCTGCAGAGCGCCTCGGGAACCAACTAAAAGCCGATTATGGGCGCTTTATTTTAGAGCAGAGTACCTGGGGTTCGCTGCAGCGGGTCGAGAGCATGGCGACCGATCGATTGAATATGCACAGTCCGTCCGCAAGCGACATGCTGATCGTCAATCAAGATTGGCTGGGGGCCTTATAAAGATGGCCAAGAGTGTCGTTCATACCCCGATACCGCGCTGGCGATTCGCCGTTATATTGGCGTTTATTACTGCGTTGCCGGTCATTTTGTTATGGAAAATTGCGCAGTTGCAGATACTCCCCAGCGAACATAGAGGCAGTGATTTTTTGCGCAGTGAGGGTGATTCCAGGGCATTGCGCATGCAGGTTATACCCGCATATCGCGGCTTGATTACCGATCGCAATGGCCAGCCTCTTGCGGTCAGTACACCGGTTACAACGGTGATCGCGAATCCTCAGCAGATAATCGCTGCGACCGCCGCGCAGATCGATCGACTGGCTGCGGCCCTCGATCTATCGCCGAGTGACTTGCAGCGCCGGCTCGAGTTATATCGTAACAAGTCGTTTATGTATTTGTCGCGTCAGCTACCCGCGAGCCAGGCCCAAGCTATACTCGAAATGCAGGTGCCCGGGGTCGATGCCCGGCAAGAATATAAGCGCTTTTACCCTGCCGGTGAGGTCACCGCGCAACTAGTGGGAATTACCGATATAGATGATGTCGGTCAAGAGGGTATTGAGCTGGCTTATAACGCTTGGTTGGGCGGCGAGTCAGGCGTGCGCAAGGTGTTGCAGGATCCGTCGCGTCGGGTAATAAAGGATATCTCTCTGATCAAGGCCGCTAAACCTGGCCGCGAGCTGCGTCTGAGCATTGATCTTCGCGTTCAATATGTTGCCTACCGGGCGCTCAAGGCAGCGGTGCACAAGCATGGCGCCAAGTCTGGCTCGGTGGTGGTGTTGGATGTTGAATCGGGAGAGGTGCTGGCGATGGCCAACCAACCCTCGTTCAACCCAAATGATCGCTCGGTGGTGGAGCCTGGATCTATTCGCAACCGCGCTATGCTCGACTTGATCGAACCGGGGTCGACGGTCAAGCCGTTCACTATGTTGGCGGCGCTGGAGAGCGGTTTGTTCGAGGCTAACTCCGAGATTGATACCAGTCCCGGTCGGCTGGAGGTGGATTATAAAACCTTTGTCGATCCGCAAGACTATGGGCGACTCAATTTGACTCAAATTCTAGCCAAGTCGAGTCAGGTGGGCACTACAAAAATTGCTCTGCAACTCAATCCAGATAGCACCCGAGAACTGTTTGAGCGGGTTGGTTTAGGCGAGAGTACCGGCAGTGGTTTTCCCGCTGAGGCGGCCGGCAATCTGCCAGCCCATCGCAGTTGGGATCAGGTGACGCAGGCGACGTTTGCGTTCGGATATGGATTTAGCGTGACGTCTTTGCAGTTGGCGCGGGCTTATGCGGTACTGGCGAACGGGGGTTTACGCCGTGAGGTCTCGCTGGTGGCAAATGACGATCAGTTGGAAACTAACAGTATCTTTGACGCTGGGCAGGTTGGCGACGTGCGCACTATGTTAAAGGCGGTAACCAGCAAGCAAGGAACCGGCCAGAAGGCGATGATCAAAGGCTACACGGTCGCGGGTAAAACCGGCACCTTGCATAAAGTAAAATCAAGCGGTGGTTATGACGATCATCGCTACACCGCAAGTTTCGCTGGACTCGCTCCGGCAGACAATCCGCGATTAGTGACCGTGGTCATTATTGATGAGCCCGATCGCGGTGTTTACTTCGGAGGTCTAGTCGCAGCGCCTGTTTTCTCTGAAGTCACCGGTAATGCGCTGCGACTTTTGCAAGTAACCCCAGATATACAGAGCGAATACTCGGCTCGGGTGAGCGCTTTGGCCGCCACTGGCAAGCGAGAAAAGTCATGATTGAGCAAAGCTTTTCTCAAGGCACTACGCTCGGCAGCTTACTCGCCAACATCGATTGCTGCGACGGCGTTGCCAACCTGCGGGTGACCGGCTTGTCTCTCGATAGCCGCGAGGTCAAGTCCGGCGACCTATTCATTGCATTGTCGGGCTCCCAAGCCGATGGCCTAGATTATGTAGATCAGGCGATCGCCTGCGGCGCAGTTGCCGTGGCCGTTGATCGCGGGGTTGCTGATCGGGTGTCAGGGCTCTCTGTACCTGTTGTTTCGATCGAGCGTCTGGGCGACGCTGTTTCGCAAATAGCAGCTAACTTCTATGGCGATCCATCGGCGCAGATGACGGTAACCGCGGTGACTGGAACCAATGGCAAGACCTCTTGCTGTTGGTTGTTGTCGGGGCTGCTCGACCGACTCGGCGAGTCGTCCGCTTACCTCGGCACCCTTGGCTATGGTTTCGCTGGCATTCGCGGCGATCAGGCGTCGTTGTCAGCGGGCCACCGGTCGACGCTTACAACGCCCGATGCGATTGCCAGTCAAAGGATCCTCGCCGACATTGTAAGCGCTGGAGCCACCTCGATAGCCTTGGAGGCCTCCTCGCACGCGCTGACCCAAGGGCGTATTGCCGCGGTGCAAGTGGATACCGCGGTGTTCACTAATTTGAGCCGAGATCATCTCGACTACCATCGCAATATGCAGGCCTATGGCGACGCCAAGGCGAGCCTGTTTGAAATGTCTGGATTAAAATATGCGGTGATCAATTTAGACGACAATTGGGCGCCCAAGTTACTCGGCAGAGTTGCCAAGTCAACCACGGTTGTGACCTATAGTTTGGATGATCCTTCAGCCGATATCTATTGCCGATCAATTCAGCTCAATGCCAGCGGTATACACGCGGTGGTAGAGGGCCGTTGGGGTCGCGGACAACTTTACTCGCCGCTGGTCGGGCAATTTAACTTGGCCAATTTACTCGCGGTTATCGCGGTCGTCGCGCAGCGCTATTCGCTTGCCGATATATTGGCGGCGATACCAAATTTGCAGGCGGCATCGGGCCGTATGGAGTTGATCGATGCAACGGCGAGTCCGGGTGTCATCGTCGATTACGCGCACACCCCTGACGCGCTTGAAAAAGTACTTATTACGCTGCGTGCCCACACTCAGGGTAAGCTTTGGGTGGTGTTCGGTTGCGGCGGTGAACGGGACATTGGCAAGCGCGCAAAAATGGGCGCCATCGCCAATCGTTATGCCGATAAAATTGTACTCACCAATGACAATCCGCGAGGTGAATCGCCGCAGGCCATCATCGCTCATATAGAGCGCGGCATTGTGGGTGATTTTAGCGTTGAACTAGATCGCCGTGTGGCGATACGCCATGCTGTTTTGAGCGCTGCACCGGAAGATCTGGTGTTAATTGCCGGCAAAGGGCACGAAGACTATCAGCAGATCGCCGATCATCGGTTGCCATTCAGCGATCAGGTGCAGGCGCGTCTTGCGCTGCGCGACCGTGGGAGTGGCGCAACATGAACGCAATCTCCATGAGCGATGCGGCCATGCGCTTCGGTGGTACTCTGTTAAATCCCGACGCGTCGTTCGAGCGCGTGTGTATTGATAGTCGCAGGGTCGAGGGCGGGGATTTGTTCGTTGCTCTGCCTGGTGAACATCATGACGGGCATCACTTTATTGGGCAAATTGCCGATAAAATATCCGCGGCGGTGGTCACTCGTCGATGCGCCGAGGTCGACATTACGCAATGGGTTGTCGATGACACCGAGCGCGCCCTTGGCAACCTAGCCAAGATGCGCCGCGAGCGTTTTTCAGGCCCGGTGATTGCCATCACCGGCAGTAGCGGCAAGACGTCTGTGAAGGAGTATGTCGCGGCAATCTTGACCAACAGCGGAGTGGTTCACGCCACCGTCGGCAACTACAATAACCATATTGGTTTACCGCTGACGCTGTTAGATCTGCCCGCCAAAAGCGATTTTCTGGTACTTGAAATGGGTGCCAGTGGCGCCGGAGATATCGACTATTTATGCACCGTGGGACGGCCGAGCATCGCGCTGGTGAACAACATCCAAAGCGCGCATATGGCGGGATTTGGTAGTTTGGCCGGTACCGCGTCCGCAAAAGCTGAAATTTATAGTGGCTTGCCAACCGACGGCATCGCCATTCTCAATCTCGATTTGGATTATATCGATGACTGGCGCGAATTGATTGGCGCGCGCCGTTGCCTGACATTTTCGGTTTCCGACAGGCAGGCCGATCTATGCGCCGTCGATCTACAAATTAATAATAGCGGGTGTTATGGCTTCGATTTACTGATCAATATGGGCCAGACCGACTCGCCGATTAGATGCCCGATCAGTTTGCTAATACCGGGTCGACACGCGGTGGCCAATGCGCTAGCTGCGGCAGCTTGCGCCCTCGCCGCGGGTGCTACTGAAGAAGATATTGCAACCGGCCTTAATACTCAAAAGGCGCTTGCCGGTCGTCTGCAAGAAATAACTCTGGATGGTGGTGGGCGCGCGTTTGACGATACCTATAACGCGAGTCCCGAGTCGAGTATGGCGGCGATCGATGTCTTAGCTCGGTGCGCGGGCCGGCGCATTTTGGTACTTGGAGACATGGCCGAGTTGGGGAGTCAATCGGCACAATTACACCGCAGTGTCGGAGATTATGCCCGCCGTTCAGGGGTGGATGAATTACTCACCTTGGGTTCGCGAAGCATTGCAGCGAGTGACGCTTTTGGCGGCAAACACTTCGCGGAATTAACCGATTTAGACAATTATTTAAATACCTTGGGCGATACATCGACAACGACTTTTATGGTTAAAGGATCGCGCAGTTCGGCGATGGAGCGTGTGATTGAAGTACTGTCCAGGCGAGGGAATGTCCAATGTTAGTGTGGTTGAGTGAATATTTGAGTCAATATTACAGTCCGATGTCGGTATTTCAGTACCTTACCCTGCGCGGCATATTAGCGGTCTTGACCGCGCTCATTATTAGTTGGGTATTTGGTCCGGCGGTGATTCGCAGGCTCAATTATCTGCAGATTGGTCAGGCAATTCGCAGCGATGGTCCAAAGTCACACCTCGCCAAAGCGGGTACACCGACCATGGGCGGCGCGCTTATTCTTTTGGCAATGTTTGTAAGTACCCTGTTGTGGGCCGATTTAGATAACCGTTATGTATGGATTGTTCTGGCGGTGACTTTTAGCTTTGGGTTAGTGGGCTGGGTCGACGATTATCGCAAGGTGGTAGAAAAAAATCCCCGGGGTTTACCCGCTCGCTGGAAATACTTTTGGCAGTCGGTGTTTGGATTGGCGGCAGCCCTAACGCTTTACTACACCGCTCAGTCACCGGCTGAAACCGAATTAATCGTCCCGTTTTTTAAATCATTTGCGTTTAATTTAGGTCCGTTTTTTGTGGTCTTGACTTATTTTGTCATCGTTGGCACCAGCAACGCGGTGAATTTAACCGATGGCTTAGATGGCTTGGCGATAATGCCCACGGTGTTGGTGAGTGGCGCGCTGGGCATTTTTGCCTACCTCAGCGGTAATTATCAGTTTGCCAATTATCTGAACATTCCGTTTATCAGCGGCGCTGGCGAAATGCTCATATTTACCGCCGCCCTGTGCGGCGCCGGACTGGGTTTTTTATGGTTTAACACCTATCCGGCGATGGTCTTTATGGGCGATGTTGGCGCGCTCGCATTGGGCGCTGCTCTCGGTGTTATTGCGGTGATTGTACGACAGGAGATTGTGCTGTTTATCATGGGCGGCGTGTTTGTTATGGAGACCATTTCGGTAATTATGCAGGTGGCCTCGTTCAAATTGACCGGCAAACGTATTTTTCGTATGGCGCCCCTGCACCATCACTTTGAATTGAAAGGCTGGCCAGAACCGCGCGTGATCGTCCGGTTTTGGATAATTACTCTCGTGCTAGTGCTGTTTGGCCTAGCAACACTGAAGTTGCGTTGACGGCGATGGGGTGCGCAGCAATGAATCAATCGGGGTCGGACTATAGCGCAGTGGCTATTCTCGGTATGGGAGTGACCGGCCTCTCGGTGGCAGATTTCTTAACTCGTCGGGGAATAGATTTTATGTTTGCCGACACCCGCAGTGCCCCTCCAGGGCTCGATGTCGTCAGCCAACGGTACCCTCATATCCGCACCATGTTGGGTGAATTCGACGACCGCGCCTACGACATGCTCGAGACTGTCGTGGTCAGCCCCGGCGTGTCTCTGGGCGAGCCGATGTTGCAGTCGGCGCGGGCTAAAGATATCCGTTTGATCGGCGATGCCGAGCTATTTTTTGAACAGGTGAACGCGCCGGTGATCGCTATTACAGGGTCCAATGGCAAGAGCACCGTGACCACGCTGGTCGGTGAGATGGCTCGGCGAAGTGGTTTAAATACGGGGGTTGGCGGCAATTTGGGTACGCCGATGCTGGATTTATTATCCGCTGAACGACGCTTATATGTGCTTGAGATGTCGAGCTTTCAACTGGAGTTGTTTCACAGCAGTAAAGGGGCAGTCAGTGGGCTGTTGAATATCTCGCCCGATCATCTCGATCGATACCCAAATATCGATGATTATCATGCGGCTAAACAACGCATCTTTAAAGATGCTGCGTGCGCGGTGGTCAATCGACAGGATCCTCTGACCTATCCCCAAGCTGCTGATAATTTGTCGATTATCAGCTTTGGTACAGACGCACCCAACGGCGATAATTTTGGGCTGCTGACCGAGAATGGTCAAACCTGGTTAGTCGGCGGTGGTGAGCAGCTTATGTTGCAATCGCAACTGGCCATGCAGGGTCGGCACAACATCGCCAACGCGCTGGCCGCACTCGCGTTGGGACACTCTGCCGGATTGCCGATGGCGGCGATGTTGGCGACCCTCCAAGAATTTAAAGGCCTGCCACATCGGTGTGAAAAAATCGCCTCGATTGACGAGGTGCTGTACATCGATGATTCAAAGGCGACCAATGTCGGTGCCGCCTGCGCCGCTATCGACGGTTTTTCCAGCGCGACTGAAAAAAACATTGTATTGATTGCCGGTGGACGCACCAAGGGTCAGGATTTTTCTGATCTAGTTGTCCGAGCGGCAGCATCTGTCAGGCTGTGTGTGCTGATCGGTGAGGCAGCCCAAGAACTTGCCAAATTACTCGACGGCCAGGTGCCAACGCATGTTTGCGACAATCTGTCAGCGGCGGTAGGTGTCGCCCATGCCGAGGCGCATCCGGGCGATGTGGTGCTGCTGTCACCCGCCTGCGCCAGTTTCGACATGTTTGCTGACTTTGCCGACCGAGGCCGTTGTTTTCGGGCAGCGGTGGAGGCTATTAAC
>Ga0115006_10000143_pt1 | contig 35087 bp, 31 predicted proteins | sample ArcOceMetagenome_3_FD_88943 | JGI IMG/M metagenome (GOLD analysis project Ga0115006, IMG submission 88943) | Marine eukaryotic phytoplankton communities from Arctic Ocean - Arctic Ocean- Svalbard ARC20M Metagenome | ecosystem: Environmental > Aquatic > Marine > Oceanic | place: Arctic Ocean...
ATATTTCTTTTTTATTTTTTTTTTTTTTTTGAATATCATTTATATTTTTTTTTTTTTTAATACCAGTTTGATTTATATATAATTTAATTAAGGAATTAATAAAGGAATTAATAAATGAATTAATAAATGAATTAATAAATGAATAAACTAATTATATATACTATAATTTTGGGAATAAGATTCCAAATTAGTTGGGTCTGGTTCAATTATATCTTGTATTGGACTTATATTATTGTGTACGATACCATTATCCCATAAATAATTTATTAAATTTTTAATATCATTTATTGATGACTCTAGAAAAGAGTTTAAATAAATTAATAATTTATTATAATTGCGAATTTCATTATTATCCATATTTATTTCCAAATTTTTTAATGAATTCATTGTTTGTATTCTAAGACTTTTCATAATATCTAAAATATTATTGAAATTTATCATTTTTCGCGTATTTAAACTTTCTGTTCTCAATTTTAAAAGTTCATTTATGTTTTTAACTGAATTATTAAATTCAATTATATTGTATTTTTTGAATGGTAATAATTTTTCAAATAATTTTACAGCTATAAAATTTGATAATAAATATTTATTTTTTCTATCTAAATTATTAATTATATTCGAATAGTTATTATCATGTGTCTCAGAAATATCTGAATTTTCTTTTTTTAAATATATCAATAATGACAGAAAAATTATGATTGCGAATATTTTGAACAATCCCGAATCAGATAAATTAGTATTATATATTATAAAATATATGATTGCAAAATAAATAAATATATGATTTGAATTATTTTTAATAAATTCAAAATAAGAATTCATAATATATTTATTATAAAGAAATTATTAGAATTTAATAAATTAATAGTAAGATTTAAATTATGATGAAATTTCTATAAAATATATTATTATAGAAAAAACTACCAAACCAATTCCTATATAAATTAATCTATCTTCTTTTGATATAATTTTAAATACTTTATGTAATTTATAAATATAGGGTTTCCACCAAAATTCAGATTTTATATTATCATTTTTTATTACTATTATGATTTCATTCATAATTTCTACAAGATAAGTAGAAGTATTTTTAATTATTTGATTTAGTGATTTATTAAATATATTTTTATCATTCTTTTTTAATTCTTGCACTCTGTCTGCTATATTATCTAGACCATTTAAAATTTTTTGTTCATTAAATGACAAAGCCGAATTATAATTTTTAATTTGATTTATATCCTTTATATCGAATGGGTCTTTAATCGCATTTAATATTTCAAAATACTTATTATTCATTATATAATAATATATTATATAATAGTAAAAACCAAAAAACTTAAAAAAATATATGTTATAAATAATTTTTAATTATATCATTTCTTTATTGTAATTTTTTTCTTTTTTTTAATTTCATTTTTTGATTCATTAGTTTCTTTTAAAAATTTTGAATATTCTTTTTCAAATAATGCGAGATCTTGTAACCATAAATCAGTTTCACTTTTAGAACTTAATTCAAGTAACATCTCATTCTTAACATTTTGTTCATTTAATAACGAATCTTTCTTTTCTAGTGTTAAATTCCATATTTCCATCTTTAATAAATAATTATAATCACCATTTTCTTCGCTAAATATATCTTCTTTCATTTTTGGATATTTTAATTCTTCTAATTTATTTACAATATCTTGCTTAGGTATATTTTTAATAATTATATTATCATTTATACAATCTAATATAAATTTAACTTTAGCATCTATTTTTTTTAATTCATTATTTAATTTATCAGTAATACGTTCCTTACGTAGTATATAATATTCTAATCTGGTGTTATAAAATTCTTCCAGAATTTCTAATTCGTTTTCATATTTCTGAATTACACCCTTACTATTAAATAAATGCAAATTCGATAATGTTTTCTGTGTAGTAAGTTTCAATAAATTTTCTAATTTCTCCATACTTGACCCATGGTCAGTCACCATTAACTTAGTCAACATATTTGGCATAAAATTTAATACAAATCGTACATTACAATCCGTATGATATTTATCAATACTTCTAATATATTGAATCGACTCCTTTTCATTCTTTTTTTTACTAGAATGGTCGGTGGCTAAAGTATCCAAATATTCATAGTAATCGTCTGTCCATTTACCCACAGGTAATTCTGTTATTTCGAGTGTGTGATTATTCAATATTTTATATATACCGTGTGTACTATATGAAGTACATCCTTTTGAATTTACGAACTCTTTAATTTCTCCTGTAAAACCTCTATACCAAATTTTCATTTGGACAAAGTCTTCTCCGTTAATTTTATTTTTGATATTTTTAATTATATCTTTCGGGTTAAAACACGGAATGTTTGTACTAAATCCTGTACCAATTCCAATCGCACCATTTATCAATATCAATGGAAGTATTGGTACATAAAATTCTGGTTCAACAAGATACCCATCATCATCTAAATATTTTAAAACTTGTTCATCATCTTTTTTAAAAATTGTTGATGTTATATCACAAAGTTCGGTATGTATATATCTGCAACTTGCAGAATCTTTACCTCCCATTAATCTTGTTCCAAATTGACCATTGGGTTTTAATACATTTATATTATTAGAACCTACAAAATTTTGCGCCATACCTACAATCGCTCCTTGTAAACTAGTTTCTCCGTGATGATATGCGGAATGTTCGCTGACATAACCTGCGAATTGGGCAACTCGTATTTCTTTTTTTAAATTTCTTTTAAATGCGGAATACAAAATTTTCCTTTGAGAAATTTTTAAACCATCCATAATACTAGGTATAGATCTTGCTGTATCCTCTACTGAAAATTGTATAAGATCCTTTTCTATAAATTCACTACACGATACTACTTGTTGATTAGAGTCCAATACATCTTCTTTATTATGCGATTTTAACCAATCTTTTCTATCATCAGAGCGATTTTTATTAAAAGCTTTATCAATAGCATTTTTACAAGAATCACCAATTTGATATTTAACTATTTTAAGTTCTTCAAAATACTCCTTTGCTTCCTTTGATGTACTGGTACCCAACCCCTTATAATATTTTATTTCCCAACCTTTCTTATTATTATTTTTCCATTTATCATAATCAGCAATAGTGTAAAACCATTCACTTTTTTTATTTTTAGTAGCTTTAATTACTGGAGTAAGCATCGATGTTATAAATCCATCCAATTTGATTAAATTTGGCCACAAACTATCAAATAAGTTAATTAATAAACCTTTAATATGCGATCCATCAACATCTTGATCGGTCATAATCATTACAGAACCATATCTTAAGTCATTAATGTTACTATATTCTTTACCTGTTTGTAAACCTAAAATTTTCTTAATATTATTAATCTCAGCATTATCTCCAATTTTTTCTATTTTTGCATCTCGAACATTTAAAACTTTCCCCTTTAACGGAAATATACCATATTTATCTCTACCAATAACTGATAATCCAGCAACTGCCATAGACTTTGCCGAATCCCCTTCAGTTAAAATCAAAGTACAATCTTTTGATTTATTTCCACCTGCCCAATTAGCATCATCTAATTTCGGAATACCTCTTAAAATATTTTGTTTTCTCCCATCTGTTTTTTTAAGATTAGCGTTATCTTTCCATTCTGTCAAACTTATTACTTTTTCAATAATACCTGTTTTTGAAAATTTATCTATAAATTTATCAGATATTTCACATTTTGAACCAAATTTTGCTATTGGGGTAGTTAATGTATCTTTAGTTTGACTACCAAATGAAGGGTTATCAATAGTACACTTTATAAAAATTAACATATTTTCCTTAATATAATTTGCTTTAACATTTATTTTTTTTTTCTTATGGATAAGTTCGACCATTTTTTTGGCAATAATATTTGATACATAATCGGTATGCTTCCCACCTTTAATTGTTGATATTCCATTCACGAATGAAATTTGTTCAAACTTTTCATCATTATTTAAAGCAACAGCTACTTCCCATCTATCATTTATTCTTTCATAAATCCGAGTTTTATCAGTTTTACTACCTAAATATAAATCAATATACTTTTCAAAACCTTTAAAATCTAATTTTTCACCATTTAGATAAACAGATACATTATTATTAGTAACAGCGGCAGCATCATATACTCTTTTTTTAAATAATTTAAGCATATCTTCACTATATTCGCTTATTCCAAATCTTTTTAAATCAGCTTCCCATGTTATTTTAGTAAATGGGATCATAACTGTTTTTTTAATAATCGGTTCATCATGCCTAGTCATATTATCATAATATGTTTGTTGAAAATGTTTTTTTCGGATATGATCATATGTTTCTATGCTAAATTCTGAAGAAAATATATTTATTAATTTTGCACCATAACCATTTTTTCCACCAACATGTTTAATTTGACTTTTATCGTAATTTGATGAAGTTAGTAATTCTCCAAAAATAAGTGAAGGAATATATTGATTATGTTCTTTATGTTTTTCAACATCTATTCCATCGCCATCATTATATATTGATATAATTTTGTTATTTATTTCTATCATTATATTATTCACTAAATTAACTTTTGGATTTTCTTGTTTAAGAACTTCTAACCTAATTGAATGATCTATCGCATTGACTAATCCTTCATCAAATAATTTATAGAGAGCCGGAATATATTTTATAGTTTCACGAACCATTTTATTATTTTCAGAGTCAAATACCCACAAAGTTTCAATACATTCTTCAATACTTCCAACATATGTATCGGGAATTTCTAAAATATGTTCTCTGTGTGTATGCTTTTTATATTTTTCTTCAATTGTTTTTGCAACCATAGTATTTATATTTATAAAATATTATGTTTATATAATTTCAATTTTTAATAATTAATTTATATATTAAAAAATTAATTTATATAATAAATTAAATTTTTAATATTATTTATCTATATAATATATAAAAATGGTTACAACAATTATTTTATTGATAATAATAATAATAATAATTAGTTTATATTATTACAAATTTGAAAATTTCAAGAACGATGATACAAATATTGGAGAATTAAATGGTGATTATTTCATGACATATGGAAGCAATAAAAGAAAGATTAGTATAAATATGATTTCTAATAAATCATTAATTTTAGTTTCAGACAATTACCGAGGTTATGGAGAAATATTGGGGAACCAAGATGTTGCTGATGTTTATATATATTGGAATACTGGGGATATTCCAGATAGTGTAGGATATGTTATGAGAAAAAGTAAAAAAAATTTTATAATACTTCGCCCAGAGAATACCGAGTTTGAAAAAATACCATATAGTTCTTTTTTTAAAAGTACCAGTATTAAATTTATTAATAAAAATAGTAATAATAAAAATTTGTTAATTATAAATACTAAAAACGATAGTAGTTATTTTACTTTCAAAATATCGGGAGAATCCTACATATCTGGATTTGGGTGTATTGCTGACAAAAATGACGAATATAGTTCGGATAATTATGATAATATTAAAACCCCTAGTTATAAAATTTACTTTCATTCTCAAAATAATCCAAATAATAATAACGATATAGTTACATTTACTGGAAGAATATATAAAAAAAATGAAATATATATAATAAACACAGATGAACTCCTAAATTGGATTCACGAACCACCCACAAAAACAAAAAAAAAACAATTAAATGACAAAGTAATAAATATAAAAAACGAATATAATAAACTCAGTTCGTGTTTAACTAGAAATCCGTTATTAATTGGAAGCAAAATATTATTTAATAGTGCTATTCGAAATAAAAGATATAATTGTACATATAATTCTCGACCGATTCTCAATAAGATATCGGAAAAATCTAATATAAAATATTTTCCAGTTGAAAATAATACGATTATTAATAAAATTGTAGGTAATCGAAATGCTATAGGGTTCTTAATTAAAAAAGACGAAATTGATAAAATTAAGCACGATTTAACTTCACCAACTTTTATAGATATATATAGTGATAATACTAAATACCCTATGTGTACATTACTGCCTTGTAATAATTCTGGAGATACTTGTGCAATAAAGAGCGAAGATTTTAAAGATATTCCTTTTCTAAAGGATGTTTCTGATGATTATTTATATTTAATTAAAGCAATTAACAATGTATGTAATATTAATTATTCAAATAAAGAGTATAAAGTAGAACCTCTACAAAATGTTAGTAATTGTAATGAATATTGTAATTTGAATCAATCTAAATGTGTTGAAGCAAGAGTAAGCGAAACGGGTGAAAAAATGACTTGTAATAATAGTAACCGTAGTAATATGAACCTAAATTGTAAATGTATATCAAAAAGGAATTTAAAAGTACACGAAGTTGAAAATATATCTGATATAAATCAGATTCCTACTCGCAATAATACTTGTAGAAGGGTATGTTTAAAACAAGGTAAATTTTGTGCTAATTTAATAGAAACTGAAAATAATCACACTAGATTTAAAAATTGTAATACCGTTCCTAATAGAAAAACTACAAGCAAATGTATATGTGAAGAATCTGATAAGAATATTAAATCAATTGATTTAATAAGAACGGATGTTAATGCAGATGGAGAAGAACCTATAGATATTAATTATATTAAATTAAATGATTATAAAGTTAAGGTAGATATTACACAAGGATATAAAACGATATGCGCACAAGGTAACACGAAAGCGTATTTAAACATACCAACAGATGACGAAAATGTTTCAGTTATAAAAAAAAACAATAATTCATCTTTGGGATTTTGCAATAGAGATTGTGCTCTTAATGATGATTGTAATGCGTTTACATATAATACCGATAATAATATAAATACATGTACTCAATATAAATATAATCAAGATGTAGATACAGAAACTTATTATAAATGTGATAAGAAGTTTTATAATTCATATATTGGCAAAATAACAGATACAAATTTAACTGAACTTATATTAGAACCCGAATGTACCGTAGATAATAACCCGAAATATGGTTGGGAAAATAGTTACGAAATTGCAAGTATTGATTCGGTTACATGGGGTAGTTTGAATTCAACTAAATTTTTTAAAGATGCAAAATGGATATGGAGTACATCAAACGCAGAATATATAGCTGACATCGCGAGTGAAATAACATTTAAATATCAGTATTGTTCATACAAACCCCATGAAAATGCTACTTTAAATATATGCATTGATAATACTGGCTATTTTCAAATTAATAATAGTAATAAAATACAAACTCAGGGAGGTTGGGGGAATGGAAGTGGTGGAATAAAATTTAATATTGTAGTAAAACAGGGGATAAACAATATAAAGGTCGTTGCTAGAAATCTAGGCACCACCAATAACCCTGCCGGTATAATTCTTACAGTTTTGGGAGATGACAAGGAATATCTGTTTTCAACTAATAAAGATTGGTTATTTAAAGAAGCATTGATATGTGATATACAAAATACGGACGGGGAAGCTCCTGTAGTAATTGCTGATAGAAATAAAGTTTTCGGGGTTGAAACAAAAAATATAGAAGTATTTGATGAAAAAGCAAAATGGTTATGGTGTGATTATAATAAGGATATACCACCTATTGGCACATTTACAAGTATGCGTTTTAAATATGAATTTTGTTCTAAATCTGATATTGATAATATAAAAATATATATTGGTGTACTTGGTTTACTATTTAATATAAGGGTATCTGTAAATGGTAAGAATATAAAAAGAATACGTTTGTTAAATGACAAAACTTATTGTACACGACATCTACAAAATGTGGGATTTCCGGCTTGTAAACCCAAATCGACAAATGTTGATAATTTATACTTAAATTTTAAAAAAGGTATAAACACAGTTATAGTTAATTGTAGTACTTTTATGAAAATTTCAGGAATAATTATTTCAGCATTTGATTTAAATAAAAAGAATATTTTCAATTCCAATAAGGAGTGGCGTATACTAAATAAACAAATCATATCTACAGAATATGGCCCACACTTACGAGCCCTTTTCATCGAATCGAAATGGAATATAGTCGAATTTGGGAAAAGATTAGTATTTTCATATGACAATAAAATAATCTGTGGTATTGAACCAAATTATAGAAATGATAATAGAAAAGGTGGATTGTTATTCGATACTCGCGGAACGAATTTAGGATTTATGGATAGTATAATGAAAGGTAACACACGTAGTGATTCCAAAATAAACCAACAAATATTATATAAAAATGGGAACTGGAGTATAGAAGCAAATATACTTGGTCTTTGTTTTTGTTATAACAATTATGTTATGTCCGGAATAAAAATACTTGGTCCAGGTAGTGGTAAATTTTTCGCAGCTCAAAATAACAATGCATTAATTGATTCTATCACAGATGGGAATGACCGAATCGGTTGTAATAATAATACTTTATTTAAAACCAATAACTGGAGTATAAATGCGGATGGGGGTTATTTAAGGTTTTGTTATAATGGTTATACGCAATCTGGTGTTAAATGTTGTTCGAGAACTGATAGTAACCAAGGAGGAAAATGGTTTGTTGCTATGCCCCAGACACCTATAAAAAATTTAGTTTTAAAGTTTCCGATTGGTCAAACTACACTTAATCGTCAGGTTAATATATCTCCAGTTTCACATTTTACCGAATCAGAATTATGTAACATTGAAAATAATGTTGGCACAGCAGTTCATATTGTTGGACAAAATGGGCGTACACAAATCGGACCTTGGAATAAAGGTACAGAAATTTTTAGTCAAGACGCAAAATGGATCTGGAATAATCCACACGGAGGCACATGGAGTCCCGCAGCACCTGCGAATGTTTATATAACTTTCAGATATAAATTTTGTTATCCGAAAAATGACATAAATGCTAAATTATTTGTTATTATAGATAATACTACTTCTCCAAATGGATATATTAAATTTAATAATAATTCTATCACAAATGATAGAAATGGTAGTTTACATTGGAATGGTGGATGGGGCGCTGTATGTAATTCAAATGATAAAAATAATATAATGTCCGGGGGTAAACCTTCTTGCAATCTTAGTTATGGTAAGGTTTTAATTAAGAAAGGTGCGAATACTATTGAAGTAAAATGTAGAAATGCAGGTAGCGGTAATAATCCCGCAGGTTTTATAATTTCTTGCTTTGACAAAGAAAATAATAATATTTTCAATACAAATAAAGATTGGAAAGTAATTCCAGTTTCACATTTTACCGAACCAGAAACATGTGGACCGGGAACATATTCGTGCGAAAACGCTGTTGGGTATTGTTTTAACAATAATACTAATGAAATGGTGTCTACTTATAGATTATCTAGTTCAGACCCAGTACAACCAAATAGAAATATTGAAGGTAGACAATATTATTTTAGAAACGGATCTGCCAAAAAATACATAAATATGACAAATAAGGCAAATAATAATAATTGTACTTTAAATCCACCACCGGTTCCAAAAGTTTGTATGCAAACAGGTAAAGGTGTTAATTGTAAATTTAAAAATGGAACTTTAGCAAGTTGTAATACATTAACATCGGATTATGTTTGTAAAGAAAATCAAACGAAATTACAACGTGGGAATAATCCAGGATGGACTGCTTGCCCTTATGCTTGGCCAGGTAATTGGAGGTGGCAAGGTACAACAGATTCAAATGGGACTGTAACCAAATGTTCTCCACCGGCGACGGGTGTCTCTGGTTATGGTCCACAACATAATTTTAAATATGGTCCAAATTATTATTTACAATATAATGAATAGTTATATATTTCAAATTATTTTTCATAAAATTAGAATATACTAAAAATAACTGGATTAAATCAAATAAAATATATGGTTATTATATTCGTTCGTTATTAAATATATTTAATATTAATTTTTTACTAATTTTATAATTATTATTATATTTTAGTATATCTTTAATTCTTATAATTTTTCTAAAATAATCTCCATATAGATTATTCCATTCAACCAACAAACTGTCATATTTTTTTGAAATATAATTGTAATGAACTATAGTATCGCAAATTATAATACCTTCGGAAAGAGTTTTATTACTCCTTAAAATAAAAAGTCTATTATTTTCGGGTTTTTCACTAAATACCGAATTACAATATATTTTTAGATTTTTATTATAATTTATTCCCAATACATAACTTTTTAAACCATTAAAATAACAAAACGCATTATCACATGTATATATTATACCATAAGGGTATTCTTGTAATTTATTAATTATCGTGTGTATATTGTATTTTTTATTACAATTAAAGCAAGAAATTTGTACAAAAGTTTTTTTAACAAATAAATTATTTTTAATATTTTTTAATACATAATTTATTATTTTTAAATAAAATTTAGAAGTTATTCTTATATTTAATATTTCATTATATTTGTAATTCAAAAAATTAAATAAATGATAATAGATGTCTTCGGATAAATTAATTTGGTACATTACTCTAATTAAAATACCGAACAGTATAATTAATTGATAAACTATACTTAAATTATTTATGAATTTTTAAATATTTAATTGTTTATAAAAAAAATATTATCAAATAATAGATATGTTAAAAACATTAATAATAATTTTAATAATATTAATAGTTGGGGTAAAAAAATTTTTATGTTGTTGAAAAAAATTTAAATATTATCAAAAAAAAATTTAAATATTATCAAAAAATAAATATATTTAGTATAATATGAAATATAAATCTATATATATATTTTTATTATTTAGCATATTATTTTACTGTTTGAGAAGAAAAATTATTGAAACTTATGAGGTTTCTGATATACCGTGTTTTCGAAATTACAAACAAGATGCACCTTGTTGTAATATAGAATATAAATTATCTCAAGACATGGGTCATTTTAATGATAGAAATAAAGTTTGTCCAGAAAATAAGCCCATTTGTAAGAATTATGACCCATTGAGAAAAGAACCTTGGGGTACATGCGTCGGTCAAGAATATACTAAATTAATAGATAATAACCAGAATACTTCGGAGTATGAATATAGTGTGGTTCAAGGAAAAGGTTGTTCTGGAAATAAACTAATTAATGGCGATGCGGATTTTTTTGGCGATTCGGATCAATCATATAATACACTAGTTGGTAAATGTAAATCTACATGCAATTTAAGTAGTTATTGTGGGGGATTTAGTATAAAGAATCATGGTTTTCCGAAACCTGGTAGAAAATGTGAATTAAAAACGTTTGATGTTAAAAACTGCTCAAAAGGTGATGAAGAAAAATCTAAAAGTTGGATAAAGGAAAAAAAATACATAATATATGATTTTATACCTATTAATTTAAAAAAAAAAAAAATATATGAATGTAAAGACCCACAATATCCATATATTCATGAAGATGGGTATAGATGTTCAAAACTACCTGATAATAAGGAATATAAAGAAAATAAACCGTTTGATAATGTTATAATTTCAAAAAGATACTCTACTATAATAAACAATTACACCCCATTAAAAAAAATGGAAGAATTTGCACAATTTTTAGATAATAAAACTGTAGCAATTGCTATTAATTATAGAACTTATAAAAATTTAGGAAGAGATACAGGTAATGGTATACAATTTGATAGAGATAGGGTAGGGCATCAAGAAAAATATAGAATCATATATACTGGGGAAAAAAATTATATATATATTGTGGGCGGAAATAAGAATAAAAAATGCCGATATCAGCAAAGTAATAATAAGATTGTTTGTGATGGAAAAGACCCAGAATGGTCGGTATTTTCTATAAATACTGAACCATCGTGGAATATTAATGGAAAACGTTTCGAAATATACCTAACGAATATAAAAGAAAGTGAAACAATTGGTAAAAATGGCATTTGCGGGTTTAAATCAAATGATAATAGAATTGAATGTAATCGGGAGTTCAAAAATATTTACGAAAAATTTATTTTTATTATTTTGTAATTTATGAAAATAACATAGAAAAAAAAATTTTAATATTTTATTTAAAAAATAAATAAATAATGATATTTCTGAATATAATAAATTTTAAATGATAAAGTTATTTTTAAATAATGTATTATTATAATATATTAAATGAATAAAAAATTTATAGTAATATTGATGTTATTTATAATTTTACTATTATTTATATTGCTAAAAAATAAAGATATATCTGAAAAATTCAGTAATAATACCTACTGCAGTAATACACAATTAGTATTAAATGACCCAGAAGAAAGAATAATAAAAATAAGGAATTTGATAAAAATTGGAGAAAATCAAAAAAAGTATATTACTGATAAAGTAATGCAAAAAACAATAGAGGATGAAATTTCCAATTTGGAAAAAAAATTAAACAGTTTAACTGATATTGAAAATCAGTGTAATTTTTATGGTAATCGTTTAGTAAATGAAAAATACTGCAGGTTTAAACATATTGGTATATGTCGTCACGAAATGCAAACTATAAAAAAAAAAAAATATGATATAAATAATAGTATTTACACATTTTTTACTGAAGAAAACTATAAACATGGTATCCGATTAAAAATTGATGGAGAAAAAGAAGATTTCGAAAAAAAAAATGGTATTTTAGAAAAAATAATTGATATAACTTATAAAAAACAAAATAGAGACGGGAGTTTGACAATATATACAGATTTAAATAAAAAGGGTATATTTATAAATGCGAATAATGCAAAATATTTTGATAAAGTAACAAGTATTTATATTATTTTACCGAATAGTAAAAAAATGCATAAAATAAATAAGTCATATGAAAGTGTATCCCAATTATTATCAAAAAAAGATAAATATAAAAATACGAAAACAACATTATGTTATCCGGTAAATAATGGAGGTACTAGTGTGATGAATAGACAAAATGGAACAGAATGTAGTCTTATTAAAGAAAATCCGAAAACTTCTGGTATTGTAAAAGTTAACAATTCAAATTTAGTTTTAAGTAAAAATAATATTGACAGGGAATGTATAAGTAGTTATGTAGATAAAAATAACCATTATATTAAAAATAGCGATTATACTAGAACTTTCAATAAAGTTGGTTGTCCAAATATGAATAAATTACCTATATATCGTTGGAGAGGTAAAGATAAAAAAAAAGTAATAGATGATATGTACAATATATGTGAAAGGGTTAAGAAATCTAGAGCAAGGTTATGGGAAAAGGATGTATGTTGCGATAATGGTAGAAATTGTAAACCACTGGAATGTAAAATATTACCAGACATTTTGGAAAATAATAATGACATACCAAAGAAATTGATATGTACTACCGATAAACCAAGTTGTATTGGACATAAGATAAAAGATGGCAGGCACATATATGGCAAATGTTATAATATAAAAAAAAGCGCTTGTACGCAATTGGAATTTCATAAAAATATATTATCTATTGGTTTTTTATATATAATACCATATAAAAATAATATATGGTGGTTACCAAGTGTTAAAAATGAGAGTGGGGAAAGTATACCAAGTCCGAATGTATGTAATAACATGTTCGCAGTACCCTGGAGAAATAAATTTAAAGTAGACCAAACTTATTTTAACCACAACAATGTTCCTAAAGTTGGAAAAGAAATTCAATGTGAAAAACTTCAAACACTTTTAGATGATTGTAAATTATTTTTTTCTGAAAATAAAAATACAGGACAAATATTTATTAGAGAAGATATTGGAGGATTAAGGAAATCTTGTAAAATAAAAATAAATGATAATAATAGTAATTGCAATACATTTGGTAATAATTGGTTTGAACCGGAAGGTTCGAGTGATACGGGTTTGGATAATTGTCAAAAAAAACATGTAGAGTATATAAAACGTTGTAATACGCAAAATATTGATATGGAACATATTGAATGTAATGGAAAAAAAACGAATATATATGGAAAGGGTAATATATTATATGTTAATCGTAAATTAAATATTGGAGAATATTTAATTTCAGAGAATAGAAAATTTAAATTAGTTTTTGAAGAAAATGGTAATCTTTGTTTATATACCAATTATCCGCAATTGAAAATGTTATGGTGTTTACGCGACGAATCGAATAGTAATATTCGTATTAATTTTAGAGAAATTATGAGAAATACTTTTTCTAAACTGAATAAAAATAATTTACAATTTAAATTTAAATCAAATTCGGATTTGGGTATTATTTCCAAAGATACAGATATTATGCTATTCAGTTTTGCTAAATTTTATTGGGAAGAAGATATTAAATATATAAATCGTTCAAGAAATAAAGAAAAAATCAATCATTCGCGATTAATATTAACTGATGACGGTAATATAACTATATTTAATAACAATAACAGGATTGTTTGGAAATTATATGATTGGTTTGATCCGGAAATTAAAAGAGTAAGGCACCATCCTATAGTAGACTACGCCTTGACATATTATAAAAGTTGTTATCTACTTGAAGATAATACAGAAGGGGGTGTATGGGAAAAGGATGGCAATATGCATAACAATTCAAAATGGATTTGGTATTTACCGAATGCTCAACACGGTACTCAAGAATATCACAATGAAGACATGGTATACGCATATTTATCTTCAAAAGAAATAAATGCTAGAATGCATTTGGCAATTGATGATCTCGCAAACGTTTATGTAAATGATAAAAATGTCGGAAATGTACGTGGAACATCTATTGGGGCAAATATTTTATATTTTAAATTATACAAGGGTTTTAATAAAATTATAGTAAATGGGACTAACTGGAAACATAGAGCAGGGGTTATATTAAGTGTATATGATAATCTAAATAGTGAACATTTATTTTCATCAAATACAGATTGGAAATTTAAAGATGGGAGTGTTCCGCCCCCTTACTATTTAAATTGGACTACTAGTACAGGATATACTAAAGAAATTGCTATTAAACGTGGTAAAAGTTATCTAAAAAAATGGTAATTAAATATATATTAAAATTATTTTTATATTAAATTAAACTTTGAATATATATATTTTTTTATTAATATAATATAAATAATGAAATATATATATATATTAATAATTTTTATAATACTATTTTTATTATTTATAATTAATAAAAGAAAAAATATTGAAAAATATCAAGAGAGAATAATTCCTTGTAGTAAAAATTATAATAGTTCTGTCCCAAATTTTCCATATAAACATAGTCAAATGACTAATCGTGAGAAACTTTTAAATTCGTGTAATACCCAAACTCCGAGATGTGAAGGATATATACCGGATGTTAAATTAGGAAAATGTATCGGACCACCTTTAATTGAAAAAAAAAACCTAGGATACGATTATACAATTACAAATAAATTCGTAAATACTGGCAATAAAAAAGGTAGTTGTTTCCGAGAAAAAATACCAAATACCGAATCGTATCGTTACGGTAAAAAAATACCAAATACTGAATCGTATACAACAATAGAAAAATGCAAAAATCAATGCTTATCAACCGAATATTGTGATGGTTATCAATATGATTACAATAACGAATTATGCAGTTTATATAATATGTCAGGCGATGGGTCTCAATGTTCCAGTGCATGTGTGGAACCGGTAATTGTAAGACAACATTTTCTTCATGATAAAAGTGGCTGGGAAGCACCTTTCAGAAAAGGCAGATATAATCTTTTTGGCGGAAGTGCAAATGGTGCAAGAAATGATGATGCTTCATCAATAATTGTTCCGAACGGTTGTATAGCACATGTTTATCATGATAAAAATCAAAGAGGTTCGAAATCAACTTATCATAAAGGTGAGTATAATTTAAATACAAAATCTGATGGTGACAATGAAGCGTCGTCAATCATGGTAACCGATGATACCGAAAATTTACAATTTTTTAGAAAAAACCGCACAAAGATTATTCATACGCGAGCACCTATAGATTATAATGATGTTAGGAAAGACCCAACTTACACTTGTCCGGATGCACGATTCCCATATATTGCAAATAAAGGTCAGAAATGTTACAATAATCACAAATATGTTAAAAATAATAAAGGACCGTGTAATACTTGGTGTACAAATAACCCAAAAAAAGTAACCAATTGTGGGAAATTATGTAACAGTATACAAAAAAGTATAATAAACGATGATACATGTAGTACAAAAATAAATGGAATATGTGAAAGAGATACTCAATTCATTATAAAGCATGAAGTTAAAAAAAATTATACTATTATATATACTAAATTAAATCCACTGGGTATTAAAATATCAAATAAATATATCGGTAAATCATACAAACCTATAAAAATTTTAATAAATATAAAATCCATAGAACATGATTCATATTATCCAAGTATAAACACATTTTATTTTGATTCGCAAAAAATTTATATAAGTAAAAAAAATTTAAAATATTTTTACGGTAAAGGTTTGGAAAATGTTGATAGTTTTTATTTAGTTATACCATACACCAGCCACTATATTCCAACAGATAATGGGGCGGTAATTGCGAAAAATAATTGTGGTACAAGTGAACATCTTGCTAAATCGAATGAAGTAACTGATTTAACTTTTAATTCTATTAAAACTAAAATAGAAATGGCAAAAGCTGTAGGTGACTATCATACACAATCTAAAGCAGAAAACGATCTCGTAATAGCAATGTCAAAACTGAATGATGAAGAAAAACGTGCGTTGACATTGGGTATGTCAAATGTTGAAAAGGCGAAAGGTATTATAGAAATTAAAGAAAGTAAAAAACAAAATCCGTTTATCAAAGATGAATATAATCAATGTAAATACGATTATGGCACTCATACAGATTGTGACAATAATAAAATTGACCCTCGTGATACATGTCCAGAATATCAAAGATATTGTGTAGGTTATGATAAAAATACCCCTAGCCTGGGAGTTTGTCAAAAAAAAAATATAAATAGCTGTAGTGACAAAGATATCGAAGAAAATTGTTTAATTGGTAGAAAAATTTTGTATATTATTCCACATAAAACTAAACATTGGAATGTAACTGCGAACCGCGAATATCACTCGGATTATTATAGAAAATGTAATTATGATTGGAAAAATAAAGTTGGTTTAAAAAGACATCTACCTTTAAGAACAGTAAATAATATAAATATCGCCCGTACTGCAAACGTAGATACGGATATAAATTGTATACAAGCGAAAGAAGAAGCTAAAAGTTGTAATTTAGTATTTGTAAGAAATGCCGGTGACGGTAGACCTTATTTAATAAAAGGTAAAAATAAACCTAGTTGTAAATATTATGTTAGTTCAGACGCAGTAGGCAATCCGTATTATGCAAGTAATAAATATCGTGAGAGTAGGTATACAGCTACAGAAAATGTAAATGACTGTATAAAAAAAATTTCACAAATGAAAGATCAAAGAAGATTCGATCAAAAAGGTGTTCATATGAAATATACTAATTGTAATGGCGAAGTACAATCAGATTTAAATTTACAAACTCCTAAGGACTTCCCTAATAAAAATTACAAATACGTAGGTTGTTATTCAGGAAGGGATATCAAGTATAATAATCCTATTATGAGAAAGAATGGAACTTATTCGACTATGAGAAACAATCGAACTTATTGGACTGAACCTGATATAGAAAAATGTTTAAAAAAATGTAGATATTCCAAATATGCTTCTCTTCAAACATCTGAACACCCACTTGCGCGTGGGTCATATTGTTCGTGCGATGATAGAATAACCGCAAGTAGACGCTCTTTTACCAAGTGTAATAGAGGTAACACACACGGAACTTTAGGTTTCGGTTTAGGAAGCAATAATACAAAGGCAGTATATCGTAATTATAATTATGATAATAATTCTAATCCTATAGAAAAATATAACAAAACACATCCCACGCTAATTTCTAATAACAAAACAGATTCATCTTGGTTATTGGGACATAATATAGAGTGCAAAAATAATGGTTATCTTAAATCGGTTAATTCGGGACAGAGGTATACAGACGGGACCTATGGTTTTAGTTATGAGAATAAGTGTATAAATCATGACAAATCGGACCTCGGACTCAGCTTTCTGCACTATACACGAACACCAGAGTCGCATCCCAACCAAACTCGCATTAGGACGGAAGAAACTAATACTACTGATTACGGAGATGGTGATATTACGAATTTAACTGATCTCAATGTAGAATGTAAAAGAGGTTTATTAAATAGAATGCAATTAAGAAAAAAAGACAATTTGATTAACTATGAGTATGCTTGCACTGCCGGACATAACACTTATGATTGTACAAAACACGAAACAGACTATAGTACTGTTGAAACGAAATTAAAAAATTCTCAAAAAGATTGTTGGGATAAATGTGATAAAAAAGGAGGTTTGTGTAATTTTTGTGGTACTGGTAAATGTTGTAGACCAAATTGGCATAATAGAGATGTAAAAGATAACACTTGTAAATCGGATGACGGAATCGCAAATAGAGGACATGTATGTGTCAATCACATACCTAACGAAAATGTTGTAAATTTAAAAAGTCAATTGTATTGTCCATCTGGAAAAGGATTATCAAAAATAAAAATGGAAAGGTTATTAGTTAAAAATTGTCAGAGTATTCCTGATGAAACAAAAAAATTAATAAATTATATAGATGGTAGAGAAGGATGTATTTACAATATGTGGAGGGGTTCACTTGCACGAGATACTGGTGATAATATACGGTTTGATAGATGGGCTGCAGGATATGGTGAACTATCTGGACGAGAATCATATTGGGGTCAATGGGGAGGTGACGAAAAATTCACAATTTATTCTATTACCGAAAATGGAAAAATTACCGATAGAATCACTATGAAGGGTGGGAAACATAATAGGAATTGTGGTAGACAATGGGGTAAAACTAAAGTTTTATGTAAAGGAGATAAGAGAGACATTGCTCGGAATAGTGATGGTTCTGAACAACAATTGAAATTAGAATTAGTCGGTGGTAAATTTAAGCAAGACCTTGGAGCATGGCCTGTGTATATAACCGAAATTGATAAGTTTGGGAATAATAAAAAATGGACGATTAGGAAGAAAACCGTAGATGGTTCAGAAGTACATGCCGACGAGGCAACTATAAAGGGTGATATTTTTATAATAGGTGATCCGCGTAGACTTAAACAATATGATGGTATGATGGATGGTTGTCACAAAGAATTACCCGAAGGTACTAAATTACCTGGACACAAATATACATATACTTGTTGTAAAACCCGTTATTATTAAATATCAACTTTCGGAGCTATATAATATTTTAAAATACTTTCAGAGTATTTACTTAATCTATATTCGCATTTTAAAGGTGTATCTTCATTTAAATAGATATAAACTCTTTCTGAAAGATTATTTGCTTTTGAAATTTTTTTTAAACAATTAAATAAAAATGTTGATTCATAATTACCATTACATTTATGTAATTTATATAAAAATTCTTTAATTTCTATTATTCTTTTATTATCAGAATTATCTAAATTTGAAGCTTTATATTTTTTAATTTCAGGATTATTACTATTATCTAAATTACCATTAACTTTTTTTTTTTTTAACTTTATTTTATTTTTGTTACATTTATTAATACCTTCTTCTTTATTAAAAATAAATTTCAAATCACTTTGACAACCGTTGCTATTTATATTTAATTTATTATTATTAATATTAAATGCAAAGTTTTCAGAATCAGTTATTGATACAGAATTAATTATTTTATTATATACTTTTTTAGATAATTCCAATATAAGTGTATATTCAACTTCGGGAATATTATATTCATTGTTTTCAAAAATATCTAATAATTTTAAATTATAATTTCTAGTAAATGAATTCGAATTTAGTAATATGGTTAGGATATTATCATCTTTTATATTATATTTGAAAATAATAGAATCATCTTTATCTGCACTTTTCAATATCTTGTATATATCTATAGATAATATACTTAATTTAATATCTATTTCGCTATTAAAATCATATTTAGTAAAATCTGACTCTGATATAAATAAATCTATTAAAGAAATATGATTACTATCCATACCGGAAATATATATACCATCATTTTTAAAATTTATAATAACATTATCTAATATATTAGATACGACTTCAAATATATTTGACAAAAATTTATAATCGTTGTGTGAAATATAAAAACTCATAATAATTTAACTTTATTAGTACTTTAAAACTTATTTTTCAAATTTTATAATTAGTTTAATTTATATTTACATTGTAAGAAAAAACTATTTGAATATGACAATTCCCTTTGTGGATTTATATGGAATAACCGTGTCAGACAAAGAAGACTTGGTTACAATATATTCAAATCAAGTTTTTAAGATAATTCTATTTTTAAGAGATTGATTAACAAATATACATGGATTTAAACTCCCCACTAATTTTATAATTATGTCTTTTATCTGTTTAAAATTATTAGCTAAATTTAATAATCTTTGCTAATTTTATAGTTCTGTTTGATAATAGTTCCACATTATTATCTAGATAATAATACCATTATATAATGCATTGCATCAAGTAGATTTTATATGTTTTTTAAATCTATTAGAAGATTGCTAACTGTGTCTTTGACGCTGTCTTCAAGTTTATCATTATTAGTAAGAAAACTTATAAATATAAGGAAATTAATCATTATTTTTTTTTGGTCTGCTTTCATGTTGGAGTGTGTTTGAGTCCTCGCGAATTTACATACTCCGCTCAACCACTTGTTTTATTATAAATAGAAGCTAATTCTTTACTAGGTCCAACATCTCCCTCAGTGTACCAACAGGATCGGTAAGGTTAGCCGAAAACATTTCTATAATGGATGTTGCTATGGACAACTGATCGCTCAAATCTTTCAACATATGCATCGTGAACTCCATTTAATCCACTAACCTCAACATTATATAGGCAAACTGAAGCTTCAAATCACCAAAATAAATCCTATTTTATTTATTTGTGCCACCTTTTTTTTAATAGTTTTATTTTTCATTTTTGGACTTGTTTTTAAACTTGTTTTTTTGACTAACATTAAATTAATTGATTATATTTAGATCAATTGATTATATTGTAAATAATTTTAATAATAAATATTAAAGTGTTTATTAAAATTAACATTATAACTTAATTATTATTTAAAAATATAACTATTATATTTAATAATGGATGATTTAAAAAATTTGATTAATCAATGGATAGTATATGATGATAAGATCAATGAAATCAATGATAAAATTAAAAAAACTCAAGAAAATACTAAAGAATTAAAAAAAAAGAAGGATAATATATCACTAAAGGTAACTCAATATTTAAAGGATAATAACATGGAAGGTAGTTCAATCGAAATTCAAAATAATAAAATTAAATTACAAGAAACTAGCCAATATTCATCTATAACTTTAAAATTTTTAAAAGAATGTTTAATGCATTATTATAGAGATAATAATGAAGAATATGAAAAAATATTTAATTTTATTAAAAATAATAGAACAATGGTAAAAAAAATAGATTTACATAGAAAAATAATTAAGCAATAATCTAAACGTTTATAATTTTTTTTAATTATATTATATAAAATTATAAAAATTTACTAACAATTTAGTTAATGTATAATTCAATAAATTTATGGATAAATAAAAAAATAGATAATGAAAAAATATTTAATATATTAGACAAATTGTTTTTGAATATAATAAGTTATTTGAATCATGAAAATATTAATATAAAAGATATCGATATTTTTAAAAAAAATTTTTATAAATTTGCATATAAATATTCGAATTAGTTAAATTATATATTTATTGTGCGATTATAATATACTTAATATTATATAATATTAAGTATATTATTTATTTTAAATTTTTCAACCATAATAAATATGGATAATACTGAACACGATTTAGCAAATGAATTATTTGAATTATATCATAATACTAATCTAATTGAACAGTTAAGTAATATGAAAGAAACTTTATATAACAATGGATTACATAATATATTAAATATGAATAATTTAAATATTTATAATGATTACTTAGATTTAATAAAAGATAACATATATTTAGAATCTTGTAAGGAATATATAAACTTTATTGAACAAGATAGTGATAGTGATGATATAGAATATAATGAAATATAAAAAATATTGGTTATATGTATATAACTTATTTTTATGAAAATAAATAAAAAGGCAACTAATAAAAAGAACAACTATAAAAATAATAAGAATGGTGGTGGTTTTTTTTCAATATTAAAAAGGTTAATGGTTCCAGTAACTATTGCTTTATCTAATCATAGTATTAAAAAGATAGCAACGAATCTAAAGAAAAATAAAAAAAAAAGTCTAAAAAATAGAATGTTTAAATATGCGGTATAAAATAATTAGTATATTAAAAAATAATTAGTATATTAAAAAATAATTAGTATATTAAAAAATTCTTACTTATATATAAAATGGTTAAAAAAAATAAATCAAAGAAAAATAATAATAAAAAAATAAAAGGAGGGTTTTGGAGAGATATAGAAAATTTATCTTTATTAATACCTAAATTAAATAAAGTTAAAAATTTAAATAAAAAATCATCAAAAAAAAAAAAACTTAAAGGTGGGTTTATTCGCGCAGGTTCTCAGCAATATTTTTAACTAAATTTATTATAAGTTAAGTTAAATTAAAATTTCATTTATTTATTAATTAATTTAACATATTAAATTAATTAATGAGTTATTTCTAAAAAATTTTATATTTATATATAAATATATAGAAAAAATGTCTTCACTTGATAAAAAAACAATAGTTTTAGGATTAGTATTTGTAGTATTTCTTGCGTGCATAATGTATTACTATTCAAATAGAAATAGTGGTTCAGTTGATAATGAAGAATTTCATAATGAAGAATTTGATAATATGGAGCATCTCGAACCTAATTCGGAACAAGACAAACATCCTCTGGAACATTTTATTGAACAACATCCACCGAGAGTATCAAATATAAATAAATCCGAACAATTACCTATGGGTTCATCTGGAGATGATTATGCCGAATTAGATCAAGATCAACCAAATTTTAAAATAAAAGATAATCAATTACCAAATGATTGTTATCCAAAAGATCAATTAACACCAACTGATTTATTACCACAAGACCCAAATAGTAAATGGGCTCAAGTTAATCCAAATGGTCAGGGGGACCTAGCTGATCAAAATTTTTTAAATGCCGGTTATCATATTGGTATTAATACTGTAGGTCAAACTTTAAGAAATGCTAATATGCAACTTAGATCGGAACCACCTAATCCACAAGTTAAAGTTGCACCTTGGTTACAAAGTACTATTGAACCTGATTGTAACCGACGACCTATGGAAATTGGAGGAAATTAAATTTTAATATATTGTTTTTAATTTAATATTTTAAAAAAAAAATATATTATATATATATAAAATAAATGTTAAAGTGGTTTAATAAACTTAATGATATTCAGAAAATATTATTTTTTGGCACAATTGCTGTATTATTATTTTGTCTGTTACAAAAAACAGAAATATTAAAATATTTTGAAAAATTTGATGGTGAAGACACTTATGAACAATCAGAAGAAGGTAATGATTCGTTTGTGAATTATGGTGAAAATATAGAAGACTTTAGTAATGACGAAAAAATAAAAACATTTGTATTATTTTACGCTCCTTGGTGCGGACATTGTAAAACTGTAATGCCCGACTTTGATAAATTAGAAAATGATAGTGAAATAAAAAATTTACCCATAATAATAAAAAAAATAAATTGTGATACATCTCCCGAAATAGCTGAGAAACACGGTATTCAAGGTTTTCCCACATTAAAATTATTAAATAATGATATCAATGATAATACTAGTGTTGTAGAGTATGAAGGAGAAAGAAATTTTAGTAGTTTTAAAAATTTTATTAAAAATAATTTATAAATTTCATTATAGACTTATTATAATAAGAATTAATTTTTATTATAGATATTAATTCTTATTATAATAAACATTTTATTATATATTTATAATAGAATGTTAATTTTTATTTTAAAATAATCAAAATTATTATATAAATATTAGAATATATGGTAACTTTGAATGATAGAATAGAGAAATTGAAGTTAGATACTCCTTTCAAACAGAAATTGGATGTATATATGCAGAATATGGATAATAAAACTACTGATATAAATAATAGAATAGTAAGTGATAATAAAATATTTAATAATAATATAACTAATATACATGAACATAAATATCATATAAGTCAATTAAATAATATCATAAAAGAATATCAGTTAAAGTTACAATCAAATAAAACAGATATAGTATCTAACGAAAAAATAATTGAAAATGATATTAAAAAGGATAAAATTGTTAGTGCGGAAATACTAGTATTAACATTTATTGCAATATTTCTATTTTTTATAATTTTATTTATTATACATAGGATATTTATTAAATTTACGAATTAATATTTTAATTAAAGTTATAATATTATATTATAATATATTATAATATAAATTATGCCCACATCTAGATGTAATATGACAAAAAAATATATAGAAGGATTTTATAATTCACAGACAGGAACGTTGTTAGATAGAAATAATACAATTATTGACGACTTGAAAACAAAATATAAAAACAATCGAAATAAATACACTAAAGAGATACTTGAATATACAGAAACGAATATACCCGATAATACCAACTATAATGAGTGGTCTAAAATATATGGTGATTTAAATAATGCGGAGAGTTCAATACAGGGCAATTTAAGTACAATAGACGAATACAAAAAAAGGATTGACAAACAAATCAGCGAATCTAATACTAGTATTGACGAACAAAATAAAGAACTAGAAGACAACCGAATAAAATCAAATAGACTTCAAAATGAAAGACAAAAAATAGAAAAGGATATATATACTTTTCATAAAATTATAAGTAATGGAAGACAAAAATTATTATTTGGAAGAAATATATCAATAATATTAATAATTATTAATATTTTCTTATTAGTTTATTTATTTTATTCAATAAAAAATATAAATTAAAAAAAATTATAATTGTTATAATTATATATATAATGCCCAATCCAACACCAAATGAATTAGAACCCGTATTTCAAGATATAGAGAATAATAAAAAATTACTTGAAAAACACATGGATATGATATATGATACTCGTGAGAATAATTTAAAAAGTAAATTAATTGAACACGATTCACTTTTAAAATTGGATAATAGAAACTTAATATTATCTAAAGTTATAGAAGAAAGATCCGATAATATAAAGGAAGAAGTAAGTAAAAAAACGAATGAATATTTAAATTATCGGCGCCAAATACAAATAAATAATTTTGAATATAGTAAAAAAATACAAAATATATTAATATTAATATTTACATCAATTATACTATTAGCATCTATTTTTATCGTATACTTTCCTTTAATAGCAACTAATTTTAAAACACCAATAATAATTGGGTTTTTCATAATATGGTTAATAATATATTTATACAATCTTTATTGGAATAGAAAACGAAAAAATAACGATTGGGACGAATATTTGTGGAAAGATTTGGATAAAAAAAATAAAAATGTTAAATTATTTGATTTCAACCATAACGAACAACGAGAACACGAGGAAGATATGGCTATAATCAATAATGTAAATTTGGATTTTAGTGCTAGGTCCGAAATACTAAAAAAGAGATTAAATAATATAAGTAATAAAATTTGTAATTCTGAATCCGAAAAAATTAAAAGACATCAGGAAATGCTAGTATTGGAAAAAATAAAAAAGGATATGAATGTTACATGGGTGGATAAAAAATGTGGTAATACTATTAGCACAAATGCTGGTGGTGGTCAATACAATGTGGATGGCGGTGGTCAATACAATGTAGATGGTGGTGGTCAATACAATGTAGATGGTGGTGGTCAATACAATGTAGATGGTGATAGTCAAGGCAATGTGGATGGCGGTGGTCAATACAATGTGGATGGCGGTGGTCAATACAATGTGGATGGTGATAGTCAAGGCAATGTGGATGGCGGTGGTCAAGGCAATGTGGATGGTGATAGTCAAGGCAATGTGGGCTATGATAGTCAAGACAATGCGGATGGTGGTAATCAAAATTACTAAGTTAAAAACAGTAAATATTAGAATCGTATAAAAAACATAACTTTCAAAATTAAAATTTAATTTAAAAGTATAATAAATATTATACTTTTAAATTAATATTCGTTATTATATGGTCTATTACACATTTAAACATTTAAAACGTCGATTATATAAATAAAATTAATTTAATACAAAAATTATTAGACAATAAATACTATTCAGAATGGTTGATATAAGAGTTATATGTAATGTATATATTAAATAATCCTAAAATAGACGATATATATAAACTTGTATTTATGAAAGGTTATAATTTAACCGAATATTTGGATAATGGAAGTAAAATTGAATATCATATTTACGAAAATGGCTTATATTTATACGAATAGTAATATATCGTAAAGAATTTATATTAAATCCTAATAAAAATTTTAATATTAAAGAAAGTATAATAATATTAAAGAAAGTATATTAATATAATATATGCGTGAAAGGAGAAAACCTGTAGATTTTACAGAAACTCAATATATTATTTATAATAATATACATTATTCAATAGGAGATATTATCATAAAAAAAAATAAAGAACCAATTGGGAAAATTTCAAATATATTATATAATAAATTAAATATTATTAATGGATTAACTGAAAATGATTATATATTTTTTGTAAATAATGATATTTTTTTCTTAAATGAAATTGAAAAAAAAAATTAATAATGCCCTCAAATATATTTATATCATGTAAATGATTGTAATTCATCATTATCTATATATGAAAATCTCATATGTTATATAAAACAATTATTAAATTAGATGTGTTGTATATATTTGTTGTATATATTTGTATGATATCCACATATAAATATAATAAGAAAGAAACGTGCTTTTAACTCATTAACTGCTAATACAAAAAGTCAACAAATATAATTTCGTATAGGTTGATATGAGTAACTTGTTTTGGTTTGATAATTCATTCAATGAAGATATCAGCTCATGGAATGTATCATCAGTTACTAATATGAGAGAAATGTTTTGGGGTGCTACTGCATTCAATAGAGACATCAGCTCATGGGATGTATCTGCTGTCACTAATATGACAGAAATGTTTTTTGGTGCTACTGTATTCAATGGAGACCTCAGCTCATGGGATGTATCATCAGTTACTGATATGAGTGGCATGTTTTATGGTGCTACTTCATTCGGAGATCTACCAAATTGGTACCATGAATAATGAACTATACTATTAAGTATTCAACAGGTGGAGTAAAAGACCCAACCTATGGAAACAATCCAAAAAAGAAAAACAATCTATTATAATTAGCTTAAAGTTATAATAATATATTCATTAAATGAGTAAACAATAACTAATATTAATAGGTTTTATATTCTTACTCACAATCGGAATATTCCTATTATTAACTGTAATATATGTATGTTCAAGTTATTGCATAAATAAATATATTGAGCATAATACTATTACATTAAAAAAAGAAGATATTATAATATCACCATTGATGATACCTGTTTAGATATCTATAAAAATTATTAAATAAGTTTAAAGTTATAATAATCTATTTATTAAATGTTCAAGACGAATGGGACGGATTAACAACTAATAAAATTAACATTAATTTTAATTAAAAAAAATAAATTTATTTATATTTTTTAATTATATAATGAAACAAACAAATAAATATTTATACGTGATTCCTTTTTCTATTATGTTGTTCGAAATATTTGCACCATATTCTATAAAATATAATCAAATAACTAATATTTTTATATTGTGTACTTTATTATTAAGTATATTTATAAATCTAAATACAATATATTATAAACAAATTCACGTTTCATCCATACTATATCCATTATATATATTAATGATAATATATTATCTAATTGGGAAAAATAATATCTATTATATAGCTCAAATTAACAGTCGTAATGATGTGTATCCATCAAATACTATAATTGATATATGCAATGATTTAATTTTAAATTATTGTAATGATATGAATACAATTGTTGACTTTGGTTCTGGTACTTGTCATACACTATCTAAATTAAATGTAAAAAATAAAATAGGCATAGAATATGATCAACAAATTTATCAGAATGGATTAAAAAATATTAGAAATAATAATTATAAAATAAAAAATATAAATTGTGATATTAATGATTACGAATTTAATCATAATTGTATTATATATATGTATGAACCATTATGGAATAATAATAATATTAAAGTATATCATAAATTATTTAGTAAGCTATCTCAAACTAATTTTCATTATAAAATAATTTATATTAATGGTACTAAATCAAAACAATTAAATGAAACATTTTTTAAAAAATACAAATTTAAAATAATAAAAAAACAATTTATTGGTTCAATTATATATAATAAATATATTTATTTATTTGAAAAAATGTAAGATTTTAATGTGAAATGGGTTAAAACTCTTAAATTAAATGAAAATACAAAAAAAAACCTAAAATACCATGGTATGAATTAGATAAAGAATTATAATATTAAAAATTGAAAAATAAAATAAAAAAATTCTATCAACTTTTTAATAATATAAATGAAAAACCTTGAACAATACGGAAACTTTAATCACGATTAAAGCTTTGAAGATCTTATAAAAAGAATAGCTCAAAACACAGACGATAATAATTCATATCAATCAAGTTATAATGAATCAATTGGTTTGCCAATGCAGTCTGAATATTTTTCTTTAAAACTTGAAAAAAAAGCTAAAGAATGGGATACCTTTATGTTAAAAGGCGATGATTTCAAGCCACAAAAAAAGAAACTTATTATGAAATCTGTTAATCATACTGTTCAAGGTAGTATTTCAAAATGGAATAAATATATTATGGAAATTGAAGATAAGCCTCTTTATAGAAAGGTCCATCTTCAAGATAAAAATTGTAGCAAAGAACGAATCCAGTTACTTGAAAATTTACCAAAGATTGATACAAAATTATATATACTTAAGAAACAAATGAACTTGGCTTGTAAGATAAAAAATAAAAAATCAAAAAATGTAAGAACATTATTCCTACAAGGTATTCTTAAAAAGAAAGGTGATTTGATAAAAACTCAATCTATTGATATATAATTTACTTTAATTCGAGAGATAATTAGTTATATTGGAGGTTCAAATAATTAATTTATAAAAAAACTTAAATGATAAATAAATAATTATTTATTTATCATTAACATAAGAGCAATAAAAAGAGTTTGTACCTTACTAAATATAATTTTTATATTTTTTATCTCTTTCACATCTTCTTTTTTTAGTTAAATCATAACGTTTAGTTTCTTTTTCTTTAGATGATTTATTTTTTTGAGTATCTTTTTTATTTTGATCTTTTTTATTTTGATCTTTTTTATTTTGATCTTTTTTATTTTGATCTTTTTTATTTTGATCTTTTTTTTTAAACTTACTATAATTTTGATTATCCATATTTTAGTTTATATAATAAATAAAAATTATATATTAATTATTTGTCAATTTTTATTCTTAAATAAAAAACTCAATAATTAATATATAATAATTAATGGAATATTCTAGTCTTAAAAAATCTCTTAAAACTCTTAAATTAAATGAAAATACAAATTTTACAGCTATTGATATTGACTATACCAAAAAAGAAAAAGATATACTTGGTCAAATTAAAGTGAAAAAACAAGAAGGTATTACGATGTATATAAATAAAGAAATTAAGTATCCAATTGATAATATTGCATTTGTTGTGAATGATAGTGAATTTAATATTACTTGGTATCCTGAAGAAAAACATTGGAAACAAAAACCAAGAATTAAATAGGTATGGAGTGAACAATAATAGGTTTTGAGAAAAATGGTAAATTATTTAATAAAAATGCTTAACAATTAGATAATGAAAAATTAAAAAAAGAAGGTTATATATCAAATATTACGATAAAACAGTTTTAGAAAATTAATATATGATAATAATGGATTTATATTAGTAAAAACGATATAAATAAATAAAAAATGGGTTAATAATATTTATTTTTATCAGGTGATTATACAAAAACTACTATAAATATATGGTCAATAGAAGGTGCTATATAAAGTGGTAAAATAACTGCTAATTATATTTAGATAAGTATAATAAATCATATATAGTCCATTATAAACATCACGACCCTTTCTATATTAAATTAATTCAATATATAGATAATTTTTTATATGAGTTATATCTACCTAATATAATTAATTTATTAATCATATTAATTTTTTAATCATATTAATTTTTTAATCATATTAATTTTTATTTCATATAAATATTTAATAAATGCTAAACATGTTAAAAAAATTTTACGAATTGTTTAAATGATAAGGTATTGTGCATAATAATACCAATTATTTATAACATAGATTTAATTTTCTTATGTATCAATGATTTCTTTGGTTATTTTTTTTAATTTGGGATTACTTGTTTTATTATATATTTTATGATATGGTGTTAATGTGGTAGAATGATAACTAATCAATCTTCTTAACCGTTGTTTATCATCAACTAATAATTGTTGTCGTAATAATAGTGTTGGTATACCAATAGATGAAATAATTTCAACAGAGAAAACTAACATATTAAAATACTCCATTAATAAATAATGAACAATCTCGTGGGACCACATCATATTTGAAGCCATTAATAAACCACGATAAAATAGTCTTTTTGATATATACAAGTCCTAAAATCTATATGCTAATATGTTCATATGATTGAATAGTATACCAATAATGACAATTACGATAAACATAATAATTTGTCTTTTATATATTGCAATATTATAGAATAATTATATAGATGAAATTATAATAAAATATTAAAATTAGTTTAGTATTTTATTATATTTTTTATAAATAGTAATAATTTATAATTAGATATAAAAAAAAATGATATAAAATATATAAAGATTAATATTAATATTATTATTAATATTAAATAAATATGTTTCATCCTGGAATGTTTGGAAATATGGGTGGTGGACCACCTAAAAATATTGATAACGAAAAATATTATAAAAGGTTGGGTATAGATAAAAATACTAACCCTTCAGATATTAAAAAAGCATATAGGAAATTAGCAGTGCAACTTCATCCAGATAAACCGACAGGGGATGAAGAAAAATTTAAAGAAATAAGTCAAGCATATGAAATTTTATCTAATCCGGAAAAAAAGGAACTATATGATAAATATGGCGAAGAAGGTTTAGATAATGAGGGTCCTTCTTCCGCGAATGATATATTTAATATGATGTTTAGTAATTCAAACAGGGGTCCAAAAAGACGTCAGCGAACTAAAGATGTCGTTTCTAAAATTGAATTATCGTTAGAAGATATGTATAATGGTAAAGATATTAATTTTAATATTAATCGTAAAAGAGTTTGCAAAGTTTGTAATGGAAGTGGTTTAAAAAAGAATGCTAAACGAAATATTTGTAAGATATGTGGGGGGAAAGGCATACGTATTCAAATTATTCAATTGGGACCAGGTATGATTCAACAATCTCAATCTCCTTGCAATAATTGTAAAGGTATTGGGAAAATAGTTAAAAATGAGGATAACTGTCAAAATTGTAAAGGTAATCATGTTTGCGAGGAAACTAAGAACTTAACTTTGCATATTAATAAAGGAACTAAAAATAATGAAAAGATTGTTTTTAAGGGAGAATCAGATCAATTTCCAGATACCGAACCAGGTGATGTTGTTTTTATTTTAATTAATAAACCGCATAATATTTTTAAAAGGAAAAATAACGATTTATTAATTGTGAAAGATATAACATTAACTGAATCATTAACTGGTCTAAAGTTTACACTTAATCATTTGGATGGTAGAAAATTATTAATATCGAATGAAAGTTTAATACAACCAGGTGAAATTAAATTAATTAAAAACGAAGGTATGCCTATAGATAATGATCCTTTTCATAGAGGTAAATTATTTATAAGGTTTAATATAAAATTCCCGATAATTGATAAAAAATATTTTAATGATATTCGGAAAATATTAAATGAATCCGAAAATATTGAAAATATTACAAATAACAATTTAGAAGAATGTGTATTAAACAATTATAGTGGAAAATGTTCTTTTGAAAACAATCCAGAAAATACCGAAGAAAATGTTGGACAAGAATGTGGACAAGAATGTGGACAAGAATGTGTACAACAATAAAATATTTAAAGATATAAATCGTTAAAGTTCTTTATATACATTCGTTTATATTTAAAGAATATTCTTAAATAATATTCAATCATGGAAAATCAATTAAAGCAATCCGGAAACCTACAAGAAAAAAAAAAAAGAGGTAGAAAACCTAAAATTAAACCAGATGAAATTATTCAAAAAGTACTAAAAAAAAGAGGTAGAAAACCTAAAATTAGAACAGAAGAAGAAATGAAACCCAAAATTCCAAAAAAAAGAGGTAGAAAACCTAAAATTAGAACAGAAGAAGAAATGAAACCCAAAATTCCAAAAAAAAGAGGTAGAAAACCTAAAGATAAATACGGTATTATTCCACAAAATTCGCAGAATATTAATGAATTTAATATAGTTGAAGAAAATATTATTCTCCATCTACCTATAAAATCTGATTCAATAATTGATAATGAATTTACAGATAAAGTTTTACTAGAATATAACCCAATTATATCTGAGCCTCAACCTTTTACCAAATCATTCGATAATTCTAAAAGTGATATGTCCCCATACCCTTTTAAAAATAGATTAAATACAACCCAATCCCATATCAATAATGAGGATATTGATGAATCAAATATTATATTAGATAATATAAATAATGATAGTATGGGTTCTGATTATCATAATGATGATTGTATGTATCATTCAAAAGAAGTAAATATGATTTTTTACAATAAATGCGAAAATAATGGTTGTTACGATAATGAGCGGCATGATAATGAAAGTCATGATAACGAGTGTCATGATAACGAGTGTCACGATAATGAGTGTCACGATAATGAGTGTCACGATAATGAGTGTCATGATAATGAGTGTCACGAGAATGAGTGTCACGATAATGAGTGTCGTGATAATGAGTGTCACGATAATGAGTGTCAAGATAATGAGTGTCAAGATAATGAGTGTCAAGATAATGAGTGTAATGATAATGATTGTATTGATACTGAAATTCTTGAAAATAAATGTCAAGATAATGGATGTAAAAACGATAAAAACTTTTATGTTGATCTAAAGCAAAAAAATACAAATATAGAAGATATGTATATATCTTACTCTGGTGCTAATAAAATTAACTATACCCCTATAATTAAAAAATTAGATAATTATAAAAATATGGCAAAGGATATTGGTAAAAATAATGTTACGATTGATTTTAAAAATACAAATTTAAATAAATCACAAATGAGTTCTACAACTATTAATTGCTTTTGGTGTTGCCATCCATTTAATAAATCAACTCCGTGCGCTATACCGTATAATAAAATTAATAATGTTTATTACGTTTATGGTTCATTTTGTTCACCAGAATGCGCCGCCGCATTCAATTTTGATAATAGTGAAGATACAAGTGAGATATGGAATAGATATAGTTTATTGAATCTATTGTATAAAAGTATTTATAATGGTAATAAAATTAAATTAGCTCCACCGAGATATGTTCTTAAAACATTTGGTGGACCACTAAATATTAATGAATTTAAAAAATTTAACTATAACTCAAAAAAACAATTACATATAAATATGCCTCCAGTTATATCTATTATACATAACATAGAAGAAAATAATATAGAAATGTCTAATAGTGAAAAAAAGAAATTTATACCATTAGATGAACTGCGTGTTAAAAATGCAGATGATAGCTTGAGATTAAAACGGTCCAAACCGTTATCTTCAAATCAAAAATTAACTTTAGTTGATTGTATGAGATTAAAATATGTTTAATTTTTGTAAGAATTTAAAATTTTATCCTTTTCATTTAAAATTTCACGCAATTCTTTAATTTTCTTTTGATGGATTGACTCATTATTAGAAGAAACAATATTACTTAGATTATTTGATGAATTATTTTTTTTATTTAATATACGTATAATTGAATTAACTATATTATTATCAATATTGTATTGTTCGGTAGCTGTTAATTCATCTACCTGTGCTTGTTTTACAATTATAGATATATCTTCTTTCATTTATTATTTTTATAAAACTTAATTCTTTAAATAAAATTAATTCTAAAAAAAATATATAAAGTGTTAACTATTATATTTAATAATGGATAAAGATAAATTAATTTCGAATATAAATGGATTTATACTAGGTGAAATATCGGATTATTTAAAATATAATGATAAACATTTAGAAAATATTAATACTATTAATTTATTAAATAAAGAAATAAATAATTTAAATAATTATAGATGTTTCGCAGAAATTAAAATTAAAGAATTAGAAAATAATGATAAAAGTTTAGAAAATATTAATACTATTAAATTATTAAACGAAGAAATTATTAGTTTAAATAATTATAAAAGTCTAGACGATAATAAAATTAAAGAATTGGAAAATACTTTAGAAACAATGAATGATGAATTTAAACAATTTAAAAAAGTATCAGTTATTGCAAATTTAACAAATACGTTAGATGATATTACTATAAAATATAATGAATTACTAATAAAGTATAATAAATTAAAGAATAATAATAGCAAAAAAAATATTAAAAAAATAGTAAAAAAATTTATTAATAATAAACCTGAAAATAATTCTGATAAAGAACCTGGAAATAATTCTGATAAAGAATTTGAAAATAATTCTGATAAAGAACCTGAAAATAATTCTGATAAAGAACCTGAAAATAATTCTGATAAAGAACCTGAAAATAATTCTGATAAAGAACCTGAAAATAATTCTGATAAAGAACCTGA
>Ga0115006_10000145_pt1 | contig 34873 bp, 24 predicted proteins | sample ArcOceMetagenome_3_FD_88943 | JGI IMG/M metagenome (GOLD analysis project Ga0115006, IMG submission 88943) | Marine eukaryotic phytoplankton communities from Arctic Ocean - Arctic Ocean- Svalbard ARC20M Metagenome | ecosystem: Environmental > Aquatic > Marine > Oceanic | place: Arctic Ocean...
CATGATAATTATTTATTTATATAGTAAAATAGGGACAGGCTGTTAATTTGGCATGGCTTTCCGAAGGACTCGAAAAAGAAGGAGAACAAAAAAAAAAAAAATTTTAGACGAGCAAATGCAGTTAGACCTCCCTTTAAATTCTGGTAAGGTTTTTGGATTGAACGATTTATATTAAATTTAATGATTTATAATATCTTTTTATCACTTTTGAAGTTTTTCAAAAACAATTTAAATACTTAAAAACAATCTGTCTAAAATGAATCGTGCTAAATAAAAGAAATTCTTATAAAGGGTTAAAATTTCATTTTTTTTTCAAAATAAAAAAAAATATCAATAAGGTAATATTAGATTTTAAGAATAAAAATTATAAAACCAACTTATACATTTTTGCTGGGTTGAAGTCTTCAGCAAATTAGTACTCCATATAATTAGAGCTTCTTTTACACGTATCACTTTTTTGTTTTAAATGATGTTTATTAATTGCTCTTTTCCAAAACTTAATAATGGAATTAAGCAATCTGGTCTAAAAAACTTTTCCACAAATAAAAGAAAAATTAATCAAAAAAAAAATATAATATTAAATGCAACTTCTCAATACAAATATAATATTTTCCTTAATGGAGAAAATCGGGCAAAAAGAATTGTAACCAATGAAGACAGATATGCAATTTTGCAAAAACCACTGGGAATAATTCTCGAAGAAGGTGATGATGGTATGGTTTTTATTGCAAAAATTGATCCAGCTGGTAATGCGGCTCAATCAGGATTCGATATCAGAGTTGGAGATATTATAACTGCAGTTTCTGCAACCTTCGGAGATGAGGTTTGGTCTACAAGAGGAGTCGGTTTGGATAGAGTTTTAAAATCAATCAAGATAAGATCCGGAGACTTTGTCACTTTAGTACTTGAAGGTAAAGACGAAAACAATTCTCTTAAAACAATTGCTGCAAAAAATGCAGAAGAAAGGAGAAAAGATGCAAGAGAAAAATTCGGAGAACCTGTTTTACTAGATCCTATTACATTAACTCCTATAACCAAAGAAGAACCTGTGGAAAAAAAAGGATTTTTTGATTTTTTTAAATAAAAAAAAAAACAATTTAAACTCATACCCCTAGTTTAAAAGTAAAAACTAAATATGCTTATAATAAGTTCGGAAATTTTTTTTTTTCTTTTGATTTATTCTTTTATTTTATAATCAACAAGTTTATCCTCGGTTCAAACCTAAAAATTTACATTTTTGGATTTTTAAATTAATTTTTCATTAAAGTTTAATTTCATAAATAAAAGGTAAATTTTAATTTAAAATTTAAACCTTTATATTAAATAATTTAGCTGAATTCTTGAAAATCCAATTTAAGTTTAATTGTACTAATCTTTGAATGTTTAAATAAAAATTTTGAAAAATTGGAATCTTCTTTTTTTAAACAATAAATTTCCTTAAAGAAGTAAAAGTTTAGAATATCTATTCTAGTTTTACAATATTTTTTTAAGAAGAATCTTTCAAGCCTAAATAAAAACATATTATAGATTGACTTTGAGTTTGTTTTATTATTCATTCTTCGTGGATTCCCTTTTATAGTGGAAATTTCTTGTCCAAATAAAACAGGAAAAAGGCACCCGAATCTTTTTACAAAAATATTAAACTTACTTTGATTGGCTGAATAAACTTGGGAGAGATTTATATCATTTTCAATCCGAATTAGTTTTTTTCGTAAAATTTCTTGATACGATTGATTGAGAATATCAAATGTAAGTAAATTTTGATTTTGATTTCTCCAGAATTGAATTCCTGTATTTAATTGCTTGATTTTTCTCTCCAATAAGATTCCTTCGATTATTTTTCTAAAGGGCTCATTCAATTTTTCTTTAAATACAAATTGATTTTCATTTTCAAATTCTAAAAAAAAGCTAATACTTTTGGTAAAAAATGTAACTAATGAACAATTTTGAATTAAATAAAAATCTTTTGAAAAAAGTTTTCTATGATACTTTAAAAAATCTAGGTACAATAGAGTATCCAGAAGATATTTAATACTTTTATTTTTTATAATTCTAAAAGTATTTTTTGCAAAAAATAGAAAAATATAATCACGAAAAGTTAATTCATCAACATTTAAGAAATCAGCAACGTTCTTAAAGAATACAAGATCAATAAATTCTTGGAAAATAGAAAACAATGTGTTCATGGATAATATTTCTAAGAAATCAATTTATAAAAATTTTTATTTAATTACTTTACAATCAATGGTAATTTATAAAGCTTAAGTTTTTTGGAAATAAAAAAGTTTTCAGAATCAATATCATCATTTTTAACCTTTTTTTTTAATTTAATAAATTTAATTTTCATTTTTTTTCTCTCTTCAAATATGGAAGACTCTGAGTTTGAAATTAAATCTAAAAATTTTATGTTTTTCCTAGTTAAGATTATGAAATTCTTTTTTTTAATCCATCTTCCTTGAAAAAAACAATTATTTATTCGTATTAAAGGGCGTTCTTTTTCTATTCCATAAATTTTAAAATAACCTATTTTTTGGCTTGAAATTCTATCATCATACTCTGGTATCTCGATTTTTAAATAATTAAAAGCCGATTCAGTTTTCATGAATTGAAAATTGTTTAAATCATTAAATTTAATATTTCATTTGTATTTTTTTTTTATTTTTCTTTTGGTACAGGTTAATTGATTTAAGTTCGATATTCTGTCTAATTTATAAGGAATTTTCATCGAATTTCCATATTCAAGAGTTCCTTCCTCGTCGAATCCTCTATCATTAACCCACAAAGAATTTTCTGATAAAATAAGATTGTCTTTTACCTGAAGAAATTTAAACTTAATAAAAGAAAATATGGTACAACCTCCGTTTATTAGTTCACCTGAAAAAAAAAAATCCTTTTTTTCTTTATCAACATTAGTTGAATTTAAAACCCAAAAGATCGAACATTGATTTAAAATTTTTTCTGTCTCAGAAAGGTTTTGAAAAAATTTTCCTAGTTTTGAAGAAGAATTTTTAAATTCAAAACTGTAGTTATTATAAGCTTGGAGAATTTCCATTTGAAAAATTATACTTTGCCTAGTCGATAAGATGTTCGAGAAAAATAAATAAACCCTCTCTCTAAATGGAATAGGATTTTCAAAAGGAAAAAAATAAAAGGCTTCAAATAAAATTAAATTTTTAGCTGGATTTTTTTGTTTTTTAACTTTACAATGAATATGCTCGTGCTTTTGCCAATTGTTTTTTATTTGTGAAATTTTGGAATCAATTATGGTTTGAATCTGATTATCAAAGTTTCCTTCAAATAATACTCCAAAAATTTTATAATGTTTTTTAGCGGATAAAAACCCTTTAATATTTTTTTCTATCGATAGAGGTCGATAATTTAAGAGCAATTTTGAAGCAGGTAAAGGAGTAAGCATTTTTTAATAAAAATGATTTTTTTATTTCAAAACAATGTTAAAATAATCTTATTGTGAGAAAAATTTTTAAATAATCAATAAAAAAATTAAATATAAATGAGCCTATAATTTAAATTTCTGAATAAGTCTTATAGCCTCAAGGGCATCGGAAGAATCGATCTGATTTACCATTCTCATTTTACAAAACGCTTCGGAAATCTTAATCATAGATTCTACTTCACGAATGCGATTAGTTTCGTGAATGCTAAGTGTGTAGGATTTTTTACTTGATATTTTCAGAAACAGGTATGCATTCTTAAACATCTCCGCTGCTTTTTTGGATAACTTGGGTTTAAATTTTTTTTTAACGAACAAAATATAATATTTTAGAAATTCAAATGAATTAATATTAAATTTAACTCCAGTCAAATCATTCCTAACTTCCATATCAAAATTTTTTTTATTGTAGGTTATCTCGTTTGTTAATGAAGATGATATAATAAGATCAAAATTTTTTAAATTTTCCATTAAAATTGTGGAACCTGAAGTAAAATTGCTCTGACTATAAAAAATTTTATTTTTAACATTAGTAAAGGCCATTGTGCTGAAAATACAAGAGTTATCCTCTAATAATTCTTTCTGAAAGGGAAAGGTTTTTGATTCTATATATTTCTTAACAATAAGTTGTTCATCGAAATTCAAAATTTCAAAATTTTCGATTAGTAAAATCCCGGAATTTTCACAAATTTTATAGATTTCAAAACAGGAAAAATTTTCTAAGCTAAACCCTTTGTTAACATTATCTCCAGTTTGAATTAAATTTTTGAGAAAACTGGTTGTTTTTCTAAAGACTTCATTTTCTCCTCCGATGACTAGGATATTTATCTGGCCTTTGGAAAAATAATTATTAGCTAAAATTTTTTCATTTCCACCAAATAAAAGACAAGAAATGGCCCGTTTAAAATCGATTGAATTTTGAATTTCTGGAATTACCAGAGAATAAATCCAGTTATATATATTTTTCGAATGTGCAAATTTAATGAATTTTTTGTCTAAATCATCAAAAGAATTAGAAATCCGAAATTTATTTGCAAAACTAATTTTTGAAAACCCTATCACTCTAATTACAAGGCTTTTTTCTTCATTGTATTTGGTAAAACCATTTAAAACAGAAATACCCGAAACAAATATCTCATCTCCAGGGAAAAATTTTTTTGTAAAAATTCCTTCCAAGATTAAAACGATATCGATATTTTCTGAAATACTTCCTTTTGTTTCTAGAACCCCTATCGCCTTTGCTGTTTGATAATCTACAAAAAAATTTAATTTTTTTTTTGATAAAAGATCTGATGTAATTAATTTGTCCGAATAATTAAAAGAGAATTGTTCTGTTTTTATCAAATTTTCAGTAATTCCTTTTGGATTGAAATTTACAGCCTTTTCTCTTGTTTTTAACTTTAAAATCGAAATAGAAACAATAGTAACTTTTAAAGAAACGAATTCTCCTTCCGAAATATTATTCCATTTTTTCGGAATTATTTTAAAAAACTTTCTCATTAAAATTAATTGAAAATTTTTTCTTTTTATTTCTTTTTTGGAACAAAAATTGAATTTTTCAATTAATTTTTTTAAAGAAAATTCCAAAATAAATATTACTTTTTCAGGTTTTTTTAGCAATAGAAAGTACAGTTCCTTATCGTAAGAAAATATATCTTCTAAAAAAATTTTAAAAATTATAAATGATTCATTTTTATAGGAAAAAAATAGTTCTTGTTTGAAATTGTATTTAAGAAAAGCTTTTACTTTATGTTGAATTTTTAAACTATTAATATCCATTTATAAAAAATGATGATGAATTATTTAAAGATATTTTATAGTGAATATATATTAATTTAAAATCATCCATATTTAAATAAGTAATGTTCATTGGAAAAGTTTCAAGAAAAATATTTCAAACTAAAAAATCTATTCTGGAATTCTGTACATTGAATGTAAGTAAAAAATTAATATTTTTAGCTTTAAATTTTAAAACTAAAAGTTTCCTAGTCTCTCTTGAAAAAAAACCTAATTGAATTGAAAAGGCTATCATTCGAAATAAAAAAAATGAAGCAAAAATATTTCTCAGACACATTGACAAATTTAAAAAAAAAAAAAATCGGTATAGTTCTTATGATTTTTTTTAAAGCTTTAAAAATTATTATTAATTCTTTCAATCTAAAGATTTTCGAAAGAATTGAAACTTTTAAATTAATTTTCTGGGAAAATAGATTAATCTTTTCAGAGTTTTATTTAACAAAAAGGTTCAGGAAATACGAAGTAATTTTTTTCGAGGTTTACCACTTTTTGATTAATTTAAGTAGCTGGGAAGTTGGTTTAAAATATCTGTTTAATAAAGACCTATATTTACACCCAATAGTTAAAATTCTTGGGCAAAAAATTTTTTCCCCTCAAAACAAACGAAAGATTGGATCGATTGATGGACAACCGTTAATTCGAAAAAATTCGTTAACTTTATCATGGGAAATGAATTAAATTAAAATGAGGTTTTGTTAAGTTTTATTGACCCTTTTTCTAGTTCGCGTCCTTTTTTAATAATTTCTAAAAAAATGGAATCTGGTTATTTATGCGAAATTTCTAGGAAAAAATTGGTTTCTAAAAAAGAGCCTTCTTTTTTACAAGATGCAAGGCATTTGACTTCTCCTTTATTTTTTTTTGTATATTTTAAAAACTCATTTTCAAAAGAATCAATATATTCTCCGAAAAATTTTTTTACTATCCGTAAAACTACTTTTATATCTGAAACCTCTATGGCTAGTCAAAAAAATTCTTTAAATTTACCAATTAATAACCGAAAAATTTCCAACTTGGAAAAAGGAACGATGGTCGAAGCAAGAAAAGTACTACATGAATTGACGGAAGGAGAAATTCAAGAGATAATACGATCATTTGGAATTCAAAATGGATTATCTAGAGAAGTAGTGGATGATGATACTCAAGGAAAAGGACAAAATGTTAGAGGTTTACAAAAAGCAGATGATTCTGTTCGTTGGTACCTTCAATTAATCGGTAGAGTTAGATTATTAAGACCAGAAGAAGAAATACAACTTGCTCGAGAAATTTCTCAATTGCTTCACTGGGAGCATGTAAAAATTTCTCTTAGGGAAAAACTCAGACGGGAACCGACTAGTTCTGAATGGACAGCCGCTTGTAAGGTTTCAGATGTTAAAAAATTTAGGTCTATTTTACACAACGCTCGTCGCGCAAAAGAAAGAATGGTTGCAGCAAATCTTAGGTTGGTTGTATCGATTGCAAAAAGATACGTAAATAGAGGTATGTCTTTACAAGATTTAATTCAAGAAGGAAGTTTGGGTTTAATACGGGCAGCAGAAAAATTTGATAGCGAAAAAGGTTTTAAATTTAGTACCTATGCTACTTGGTGGGTTAAACAGGCTGTTACAAGAGCTATTGCAGACCATTCCAGAACAATTCGTCTTCCTGTACACCTTTATGATACAATTTCTGCTATAAGAAAAACAACTAGAACTTTAAATATCGAAATCGGAAGAGCTCCGACCGAAGAAGAAATTGCTGAAAAAATGGATATGTCTGTTGAAAAATTAAGAAGTGTTTTACAAAGTGCACAACCAACCTTATCTCTTGAGAGGCCTCTCAAAAACGATGACGATACCTCTCAACTTTCTGATTTTATTGAAGCCGATCAAGAATCACCCGAAGAACATGTTGAAAAATCAATGCTAAGAGATGATCTTGAAAATGTAATAAATAGTCTTAGTCCAAGGGAAAGAGATGTGGTAAGAATGAGATATGGTTTAGATGACGGAAGAATAAAAACTTTAGAAGAAATAGGACAAATTTTTAGCGTTACTCGGGAAAGAGTACGACAGATTGAAGCAAAAGCAATACGTAAATTGCGTCAACCCTATAGAAGTTCAATCCTTAGGGATTATGTTTTATCTACAACTCAAATAATGGAAAAAAGCTTTACTTCCAGATCTTCTAATATAATGTTTCAAAATAGACAAACTAGTCGACCTCAATCAAGATTTTTAAAAGAAAAGAATGGAATAACGGATAGATAATTTTAAATACCAAAATGAAAGTAACATAGAGTCTATATTTTTTTAAATCTGTCATGATTAATAGCATTATATACAAAAGCAGTTTTAAAAATCACCCTTTAATATGGAAATTACCCGATCCTAATTTTAAAAAGGGAACAGAACTATACCAATCTAACTGCTCAAGAAAAATAATCAAAAAAATTTTGATGAAAAAAAATTCTAATTCTTGCCGCGATAATAACAACAAACTTTTTTATTATCATCCTATTCTTATTTCAAGGAAATTCATATCTTTGTGTGCAATTTTACTTATGCAATTTTCAATTTCAACACCATCATTAGGTTTGTCGATTGACTCCAGTTCTTCCTTAGAATCCAGAAAAGTTCTAAACCCCTCTAAAAGTGACAAGCATGGAAATAAAATTCTCACTGCTGAAAATATTGTCATCGAAAATTTTAAATTTAATGATTTACCACTTATAAAACGTGCTTCAGAACTTTTAAGAGAAATGGATCATCATGTTTCACGACCAGTAAAAGATGCACTCATTTTATTATTAGCAACAGTTTTCGTTGTTCCACTGATGCGCAAATTTAATACTTCACCGATATTAGGTTTCTTGGCTGCAGGCCTTTTTCTCGGACCAAATGGGTTCGGTCTTGTTCATAGAATCGGTGCATCTAAGACTTTGGCAGAATTTGGGGTTGTATTTTTTCTCTTTGAGATGGGATTAGAGTTATCATTATCGAGACTTAAATCATTAGGGATGGATGTTTTCGGGTTGGGTTCATTACAATGGTTTATAACCGGAATTATTTTGGCATTAATATCTTTAATTAATAACGCCCCTATTGAAATTGCTGTCGTAATGGGTTTTGGTTTAGCGTTATCTTCATCTGCTTTTGTTTTGCAATTACTTTCGGAAAGGGGTGAAGTAGGAACAAGATTTGGACGTGCTTCATTCGGTATTCTTTTATTTCAAGATTTAGCAGTTGTGCCTCTTCTCGTGGTTGTACCTCTTTTAGCTGCTGGAGGAGGTGATTTTTCTAGTCTTTTAAAAGCTTTAGGAACTGCCGCAGGAAAAGCAGCTGTTGCTTTGGGTATAATCTTTCTAGGAGGTCGTGCTTTTCTTGAACCAGTTTTTAGAATGGGAGCCAGTGCCAAGTCTCCTGAAGCATTTGTGGCCACAATTTTAGTCACAGTTCTTGCTATGTCGACTCTTACCGAATCTCTAGGATTGTCAGATACCCTTGGGGCATTTTTAGCTGGTGTACTTTTAGCTGAGACAAAATATAGACATCAAATAGAAGCCGATATTGCTCCTTTTAGGGGATTGTTATTGGGTTTATTTTTTATTACAGTAGGTTTCGGGATAGATATTTCGCTTATGACTGGAAACTTTTTAATTGTCGCCTTTTTACTAGTGAACCTTCTTTTCATAAAAGCTTCTGTTATAACTGCCTTGGGACGAGCATTCGGGATCAATTTCGCAAGTTCACAAAGAACTGGATTAATCTTAGCACAAGGAGGTGAATTTGCATTCGTAACCCTAGGATTAGCTCAAAAAAGTAACATAGTAGCTCCCCAACATGCTCAATTATTATTTTTGGTAGTAGCGTTATCTATGGCAATGACACCTTTCCTTGCTTCAACTGGTTCTAGAATTGCTTCATCAATAGAACGTAAGCGAGGACTAATTGGTGCTAGAAAAGAAGATGTTAAAGATGCTAAAGACTATGTAGTCGTCGCTGGATTTGGTAGAGTAGGTCAATCTGTTTGTGAATTATTGGATGCGAGACTTGTAAGATATATGGCATTCGATATGAAGCCGGGAAAAGTTATAGAAGCTCGGAACAAAGGTTTGCCTGTTTTTTTTGGGGATGCCTGCCGCCCTGAAGTTCTTAAAGCAGCTGGCATAAAAAATCCTAAAGCAGTAGTGGTAACTTTAGATGATAAACATGGAGCTAGTAAAGCAGTCAATGCATTGAGACGAGAATACCCAAAAATTCAAATTTTTGTTAGAGCAAAAGATGCCAAACATCAAAAAATGCTCCAATTGGGAGGAGCTACCGCTATCGTACCTGAACTTTTGGAATCAAGTTTGCTTCTTGGAGGAGCTGTTCTCTTATCATATGGAACTCCAATAGAAGAAGTTAATTCTTTAATCGAGGAAGCTCGAAAAAAAACTTTACTTGATGCAGGTTTGGATATTAGTGGATTAACCGGGTATCCATCATCTGAGTCGGAAAGTTTTCCTAAGAATTCTAATAAAAACAAAGAAGTTAGTACCGAGAACAAAGATAGCCAAGAAATCTAAAATTCGGTTTCAATCTTTAGTAATTCTCAAAAAAAATAAATTAAACAATGAATAACTTTTATCAAAGAAAGTTTTTTTAAATAACTAAATACATAAAATAAAAATAAAAACAATGATGATATATTGCTCCTATACTATTCGCAAATTTAGCCTGAGATTGTTGTTTTTCATATCCGAAAATCTTGGAGGGATTTCCTTGGATGTCTGAGTTAAAATTTCATTTCAAATGATAAATTTAATTTTTTCATTTACTTTTAATTTCATACCATAAACTTTGTTTGAGTAAAGGGAGTTCACCATTCCACGCGCTTTCTGCGAAAGGTGTTTTAATACCTTTTTTTTTAATTTTCCATCGGGTATTTTTCTCTTTTTGACCTGATATTAGATTTACGTTTTCAGAGGCCAATAGTTCTTCAATGGTACTCGATGATGATGATGATGTTTTAAAGGAATTTAAATAAGATACTGTAGACCTTTGCTTGGTTTTTTCCTTAAGTTTATTATTTTTAATTGTAAAATTGTTGAATAAAAAATTTTTCATTGATGAAGAAAATTTTTCAGAATCCCCCGAAATCTTCCCGAAAGCAATAAAGTATAACAGAGATAAATGAGTAAATACAATGAAACTGGCGCTTAAAGTAGAAAAATACCATAAATTAGTTGTAACAAATTTATAAGTTTTTTCTTCCAAAAAAATCAACCAACTGGATACAGAATACAACAAATCTGGAAATTTTTCAATAGAAATTTGGAAGTATTTTGTTGAAAATATTTCCAAAAAAATTTCTATGGAAAATGTTGCTAAAAAAAAAATTTTAATTTTCCAAAAAATTTCATTTTCATTTTCATTGGATACCGGAAACATAGAAATATCATTTTTTCCATTCCATAAATTCCAATTTATAGCAAAGTAATTAAAAATTTTAAATAAAATCCAAATATCTTTGTGTCCAGAGAGCAAAGTACAATATTCTGTGATTCTTACCAAATTTAAATAAACATAAGACGTTAATACTCTTTTAAGAAATTGTTCTTCGAAATTTTTTCTAGAAAAAAAAAGTTTCGATAAAACCAAAAAGAAAGTTAAATTAAAAAACCCGAATAACATATCCTTATTAATTTTGGTGTTCAAAGAAAGTGCTTCTAAATAGTTAAAAGAAAATCCAACTGTATAAAATACGAGAAGGCTTTGTAATATAAATGTTAAAACTTCAGTGAGTTTTTTTGACTTTTTTTTCCAATTTTCTAAATATGATCTTTGTTTTAATTTAAATAAAAATAAATTGGAAAAAAAATGATAATTTCTTTTTTGATTAGGATATTTACGAATTAATGATTTTCTATTGATATTTTTAATATAATTCTGAGAAAAAATCGGATTGCGAAGTACAGAACATTCAATTTGATTCAATCTAATCATTAAAATCAGAAGCCTTATTTAATTAATTTTTGTTATTTAAAATGGGAAAAAATGATTATATCATTAATAATTTTTTTAGTTTTTCATCATTCAAAAGAATTTTTTGTCCACCGTTTAGACGAGGGTAAATTTCCTCTAAGTAGAAATACAAATGCCCAGCGATCACTCCCATTATGTCAGATTTAAGGGTTTTTTGGCGTAAAAACCAACTAGAAACCATTAAAATTAAGGGAAGACTAGAACCTTTAATGTGTATTAAATTAACAAGATTTATTTGTTGCTGAGCATTTTTTTTCCCCCAAATATATACAACCATAAATGTGATCCCTGGACCCAAAAACGTCGCTTCTCTAACAAATAACTTCATTAAAAGCAATAATGAATTTCCTGTCAACAAAAGGTAAAGATATTCCATTCCTCGTCCTTGGAAAGAAAAACTTTCCAATGCTTTTGAGTATCTTGAAAAAAAAAAAATATAAAAAATCGATTTTATTCCTGTTTCTCCGAAATAAAATAAATGACTAAAAAGACGCCAAAAATTATAATGTTGAATAATTAACTGAAAGTTTAGCAATAAGCTTAACCCGTTAATTATTTTTGAAAAACAAAGTGCGTTTGTTACAAAAGATAACAAAAGATACACTCGTGTTACAGGAGGGAAAGATGATATGAAATCTAAATCCATCCTTATTTATAATAAAAATATGTAAAATACAACAATATATACCATTTCCCCTAATCAAAAAAAAAGTTGATAGAAGCTCAACCCGTTATTTGTTTAAAAACGCAAAAATACGAAATAATCAACAATTTTTTTTTTAAAGCTATATTTGAGAAATTTTTTATCTACAAAAAACTCAGTTTAGTAAAATAAAATTCTGGAAAACCAACAATTTTTTATTTTTTGATTTGCTTTATATTCTTTCTTTATAGGCCATATTACCAAGGGATCCAATATCATCGAATGAAACTTTGACCCATCCAGTTTTTCTAATAACATAAGTATTTACGTTTCCTCCGGAAAAAGGGTCTTTACGAGATGCTTCGAAAATTGCTCTTCTAGACAATTCACATGCTTCCTCGAGTCCTAAATCCCATTTGTATCCAGAATCCAAGATTCCGTATGCGAAGGTGGAACCAGATCCAACTGCAATCATTGAAACTTTGAGCCGATTTCCGTCCGAATCAATGTAATAAATCGAGGGTCCATTGATATCCCACCCTATAACCATGGTTCCCATAGATATACCTGCATCTTTATATTTGAAAATCGAATTTATAAGAATTTTTGAAGCCCCTGAAACCGACACTCTAGATTTGTTTCTAGATTCATAAAGTTTACAAAGCGAACTTAAATTTCTTTCCCAGAAAAAACAATCTGCCGCTCCTCCGGCCATGGTGCCTAAAAGATAGGAATTTATTTCGATTACTTTTTTTACTCCAGGAGAACCGATAAAATTTCCAATAGAAGCCCTGGAGTCAACTGAAATAACTATTCCAGCTCTACAAATAAACGCCAAGGTGGTTGTTCCATGGGAAAATTTAAGTGAACTTTTAATGGAATTTTCATTATTCATTTTTTAAATAAATAATATTTTTTTTTATATAAAATAAAATTTTTGAAAATACATTTATAAAAATGTTTCAACGGGAGGCTGTTCAAATTTGGTTTTGTTTTTTCTATAGATTTTTAAAAACCAAGTCTAAAAAAAATCAGTTTTGTTACAAATTAAAAAGATATTTTCTAATTAAAATTGAGCAAATTGTAAAAATAAATGGTCTTTTTGCTGCAAAAATTCTAATTTATCCACAAAAACTTGTTTCAATAATAAAATATGCTGATAAAAAAATAGACAGGAAAAAAATTTTCCAGAGAAATTCAATTTTTTCTCAAAAAAAAGTTTTAATTTTATTTGATCATATATTTAAAAAATTTTCTCCAATTTTTTCTCCCAAGTGTCCAAGTTTATGTCCTAATCTTATTGGTAAATTAGTTTTTATCCAAGGGTTTGTTGTTAACGAAGGACCCGTTTTAATAAAAAAATTCGAACGTAACTTAAAGAAACATCAAATGATTACTTCAAGACCAGCACAAATTGATTTTCAAGATCAATCAAAAAGTTTTATTAATAGTTTTTGTAATCTAGAACCTAAGGCAAAGTATTCTGGAATCGAAACTCAGAATATTAAAATAATGACAAAATTCAAAAATTCAATTTACCAAAACAAGTTTAAACCAACTTTTATAATCGTCTCTTTGGTTGGAAAAATGGTAGAAATAAAAAAAAATGGAAAAAAAGTAAATTTATGGGGTATAGTGCAAAAAAAAAATAAAAGTATTTTAAACAAAAAAAAAAATCAACATTTAAGTTTAGTAGTTGAAGCTGTATCTATTTTTTTAGAAAAAAGAAGAAATTTAAATGGAAAAATTCTGAAAAAAATGGCTTTTCCGCTTTTAGATTTTTTATTATTATCTTGCGATTCAAAAATTAAAGGAAATGAATTAAATTTTATAAAAAAAATTGTTTCTGAATTCCTTTCTGATAACTATACGGAAATACTTAAAACTCTCATTTTATTTTCTCTTTTAGGGGGCTGTTCAAAAAAAAATCTCTTAAAAATAAATAGAAATAGTATAAATATTTGTTTTTTTCAAAATTGTCTAGATGCACAATATGAATTTTTTTATCAAATTCAAAAAATTTCGAGAAACTCGGCTTATATATCGATTCGTAAAAATTCCATCCCCAGTTTGTTTCTGGATGGAAAGAAAATTTCTTTTTTTTTAAATAACAAAAAAGGTTTGGAACCAATTACAAATCAGCCCTGGTTTTTTTTTATTGACCATATTGAATATATGAACAATAAAGATTATAATTTTTTAAGTTCAATAATTTTAAAAAAATCATTAGAATTTTTCTTTAAAAATACTAAACTTAGAGTCAAAAAACCTTTTTCAGTGTTGACCTTTGTAAATTTTACTCACTTTTTTTCCAATTTTGAAGCTTCCCAAAACTATCACTCAAATGAAGTTATAAAACTGTTTTCTCTGTTTGATATAATTACTTATTTCCCGACTTATATGAGTGTTTCAAATAATCATATTGTCCCTTTTTTATTTTCTTTAAAGTATACAGATAAAAAAAATAAAAATAAAAATCTAGAGAATTTTTTTGCGAATAAAAAAGCAAGATCCTTTTCTCGATTTAATTTGTCTAGATACTTATTCTTTTTAAAATCATTTAAAAGCCCTTTATTTAGTTCTGGCGTCGAAAAACTTCTGGTATGTTGGTATTTATCAGACTTTAACGGAAAACAATATTCTGAAATTAAAATTATTTTTTTGGAAAAATTGATAAAGTTCTCTCAAGCTAGTGCAAAACTTTTTAATCGTGATGTTGTTTTACTAATAGATGGTATGTTTGCAATTTCAATCATCGAAAGACTTTATCTTAAATTCAAAATAAAAAATAATAAGGAAAATGAATCAGAATCCATAATTTTTCATAAAAATAGAGTTAATAAAATCTTGAAAAGATATAAAATGTTCGAAATTTTAAAGTCTTTTCATCCAACAAATATATGCAATAGTAATTTGACTTAATGATTTTATACTTTCACTTAAAATTTTTAAATATTCATATATTAATTTTTAAAAATTTTTTTGTTTTAAATCAACATTAAAACAATTAAATGAAAATCGATAATGAATTTGTAAAAACGAAAGAAGTAAAGTTTATAGCTAATTCAATAGAATATTTACTTTTTTCTTTTATCGAATTTTCGATAAAAATTGGTTATCAGACAGATCTTCGATTAGTTAAGGCTCCAAATTTTAGGAATTTCTGGACCATGGGAAAAAAAACTTCTAATAGAAACTTTGTTCTAGTGTTTTTACAAACCTCAGAGAAAATTTATAATTTTGTTAAATTTCTAATTTGCGTCACAAATAAATTTAAAATTTTAGGGTTTCCAAAAAAATCTAAACTTCTCTTGAATAGGAGTTTTACATATTTAACTTTAAAAAATAATTTAAACATGATTCAAGTATGTCAAAAATTTAAAAAAAGAGAGAAAACAAAGGCACTTTTATTTAATACGCCTGAAAATCTGACGACAGACAGTTATCTCTTTATTGAAAGTAGAAAAAATAAGTTTGATTACAAATTTATTAATATTTTCGATAATAATAGAAAATATTTTTCATTTTTGAATCAATTTACAAAAATTAAATCTTTAAATTTCGATATTGCTATAAAAAATATTAGATTACACCTTTTTTTAAATTCCTTTAAATTTAAACTAGAGAAATCTTTAGATTTATTCATTGAATTTAAAAATTATATCAAAACCAAGAGTTATTTCAAAACTCTCATAATAATTGACGATTTAACAAGTTTTTATAATTTCCATTTAAATAATATCGCCAATAATTTTTCATCAATATCTCATAGTTCGTCTTTGCGATACAATTTAAATGTAATAAAAAAGTTCAATTCAAATAAAGTTAATGTACTTATAATAGAAGAAAAAATTTGGAAAAAAAACAATCTTTTTAACAGGATTGACCCACGAACTTTAACAGTTTTATTTAAAATTAAATTCGAATCAAATAAAAAACACCTAACCGTGATAAAATCATTTTTTTATTTTTAAAAATAATCCAATTAAATCATCTATAATGATAAAAAAATTTTGCATTAATTTCTGTCTATAAAATTATATTTTAACCATTTTATTAAAAATAATTAAAAATGGAAAAAATCACTAAGTTTAAAAAAGTTCGTATTATGTTTCAAGATAATAGGATAATTGAAGGGATAATTTTAACATGCGATTCGCATATGAACACTATTGTTTCTAAATCAGTCGAATATCGTATTTCTTGTTCTTCTAAAAAATGGGAAAAAAGGAAATTAGGTGTTTGTATAATACGAGGAAACAACATTGCAACAATTTCCTTACTTTAATTTAAAAAAAGACACAAGAAGTTTCAATCTATTGAATGGGATAATACTTTTCTCATTTTTTTGCTTTTGCTTAAAAAATTTGTTATAGATATAGCGGCAATTTTTAATTAGCTTAGCAATAAACATTTCTTTTTTATTAATCCATAATCTATAATAATGGGTCATCAGAAACTTAGGGGCATTCAGTTTTTCTTAATGAATTATATTAGATTTAAAGCTATTCATATTAAATTTACTAAAAATAAAATAAAACAGACAATTTTTGGTAATGTTTATTGATTTTTTTTATTAATAAATATAAACCGACATTTTTTGACGTAAAATTAAATTAATTGCCATATTATTATTTTTAGTAGTCAATATATTAGGGATATTTTCAGCTATGATCTCGAGGAGTAAATTTTTTATTCTAGTAAAAAAAATCTTATGAACATTTCCAAATTGAACGAGCTTTTGGGATAAAAGAATTGATGTTTCAGATAAAGACAATAAAAACCCATATAAATTTTCCATTGGAAATACTATTGGCAATAATTTGAATATTTTTTTTTTTAATTGAAAATAAGAATCGATTAATTTCATATCAACAAAAGTAAAAATTGAGTCAGGATAGGAAAATTCGGATACAATTGGGAAAAAGCATGATTTTTTTTTTTTACCACAATTGTAATTTTTAAATGTATAAAAACATTTATTTGTATTGTTACTTGTGAGGAAAATTAATCCAAGTAAATTTTTAAAATTTATAATTTTAAACTCTCTAAAATTATCTTTTATTCTATCTGAAAAAATCCAAGAAGAATTCTTTGGTATTATTTGAAAATTTTTTGTCTTTAACATTAACCATATTGTTTTAGAAGAAATTTTGTGGATTAAAATTTTAATTAATCTTCTTAATTCAAGAGCAACTAAAAAATTATTCATAAAAAAAATAACATGTTCTAAAAATATTTAAATTTAATCTTTAAATTTTAAAAATTTTTTAAATGAAGCGACTTCGTTCAAAATCAAGTTTAATAGTCGATTTGACTCGGTGGGATATTTTTTTAACTTCCTTGAAAATTTATTTCGCCAGTCAATGTTATACTTTGAATTTTTTAAAAGATTCAGTTAAAGAAAATGAAGATAAACTAATTTCTGATACATCTCTTCCTTTATTAGTCTCTACTATCGCAGAAATTTTTTTTCAAGGACAAAATTTAAAGCCCGGATTAAAAAAAAAAATAGTTGGTATTATTTTAAAAACATCTAACCGGTTATCAATTTATTTAAAAAATTCAGGATTTATAAAAAAAAATGAAATAAGTATCGGTAACCTCGTTGCAGTCAACAGAGATAATTATTTTATTGTAAAAAAACTTCCAAACGAATTCGATTATCGAGTTAAAGCAATGGAATTAGAAGAAAAACCAAACCAGAGCTACCAAGATATCGGAGGACTAGATGTTCAAATTCAAGAATTGATTGAAGCTATTGTTTTACCTATAACACAAAAAAAAACTTTTGAAGATTTAGGGATACAACCTCCAAAGGGAGTTTTATTATATGGTCCCCCAGGCATGGGAAAAACTCTTCTAGCTCGTGCTTGTGCAGCACAAACTAACGCGTCTTTCTTGAAATTAGCAGGACCTCAATTGGTTCAAATGTATATCGGAGAAGGAGCAAATTTAATCCGTGAAGCCTTCGCACTAGCTCGAGAAAAAGCTCCGTCAATAATTTTTATAGATGAAATAGATGCAATTGGTACAAAGAGATTTGATTCGGACGCTAATGGTGACCGAGAAGTTCAGCGAACCATGTTAGAACTTTTAAATCAACTAGATGGCTTCTCTGTAAATGCGAATGTTAAGGTAATTAGTGCCACAAATCGAGTTGATACTCTTGATCCGGCTTTATTGAGATCAGGAAGAATTGATCGAAAAATTGAATTTCCGTATCCGGATATCTTATCTAGGGTAAAAATACTACAAATTCATTGTCGAAAATTACAAATTTCTGAAGATCTAAAGCTTTATGAAATTGCACGAATTACTGAAAATTTTAATGGAGCCCAGTTAAAAGCCATTTGCATAGAGGCTGGGATGAATGCGATTCGATCTTGTCGCAAGATTATATTTCACGATGATTTTATTCAAGCCCTAGCATCCATTCAATTAAAAACAAAAATCAATGTGGATTACTTTGGGTAATTTCTATTTTAAATATTTAAATTGTACCTGTTCATTTGGTGTGGAATTTTTTTATTACCAAAAAAGGCAAATGGTTTTTCTTTCTGAATTCGTGAACGAATAGCCTGATAATTGGTGAAATCAGAATTCATTCTTTCCCAAATCTGTTCCTTTATTAAAATTTCAAACTCAGAATTTAAGTGATGTAAAATAAAATTTAAAGAATTCCCTTTTTTTTTATTCAAAAAATTTTTTAATTTTCTCTTACCAATGAAATTGCGTTTCTTTTTAACTTTATTTGAAGAAAAAGAGGGTAAATACGATTCTGTTTTCTCTGGCCTACTTTTATCTTCCTTAATCATAGTATTAATTTCTTCATCTAGGTCCACATCTAAAAGTGATTCTTTTCTGCCATCTTCACCTCCTCCTTTTTCCAATTTTTCAATATTTAATCTTTTAATTGAGGTTTTTTCAATTTCAAATAATCGGTAACGAAGTGCTTGGATACCGATTCTAACGACATTACAAATCTCTCGCTGATTTTTTTTTATTCCATGAATACGTGTTGATAGTATTATTGCAGCACCACATAGACCTGTTGGTTTTCTACCAGTGCTGATCCAATTTCGTTTCATCCGAGCAATTAACCTTAAAGCTGACATGGTAATTGGTACGGTTTTTTCACCTAAATCAAGTTTTGAAACAAATCTATGAATATAAACTGAAGGATCTATAACTGGAAGAGGTAAACGTGTAATTTTCAAGAATTTTAAAAATTCAACACCAATTTTACTTGATCTTGTTTGAGAAATATCAGAAAAATCGACCAGAAGATGCGGGGTTTTTTCTTTCCTGCATACTGCATAAAGACATGATATTGATAGAGATTGTAAACTTTTGTTACTCTTAAGCTTATTTTGGACACTAAAAATAAATAATTGGAAGGCTGATTCAATATTTTCATTAGAAATTCGAAGTTGATTCCCTAATTGCGTCATTTTTCGGCGTATACCAAATTTTAACAGAGCTGGAGACATAGTTTTTTCATTATTTTGAAAAGGAATTTTTTGTATCATTTGACCTCTAAATTCTTTTTGACCATTTTTTTTTGATTCAAAATTAATTTCAGGGTTAGAAATGTTTTCATCAATTAAATAACCACAAAAATTACAAGAAATTTTGCCTTTTACGAAATTAAATTCGATTTCAGTGGCCCCGCATTTTCCACATTTCATATTTAAACCAAGGAAAACAAAAAAAAATTTGAAAATGGTTTTATAAAGTAAATATAAAAAATTATGAAATTTAAATTACAATAGTTTTTGATTATTTTTTTCTTAAAAGAAAATCAATGAATTAAATTTATATGTAAAATTAATAATTAATAAAAATTCTAATTAAAAAAACCTATGTCTTCTCAGCCAATTGTAAGTATTTTTGATCAAGAAATTATTTTTTCTTAAAAATTTTAATTGTTCAATGGATTATTAAAACATAATTTAGAATTTATTATTTAGATTTTTACAGAACAATTCTCAAATAACGGTAAATCTTTTTTATAAAAAAAAAAAAATCAAAGGTAAACTTATTGGATTTGACGAATTCATGAATGTGGTTTTGGAGGAAGCTTTTGAAATTTTACAAGATTCAAAAGAAAAAAAGATCGGTAAAGTTTTGATTCGAGGAGACTCTGTTATCCTAATTTACCAAACCCTTTTTAAAAAATAATTTTGAAAAATTTTTCATTAAAAAATAAAAACAAAGGAAAGGTTTAAGATTAAAACGCCCAATATGAAAAGCAGATGAAATTAACATATTAACATGATCAAAAACTAAAAAAAAAAAAGTAAATTGAATTTTCGATTGAAAAAGAAAATAAAACTCCAATTTGTGTAAACATTCTAAACTCATCTTTTTCTTTGTAGAGAAATTTTTTTAATAAAATTTAAAAGTAAAGGCAGCCTCTGATATTATAAAATAAAATGCAAAATACCTCGATCAAGAAAAAAGAATTACAACTATTTCTTCAACCCAAACTTTTAAAAATTTTGGAAAGAGCCAGTTTATTTTTAAAGGTATATAGAAGTGGAAAGATACCTAAAATATTAAGAATTTTACCTTGTTTAAAAAATTTCGAAGAGGTTCTCTGGCTAACTAGACCTGATACATGGTCTGAACAGGCTATTGTCATACTCACACGTTTTTTTTTGCCAAAATTGGACAAAAATCAACTCAGTAGATTTTATTCATTAGTACTTGCTCCTCGCCTCCAAGAAACAATTTTTAGCTCAAAATCTTATTCTGTTCATATTAAAAAAGCAATTAAAATTTCAACTGCATATCCTTCGATTTTTTTTTCATCCATTATTTTACCAATTTGCGAAAGTAAAAGGTGCACAAATAAAGAAGGAGTAATTCTTAGTTCGATTATATGGAAATACAAGTTTCCACGATCAGTTATAATGTCAACATTAGTTCGATTAACCAAACAACCTGTCACGTCAGCCATATGCATGATTTTGAGGGTAATGATCAGTAAAAATTATTTAATCTCACTTAGAATTATCGATTTATTAATTGATTTTTTCAATTTAAACAATAAAAAAATTACTTCCACGCACTATAAAACTTTACTCCTTGTTTTTTTAAAGAATTATTCAGATTTTCTTTCAATCGAAGATAGGAAACAATTTTTAATTTTAAAACCGGAAAAAAATATTTATAACTTTAAGAAAAAATATTAAAAAATCTAGTACACTTTTCTCAATTGTAATACACAAAATCCTCATTTATTATAAAAATTTTATAATCATAGAATTTTTGAATAAAACAAAGAATAATTTTATAATCAATTTTTTTATTGCAAATCATATTAAATTTTCCAATTATTTTATTGGTATTTTTTTCTCCTATTAAAATCCACCAAAAAAAAATTTTTTTTATAAAACCTATTTCAATTTTATTTTCTAAACTGGATGTTTCATTAGAAAATTTCGATGGAAATAGAATTATACCTGTTTTATTTATATTAACACCATTTTTTAATTTAAATAAAGAAAGTTTCCATTTTTCTACCTCCTTTAAATTCTTTAATTTATTTAACAAAACCAAAATTTTAAAACATGTAAGTTTTTTTACTCCTGAAAGCGCAAAAAATTTCAAGAAAGAACTGGAATCTAAAATTTTATGAACTTTAATTAACAATAAAATTGAAAATTCATTAATCCTAGTAAATTTAAAAATTTTTGAACCAGCCTTAAAATTTTTGATGAGCTCTTGGTGAACCTTTTCTTTGCAAAGCAAAATAAAATTGAATTGGTCAAAAAATTCAGACATCTCTTCCAAAACTATCAAAGAATAAATATATTTTTTTTGAGAATATAACAAATAAGACATGTTAAATTTAATTTGAAAAAACTTTTTTCCCAGAAATTTTACTTTTTCATTTAACCAATCAAGAGTTCTGGTTTCTTTGAAATTTAATTTCAGAAAGCTTTTTATCAACGGAATCATTCGGTTGATTTTAAATTTGCTTTTTTTAAGAAAAAATTCCCGAATCATAAATCGACTCGTAATCTCCAAACAAAAATATTTGCTCATAATTATTCCTTTCAAGGTTTTTTTTAAACAATTCTTGGAAATAAAATAAAAAATTCTGTTTTTCTTTAATTTCACAAATAAATTAACCAAAAATTTCTTGACAGGTATTGTTTTAAAAATTCTATTGTGACCAAAATAATGTTGTGGGTTTCTATGAATTCTAGTGATTAAAAATTTTAATTTATTATAAATCGAGTTTTTTTTAAAAAGTTCAAGTCTTTTAAAATCAAAAAGCATCAAACATTTTTCTAGATAATATTTTTTCCAAGAGGACTCAAAAGAAAGATCAAACGAATGATTTAAAGTTTTGGATGAAGTGTATTCTCTGGTATTTATTATGATTTTTTCACAACTTTCAGATAATATATTAAAAATATAAAGATAAATATCAAATGGATATTTGTCTAAAATAAAATTATCTAAGATACAGATAGAAAAATATAATTTTTCGGTTGGAATTTTAATTAAAGAAAAAATTGAAATCCAGTACATTTTAAAAAAGCCTGCTAAATTTAGTTCTTCTGAAAATTTTCTTTTTTTATAATTAAAATTAAAATCATGAATTCCGTATCCTAAGCAAAAAAAGAATTTTTGACTTTTAGTAAAGTAATTTTTTTTTAAAATGTAAAATTTAATGTAATTTTTTTTTAAAGTAGGATTTAAATCTAAGCTAAAAAAATTATTTGAAGATAAAATTGATTTAATAAGTTTTTTCAAAGAATTTTTTATATTGAATGAAAGATAGACGATTTTGTTTTTCCAAAAACTTTTCTTAAAATTAAATATATTTAATGATTTAAATGTTTCAAATTTTTCATTTTTATACATAGAATTCCTCATCATTTCTGAAGAGGAGCCAATTTTTTTAAATTTTCTATTGTCAGGCTTTTTTAGCGGATAAGTTAATAAAATATTTTTTAATTTTATAATTTTTATGAGATCAAAGCTGTTGGATAGTCTCGATGTTGATAAAATTATAGACAAATTTTTTACACCGTTTGTTTCGACCGATAGAGTTTCTAAAATTAATTCATAAGAAGATCCCATTTCAAGATTAAAACTTGTTGCAGTTAAATCAATAATTAAGATTAAATAAACATTGTTCAAAAACTGAAATTTTTTTAATATCGAAAAAATTTCTAATTTCTTTAGAAAATAAAATACTTTTTTTTGAGAACGAAATTTTTTTATTCGAGTAGGATCTGGAAAAAAAGTCTTTACTGAAATACCGACGAATCCTATCATACCTTTTTTAAATTGTTGTATTTTAGAAGAAATATTCTCTATTGGGTTTTTTAAAAAAAAAATATTACAATTTTTTTTCATAAGAAAGCTAATGATGACTGAAAATTCCTGAAAAAATCTTTTTAGTTTTTTTCCAAATATTCCGAATATTTTATTTTGACCTGCTTTTAGGCCTATATGCATGTTGTTAGAAAAACAATTATCTAATTTCTTTAAATGTGAACAAAAATACTCTCTTAATACACTTCCAGTTTTAAAACCTAGAAGGAATCTTGACATCGGTACTTTACGAAAGTTCGGAACAAAGGTTTCCATGGAAAGATTTAGTGGATAAAGAATTTTTGTCAGATCAACTATATATTCTGTATTTAGAATCGGGTTGTGTTCAAATTTTAGTTTAATTGAATAATAGGGTGAAAATGGGTTTTCCAAAATTGGAAGCAAGAAAAAAAATTTGTAATTTTTTTTTAGACTTAAATTTTTTAGAGCCAAATATTTTGAATAAATTAAAGTGTCGCAGATCTGGTCTTCAATAAATATCCAAATCCCTACAAACTGTTCAGTTGAATGATTGAGTTTTGAAATTAACAAAACTAAATTAATGTAAACTTTTAGTGTATATCTCGTTATCGGTTCAACTGAAATCTCCAGATCAAAAAATGGGAGAAAAGTAATAGATTCTAAAAGACCAATTGTTCCTCTTTTTGAATTTAAGGTATACTCTAATTCCTTTTTTTTCAAATTTTGAATACCAAATAAAGATAAATTTTTTTTCTTGAAAAACTCCGAATATTTTTTTTTTATTCGACCTTTTAGAGATTTCCAGATATCTTTTTGGTTATACCAACCTCTATTTTTGATTGCCAAGTATAAATTTATACAAAGTTGAGTAACGTTGGCCCATTTTTTTAAAAGGGATATTTCAAACATTATTCTAGAAATTTTTAAAGCTTTTTTGCAAATATAGCTACAGTCAATTTGTAAAGATTCACTTTTAATAAAAATGTTTTCAATGTATGATTGAACAAGAACATTTACTTTAAAATCTTTTGTTTTTTTTGAAAATTTGACTGGTATAGGTACAATATTAGCTAGTCTATCGAGTTCATAGTTTTCATTCTTTCTTGGGGAAAAAGAACTGAATTCACTTGAAAGAGATATAAGTTCTAATAACTGGCATAAATTTTGTATTGGTGAAATTTTTGATATTATTTCCAAAAAAGTTTGACAATCTATGTGATAAAACGCGCAAACATTTCCATAAATAGTTGTTGAGATAAAATTTCTCCTTCTAATATTAATAAGCCCTGAACTTGAAAGTTCGTTTAGAGACTGACTGATAAAAAAACTTTTTATAATCAATATTACCTTTTTCATATACGAATTATTTTTTTGTTTTAATTTTTTTGATAATAACCTTTTAATTCGTATCCATAAAAATGTCTGTGAAAACCAATTCAAAGCATCTAAAAAAGTATAAATTCTATTAAAAGCGATCTCAATATTAAGATAATCGGGTAAATTGCTTAGAATTGTACTTTCAACTGGCGTTTTATTTTTAATTATTTTCAAATAACGTTCAATATCGGTGGAGACAGTTAAAAGGAAACTTGAACTATATTTATCTGAATTGAATCTTCCTGTTCTTCCAAGCATCTGAACAATATTTGTTCCTGAAATTTCAACCCAAGAAGCTTTTTTTTGTGAGTAAATTTTTGTTCCTTTGATAATTACGTTTTTTGCATTTAAGTTAACCCCCCAAGCTAATGTATTTGTTGTAATTAGTATATGTAAGAGTCCAGATTTAAACTTATTTTCCATAAAGTTTTTTTCTTTTTTTGATAACCCAGAATGATGTATACCAATACCCATTCTTAACAAATTTTTAAAAGAAAAAGGAATTTTTTTCAAATAAACGTTTTCTATAGATTCGAAAATCCCGCTTGAATTGATATGTTTTCCTTGCATTTTTTTTATAAGAGAAAAACCAGTATTATAAGTATCTTTTCTACTTTGAACAAAAATAAGTATTTTTGGTTTTTTGAAAGAATTGATAAGGGTCAAGGTTTTTTGTACCAGGACCTCATTAAGAAGCTTTAAACTATTTAAATTGTTATTTTCTGAATTTATGCTTAATACTACCTGACTTAAGGGGTTCTCACGAATAAGAGGTCCAAAATAAAACACTCCATTTAAACTACTAACATTCAAAAATTTGGCGAGATCAAAAAAATTAGGAATTGTTGCACTTAAACTGATTGTCCTGAAATAATCCTTTTTTTTTTTAAAATTATTTTTAAAATATATCAATAAATTTTCCAAAACTGCACCTTTTTCTTCCTTTATAAAATGGATTTCATCAATAATTAAAAGATTGATGCTTTTAAAGACCTCTATTTTACTGTTTTTCTGTAAAATTGATTCAATTTTATCAGGTGTACCAACTATAAAATTGCTAAGATTTAAATTGGTTAACTCAATCAATGTATCGCCAGTAACCTCACAAGTAATGAAGCCAAGATGGTTAAAACAATTTTTTAAAGTCTTAACTATTTCCTTAACTAGGGCTTTTAATGGTGCAATATAGAGAACTTTCAAGAATCTTTGGTTCAAACTACCCTTTTTTATATTTAATTTTATTGAGTTTACTATCAATCTTAAGATAGAAAGGATAATTAGTACCGTTTTTCCAACACCAGTTGGAGCACCTATTAGCAAATTACAATCAGATCCAAAAATAAAAGGAAAAAGTTTTGCTTGAAAATTATTCAGTTTTAAATACTGTTCCATAGAAAGTTTCATCCATTTTGGAAAATAATCAAGTCCTAACTCTTGCCAATTTTCTCTATTTTTCGGCAAAAATGAGATAATTGCTTCTTTAAACTTTTTAAAATTGTTTATTAAAACCAAATTAACAAATTTATCAAATTTTACCAAAGTATTTTGAATATAAGTAGAATTAAATTTTTTTTTTTTTTGAAAAATTGTAAATGATGAATAATTATGAAGTTTTTCTCTTAAAATTGAAAAATTTTTTCGATTAAATTGAACTTCGTAGTTTTGCTTATTTTTTATTTTATCTAGAACTTCATTATGATTACTTATCAAAGATATTAAAATATATTTAGTTCTCAGAAAAATAAAACCAGGAAAGCAAACTCTGCAAAATCTATGAAAAAAAATGAGACGAAAAAAATCACCTGTAACTTGATTTTCTGTATTTAAAAAATTCATAAAAAAACGTTTATTTTTCTATTAAATTTAATTTTTTTGTGAGAAATTTTATACTCATATAATAAAATGGAAAAACATGATGTAGAAAAAATATTTTGTTTTTATTTAAACAATAACTTTTCTCCCAATCTCTTCTGTAGAAATTTTTCCGAAAATATATTTCTAAATCTTTCAAATAGTAAAAATTCTCTGTTTCTTCTATTAACCCTTCTCACTAAAAAACTTAATGGTAAAAGAGAGTCTGAATGGTTACTTATTTTTATGAAAAGAACAATTTTATTTTTTTCAAAATCACATACAAAATTAAATTATTTTAAAGTACTGGAAGCCTTTATAGAAATTGCTATTTGTTCAAGAGGGAAACTTTACAATCTAATCGAAGAAAATTTGCAAATTTTTTTTAATTTAAATAAAAAAAAAAAACGTTTAGAGAAATATCTTTCTCAAATGGTTGTTATGAAAATTACAGAGAAATTGAATTTTAAAAGACCATTTGATTATACAGAATCTATTCTTTCTGTTTGTTCTACCTTTGTCTTTGCAAGCAAAGACAGTTTTGGTGATGATATTTTTGATCTTCTTTTTTGGCATGTATCTGATTTTTTTTTAATAATTTCAAACTTTAATATTATCTTTATCGGAAAATCACAATTAAAATCTTTGATGTTAATGGAAAAAATTTTTAGAAAAATAAAGACTTTTTCTTTTTGTCCAAAAATGTCTTTTGAACTTTTGATCAATTTTCTTATAATTTTTTTAAACATATATTTTTCAACAATTTATCCCTATTTTTTTAAAAAATCTTTTTGGAGTTCAATTGGAAATTTTGAAAACAAATATTCGAAATCGGTTCAAAACTTCAATAACGAAGTAGTAACGTTTGTTCCGGTTTTTTTAACATTTTTTTTTTTAGATTTAAAAACCAAATTTTTTTATCTGAATAATTCAAAAATTGTGTTTCTAACTTTTATTTTTTTAGCCGACAGTTTTCAACGTGTGATATCTTCTACTTTATTAAAAAAATTGATTTTTTTGGTTTTTAAAAATCTTCTTTTGTTTAAAAAAATTTCAAATTCAGAATCATATATTTTATTAAAATTTTTTTCTCATGAAAAAAAATTAAATTATATTGATAAATCACTTAATTTAAATCGAATTATATATTCTGTGGAAATTAAAAAGAAAAAATCTTTTTGTTCTTTCAATATTATCGATTTTATCAATTCTTTTCTTTTTACAACTCAAGATATATCTGAAAAAATAAATGCTTTTTATTCAATTTCTTTTTTATACGGAAATTCCCTAAAAGGAATTAATGTTACCAGGTACAATTTAAATATCAAAACAGAACTACATACCATAGCTGAAACGAATCGAACCGAAAATTCGGAAAAAATACAACCACATTGTATAGATTTAATTTCTTTTTATCGCTATCAGCTATCTCTTAAAAAAATGCCAGAATTAATCAAAACTATTCTTGAAAAAAAATCTGTCTTGTGTAATATGAAAGCTCATATTTTTGTCTTTTTTGAACGTATTTTGTGCATAAGAGGTAACGATGGGAATGGGATACAACTTTTAGAAATAAATTTTTGTTTTTTGAAAGAAATTTTTGACATTTTCAATTTTTACATGAAAACAAAAAATTTTTTAAGTTGTTCAAAGGACTGGTTTTTAAAATTTTTAATGCGTATAACAAGTTATTGGGATGAAACGAATAAAAAGAATGAGAATTTCAGTAATAATATTATTAATATGGTTTTAAAAAATGCTGATATTGAAAAGTATAGTATACATTCTAGATTCTATTTATTTGAAATCATATTCTATATTATAAAAAATCAAGCAAGTATTTCAAGAGAATTTCAAATGAATATCATAACCTTTAGCCAAAATGTAGTTTTAAAAAATCAAATCGAACTTCTTCCACATGTTTTCGAGATTTTCAGTAATTTCGATGTATCTCAGGATAAAAATTTTTTCGAAAGATTTTTTTACCGTCTCTTTTCAGGAATATGCAATCCACATATTTGGAATAACAAAATTTTAATCTGTTCGATATTAAAGTTTATAGAATCTTTTATCAATAAGTTTTCGTTTTCGTTTTCAATTAGAGATATAGTAGATATTTTAAAAATTCTTACCTTTTTAATTAAATATTATGATCAATTTGGTGTACATCCTTTTCTAAGATATTTCAACATTCTCAAAAGTTTGCCGAAGCTTTTACATTTCTTACCACATGTGTTTGAAAAATTGAATTTTTTTGAAAAGTTTATAGAATTTAAAAAAATTCAAAAAATTTTTTTGATGTTTCTCTTTGTAAACCTAACATACATTGACTTTTTAACGGTTGAAAAAATAACGAATAAGGTTAAAATTGATAGTTTATCGTTTTTAATTGGTAAAATAAATTACAAAGATTATACCAGTTTAATATGCAAGAAATTCATTGAATTTTCCCACAATTTCTACGAAAATAATGGTTTTAGGATAAATTTGAAAACCAAAAAGCTATTGAAATTAATTACGAGAAATTTGGTAAATTCCTCATGGGAACTGAAAGAATTTTTACAAGAAAATTTTAAGGAAGAGAAAACTAATTTGAGATTAATATATCCTAAAATAAATTTAGCTTATTTTAAAAAGCTAAAAATTTTTTTCCAGGAAATGTATTTTCGATTGACTATAATACAAAATCAGAAAAATAAAATATGAATTTACACGCCTCCATTTTTAAAATTAATTTACATTACATTTTCCTTATCAGTTAAATCTTATACATTTGCTTTACGTAACTTTTCTTTTCCTTTTGTTAACCTTCATCGATAAAGACCTCCGTGTTAGGCAATGCAATGATTTCCTAACAATTAAGTTAATTCTTTCTTTAAATTTACCATTTAAAAAAAAGATTATAGTCTAACATCGAAAGAATAATCTCAGTATAATAAAAGATAAAGGAATAAGATAATGATAATTTTTTTTGGGTAAATTTATTTTTACAATAATTTTTTTTTGTTATTTAAATCAACTTTTATTTCTTGTGGTCAATTTTAAAAATGTTTTTTTTTTTCCTTTAACAAAAAAAGGAAGCTAATCTTTGATTTATTTTTATTGAATTTGAAAATAGTTCCAGCTTTAAAAATTACCTGAAATAATTCTAGGGCTAATTGCCATAGCCATTAATTCTTGGAAAAGAAGTTTACATGCGTATGGAATTTTAATAAGAGAAATTGAAACAGTATTGTCACAATTTTTGCATTCAAAAATATCCTGTTTTCGATTTCCTATTGCTAGAAATCCACAAAGATCACATACAAAAATTTCAAAAGCGTCAGATTGATCCATTAACCTATCTTTTAAAAAAATTGCTGATCCATGGGAAATCATACAATCACGTTCCATTTCCCCGAATCTTAAACCCCCGTCTCTTGATCTTCCCTCGGAAGGTTGCCTTGTTAAAATTTGAACAGGACCCCTAGCTCGAGAGTGGATTTTATCATCAACCAAATGTTTTAGTCGTTGATAATATGTTGGTCCGATAAAAATGGGGGACTTTATTTTCCCCCCCGTAAAACCGTTGTACATGACTTCCCAACCATATTTGTTATATTCTAGTTTTTCAAGCCTATCTGAAACTGTTTTAATTTTTAAATTAGAGAAAGGGGTCCCGTCTCCAATTAAACCCTCTAAAGCTGAAACTTTTGAGAGTAAAGATTCTAGGAGGTGTCCAATTGTCATTCTAGATGGAATTGCATGAGGATTCATAATAATATCAGGGACTATACCTTCTTCAGTGAAAGGTAAATCAGATTGTTTATACAACATTCCGACTATTCCTTTTTGACCATGTCTAGAAGCAAATTTATCACCTACTTGGGGTATTCTAACGGATCTAATTCTAACTTTAACCATTTTTGTTCCATATTCTGTTTTCCCAATCATCACTTTATCAATAATACCAGATTCAAAACTTTTTACAGCGACACTGGCATCTTTTTTGTTTTTATAACCTCTTTTCACCGAAGAATAAGAAGATTTAGTTTTTCCGATTTCACAAGGAGTTGTCTTTCCGATAATAATATCGTCTCCTGAAACTTTTATTCCCTCACAAATTAGTCCGTCATGATCTAACTTTTCATAACAACCGAGCCTCAAACCTATACATTCATCGCTATTAGGTATTTCAAAATTTTCTTTTTTCCCCCCAAATTTATTTTTTTCTTCATCTTTGTAGCATCTATAAAAAAATGATCTAAATATACCTCTATCTACCGCATCCTGAGATAATACTATAGAATCTTCCTGATTATAACCCCCATAACAAGCAATCGCAACAACTGCATTTATTCCGTTAGGAAATTTATCGATATTTAGAAAATTTAACGATCTTGTAATCACCAATGGTTTTTGAGGATAATAAAGAAGATGACACATCGTATCCATTCGGAGATTAAAATTTGAACAATTGATACCAATTGCCTGCTTTCCCATGGCAGACTGATAAGTATTTCTTGGAGATTGATTATGATCAGGGAAAGGAATCATGCTTGCACAAACACCTAATATACAAGATGGATGTAATTCACAATGTGAATATTCAATTTGCGAATTACCAGAAAATTGGCAAATGGCTTCGTCTAAACTCATAGCAATCAAACAAGTTTCTTCTTCTTCAGCATCAATAAGTTCTATAATACCTCCTTTTAATAAATCACAGTAAGAAATATCATTTTGAAATTGTATCCCAATTAATTTTTCGATGATTGAATTCTGTTGATCATTTTTTATGGATCGAGGGACAATGGTATTTGTTTTTTGGTTTTTAAAAACTAAAAGTGGACGTGCAATCCGTCCAGAATCCGAAAAAATCCTGACTTCTTTATTATCGATATCAAGAGAAATTGAAACTTCCTCTTTTATTATTCTGGTTTTTCTGGAATATTTCAAGTTTTGGACAATTTTGATCGGATTTATGTGAGTTCCGACCCAAGAACCATTAACAAAAATTTTAAAGCTTTCAATATTTTTATCATATCCATAATCTCCCAAACCCTTTGTACCCATTTCTTCCAAAAGATCCATAATCTGATTTGTCATGGATCCCGTTGTAATTAAAGCCGTAATCGCCAAATTTTTTACTAGACCACAAGAATGTCCTTCTGGGGTTTCTGCTGGGCAAATCAAGCCCCATTGTGTATTATGTAAATGTCGGGGCTTAGTTAGTTTCGTGTTTTTTCCACTTGAAGAACTCAGCCTTCTTAGATGACTTAAAGTTGACAAATATGAAAGTCGATTTAAAACTTGACTTACTCCTGTTTTCAGTGCCTGTTTATCCGAACCCCAGTTTCCGGTGGAAAGAGCATATTGGAGACCTGTTGTTAAAAAACTTGATTTGAAAAGATCAGCAATCTCATTTTGATGGCTACTTTGAATGTATTTTTTTTGAAGTGAAACACGAAGATCCTTTAATACCTTACTTAACAATTGTCTAAATAAAACCCCCAATAAAGGACCAGTAGTGTCTAAACGTTTATTTCCATAATGATCTCTATCATCGGTTTTTCTTTTTCCAATCTGTGTACTTAAAAGTTTGTTTATCATATATCCAAAAAAATACCCTTTTCTCATTTCAAATCCTTGCCCAATACCAACGTGGGGTAAAAATTCTTTCTGTAAAATTTCATAAGCAAATCTAATACGAATTCTTTGAGTACCTTTTGAAACATGCTGACCAATCGCTGCTAATGCAGTTTCCTGATCCATAATTGGACAATTTTTTGAATAGGAATTTAAGGCTTCCAATCGATCATCTTCAAGGGAATATCTGGCAGATTCTATTAGAAATTCGTCATAATCTTTATAACAAATATGTTCAAGAATTTCATGTTCATTTTCAAAACCAAGAGCTTTAAAAATCCATGAGACAGGAATGTCTTTTCTAAAATATGGTAACATTGCCCTCAAATATAAACCACCTGAAAAATAAAGTGGTAATATTGCGTTTACATTTTTTTTTTTTTGAGTTTGTTTTTTTTTCTTAAATTCTTCCAAACAAATTTTAATTGTTAATAAAGAGGGTGACCATTTTCCAAACTCAGCAACTGAACGACATTCAGCAAAAAATAAAGTTCCTTCCTTTGAATAATATCTTAATTTAGAAATTGATTTTTGATTCTCAGTTTTTTTAAAAACATAAACATGATTCCAAGATAACTGTTCCTGAGCTACAATAACTTTTTCTGAACCATTTATTATGAAATAACCTCCAGGATCTGCTAGACACTCCCCGAATTTAAGTAAAGCTCTAGGCAGGAGTTTATCAAGAACACAAAAACGAGATTTTACCATTATTGGTATTCTACCAATTAAAATTTTTTCAATTGTTCTACTATAAGGAACTTCTTGTTTCTTGTCTTCAGTTGCATAGATATTTAATTTAGTCGTCGAAACATCGCAATATAGAGGTGAAGAATAACTGAGCCCTCGTAATCTAGCTTCTTTTGGTAAAAGCGTACGAGCTATTCCGTCATCCTCAACAAATGTTGGTTTAGAGAGATGTAATTGACCGAATCTTATTACAATTTTATTTTCAATGATTTTTTCACTTTCAGTATGATTTTTATTCACTGGGATATTTGCTATGACAGGAGGCATATCATCAATTATTTCTTGCATATTATTTTGAATAAAATCATTGAAAGAATCGATTTGATGTCGTACTAAGCCTTTTTCATGAAAAAAACTTTTTAATATAACCCAAAGTTTTTCATTCAAGTTTGAATTTTGAGGTAAATTTTCCATCGCTATTTTTACCGTCATATTAATACAATTTTTAACCGACCAGGTAAATGATAATTAATTACACACACTCTCTAGAAATTTGTTTGAATTATGGTTTACACACAAAAATTCGTTTTACTTTGAAAATAATCATTTAGATTTGTAGAAAAAATAAAGATAAAAAATTATTTTTTTTTTTGGCATTTTCTTATTTTTTAGGTACTTATAACTAAAATTTTTTTCAAAATGTAAAAGAAGAAAAAATTGATATAGAGTTCTTTTTAAATTTTAGTTTTTATCTCCTCAAAAAATAAAATATTTTTTTTCAATAATAGAAATAAAAGCTAATTAATATTCAATTTTTATTAACAAAGCTAATAATGAGTTGAACAAAAGAATCAAGAGATCATCTGTAGTTGTTAAGATCCAGATGAAAGCTTTTTTTCAAAAAAAGTTTATTTATAAGACTTTATTAATTTATACCCTAATAGAAAAAATTAAAAATCAAAATTTTTAACCTGAATTTTTAAAATTTTTTTTTATAAAAATATTTATTTCAACCATAAATACATTAAAATTGTAGAAAATTATTTTTTGGTTTTCTAAATTTTATTATCTTAATCTCTGTCTTAACTTTTTACAGTCGGGTGAGATTAAAAATTAATTTTTAAAAAAAAAACCAAATTAAATAATAATCGTCGTTAATTTTTTTTTTTATATTTTTAATTTTTTCCTAATTGAAACCAGATATTAATGATTGAGCTAAATAAAATGGTATCGTCGGATATCTCAAATAATATCATATTTTTAAAGATAAAAAATGATATCTTAAAAAATTTATTAGGAAGCTATATGATCCATAACCAAATTACTTTCCTTAACTCTCTGTTATTAAAAGATTATAATTACTGGGTTAACTCCATTTCGTTTAAAAAAAAAAAAAAAAATATTTTTTTAATCTGCGAACAAGAAAAAAAATTTAATTCATCGAGAATTAAAAGTTCATTTTTTTTATTCACAAATGAAATTTTGGTTCAGAATTTCCAGAAAACATTTTACCTGAATTCTCTAATAAAAAATTTTAAAAAAATAGAAATAAACTTTAAGGATAAAGATAGTTCCACGCAAGTGTCTATTCAGTCTGCCAATAAAACCCTTAAACAAGAGATAGTGAAAATGTTAGAAATTGAACAAAAATTGGGATTCTTTGAAATTAGCATTTATTCTATAAATTCGCTTCATTCTAAAATTAAACAAAAAATGATAGAAATAAGGGGTACTAAAAAAGATATTTTCAAAAATAAAATAATTAATACCAAAGTCATATATTTCGTTTTTCTAATATTTGTTTTATTTAGTTTTACTTTTTATTTTATATAATATTTATAAACTCGTTTTAATATTTTTGGTTAAAAAAAGCATTTAGACATGAAAGAGTTAAACTTTTCTTATTTGATTACTGGGATTCTTTTATCAAAATTAATGAGTCTTGAAAAAATATTTAAAAATTTAGAACATGAAAAGACTTTTTTTTTTTTTTTTTTAAAAATTTTATACTAAAAAAAAAAAAAATTTTTTTTTTTTAATTTTAAAACTTTTTTTTTTTTTTTTTTTTAAAAAAAATAAACTCCATTGTAATTAATAATTTTTTTAGTA
>Ga0115006_10000147_pt1 | contig 34605 bp, 35 predicted proteins | sample ArcOceMetagenome_3_FD_88943 | JGI IMG/M metagenome (GOLD analysis project Ga0115006, IMG submission 88943) | Marine eukaryotic phytoplankton communities from Arctic Ocean - Arctic Ocean- Svalbard ARC20M Metagenome | ecosystem: Environmental > Aquatic > Marine > Oceanic | place: Arctic Ocean...
TCCGAACTGTTTTTCTTCGAGCTGTTGTTTCTCCGAGCTCTTGTTTCTCCTAGCTCTTGTTTCTCGTAGCTCTTTTTCTCCTAGCCCTTTTTCTCCAAAGTGTTTTTTCTTTGTACTCACTAAAGGTGCGTTACGACCAACAAATAAACACAGCATCTGCCGCGCCGACGATCGGAGATCGACGTACCCCATCACTCAAAATATGCGGGTATCGCGATCATTGTCAACGCACTCTCGGCTGTTGGCCAGTCAAAAATATGGGTTATTTTCCAATCCGCTCATTATTCAGCGCGCACAACGTCCAACGCCGGTTGTGCGCGATAGATGGTGCGCCCAGCCTTGATGGTTTCTAAAACACGAATGGTCTGTAGATCGGCGACCTCTTGGGTTAGTGGATTACGATCTAATATAACAAAATCGGCCCACTTTCCAACCTTTAAGAAACCCTTTTCTCGCTCTTCGAAATGTTGGTATGCGGGCCATAAAGTCATCGCTTTGATGGCGTTCATAACGCTCAACCTATGTTCTTCACCGATCACGAAACCCGATCGGGTAGTGCGGTTGATGGCGCTGTGCATCACCCGCATCGAATCCGGAAAAGTTACCGGAGCATCCGAGTGAATGGAGAATTTTATACCCCGCGCGACCAGCCAACCGGTGGGCGATATATTCACCGCCCGCGCCGGACCGGCGACTGAATCGCGATGCCAATCTCCCAAGTAGATTGATACCATTAATCTACCGCCTTGCTTTAAGACCTCAATCTACAGGCTCTCTTTATGTGTTCGCTCTGCCTTCTTGACGGTATTTTTTATCGGTAGCCCGTGCTCCGGTTGCAATCGACCGTCGCGGTCATCGACCTCATTCCAGCCAACGCACCAACCTAAGCTTTGGCGATTCAGCAACGTCAAGTTCAGCCAACTGATTGTCATAACAATACAACACCTCTAGGGAGCCGAGCGATCTCACATCGAGGTGGGTCAATTGATTACCGTAGCAATACAGTACCTCTAGGTCCGGCGTCACCGAGACGTTGAGTTCCGTTAGTTGATTGTCGCTGCAATAGAGAATTTCTAAATTTGGTGTGTACGATAAATCCAATTCGACAAGCTGATTGGTTCGACAACTGAGTATCTGTAGCCCTGTCACCGGCACCAGATCAAGCGTCGCGAGAGCATTGTTATAGCACAGGAGTTCAATCAGGCCCGCGAGCGCGGCAAGATCGAGCATCCTCAGCCGATTATTAAAGCACCACAGTCGCCGCAGTCTTGGCGTGGTCGATAAGTTTAACCGCCGCAGCGCATTGTGATTGCAATACAAATCCTGCAACCGCGGCTGATGCGACAGGTTGAGCTCAACCAGTTGATTGTTAAAACAGCGCAGCACTCTGAGGTCGGGGGTATTCGACAGATCGAGCGCCGTAAGTTGATTGTTGCTGCAATCGAGCGTCTGCAGTTTGGGGTATGCCGACAAATCCAGCGCACGCAATCCGCAACCACTGACATCCAACGTGGTTTGCGCTGCCTTAACAGCGCACTCGAGCGGCGCTATGGGCTCAACCACCGTCGATCATCCGATCCGAAAAATCACTCGACGCCATTGCTATTAAGCCCATAAAACCGCAACCTTCAATTAACCCGACGGACCATCGGCAGCACCCAACATGGTGCCAATCCAGCGGGTTTCGGTCTGGCTCTCGAGGCCGATTTTAAGCATGATGGTCAGCGGAATCGATAACAGCATGCCGACCGGGCCGAGTACCCAACCCCACAATACCAAAGAAACGAATACCACCAGCGGCGAGAGATTCAAACCGCGGCCCATCCAGCGCGGCTCTATCACATTACCCATCAACATATTGACGACGAAAAATCCTGCCAAAACCAGCGCGCCAGAGCCAAAACCCAACTGAATAATTGCCAACATCACCGCGGGAACCGCGGCGATTACTGAACCCACAGCGGGCACAAAATTGAACAAAAAAGTCAGCAGACCCCAAAGCACCGCGTAGTCGACGCCGAGAACCGACAGCCAAATAAAAATCACCAGCCCAGTCACAAAGCTAATCGCCGTCTTGATCGCCATGTAACTGTTGACGCTGTCGGTAAAGGTTTGCAGCCATTGACTGGAACCATTGAGGCCGCGTGCTCGGGTCAACTTTTCGGCAAAGCCGGTATTTTCGGCAAGAATAAAAATCACCGTTAACAGAATCATCATGCCGTCGGTCATGACATTACCAAACGACGCCAACATATTCGCCACCAGCGCCATCAAGGCTCCGGGATCAAAACTATTTTGCCATTGCTCGGCACTCACAGCTATGCCACGCGCCGACAACCACTGTTGAAGCCCACTACTCAGCGCCCCAAGTTTGCTCGAGTACTCGGGTAAATCCTGACGGAAATTGCCCAACGCCGAACCGACAATGGCACCGAGTAAAAAGCCGATCGACAGCATCAGCACCACCACCAAAAAAATCGCCAACCCGTTGGGCATGCCGCGCGCGCGCAACCAAGTTACCAAGGGTGCCACCACCATGGCGATAAACACGGCTAAAATAAACGGCACGATCAAGGTGTCTGCCATCTTCAATCCGGCGACAATGATGGTAAAGGCCGCAAAGGTAACCAACAGTCGTGAAATCGGTGAGGTAGTGTCGGGCATCGTCAGTCTCCAGAGCTTTGATCGACAGGTTGATACGTTGAGTAAACCGCAAGTGTAGCCGATCAACCGCGCTTTAGGGGCGATTCAGAGCAGAAAATAACGCCGTCATTGGGCACTATGCCGCAGGATAAAATAATAACTTGAGCGCCACCAAAAGCGTCACCAACGCGATCAATGGTTGCACCAAACCGACGCCGCGGTGAATTACCAGATTGGAGCCAATGCGCGCACCGACAATCTGTGCGATTCCCATGGCGATCGCCAAGCTCCATACCACGCCGCCGCTGATAACAAACAGCAGCGCCGAAACGCCGTTGATAACGAGGACGAATAACTTGCTCTCAGCGGTCGCTCTAACCAAGTTGTGGCCGAGCAAAAAGACCAGTAAAAAAGGCAGTATCGAGCCCGAGGCAGGACCAAAAAAGCCACCATAGAAGCCCATCCCAAAGGCCGCCGTGGCGGCAAATTGAGCGTTGCTGAGTCTGGCTGGATAATCGCGGTCATCCATTTTTGGCGCGCATAAAAAATACCCTCCCAACAACACCAGCAATAGAGGAATGGCGCGCATCAACAGTTCGTTCGATAAGCGCTGTACGCACAGCGTGCCCAGCATCGAACCGCAAAATGCCATCATCAGCGATGGGACCAGCGGTGCGATATGGAGATAGCCGTGGCGCCTGAAATTGGTCACCGAACTCAACGTACCCATGGCACTTTGCAACTTGTTGGTGGCCAGCGCAGAGAGCGGGGGAAGCCCAGCCCAGAGCAGTGCCGGTAGCGTTAGCAAGCCGCCGGAACCGGCAATAGACGAAACCAAACCAGCAAAAAAAGCCACGCCGACAAGCGCCAAAGTCGCGGTAATCGAAAGCTCCATAGACTCCCTGTCGGCAGCGATTAACGAGTAAAAAGAGTACCCTAGTGGCTACCGAAAAAACAAGTTAGTTAGCGATCACTGTTAGTTATCACTAGAACTGATCTGGGTATTTGCCATCAAACTGGTCATAATAACGGCGTATAGCAACCAGGTCTTGGTCATTGTCTCCGGTGGGAGTAAAAAGCTCTCCAATGACCACCTGCTTGGTCGAAAAGCTCAGGCCGACCATTAAAATTGGACAGTCGAGCGTCTGCGCCAGACGCAAAAATCCGGTCTTCCACTTGACCACTTTTTTGCGCGTTCCCTCCGGCGTTATAGCGATCACCACACCGCCCTCTCGCTCGGCGATGCCGGCAACTTTATCGACGATGGTATTGGGTTCGTTGCGGTTGGTGGGAATACCACCCAACCATTCAAAAAACCAACTGACCCCGGGCATAAAAATGGTGTGCTTGGCCAGCCAGCGCATTTTAAGGTTGAGCGCCAATATGGAGGCCATGGCAAGCACAAAGTCCCAATTCGAGGTGTGCGGAGCGCCGATCAACAGGCAGCGCTTAACGTCTGGAATCTCACCCACAAGGCGCCACCCCGAGAGCGTAAAAAACGCCCTGCCAGTCCAACGCGACAGCCGCCCTCGACTGGCGCGCAACTGCACCGGCACTTGATCTTGCTCAACACTCGGGGGGTTTGGCGTCATAATTTTGCTCTCGATTTTATTATTTTTTACTCAGCTAGTGCTCTCGAGTGGCGATAAATGCAATGTCTGGATGGCGCTCTTCAGCAAGCGCAAGATTGACCCTGGTCGGCGCCAAGTAAGTCAGATGACCACCGCCATCTAGCGCCAAATTATCGCGCGCCTTGTTTGTAAAGCTCTCGAGAAGCTTGGCATCGTCGCAGTGGGCCCAGCGCGCCGAATGAACATTTACCGATTCGTAGACGGCATCCACCGCATACTCCGCCTTGAGGCGATAGGCCACCACATCGAACTGCAATTGGCCCACCGCGCCGACGATAATATCGTTATTGCGCATCGGGAAAAAGACCTGGGTACTGCCCTCTTCCGACAACTGGCGAATACCATTTTGCAACTGCTTGGCTTTTAGAGGATCTTTGAGACGAATCAATTTAAACAACTCGGGGGCAAAATGCGGTATGCCGGTGAACTTGAGCGCCTCGCCCTCGGTGAACGTATCGCCAATCTGAATCGAGCCGTGATTGTGCAATCCAATGATATCACCGGCCTCGGCCTGATCCAGCGAGATCCGCTCTCCGGCCTTAAAACTAAACGCATCGGCGATCCGAACCTCTTTGCCGGTGCGCACGTGTTTTAATTTCATGCCGCGGGTGTAACGACCCGAACAGATACGCAAAAAGGCAATGCGATCGCGGTGTTTGGGGTCCATGTTGGCCTGAATTTTAAACACGAAACCACTGAACGCGGACTCTTCGGGGCGCACCTCTCGAACGGCGGTAGACCGCGGTTGTGGCTGCGGCGCCCAGCGCACGAAGTCATCGAGCATTTCGCGCACGCCAAAATTGCCCAGCGCCGTGCCAAAAAATACCGGCGCCAGCGCACCCGCTAAAAAATCATCCAGAGAAAACTTTTGCGTCGCACCGCGCACCAATTCTAATTCGTCGAGCACGTCGTCGGCAAAATCACCGAGCGCGGCGCGTGCCTCTGCCGACTGCAAACCCGACACCCTAACATCGTCGGTCAACGTCCGTCCCTTGCCTTGCTCGTAGACGTGAATGGTGTCGGTGTAAAGGTTGTACACGCCGCGAAAACCCCGGCCCATGCCGATCGGCCAGTTGATCGGAGCGGCTTGGATGCCAAGTACTGATTCAATTTCGTCGAGCAGGTCGATGGGGTCGCGAATGTCGCGGTCCATTTTATTGACAAAGGTCAATATCGGCGTGTCGCGCAACCGACAGACCTCCATCAACTTGATGGTTCTGGCCTCCACGCCCTTGGCACCATCGATCACCATGAGCGATGAATCGACCGCCGTCAGGGTGCGGTATGTGTCCTCAGAAAAATCCTCGTGACCCGGCGTATCGAGAAGATTGACGACGCAATCACGGTAGGGAAATTGCATCACCGACGAGGTCACTGAAATGCCTCGCTCCTTCTCCATCGCCATCCAATCCGAGGTCGCATGACGATCGCTCTTGCGCCCTTTGACGGTGCCCGCCACCTGAATAAGATTGCCCAACAACAGCAATTTTTCGGTGATGGTGGTCTTACCCGCATCCGGGTGTGAGATAATAGCGAAGGTACGGCGAGGGGACGACGACGGGTGCATTGGCATTTGGTATCAATATTTTGAAGACGCGCAGTATAGCGCTCCGGCAAGTCCTAGCCCAGCATTTCGGCGTATACTCAAGGCGAAGCGGTCGGCGGCTAGCAGTTTTCAGCCATCAGTTTTCAATAGCATGGCAGCCGCAGGACGACCAAACCGCAACACAAGACAGACCAACGGCGAGTTCAATTTATGCGTTACCAGGGACAGACAAGCTACGACCACGACGGCCCAGCCCCCAAAAAAGGCGTAATTCTGTGCAATTTGGGTACCCCCGACGCGCCCTACACGCGAGAATTACGCCGCTATTTAAAAGAGTTTCTCAGTGATCCACGGGTGGTCGAGGTGCCGCGATTGCTGTGGTGGTTAATCCTCAATCTGGTCATCTTGCGCATTCGTCCGGCGCGTTCAGCGAAACTTTATCGCAGTGTCTGGGCCGAGGGCGGCTCGCCGCTGCTAATCAACAGCCGCGCTCAGGTAGAAGGCGTCGCAGAGCGACTGCAACAGCACTATGGCGAGAAAATCCCGGTGGTTCTAGGCATGCGCTATGGCAACCCATCAATCGATTCTGCGCTGGCTGAATTGAGCGCACAAAACGTCCGCAATATCGTCGTTCTGCCTCTCTATCCACAGTACTGCGCGGCGACCACCGGCTCGACCTTCGACGCGCTGGCGAAGACCATGATGCGCTCGCGCTGGGTACCGGAACTGCACTTCATCGGTAGCTACCAACAATCAGACGAGTACATTGGCGCTCTGTGCAATAGCATCGAAAAACACTTTAAACAGCACGGTCAGCCCGACAAGTTGATTTTTTCCTACCACGGAACGCCGCAAAAATACCTCGCTAAGGGCGACCCCTACCACTGCTATTGCCATCAGACCACGCGACTGGTTCGCGAGCGCATGGGCCTGTCCGAAGATCGTCTAATGACCACGTTTCAATCGCGCTTTGGACGCGAGCCCTGGTTGCAACCTTATACCGACAAGACCCTCGAGGTGCTGCCCGAGCAAGGTGTTAAAAGCGTCGCCGTATTGTGCCCAGGTTTTGCATCGGACTGTCTAGAGACGCTCGAGGAGATCGAGGGTGAGGCTCGCGAGATTTTCACCGAGGCCGGGGGAGGCGACTTTCACTATATCCCGGCGCTGAATGCACAGCCGGACCACCTCGACGCATTGACCGCGATCGTTCGCAGACATCTGGATTAGTCGCCGCGCTCCGCCAGTCGCTCCAGCCAACCCTGCAGCACGGGCAGACAGTCGGCCGACACTTTTTGGGTGGCAATGTGATCGGCACGGGTGACGCCGTCGCACAGCAAGGCAATGGGTTTGTGTTGTCGCTCGGCAGATAGGCACAGGCGATAGCCCGAATAGGTCTGCAGCGAGGAGCCAATCACCAACAACCCCGGGGCGCGTTCCAGCAGCTGTTCGCACAATGCCACTCGCTGAGGGGGTATCGACGCGCCAAAAAATACCGCGTCCGGCTTCAACAGACCACCACAGTAACGGCAATCGGGCACCGCCAAATCGGCGTAATCCAAGTCATCGATATCCGCGTCGCCATCTGGCGCAATCCGTCCACCGAGTTTGGCAAATTTAGGGTTGTGCTGTTCAAACCAAGCTTGCAGCGACGCCCGCGACTGGCTCTCGGCGCAGTTGAGGCAGGACACTCGATCGACGCGGCCATGCAAATCGACCACCTCACGGCTGCCCGCGCGCTGATGCAAGCGATCGACATTTTGCGTAATCAAGGCGTTGATCGCACCGCGCGCTTCAAGTTGCACCAGTGCCCGATGAGCGGCATTCGGTTGCGCCTCACTGATAAATCGCCAGCCGATCATATTGCGCGCCCAAAATCGACGACGGCTGTCGGCACTGGCGATGAATTCTTGATGCGTCACCGGCGGTTTGCGCTGCCACTGCCCACGCCGATTGCGATACGTAGGCACGCCCGATGCGGCACTCACTCCAGCACCGCTGACAACCAACCAATAGGGTTGGGTCATTAAAAGATCGATCATTGGTTTCAGAGCGGACTCTCTCAGTCGATACTGTGGTGTTAAAAGCGACAACTTTACCGCAGCTACAGGTATAATGCAGGCTTATTTGCCGAACCACCGCGAGCGATTCAAGCCATGGATATACAAGCTTACATGCACAGCGTCGGACGCGCCGCGCGCGCCGCTAGCGGCGTCATTGCAACGGCGCCCAGCGAAGTCAAAAACCATGCTCTGAAGAGTATTGCCGAGCACCTCGACGGCGCACGACGCGCTGTGCTCGCCGCCAACCAATCGGACCTTAATCGAGCCCGCCGACAGGACTTGGATAGCGCCTTGATCGACCGTTTGGAACTCAACGACCAACGGATCGATGCTATGCTCGAGGGCCTGAGTCAGGTCATCGCACTGGACGATCCAATCGGCGTAATGACCAAGATCGGCAAGCAACCCAGCGGCATTCAGTTGAGCAAGATGCGCGTGCCCATCGGCGTGGTAGGCATCATCTATGAATCGCGACCCAACGTCACCATCGATGCCGCCAGCCTATGTCTCAAAGCCGGTAACGCCTGCATCCTTCGCGGCGGTAGCGAGTCGATTCAATCCAACCAAGCAATTGCTGCCGGCATCGAGCTCGGTCTCGAAGCCGCCGGATTGCCGCGCGCAACTATCCAAGTCGTCAATACGCCAGATCGCGCCGCAGTCAGCGAACTCATCACTCTCACCGAGTTTGTCGACGTCATAATCCCGCGCGGAGGCAAGGGCCTGATCGAACGCATCAATGCCGAGGCGCGAGTGCCGGTGATTAAACACCTGGATGGCAACTGTCATATATACATCGACGATGAAGCCGATATGGACATGGCGATTGCCTTAGCCATCAACGCCAAAACCCATCGCTACGGCGTTTGTAATGCCATGGAATCGCTGCTCGTCGGCGCTAAAATAGCGCCACAGTTGCTGCCTCAATTAGGCGACGCAATGCTCTCCCACGAGGTGCAACTGCGCGGTTGCGACAAGACCTGCAATTTGATCGAAGGTGCGCAGGCGGCCACCGAAAGCGATTGGTCGACGGAGTACCTGGGGCCGATCCTGTCGATCAAAGTAGTCGATGACCTAAGCGCCGCGATTGCCCATATTAATCAATACGGCTCCCGGCATACCGACGCCATCGTTACTGACAACCCGCGGCGGGCCCAGTGGTTCGTCAATGAAGTGGATTCAAGTTCGGTAATGGTGAATGCCTCAACGCGGTTTGCCGACGGTTTTGAGTACGGCCTCGGTGCGGAGATCGGCATTTCAACCGACAAAATACACGCCCGCGGCCCGGTCGGACTCGAAGGCCTTACCTGCCAAAAATGGGTTGTCTATGGCGACGGACAGGTGCGTAAATAACATGACCATCGCCGTGTTTGGTGGAACCTTCGATCCGGTGCACTTTGGCCATATTGAAATCGCCACGCAACTTGCCGAACACCTGCGCATAGACAGCCTGCGACTGATGCCCTGCGGCGTTCCAGTCCATCGACAACAACCCATCGCCAACGCCAATCAGCGCCTCGAAATGCTTGGCATGGCGATAGCCGACCGACCACAGCTGGCGATTGAACGGCGCGAAGTGGAACAATCCGAGCCCAGCTTCAGCATCGATAGCCTGCGCCGGATCCGCGCCGAGATCGGCCCCGAACATACCTTGTTTATGTGCCTAGGTATGGACGCCCTGGAACAGTTGCAACATTGGCATCAGTGGCGGCAACTGCTCGATTACTGCCATATCGTAACGGTTGCGCGACCGGGAGCGCAGCGTCCGACGAAACCACCACTGAAGCGTTGGATTGAACAACACCAAAGTCAGCAACCCGCCGCCGATGAGTCGCGCCCCTGCGGCCAGCTGTTTTTTTGCAGCGTAGATTTGTTAGATATTTCATCGACCGAAATACGCCAACGCCTCAAACAACGTCGATCGATCGACAGACTCACCCCCGACGCGGTGATCGACTATATTCATCGCCATCACCTATACGAGTAACTTAAAGCTATGCGGAAAAATTTAACAGAGATCGTCGTCAATGCACTGGAAGACGTCAAAGCGCTAGATATCGCGCTGATCGACGTGCGCGGATTGACCGACATCATGGACACCATGGTCGTTGCCAGCGGCAACTCTAGCCGTCAGGTCAAGGCACTCGCCAACAACCTAGTGGTGGATGCCAAGAGAGCTGGATACACGCCAATCGGCGTCGAAGGCGATGACACCAGCGAGTGGATCCTGGTAGATTTTGGCGATTTAGTGGCCCATATTATGCTGCCGGCAACACGTCAACTCTACGATTTGGAACGCCTTTGGTCGCTGCCCACCGAGAGCGTCGCCGAGACGCCGACAGAAAGCGTCGACAACAACGCTTAGAGGATCAGGTGAAAGTCAAGATTGTCGGCGTTGGAACGCGCATGCCAGATTGGGTGACGGCAGGGGTCGACGAATATCAGCGGCGTTTGCCGAGCGAGTTCTGCCCCCAGTTGATCGAGGTTCCCCTCGGGGCCCGGCGCCGCGGACAGGCTCTAGACAAGGCCATCGAGAAGGAAAGTCTAGGGCTGTTAAAGCACATAAATAAGGGCGATTACGTCGTCGCGCTTGACGTTTTGGGGCGCTCGATGAACACTGAGCAACTGGCCGGGAAACTGCTCGATTGGCAACGCGAGGGCGATGCTCTATGCTTTTTGATAGGCGGTCCAGATGGCCTGTCCAGCGCATGTTCAAAGCGTGCAAACCTGCGCTGGTCGCTGTCCGATCTGACCTTGCCCCATCCGCTTGTGCGGATTGTGCTGATGGAGCAGATCTATCGGGCCTGGAGCGTCAACGCGCGCCATCCCTACCACCGATACTGAGTGACTGAGTAATTCACCATGAACGACGACTCAACCTTCATCGACCTCACTCGACAACATCAAATTTTTGTTTCCCGAGTGATCATTGCCTGTATCGTGGCAATTGTTATGGGTATCGTTATTGTCGCGCGCTATTTTGACTTGCAGATCACGCGGCACCAAGATTTTGTTACCCAGGCAGACAACAACCGCGTGCACATGCGTCCAGCTAGCCCTTCTAGAGGCTTGATATACGATCGAAATGGCAATTTACTGGCCGACAACAGGCCGACGTACAACCTTACGATCGTGCGCGAACGCAGTCAGGATATGGAGCAATTACTGGTTGACCTGAATGGCTTAATCGACATATCCGACAATGATATTACGCAGTTCAAAAAACGACTTAAACGCCGCAAACCCTACGAAAATACGGCTCTTAAATACAATCTCAGCGAGCGCGAACGAAGTATCTTGGCGGTCAATAGTTTTCGCCTCGCCGGCGCCGAAGTGTCCGCCCGGCTGACTCGCCACTACCCCAGCGGCGAACTGTTTGCTCACGTGATTGGCTACGTCGGGCGCATCAACGAAGAGGAAAGCCAAACGATCGATACGATCAGATACAGCGGTACCGATTCGATCGGCAAGATTGGCATCGAAAAACATTACGAAGACAGTTTACTCGGGCAGGTCGGCAATGAACACGTAGAAACCAACGCCCGCGGTCGCGTCATGCGGGTACTCAGCAAAGTCGACCCACTCGCTGGAGACAGTCTAACGCTGCATCTCGATCGACGCCTGCAAGCCACCGCTCACGCCGCGCTCAAAGATCATCGCGCCGCTCTGGTGGCGATCGAGGTGAAGTCTGGCGGTATTCTGGCGATGGTCAGCACGCCCAGTTACGACCCCAATCTGTTTGTCTCTGGTATCAGCCAGGTGAACTACTCGGCGTTGGTGCAATCGGAGGATCGGCCACTGTTCAACCGAGCCATTCGGGGCCAGTACCCACCGGGCTCAACCATCAAACCCATATTTGGTCTGATTGGTCTACAAAACGAGGATATCAGCGCCGAGCACACGATTGATGATCCCGGCTACTTTTACATGGACGGTGTTGAACGTCCATGGCGCGACCACAACTCGAAACGTGGCGGACACGGTAAGAACGTCGACCTCGCCGAGGCGATTATAGAATCCTGCGATGTGTATTTTTATACCATGAGCGTCGACACCGGGATCGACGTACTGGCAGATTATAGCCAACAGTTTGGACTCGGCCGCATCACCGGACTGGATATCCCCGGAGAGCAGTCCGGTATCATGCCGTCGAAAGAATGGAAAAGGCAGGCGCGTGGCCAGCCATGGTTTAATGGCGACACTATTAATGCCAGTATCGGTCAAGGTTTTATGCTCGCCACGCCGCTCCAATTGGCGGTGATGTCGGCTCGACTGGCATCTCGCGGAAAGGTTTTAGAACCGCGCCTGGTCAAGGCGCGCAACGGCGTGGAAAAGCCGCCCACAGAGCAGTCCGCCGTGATCGACATCGACTCCGAACACTGGGACTATATGCACCGTGCGATGCGCGACGTAGTGCACTCGCCGCGCGGCACAGCCAACCGCATCCGCAAGGATATCGGCTATAATATGGCTGGCAAGACCGGTACCGCACAGGTAATCAGTATCAGCGCCGATGACGAATATGATCGTGACAAAATAAATCAAAGGCAATGGGATCACGCGCTGTTTATCGCCTTTGCGCCGGTCGAAGATCCGCAGATCGCAATTGGTCTGATCGTCGAAAATGGCGAACACGGCAGCTCGACAGCAGCACCAGTGGCGCGATTAGTGATCGATGAATTTATGAAAAACCAACCCGACCAGCAGTTGGGACAGCGGTAGCCGACTATGCATAAAAATGATTTTGTCCGGCAATTGCAGACCCCCGGCGGTAGCATGAAGATTCGTCAGGCGCTGAATCTAGACTATATGCTAACCGGTATTCTGATCACCCTCTGCGCAATCAGCCTGTTGGTAATCTACAGCGCCGGTGGGCAGAGTACGCTGTATGTAAAGCGCCAATTGGTATTTATTTTAGCGGGCTTCGTGGTCATGGGGCTCGTCGCGCAATTTCCGCCGCGGGTATGGGAACGCTGGGCGTTTTTACTCTACATTGCCGGTATCGCTTCGCTCGCCGCCGTGTTGTTCGTTGGGGTCGAAATCAATGGCGCCCAGCGCTGGCTAAATCTTGGCTTTACGCGCTTACAGCCATCCGAATTTATGAAAATTTGCGTGCCGCTAATGATCGCGTCATACATCGCAAAAAATGCCATCCCACCGACCTTTAAACACGTTGTGCTGGCGGTACTACTGATTTTTTTACCGGTTTTTCTGGTCATTCAACAGCCCGATCTCGGCACCGCCATATTGATTTGCGCATCCGGTTTTTTTGTACTGTTTTTGGCTGGGTTAAAACGTAGCTACCTAATCAGCGCCTTTGTACTCGCCTTGGCGGCACTGCCGAGCCTATGGTTTTTTGTTATGCGCGACTACCAAAAGCAGCGCGTGTTAACGCTGCTAAATCCGCAACAGGATAAACTGGGAGCCGGTTGGAATATTATTCAATCGACCACCGCTATAGGGTCTGGTGGTTGGTCAGGCAAGGGTTGGACCAAGGGTACGCAGTCGCAATTGAACTTTTTGCCTGAGAGTCACACCGATTTTATTATCGCTGTGCTCGCAGAAGAATTTGGCCTGGTTGGGGTGCTTGCCCTGTGTGGATTGTACTTACTGTTGATTGGGCGCTGCCTTTTTATCGGCCTGAATGCGACATCGATGTTTGGACGCCTGATCGCTGGCAGTATCGCCTTTACGCTGTTTATCTTTATTTTCGTCAATCTCAGTATGGTCTCAGGCATACTGCCAGTGGTCGGCGCGCCCCTGCCGTTAATTAGTTACGGCGGTACTGCGCTCATGACCTTATTCGTCGGATTTGGTATTCTTATGTCAGTTGCTGGTGACTCAAAAAAACGTTAGGAGTTAACATTGAAAAAAACAATTCGCAATCTATTGCTGGTTGCCTGTGCCACCAGTTGCGCCGCCTGGGCAGACTACTCTAAACACCCCGATGCGGTGAAGTTTTCACAAACTATGGTCGAACGGCATCAGTTCGAAAGCGCAGATGTCGAGCGTTGGTTGCAAGACGCGGTACGCGTGGATTCAATCATTGCAGCCATGCAGCGCCCAGCTGAAAAAGTTAAACCTTGGCACCAATACAAAAAACACTTTATCTCCGACCTGCGCATCGCCCGCGGCGTCGAGTTTTGGAGCGCCAATCGGGCCAATTTGGAACGCGCAGAACGCAAATTTGGCGTCGACCCGGCGATCATAGTCAGCATTATCGGGGTGGAAACTAATTACGGTCGCAATGTTGGCTCCTACCGCGTGATCGATGCGCTCAGCACCCTTGCCTTTGACTACTACACCGAGATCGAACAGCGCGAATCTCGTCGGCTGTTCTTCACCGCAGAACTGGAGAACTTGCTCTTGCTCGCGCGCGACCAGCAACAGAATCCTCTCACCCTCAAAGGATCCTACGCCGGCGCCATGGGTTGGGGACAGTTTATGCCAAGCAGTTACCGTAATTATGCGGTCGACTTTGACGGCGATAAATTTGCCGACATTTGGAACAATCCAATCGATGCCATCGGCAGCGTCGCCAACTACTTTGCCGAGCACGGTTGGCAACCGGGCCAGGCCGTTGCCCTGCGTGCAGTCGAGGAGACACCGCTGGATACCAGCGACAACGGCAGTCCCCAGACATCTCACCAAGTAGCCACCGGCGATACCTTGTTCGCCATCGCCAGCAAGTACGGCGTTACAATGGCCGAGCTACAACGCCAAAACAAGCTGCAAAACGCCAATCAGATATTCGTTGGTCAACGCTTGACGGTCAACACGCACTTCACCGTCAATAAGCTCGGCCGTCCTGCGCTCACGCTGGACGAATTGCGCCGCCGAGGTCTGATACCGCTCGAACCTGCCGACGGTAGTCGCCGTGCATTGCCGCTGCTACTGGACGGCGGCAACGGCGACGAATACTGGCTGGGGTTGAACAATTTTTATGTTATAAGCCGCTACAATCCGAGGGTAAAATATGCCATGGCGGTCTATCAATTAAGCGAACTGATACGGAGCCAGTACTGTGGCCCAGAAAATCCTTGCTAGAGGATACCCGCTGCTGATCGGCGCACTGCTGATCCACGGTTGTACTCAAGCACCCCGAGTGAACGATGAGATAGACGTCAAGGACGGCGCCGGCGAACCCGTCGACACCCGCCTGATCACCAATGCGGTTCCCAAGATAGAGCCCGTCACCCGCGCCGGCAATAGCAATCCCTACACCGTGCTGGGCGAGACCTACCACCTCCTGCCAACCGCCGAAGGCTACAAGCGGGTTGGCACAGCCTCTTGGTACGGCAGCAAATTCCACGGTCGCAGAACCGCCAATGGCGAGGTCTATGATATGTACAGCATGACCGCCGCGCACCGCACCCTGCCAATACCGGCCTACGCACGTATCACCAACCTGTCGAATCAGCGTGTCATCGTTGTGCGCATCAACGACCGCGGCCCGTTTCATGCCTCGCGTATTATTGACCTGTCTTATGTCGCAGCACTCAAGCTCGGCTTTGCGGATCACGGCACCGCCGAGGTCGAGATCGAGGTCATCACCCCGACGAGCCCCCGAGCAGAGGTGCCAATGCCCAATGTCTCACCCATCGTCGCTGATCGACTGGCAATACCCGAGGTGCGAGCCGCCGAAGAAAGGTCCATAGACCACTTGCCAAGCGGGGGTGTATTTCTGCAAATTGGTGCCTTTGCCCAACGCCCTTCAGCGGATCGGTTGCGCCAGGCCATCAGCGCAATGACCTCTCTGCCAATCGAGATCGTCCAGCACCGCGAGCTATTTAAAGTGAAAATTGGTCCGATAAAAAATAGCACACGACTAAAGATGCTACAGAAAAAAATTCGCCATCAACAGAATATCGCACCTTTCATACTCTGGCCTTGACCGGTAGCCAAAAAAACCGCTCGCAGCCAAGCGTCCATGGCGGCTTGGGGTATGCCAATAAAATCGGGAGTGATAAGATGGCGGATTGTTTATTACTCGCCCGACTAACTGAGAACCGTATGGCAAAAAATTGGCTATTTATCGCGCTTGCTTGCGCACTACCCCTGTTTCAAACGCCCGCGGCGATCGGTCTGGAAGCACTTCCAAAACCCCCAGAACTGGCGGCAAAATCGTGGATCTTAATCGACGCAGAGACTGGCACTGTGCTGGCTGAAAACAATGCCGATCTGCCGTTGCCGCCGGCCAGCCTAGCCAAGATGATGACCACCTACATTGTCACGCAGCAGATTGAACAAGGCAGTCTCGGGGAGTTCGATAACGTTACCATCAGCGACAATGCGTGGCAAAAGGGTGGCGCTAAAACCGACGGCTCAACGACCTTTTTAATACCGCGAAGCCAAGTGCCCATCATTGATCTAATGCGCGGTGTGATCATACAGTCGGGCAACGATGCGGCGATCGCGCTGGCCGAGCACCTGAGTGGCAGCGAAGACGCCTTTAGCGATCTAATGAATCAACATGCCGACGCAATCGGCATGTCAAATAGCCAATTTTACAACGCCACGGGACTGCCCGCCGAGGGCATGGTATCTACGGCGCGCGACCTCGCGTTGTTGGCAAAGGCGATTATTCACGGTAGTTCGACCTATTACGATATTTACTCAGAGAAGTACTTTCAGCACAACAACATCAATCAACCCAACAGAAATCGACTACTGTGGCGCGACAGCAGTGTCGATGGTTTAAAAACTGGCTATACAAAAGCTGCTGGGTACTGCCTAGTTGCCTCGGCAAAACGTCGTGATATGCGACTGATTTCGGTGCTAATGGGTGCTAAAAGCGTTGAGGCTAGAGCGCGGCAGTCGCAAAAACTGCTCTCCTATGGCTTTCGCCATTTCGACACCAAAAAGGTTTATTCCGCCGGCGATATCCTCAAAGAAAATGCCAAGCTTTGGTATGGTCAAGAGGATTTCTTAGATCTCACGGTTGCCGAAGATATAGTCCTGACGTTCCCGCGTCGCTCTGAAAAACTCTTGGCGGCCAAAATTATCGTCGACGAACAATTGGAGGCGCCGATTAGCGCCGGCCAAGAACTGGGGCGCCTGCAAGTTTCATTGGCCGACAAGATTCTCGTCGATGTCCCACTAGTAGCGGAAAAAGATATCCCGACGGCTGGCGTATTATCGCGCTTATACGACTGGGTTATCCTCTTTTTCACCGGGTTAATGTCCTGAAGATTGCGCACCTAATCGCCGGCTATCGCGGCTGCGAAAAGTCCAGCGAGGGAGATAGCCTATGAACCCAGATCCGCCAAAAATTGAATTTCCCTGCGCTTATCCCATCAAAGTCATGGGCGAGGGACACGACGAGTTGCAAGCCCAGGTGATGGACGTCATCCTGCGCCACTGCACTGATTTTGATCGACAAAAAATATCGACACGCGACAGTAGTCGCGGTCGTTGGCGATCCATCACAGTGATGATCAACGCCACTGGTCAGGCCCAAATCGAGGCGATTTTCAACGACTTAAAAACCTGCTCACGCGTGCGAATGGTGCTCTAGTGGCGCCCATTCAGCGCGATCTGATAGTCCGCCATCTCGGTCTTTGCCCCTACGCCGAAACCGTTAGCTCGATGCAGCGGTTCACCGCGAGTCGCACCGCCGCGACCCCAGATGAAATCTGGATACTCGAACACCACCCTGTATTTACCCAGGGCCGCGCGGCAAACCCTAACCATGTGCTCGCCCCAGGTGGCATTCCCGTGGTCAGTAGTGACCGCGGCGGCAATGTGACTTACCATGCTCCGGGGCAGATCACTGCCTACCTATTGATCGACCTAAAACGCCGTAAAATTGGCGTTCGCGCACTGGTCGAACAGATGGAAAATGCCCTTATACGCACGCTCGATCACTGGCAGGTGGCGGCGCAAACCCAGATCGGCGCACCCGGCGTTTACGTTGACGGTGCCAAGATCGCTTCGCTCGGACTAAGGGTTCGTCGAGGTTGCTGTTACCATGGACTGAGCCTCAATATCGACATGGATCTGTCCGTTTGGCTGCGCATCAACCCCTGCGGATTGGACGTTGCCATGACTCAACTACGCGACTTGGTCGAGTTCGAATTCAACCAAACGCAAGTCGTCGAAGTATTACTTGAACACCTTTGCGCGGGGCTCGGTTATACTGGGCGCTCGGACGCCTAGTACAACAATTTGTGGCTGCGTAAGGACACCAACGGAATTTTTATGGACCTCGAACAACGACCAGCGCCGACGCCTATTCAGGGCATCGAAGCCCAAACAAATCAATCCTCGACCGAGACAGTTGCGCGCGCGTCAAGCGATGTTATAGCCACCTTGGAGCTAGATCCGTCAATACCGCCCAAGCGCACTCGACGACTGCAGCAGGGCGAAAAACTGCGCAGCGCCGACAAGGTCGAACGCATTCCGGTCAAAGTCATTCCGACCACCGAAATACAACGCAAGCCGGCATGGATGCGCGTGCGTTTATCGGCATCCCCCAAGGTCAAAACCGTCAAAGACGTGCTGCGCAAACACAAAATGGCGACCGTCTGCGAGGAGGCCGCCTGCCCAAATTTGAATGAATGCTTCAGCCACGGCACCGCGACCTTTATGATCATGGGCGAAATTTGCACTCGGCGTTGCCCCTTTTGCGACGTCGGTCACGGTAAACCGAATCCACTGGATATCGAGGAGCCGGGCAATCTGGCGCGGGCGATAGCCGAGATGAAACTGAAGTACGTGGTCATAACCTCGGTCGATCGCGACGATTTACGCGATGGTGGCGCGCAACACTTTGCCGACTGCATCAGCGCCGCGAGAGCCCTGTCTCCGAGTTTAAAAGTCGAGGTGTTGGTGCCGGACTTTCGCGGTCGTATGGCACCGGCACTGGACATTCTCAGCCACACGCCACCCGACGTGTTTAATCATAATATGGAGACCGTACCGCGTCTTTATCGCGAAGCCCGACCGGGAGCCAACTATCAGTGGTCGCTAAAACTGCTGGCTGAGTATGCACGGCAAAACCCTGGCGTACCCACAAAATCTGGTTTAATGGTCGGCCTCGGCGAGAGCAAAGACGAGATGTTCCGAACCTTTGATGATCTGCGCCAACATGATGTTGCCATGCTAACGGTTGGCCAATATTTGCAGCCCTCAGTCAACCACTTGCCGGTCGATCGCTTTGTCCACCCGGATGAGTTTGCCGAATACACCGAGTACGCCTTATCTATCGGTTTTCAGCAGGCCGCCTGTGGCCCACTGGTGCGCTCCAGCTATCATGCCGACAAGCAGGCTCGCGGCGAGCAAGTTAGCTGACTTTTGGGTCGCTAGCGGCGACGTATACCCAGGCTTGCCGCGCGGATGTACAACGCGCTAAAACGCGCTGATAATCGTCGACCTCGTAATCGTCAGCGTTCAGCAGTTCAGCTTCGCTGATCGAAAAAACCATTCCCTCAACCAGATCGCTGGGATTGCTGGTCGCCACCAAAATGGCGTGACAATCGCTACCACTGGTGCGAACCACCTCGGCATCGACAATCTCGATGGTGTCCACGCGATACCCGCAGAGCGCGTCGCACACGCCATCGAGGCGGCGGCCAAACGTTGCCAACTGTACCGACGGTAATTGCAAAGTGCCATAGGAGAATAACCGCACCGGATAGTTAGAGTGGTCGGCCATCGGCGGTTAATCCTCGACCCAAATTTCTCGCAAGGGTTCGCCAAAATCGTCATAGATGATTTTCTTTCGCGGCCGGTTGCGCGGTTTGACGGCAGTCGGTGCCTTTGCCTGTTTTTTTCGACTATCGATGGCCGACACCACGTCGTTCAGATAGGTTCTCATCTGCGGTGGTTGTCCACTGACGAACACCGCCCGCGAACGCGGTTGATCGGCCGGTTCGGCCGACTCTCCCGCCACGTGCTGCTTTATCTCACCACCGCGGGAGAGAAACTCCTCAGTTTTGCGAACGATATCTCTGCGAATGGAGTTCTTACTAGGCATCGAGCGCCCCTCGGCAAAATAAACAGCAACTTTCAGTTTAACAAACTTATCCCGACAAGCAAAACAACCGCCGATTGGGCACGCTAAACAATTACACTAGGGTGGAAAAAGCGCCATCTGCGCGCCGGTTTGGCCATCGCGGTTATCGATGAAGCGCACCCCTAAACCGATCAATCGCACAGGTCTAGCGCCCCGCTGCCATGCCTCCAAGAGCAGTTCTTGATAACTCTGAAGAGATAGTTCACGACCCAACGAGCGCTCCAGCGTGGTGCTAGAAAAGTCGTTAAATTTTATTTTGATAAATTGCTTGGTGACCCAATAATCATCGTCAATTCGCTGTAATCGCACCTGCAATTCACTCAGCAATTCCGGTATACGCCGCATACAAGCGGCACAATCGGCTAAATCTGAGCTAAAGGTACGCTCCACGCTGAGCGATTTTCGGCGGCTGTTGGCATTCACCTCACGCTCATCAATACCGCGACACAGCGCGTGTAGTCGGGCGCCAAAACTACCGAAGTCTCTCGCCAACTCGGTTAATTCCAAACGTTGCAGATCGGCGCAAGTCTCTATACCGATGCGCTGCAATTTCTTTTTTGTGACCTCGCCGACGCCAAAGATACGCGTCACTGGCAGGGTTTTGATGAATTCATCAACCCGATCGGGAGTGATCACGAACTGACCGTTGGGTTTGTTGATGTCGCTGGCGATCTTAGCCAAAAATTTATTCGGTGCGATGCCGGCCGATGCGGTGACCCCGACCTCGGCCTCGATCACCTGGCGAATTTCACTGGCCAGCAATGTTGCGCTGCCGCGATGTAATTCAGAATCGCTGACATCGAGAAAGGCCTCGTCCAGCGAGAGCGGCTCAACCCGGTCCGTGTAGCGCAGAAAGATACTTCGGATCGCCAGTGCCGCCTCCCGATACTTGGCCATAGCCGTCGGCAGAACCACCAAATCGGGACACAATTTAAGCGCCTGACCGGTCGGCATTGCCGACCTAACCCCAAATTCCCGCGCCCGATAGTTGCAAGTCGCAACAACCCCGCGACGCTCCCTGTTGCCGCCCACGGCTATCGGTAAAGAAGCCAGCGATGGGTCATCGCGAACCTCTACGGCAGCATAAAAACAGTCGCAATCACAGTGTATGATTTTGCGCATCGCACACCCGTCAAAAGCCATTAAAGACCCTGGCGAGTCTGTCTCGCCGAAAGGTTACCAAAGAATACCTGCCGGCGAAATTAACCGTCGCTCAACGAGTACGTGGTGATAAAAAAACCGCCCACGCACAGCAGCCATAACCACAGCACCATGCCCACCACCGGCACCCCCAGCAACACCCATACACTGCCAAGCATCACCACGGTAGAGACGCGCGGCAGACGCATACCCGTGGCGCTGGGTATGGCCGAATCAAAGGGGACTAACGCGTTGACCAACGGCGTCAGCGCGACCGACAAAAGCCCCAGGTAGTGGTGCTGCATTGCGTCGTGCAAACCATTCGCCAGCGCCCAACTGTAACTACTGTACAGCGCCACGCAAATGTTGCACAGATGATAAAACCCGTGACCGAGGAGGACTGGCGTCCGGTAGCGCATAGTGACCGCTAACCCTCTATCGACGATGGCCGCGAAAATCGCCGCTGCAGCGTTGTCGGTAACAACAGCATAGCTGGGGTCAGCAACAGCGTCATCAGCGTCGATAACGCCAAGCCGTTGACAATCGCGCTGGCCAGCGGCTGCCACCATGAAACGATCATGCCGCCGCTTTCCCAGCTGCGGTTGACAATATCGACGCTGAGGCCATTGGCCAATGGCAATAGGCCGATAATGGTGGTGATGGTGGTTAGCATAACCGGTCGAAAGCGTGATTTAGCCGCGTTATAAACAGCCTGCTCGGCGCTCATATTGGGCTCGCTATTGCGTAAATAATTGTACGTATCGATCAGCACGATATTGTTGTTCACAACGATACCCGCCAGCGCAACGATCCCCACGCCGGTCAGCACTGTGCTGAAAACCCCTTGGCTAATCAACAGGCCGAGTAGCACCCCAGCTATCGACATAACCACCGAAAAGAGAATCAAAAACGCCTGATAAAAGCTGTTGAACTGGGTCAACATCATAATCAACATGACCGCCATTGCCATACTAAATGCGGTGCTTAAAAAGGCGGCCGAATCTGCCTGCTCCTCGTTGGCGCCGCGCAACCTTACCTCGATATCGGGGTGTAGCTGCTGGGTGTCCAACCAAGCTTCTATCTGACGAGTTTGATCATCTACCAGATAACCATCCTCTGTATAGCCCATGATCATCACCGACTCGCGCATATCCAGCCGCTGGATAACATCCACTCGCGGGGCCGCTACGCGCTCGGTAAAGCCGCCTATAGGCACTGGCCCGCGGTCGCTATTCACCCAGAGTTCATCAAACGACGCCAGTTGACGATCGGCACGCGGATAGCGCAAGCGAATTTCGACCTCTTCTTCGACGTCGTCGGGCCTAAATTTACCGATAATCAAGCCGTCGGTGAGCAACTGAATCGCTTGACCGACGGTCGCCACATCGACACCCTGCATGGCCGCTTGCGCGCGATCAACTTGAATTTTCCACTGCACACCGGCAATCGGCATGGTGTCTTCTAGATCTCGTACGCCCTCGATGTTGGCGCCAATCCAGCGTCTGAGCTTAGCCGTGGTCGCATACATTGCCTCGCGGTTACTCGAAGATATCTGAATCTGTATATCTTTGCCCACGGGCGGCCCACTGTCCAAGGCCTTACCAGTGACTAAAATACCGGGCATGTCTGCGGTCACCCGACGAATGTCTGAAAACACCTCGACACTGCTCGCTGCGCGCTCGCTCGAGGGCGTCAATTCAACCAAAAAACTGCTGATTTGATCGCGACTGGCATCCTTTTTGAAGACCATATGGTTATCTTGACTGGAAGAGTAGAGCTGCAGGACTTCCTCGATACCCTGCACTCGCGCCTCGACCTGAGCGGTGAGTGCCCGTTTTTGCTCAACCGATAGGTTGCCCTGTGCGCGCACCGTGATGGTGCCAAATTGGTTTTCGACCTCGGCAAAAAACACCATGCCGGCGCCGAACTTGGTATAGCCAAAGAAGATCGTCACCAGGATCAATAGGGTCGAAAAAATGCTCAGTAGCGGTCGTCCAATCACCGCTTGTAGTACTTTTAGATAGATATTTAATAGCGGCTGGAACAGCGTCTGTGAAACCTCTTCGGATTCATTGTCCTCCAATTCACTCGGCTTTGTATTCGCCCGATGCGCCAGTAAAACCCCCAGAGTGGGCGCAAATATCAGCGCATAAGCGAGCGACCAAGCGAGGACCGCAAACACCGTAATCGGCAGGTAGGACATAAATTCACCGACCACGCCCGGCCAAAATAACAGCGGTAAAAACGCCGCCAATGTGGTGCCAGTAGACGCGGTCACCGGCACCGCCATGCGACGTACCGCCGCTGCGTATGCCTGGCGCGCCGAAAGTCCTGCGGCAATCTGGGTGTTGGCAAACTCGATCACCACAATGGCGCCATCGATCAGCATACCGAGTGACAGTAGCAAGCCGAACATCACCATAAAGTTATAGCTAAAGCCGAGCATCGCGATGATCACAATTGAGCCCAATAGACTAAATGGAATCGCCAAGCTAACCAGCAAACCAGACTTTAAGCCGAGGGTCGCGACCACAATGATCAGCACTAGGCTCATGGCGGTGAGGATATTACCAGAGAGTTCATCGACCATGGTCGAGGCGTGATCAGACTTGTCAAAAATATAGTCAATTTGCACCTGGCGAGAAAAATACAGCTGTTCCATCGCAACCGCACTGCGAACCGCATCGACGGTCTTGATCGAATTGGCGCCGGCCCGCTTATTCACATTGATGGCAATTCCGCGCTGTCCATTTAGTTGACTAAAGCCACGTGCATCCCTGTACGTGCGACGCACCGAGGCGATATCACCCAGCGTCACAACACCCTCGGCGGTGCTGCGAATTGGCAGCGAGCGAATGTCTGCGACGGTTTCAAACAACGCGGGTACCACGATACTGAATAGGCCCGCGCCAGAATCCATATCACCGGCCGGAATCAATAAGTTGTTGGCCGCCATCACCGCCGATAGCTCGGACATAAGAATGCCGTATTGCTGCAACTTAAATGGCTCTAACACCACCTCAACGATCTCGTCACGACGGCCTTGAATGGTCGCTTCGAGCACTTCGGGAAGCCGATCGATCACCTGTTGCAGGCGCACCGCGGTGCGCTGTAATTCACGTCCCGCAATATCGTTACCCGAAAGAACCACGACTACTTCTGGTTCTGGGCTGGCGCTCATCTCTTTGACCAACGGCGGTTTGGTATCTTTTGGAAAATCGGCACTGGCGCGATCCACCGCCTCACGAAGTTCAGAGATCGCCTGCTTTACATCGCGCTCTATATCAAATTCAACCAACAAATACACCGCGCCCTCGCGCGCAGTGGCGTTGACGCTGTCCAGGCCAGACAACGTTTTTAACTCTTTTTCGATTGGCCTGATCAACAGGCGCACGCCGTCCTCGGGAGAGATGCCGTCGTGGCGCACGGAAATCATCGCCACCGGCACCTGTATATTGGGTTCGGTTTCTACCGGTAAACTACTGCGCGCCATAACCCCTGCGAACAATACTAGTAGCATAATCGACAGCGTTACGCGGGGCGTATTGATCAGGCGATTAATTAAATTCATAGTCGCATTAGCACGGCCTGTCAGCGCTCCAGTGGATCGCTAAATACCGCATCCACGCGCTCGCCGGCAATCACGTAATTTTGGCCTACGGTAATCAACGCGACCCGCGGTGGCAAACCCTGCACCCAAACCCCAGATGCATTGCCGGAAATGATCTGCACATTGATATTGACCACCCGGTCGCCCTCGGCAAGAACTTTGACCATGCTCCGACCGGCGTCATCGAGCTGCAACACCGCCGCCGGGATTAACTGTGCGGCAACGCTCGGCAAGGCCACCTCCAACTCGCCGGCCAAACCCGCACGCAACGCTTGGGTCGGGTTAGCGACCTGAGCTTCGACTCGGTAAGTTCGCGTGGTGGTATCCGCTGTATGCGCTAGGTAGGTGATAATCGCCGGATATTTGTCGCCACTGGAAAGCCCAAACTGAGCGCTCTGGCCAATCCTTAACTGATTGATATTGGCCGCTGCCACCTGCGTCACAACGCGCAGCGGGTCGAGTTCGACCAAGGTTGCGCAGAGCTGGCCGGGTCGCACATAGTCGCCCAGCTCGAGGGCACGCTCTTCGACAATTCCGGCAAACGGCGCCACCATACGCAGATGATCAACGGTGTTCCGTGCGACCGCCAGCGCCGAGCGCGCAGCCTGTAGTTCAGCCAGCGCTCTGGCAATTGCCAAGTCCGATTGGAAGCCCCCCCTTTTTAAACTGACGACACCTCGATGCTCTAAGTCGGCGCGCTCAACCGCCGCCTGAGCAGCGCGCAGAGCCGCGCGTCTACCCTGATCGTCTAGCATGCAGATCAAGTCACCGGCTGCCACGGTAGCACCCCGCAGCACCGCTACCTTTGAAATCATTCCGGCTGCTTGCGCCTTGATATCAACGCGTCGATTGGGCTGTGTAGTTGCCGACACTGTATAGACTGGGTAATGCGGTTGACGTTGATACCAGCGAGCCTGAATTTGCGTCAACCCTGCCTGCGGCGACGCGTCGACCGCTGGGGCTGGATCGTCGGGCCACCATAGGGCGCTAGAGAACCACAGCGCGACCACCAACGCCATTACCACTGCCTGGCGGATATTGCGGTTCAAGCGAAGCCTCGCGGGTCTTGTCTAGCCAAAAAAAGGTACCTATCGTGGAGCACAATAACGCCTGAATGGGCGGGTGACATCGCTGACTAAAAACACCTCACCAGCGCTAAAGTATAGCAGCTAAATAAAACCAATAGCGACGATGAATATCTTGCACAAGTCCACAGATACGCTTCACCGCGACCGCTAATCGCGACCAAAGTATTTCCGCAAGATACTGGCCGGCGCGTATAAAACACCAAAACAACTACGCCTTAACTAGCCTATAAGATCACCAATAGGTATAATTCGGCCGCCATACAACCCCCTGACTTCTTAATCAAAGAGACCTATCACCATGAGTTACAACGACATACCTGCCGGCAAAGATCTCCCCAACGACATCAACGTAGTTATCGAAATACCTGCCAATCACGACCCCATCAAGTACGAAGTTGACAAGGACAGCGATGCTATTTTTGTCGATCGATTTGTCGCCACGCCGATGTTTTATCCAGCCAATTACGGCTACGTGCCACAGACGCTGTCAGAAGATGGCGACCCGCTCGATGTGCTGGTGGTGTCACCCTACCCGGTCATGCCCGGATCCGTGATCCGCAGTCGCGTTGTAGGCGTCCTCAAAATGAGCGACGAATCGGGAATCGACGCAAAACTCCTAGCCGTCCCGCACACCAAGCTAACCAAACTTTATGACCATGTCATGGAGTATGCCGATCTTCCTGACCTGTTGATCAAACAAATCGTCCACTACTTCGAAAATTACAAGGCGCTGGAACCTGGCAAGTGGGTCAAGGTCGATGGTTGGGATGACGCAGCGGCCGCACGCGCAGAAATCATCGCATCGCGCGATCGCTACACCGCGGGCTAACTTCGCAATTCGAGACTATTGGGGGCTCAAGAGCATCTCGCAATTGAGCCCGTGATCTCTGATCAGTATTTTAAGGCGGTGTAAAGCATCTTTCTGTATCTGCCGAACGCGCTCACAGGTCAAGCCAATTTCGGACCCAACCTGCTGCAATGTCTCTTGACGATGATTGAGCAATCCAAAGCGACGCACCAACACCTGTTTTTGCTTCTCTGGCAAATCCAACAGCAACGCGTTTAACATTTCCAGAAAATTATCGTCTTCAGCGCACTTTTCTGGATTGTTGTATGGCGTCGTACCCACGCTGTGACTGTCGTACTTTAAGGCATCTTCAACGTCTAAATTCACCGGCGAAACGCGGTGACTGACAGCCAAAAGATCGCATACATCGGCCTCCGGCTTGTCGACCACGGCGGCAATTTCGGCTGCCGTAGGTTCCTTTTCACCAGACTGCAACAACTCACGCGATGCTCGTAGGCAATGGTTCAGTTCCTTTACGACGTGCACCGGCATTCGAATTGTGCGCGATTGATTCATCAAACCGCGCTCGATCATCTGTCTAATCCACCAAGTGCCATAGGTGGAAAAACGATAGCCCAATTCGGGATCAAATTTATCCACAGCGCGCAGTAAACCAAGGTTGCCCTCTTCGATCAAATCCAATAAATCGAGCCCACGATTGATGTAACGCCGCGCTATTTTAACCACCAAGCGCAAATTACTCTCAATTAGCTTGGTTTTCGCCGCCTTGTCGCCCTCGCGACAGCGCCTTGCACAGGCGACTTCTTCTTCCGCCGTCAACAGCGGTGCTCGGCCGATTTCTTTGAGGTATAAGGCAGTGATGTCGAGACTGACCGAACCAGTGGCCCGAGCAGTCGTGGCTTTTTTGATTGCGTTTTTGGTTGTATCTTTGTCGAATAGATTTTCCATATCTCAATGCATCTCCTTTGCATTTAAATCCATCTAAAGTCGCCTTCCTGGCAACCCGCAACGACGCCGCTGCGCCGCTTACTGATTCAGATAAGATGCCGGATCCACCGGTTTCCCATCTTTTCTAATTTCAAAATATAACGTTCCCGACGACCCCAGCTTCGATATTATCTGCATGGTATCGACTCGCTGGCCCTCCCTGACCAGTATCTCATCGTTGTGCGCATAGGCACTAAGCAACAATTCTGAGTGTTTAATGATAACCAATTTTCCGTAACCTCTCAATCCATTTCCTGCATAGACTATTTCTCCCGGCGCGGACGAGCGCACAGCGGCCCTGGCGAGGGCTTTAATTTTGATGCCCTTGCGCAACTTGGCGATGTTAAAAGCCTCGACCACTTTGCCGCGAACCGGCCACCGCCATTGGCGCTGGGAATTGCCGGCAGCGTTGCTGTCGGTCGCTGGCGATGCGGCACGTCGAGCCGTTGTTGGCGGCGGTACGTTGGTCACTGCGGCGGCTCGCGGCGCAGCACCGCCGGTGGGCGGGCGCGCAGGGCTATCGGCGACCACTTGCGTCGCCTCGCCGGCTTTAGCTGGGGTTACTTTGCTGCTCACGCGAGCGGTTTTTGACACAGTACTGGGGCTAGAATCCAAGCTCAAAACCTGCCCAGGGTGAATCGTAGCGGTGGTCGAAATACCATTAACCCGCGCCAGAGTCACGACGTTCAAATCGTATTTCCAGGCGATTGAATACAGCGTTTCACCGCGTACCACAGGGTGGGTATCGATGACTTGCAAGCGCGGCACCTCAAGGCTAGATAGCGACGCAGGTTGCTGACTACAGCTTGCCAAAGCGGTCAAAAAGATCACTGGAAACATCTGCAATAAAGCGCGCACCTTGAGCATCCTAAATGGCTTAACCCTCCGATCGACGACTAACATAGTCGAAACCCGCAACCAAAAGCAAACCCAAAAGGGCAAATACCAGACATTCTGTCGTGGCCGGATCAATCTGTGCCAACTCTGCGTATTGCTTCGGCAGTAGGTTGATCATGCCAACTGGCAAGGAGGGTTCATCCGCAAATTCTGGGCGGTACCGCCACGGCCAAACAAGCTTCAGGCTGCCGATAAGAAAACCGCACATGGTAGCCATTAAGGCAGTTTGGTGCACCCGCATCAACCAGGATAATAAGCGGCTGAAGAGTATCAGCCCGAGTATTCCGCCGGCGCCAAACGCCGCAAGGATATCCAATTGAAAATGCGCAATCGCGGCAATTATCGTTGGATAAAGACCCAGCGCGACCAAAATCAAGGTGCCCGACAACCCCGGCAAAATCATCGCACAAAAGGCCATCGATCCGGCAAAAAACAAACTGGTGTAACCGCCCTGCAACGCCATGGGCGGCAACGTGGACAACGCCAGCGCAGCGTGAACGCCACAGATCAGGAGAAACCAATGATGCCAATAGGTGGGTCGGTATCGGCGCAGCAGCAGGATCGCAGACGCGCTGATCACGCCGCTAAAAAAAGACCATAGCGGCAGTCCGTGGGCATCGAGCAGATAGTCGATCAATCCAGCCAGCAACACCGCACTCGTCACTATACCCGCTACCAGGGTAGTCAACCAAGTGCCATTGATGGCGCGCCATGCCGCAGCGATACCATCTCGCCTGAGGGTTTTTAGGGCGTTGCCATCGATAGATTTAATGCTCTCGAGCAACTCGCCATAAATACCGGTGATTAGCGCCACGGTACCACCCGACACACCCGGCACCAAATCGGCGATACCCATGGCCATGCCCTTGGCAAACAGAGCGGTCGAAGAAAACCGCTTCAACTGTTCAAGACGACCGTCCAGCTAACGGGACAGTCCCCCCAAAAGGGGCACAAATTTGACCGGTTCGACGATCTCTTCATCAAATTCATAAGAGTCTCCATCGCGCTTCAACACCCGCAGTTCTTGCTCGCGACCATTGCCGACTGGGATCACCAAGATACCGTTGGGGGCCAATTGCCGCAAGAGATCGTCGGGCACCTGCTGGGGCGCAGCGGTGGTAATGATACCATTGAAGGGGGCTTGCTCCTGCCAACCAAAACTACCGTCGGAGAGTGCCGGTGTAATGCCGCGAAGGCCCAGCTTTCGGAAGCGCGCTTTGGCTTTTATGAGGAGGGGCTCTATTCGCTCCACGGTGTAAACCTGATCGACCAATTGTGCCAGTATGGTGGTCTGATAACCCGACCCGGTGCCAATCTCTAACACCCGATCGAGTGGTCCGTCGGCGAGCAGCAGTTCGGTCATGCGCGCAACTATATAGGGTTGTGATAGAGTTTGCGAAAAACCAATCGGCAACGCTGTATCTTCGTAGGCTCGATGCGCCAGCGCCTCATCCAAAAATAGATGGCGCGGCGTCATTCTAATCGTATCCAACACCGATTGATTGACGATACCCTGCTCCTGCAAACGCAAAATTAACCGTTCGCGGGTTCGCTGAGACGTCATACCCACGCCTGCCAAGTCGATCGAGTTCACTGCTCCTCCCAATTTTTAAACGCCGACCACAGCCTAGATGTAGCCTTGCATATGAGCATTTTTTGCGGCTGTAAATATATCACAGCGAGGCCATCTGATGGCGAAATAATTCGCCCATTTCGCGCAGCACCGCAGTCGCAAAGCAGCCTTTGGGCAATTCAAATTGAAGCCGAACCTGATCCTCACCTAGATATTTGAAATCTATATTACCCGGTAGTAGCCGCAGATTGCGCCGCTCTTGCGTTAGCCCTGCGTGCTCGAGCGCATGACGCCACTCCCCCCAATCAGCCAGCACTTGATCCTCGACTTGCCGCGCGCTGCCCTGTGCACTCGATCGGCCGCGCCCCCATAGAGGGCCCGTTTCAGCGTCGGGGAATTCATCGCCCGCCAGATGATTGGCAATATATTTCGCCAATACCAGATTAAATAACCAGGCCCGCGCCGCCGATAGATACATTCCGGTACCGCGACGATTACCGCGCAATCGACCGCTGTCGATTAGGCGCTGCGCCTCGTGTAAATTACCGCCAGCATGGCCGAAGCGCTGCTCGGCAAAATAATTCGGCACTCCATGGCGACCGATACCATTGAAACGCCGTTCGAGGGCTGCGATATCGCCGCTGACCTGACGCAATACAAGGTTAAAATAATTGCCGCTGTGCGCGCCGCGACGTAATTTTTTATGGTGCCGTGCGGCGGTCATAATAGTGTAGTCGGGGTGAGCTAGGTCGGCCGCGGAAAGCGTGCGACCAGGCAGGTGCAGACTGAACCACTGCGTGGTCACGGCAGCGCGGTCCTTGAGCCCGCAAAGACCGACATCGCGTCGATCAATGCCGGCTAATTGAGCCAAAAGCCCAGCTACCCAAAGGCTGTTTTGGTCGACTTTTCGAACCTGTAAAAATAGGTGTTCACCGTCCCCAGAGGGTTCAAAACCGAGTATTTCATCGACCTGAAAGTCGGCCGTACAACTGCGTATCTGGGCACTGCCAAGCGGCTGAAACATCCGCGGCAGGCGGTGAAAATCGAACCCAAACTCACTTTCATGCATACTCAAAATCCAGATCTAATCGCTCAAACTGGCTCGACAAGAACCACTGCGTGGCAGGCGATACCCTCACCGCGGCCGACAAATCCCAACCGTTCGGTGGTGGTTGCCTTGATGTTGATTCGATCCAGCGACGCGTTTAAATCGGCGGCTAAACAAGCGCGCATGGCTGCGAGATACGGAGCCATTTTTGGGCCCTGCGCGACAATGGTTATATCGGCGTTGACCAACCGGTAACCGCGCGCCGTTAGCATGCGCACCACTTCAACCAGAAGATCGCGACTGTTGCTGTTGTAGTAGGCGTCGTCGGTGTCGGGAAAGTGCTTGCCTATATCACCCAAACAGAGCGCGCCCAAAAGTCCATCCATCAGCGCATGAATGACGACATCGCCGTCGGAGTGCGCGACCAGCGAATGGGTATAGGGGATAGCGACACCCCCTAGGAGTAACTCATCGCCCGGACCAAAAGCGTGCACATCATAACCGTGTCCTATACGCATCGCGGATTCTCCTGTGCGGTCAATATCGCGGCTGCCATTATCAAGTCCTCGCTGCAGGTAATTTTTATATTGTCTCGTCGCCCCTCGACCGCTAACACCGGTCGCGCGGCGTATTCGAGCGCAGATGCCTCATCGGTGGGCACCAAAGCGCGCGCCGCTGCCGCCGCCAATGCCGCCGTCAGTTCGCCATAGCGAAACATCTGCGGCGTCTGCGCAAGCCTGAACTGAACTCGATCGGCGGTATGCAAAATGGCACCCTCGACGCTGACCGCTTTGAGCGTGTCTGCGATAGGTGCCACCAATATTCCACCGACTGGGTGCCGATCGACCTCACGCCTTAGCTTGGCAATCGATTCGAGAGCAATACACGGCCGTGCGATGTCGTGAACCAGCACCCAGTCCATAGGGTCGGCACAGGCGTCTATCGCGCGCAACCCATTGGCCACCGACTCAGCGCGGGTCGCGCCACCCGATATCAATTCGACACGCGGATCTGAAGATGCAGGGATTTCACTCCACGTCGCCTGCCGTAGGTCACAGGGCACGATCAGACGCGCAATATCGGGCACTTGTAACAGGCGATAGAGACAGCGCTGCGCCACCGTCTCGCCGCATAAGTCGAAGAACTGCTTGGCTTTCAAGTCCGAAAAACGTCGCCCTGTGCCTGCCGCCGGAACAATCATCCAGAGCCTGGGACCGTCGTCTGAAGGCGCAACATCGCCGGTATCAGGGTTCATCATCCGGCCCTTCACTCGCCTTGTCGATCACCAGATAAAAAACTTCGCCGCGCTTGACCATGCCCAGGTCTTCTCGGGCTTTTTCCTCGATCGTTTCAAGGCCATTTTTCAAGTTGGCAACCTGTTTGGCAATGTTGTCGTTGCGCTGCTGGAGGCGCTGGTTTTCGTTATTTTTTTCAACCAACAACGCGTCAAGTTCAGCCTTGTGAGCCAGGCTGCCATCGCCGAACCAGAGTTGACCCTGGAGCGACAACAACAGTAACACCAAGAGAGCCAGTAACACTTTTAACATCGTAAAAGTTCCCTCCAGCGACCGGCCACAGCACGCACAGGCGCTAGCTAATGATTAAATTCTGCGCGCCCCCGGTAGGGTGCCAACTGGCTGCCCAATTCAGCTTCAATACGCAACAAGCGATTGTATTTGGCGACGCGATCCGATCGACAAAGCGAGCCGGTTTTAATTTGTCCAGCCGAGGTGCCCACCGCAAGATCGGCGATAGTGGTGTCCTCGGTCTCTCCAGATCGGTGAGAAATAACCACGTTGTAGCCAGCGCGTTTAGCCATGGCGATGGCGTCTAACGTCTCGCTCAGAGTACCGATTTGGTTAAACTTGATCAAGATAGCGTTGGCCACACCCTGTTCAATACCGCGTCCGAGTATGCGTGTATTGGTGACGAACAAATCGTCACCGACCAACTGCACCCGCTCACCGAGCTTTTCAGTCTGATATTTCCAGCCATCCCAGTCCGACTCATCCTGACCGTCTTCAATCGAAAGTATCGGGTACTGGTCGCATAGTTCGGCCAAAAAATCGCTAAACCCCGATGCCGTGTATATTTTTCCCTCGCCACTGAGATCGTACTGATGGTTGCGGTAGAACTCTGAGGCCGCGCAATCGAGCGCCAGCGTGATGTCACTACCAAGCTCGTAGCCAGCGGCCTCGACCGCTTCGGCGATCACCGCTAGAGCCGCCGAGTTAGACGCCAAATTCGGCGCAAAACCGCCCTCGTCACCCACCGCCGTGCTCAGCCCGCGCGTCGCGAGAACCGTCTTCAAACGGTGGAAGATTTCCGCGCCAATCTGCAGCGCCTCGGCGAAGCTGTTGGCCGCTACCGGTTGCACCATAAATTCTTGGATGTCGACGTTGTTGTCAGCGTGCTCGCCACCATTGAGAATATTCATCATCGGCACCGGCATACTGTATTCACCTGCGGTGCCATTCAATTCGGCGATGTGCGCGTACAGCGGTATACCCTTTGAAACCGCCGCCGCTCGAGCCGCCGCGAGAGAGACGGCCAATATAGCGTTGGCGCCGAGCACTGCCTTGTTGTCGGTGCCGTCCGCGGCAATCATAGCGTCGTCGATAGCCCGCTGGTCAGCGGCGTCACTACCGACCAATAACGCTTTAATTTGATTGTTGATATTGGCCACCGCCGACAACACGCCGCGACCCAAATAGCGGCTTTTGTCGCCGTCTCGAAGCTCCAGCGCTTCGCGTGAACCGGTCGAAGCTCCCGACGGAGCCATGGCAGAACCTACCGCCCCATCGGCTAATACTACCTCGGCCTGTACCGTGGGATTACCCCTCGAATCCAGTACCTCATAAGCACAAATATTTGCGATCTGGGTCATACTAACTGTTCTCCTGTTGGCGCTGTGGGAATGTTTAAAGCTCTCGTTGATGTTCGGTATTTAACCAATATCCAACTCTGGAAAACTCTTTACTAGCCGATCGACATCGCGCATCTGCTGTAAAAAACCTTCCAATTGACCGAGCGGTAGGGCGCTGGGGCCGTCGCACTTGGCATTATCTGGATCTGGATGGGCCTCGAGAAAGAGTCCCGCAACACCCACTGCGACTCCAGCTCTGCCCAACTCGGCAACCTGACCGCGCCGACCACCCGACGCAGCACCGAGTGGATCTCGGCATTGCAGCGCATGGGTCACATCAAAGATCAATGGCAACCCGCCGCTGATATTCTTCATGGTTGCGAAACCGAGCATATCGACCACCAGATTATCGTAACCCAGACAGGTCCCTCGCTCGCAGAGCATCAACCGATGGTTGCCACACTGGCGAAACTTATCGACAATATTGAGCATCTGACCGGGACTCAAAAACTGGGGTTTTTTAATGTTAATAGCAACGCCCGACTCCGCCATAGCACGCACCAAATCGGTTTGCCGCGCCAAAAACGCCGGTAACTGGAGCACATCACAAACCTCTGCGGCGGCGGCCACTTGCTCTATTTCATGCACGTCGCTGATCACCGGGCAGCCAAAAGTGGCTTTGATATCCGCCAGAA
>Ga0115006_10000148_pt1 | contig 34524 bp, 7 predicted proteins | sample ArcOceMetagenome_3_FD_88943 | JGI IMG/M metagenome (GOLD analysis project Ga0115006, IMG submission 88943) | Marine eukaryotic phytoplankton communities from Arctic Ocean - Arctic Ocean- Svalbard ARC20M Metagenome | ecosystem: Environmental > Aquatic > Marine > Oceanic | place: Arctic Ocean...
GGAGAAGAGGAGAGAGAGAGAGAGAGAGAGAGAGAGAGAGAGAGAGAGAGAGAGAGAGAGAGAGCTGTCAGAAGATGTGTTAGAATGGACGTAAGAGGAGCTATCAGAGAAGACGTGACGGCCGATGTCTCCATGGGAAGTGCCACACAAAAAAATTAGGCTTGCAAGTCCATTCAATCTTTCTAACTATGTCGATCCCAAATGACAACGCACGGCCTAACCCATGGCTCCTCTTTCACTTTATGGCTTTATTATCCACATACATATATCCCCCTCTTCCTCCTCTTCTTCTCTACGCGAAAGCGTGTTGTGCCTACCGACCGACTTTCATCGATTGCTTGTCAATAAACTTCCCTCCTCCTCTTCCTCCTCCTCCTCTTCCTCCTCCTCCTCCTCGTACTTACACGGGGGTCAGTCTTTGCTCTCTCTCTTTGTCCTCCTCCCTTCTTCAGCCACGCGGCAGCAGCGGGGACGCGCGCTGGCAAATGAGGCAGCTGCCGTGCGTCGGTGATGCGCTGCATCTGCCACAAAGAAAAGATGCTCCTGGCTTCTTGTGTTACTCTGGCACTAGAAAAAGGGCTGAATGACATGCACGGGCCCAAGGGTATCGAAGGTTTCAAAGGTTTCAAAATGCGCTTCCTCCCCTTCGTCAGGCAAGCACCAGCGCGTCAAATATTTTGCAGGCCGCATTTCTTGCCCGTCATCTGCAAATGAACTCGTGAATTTGCCGCCAATATATACACACGACCCAAGTGATTGAATAGAGAGTACGGTGCCGTCGAGGCCTCCGCCCACGCTGACCCACTTGCCTGAGTAGTAGCGCGCTATGTTCCTGACAGCAACATCCTCGACCAGCGTGAAGTCACCACCCACCAGAACCGACTCGCCGTCTGTCGCAATACTATGAACGTCTCCATTAAACGAACCAATGGATGACCATGAGCGTCCATCCCACTTGGCAAATCGCGAAACTATTGTGTTTCCTATTTTTGACATCGAGCCACCAACGTACAGTTCACCATGCAGGGTGGCCATCGCATTAATGAGGCCGCCAGTGACATGCGAGCCCTCTCCAACAGTCTGCCAACTGACCCCATCGTAAAAGGCCAATCCGTGGGCTTCCAGATCACCCACTGCGCGGAAGCGGCCAGCAATGTACAACTTGGATCCAACCGTGAAAATTGTGGTCACTATTCCAAACACATTTGCACCACCAATGAGCGTCCAAGACTGGCCGTTCCAGCCTACCAGGCCGCCGGCGTGCAAAGAGCTTCCGTATGTACCCAAAGCTGTCGTGAACTGTCCTCCGACCACCAAGAGTCCGTCAAACACAGACATACACTCAACGACACCATCCAGGCCACGCCCAAGTCGTTCGACTTCGAGGCCATTCCAGGCAAGCATGTGTCCAACTTCCTGACCAGCAGCCATTCGAAAATTGCCTCCTGCAAAAATCTTTCCTTGGTATTTTGCAACAGCAAGGACAGCCCGAGAAATATTGAGCTTGGCGTCTGCAGCTGATGCTGACGGATTCGAAAAACTACCTGCAGACGCACTAGTTGGTCCAAATCCTATGAATCCCGACAGCTCCGCATGTAGGGAAGCGCCTGCATAGAGCATTTCAGCATGGACCACGGCCATGTCGAGGCTACCAGTGCGTGACAGTGTGCCGTCTGTGATATTAAACGTCACCGTTGACCAACCAACACCACCCGAGACCAGGCAGGAGATCTCTGTGTCAGATACAAAGATTTCGTCCAAGCAGCGGGTTTTCCCGACAAAAACCGAGAAATTTCCGTAGTTTAGCGAGCAATAGCCACGGCTGTATTGAGAACCGAAATACTCACCCCTCACAGTGAGCCGTATACCACCTTCCAGAGGCACAATCTGAGGTGTGATGGAGTGCACACGAGGGTAGGGATACACTATCAATGTGAATTGCTTTGTTGTCGCCAACTGCTCCGTCGAATTGGCAATTTGCAGGCGTACTTGGACTGTAGCACGACCGTGCGTAGCAGCCTCAAACTCCAGCGTGCCTTCGGCGCTGATGTAAGGCTCCCTTTCAAAAAGATTGTCGATACTGGTTGTTACGGATGTGATAAAGACTAGAGGTGGCGCCGCGGAAAGTTGGTAATTATTGCCTGCGTCAATGTTGGAGGCAAATTTGATCACTGTTTGGTGGCCCTTGCCTTCCACAACGAAGTGCGATTCTGGTATGTCGAAAGTCGGCGCTTCCAGACCGTCTTCAGAATCCGAGGTTTTATTTGTCACGTAGACTAACAGAGTGCTCTCAGCCAGGACAGCAGAACACTCACCAAAGTCAACAAGAGCCATGTCCAGCCCAGCCATTGAACGTCGTACGGAAATGCTAGCAGCCCCTGCTGCGGTGACTCTTACTGCGAAGTGGACATCGCCTACAGAATCGACAAAAGGTGAACCCAAGAAAATGTCATCTTCATCTTCCATGCTGGAGACCTCGTAGATATAGGCAGAGCCGATATCGATTTCGGGAAAGGCCACAAACGTATGTGATATTGGTGCGATGTCACCCTGCGCAAGGCGAAGTTCATTGCTAGTGCTCAAAACCGAACCTGAGCGCGGCAACAGGAAAAGGGAGAACGACTGGTAGGAGGTGTCGACGCCACCAAGCGCTGTCCCGCCATTATCTGATAATGCAACAATTACTGAAAAGCCTCCCGCGTAATCCGATTGGGTTTGCATTACCAGTACTCCATCTTGGCTGATCTCAAACTTCAAGAAGAGGTCGATTCCAGTAGATTGGCCCACACGACAATCGAACGTGCAGTCCACTGAGAACAAAGAAAAATGCATTTCTTGCTCACTTTCTGCTGCGCTACCCGCCGAGATTATATGCGCGAAGTCAGGCAGGGTGTGTTCTCCGGAATTTTGGCATATCGTAATATTGTTAAGCAGAGAGAATTTTGGTGCCTGGTTTCGGCTTTTGATGTGCACCGAGAATCTTTGAAGGACTGACGCATTTTGATCTCCTTTGTGGAGTTCTGACGGACCATCATCGATCAATCTCACGGCAAAATCAGATGAGCCAGGAATCCTGTTGGCGGAGAATTGGATTACCCCAAACAAGTGACCGTCCTGCACTTCAATCAATAGAGATGGCTGTGAATCAAACAAACCTGGATTGGTGTGATTGAACTCCCAAGATAGATTCTGGTGATCCTCAAGCTGTCCTGCACTCAAATTCACAGCGAAAACCAACCTCCGCAGTGTCTCATCCATATACACAATGACATCCGAGCACATGAACGACGGTCGGTTGTTGACAGGAATGACATTGATGGTAAACACTTTCAACGCTGATTGAAGGCCTGTACTATCTTTCAGCAGAACGTTGAACGTGGAGTGTCCGGACTGGAAGGGCGCAGGGTAGAAGCTAACCGCACCGTTTTGAGCCAACGAAGGCCCTTGCTGGAACAAACGGGGATTGTTAGTGCTGACTTGTGTGACGTGAAAGGAAAGATGCTCACACTGTGGCCCAAGTGCATATGCGACCTGGTTGTTTATGATAGCCCAATTGGGAGATGCACTGGTCGGCTCAACTGGAGCACAGATGTACTGATCGCGTGGTAAGGTGCCGAAGACCTTCACCTTCATCTCTCTGCCTCCGCCCAGACCGGACGTTGCTTCGAGCGTAAGGCGCGTGCCTCCTCGCAAGCCTCTGACGCCGCGAGTTTCCGTCTTTCTCTTGCGATTGAAGTTTAGAGCGTTTTCAGACACAGCATCCAAGAATTGGAGACAACCTGCGCTGCATCGACGAACCGCCTTACCAACATCATCAGATCGAATCGAATGCTCCAGCGCTACAACTGCTGCGTCTGATTGACTTATCACCAGAATCTCTTTGTTGTTGGACTCGACTGCTACACCACCATTTAGTCCAATGACCTTTTCGAAATCCCATTCAAAAAGCAAGGCGCCGCGAGTCAAACTAGAAAGCAAGAGGAAATGAAAAGGTCCGATCTCAAAATACTGAAACCCCACTGCACGCCCGGCGTTCATTCGAAATGCATATTGGTGAAGTTCCATTTCTTCTGACGGTATTGGACCGCCGTGGATTGACTCGAAATCAACACTGGTCATTGACAGCAACTCTCCATATTTCTTTGTTTTTCGGTTGAATTGCAAAATGGCAGATTTAGGCTGGGGCATGTGGCATTTTGCACGACCAAGGTCTGGCTCGCAAACTGATTGTGCGACGGCTAGGTAGTTTTCGCCATCTGCAATAAACGACTTAAATGCGGTGACTCCGCGAAGGCCGGGAACTGGAAACTGCACTCCATCATCAGATGGATTACAATTCGGATAGCAAAAGTCTTGCCTGTCAGCCGCCGAAGCCGAATCCTCCACTACTGAGAAAAAAGAAGAATCGAATTGTTGGTACAGCACGAATTGACCTTTGGACTGATTCCAGACATGAAGCTCTGATACTTGATCATACACAGATTGATCGCTCTCCGATGTCGGTGGTTGGGACTGTCTGTTTGCGATAGCCACAAAATCCCCCTCGTTGACAATGGAAAATGCCTCAACGTCGAAGGGTTCAGTCGCTTCAATTGTCTGGATATGTACAAACAAACCTTGCGACACATTATAAAATTCAACGCTTCCTTTGAAGTTGCTTGACACCTGCCTGTCTGGAGCGCTGTTGGCAATTATCAAAATTGGTGTGGAACCAAAGTAGCCAAACTCTACATCATTGATACTAGTCGTGGGAATGAGCACAGCGTCTTGTTGCTTGACAAATTTATCGCTGCTAGGATTTCGTTCATTCAAAACATCCCATCGGAAAACATGTGCGGAAACCTTGTCAGTTGTCCCATCGGAGCGTGCTGCAACCGCAAGGTATTGCACTCCATCAACGAAATATTCTTTCAATTGAACAATGGAAATCACAGCATTTGAGGGATGGAATGCGAACTCCAACGACTGATGGTGAGAAAATTGCTTTGAATGGGGCTGCCATTCATAGATATTCACGCCCACATGAACTTTGTCTAAATTCATCTCATTACCGACAGCAATATAATGCATGAGCTGACCATTTGCCCTGGTTACGGAGAACTGAGAAACACAAGATGGAGCCCAATCGGCAGATGCGAATGGAATTTCTTCAAAGGTGTTAAGCAAAGTGTTCCACTGGTATATTGCTGCTCTTGATTCGACAAACACTCCACCGTGTGCCACAACAATGTAGTGCATTTCTTCAATTACAAAGTGCCTTGAATCTTTTGCAGAGAAGGACCACGCGTGTCCATTTCCACCCAAACGCATTGGATACTGCCCATTGCTCCATGATTTATTATACTCTGGGTCTGCAACTGCTATCATCGAGTCATCCTCAGTCGTATCCACGAATCTCCAAAACAATCGTTCTCCTTCCTTTAGCCGGTCGGATTGAATCAACAAGCCATCATCAGAGATGTCAAAAATTGCAATGGAGTGGTCGCCCCAGGCTAGCACGTACAATCTTTTGCCGTCTGGACTTACCGAAACAGCATACGGACGATCAAGACCATCTACCACTCTTCCGTCGCTCATCATTCCATCGACGAGGACTTGTTTTTTATCCAGCGCGCCAGAATCCTCTGAACGGGCAAACACAATAGCTGCATTATCGGAGAAGCTCACTGCATACAAATGCCTTCCGTCTGGGCTCATGGCCATCGATGTGACAAATCTAAATGGAACGCCATACTCTGGAGGAGCCCAGGCGCGTGGATCTGGAGAGTTCGTATGTGTAGCTCGATTGGAAGTCCATGGCGTGAATATGCTGCTCGTGGCATTGTATGATAGCTTGCCTTGGTCAGAAGCATCTCTTCTGAAAACAGCAATATTACGGGAGTACAAGCAGCCAACGTACAAAAACATCCCGTCAGGGCTGAACTGCATTGGTCCCGGACCATCCATGGCGCCCACAAAAAAATGCTTCCCTTCATAAAACACAGCACCCAGTGTGCTGCTGGCAGCGATCATGTAGGTGTTGTTATTAGTGTCACTGAATACCGCAACACTCTGTGGGAAATCAGCTGGAATGGCCTGCCCTCCCGCAAGATCCTTACTGAGTGTCAACTCATTTGCAGGCCCAAGAAACTGTGTACCGTTCCAGCGAAGAACCAGCACTTCGTCATGACTGTTCGAGTTGTATCTTTTTGTTCCAAGAACCAAATATGCATGATTCGCCTCGAAAAACCTCAACGATGTTGCATGGAACGCTGTATCACCCATGCTCTCAAAGAAACTCAACGGGGGACGGACCTCTTGAGCCAATACGAAAGACGCAAATTGCCCAGATGCATCCGCTCTAAATATCAGGAGAGGTGCTCCATACGCTGCAACAGCCAAGTAGCTCGTGCTATCCATCTCAAAATATTCGATGTCCACTGCTGCAAACGCGACCAATTTCTGCAAAAGTCTTGCTGAAAGTGCATCACTACCAGATATCGTGTGACTAGCAGCGACATTCATGTCCCCAAAAAGACTGTGTGTGGCATTATACAGATTTGCCAGCGCAAATATTTCGAGAGAACCCTGCAGTGATGTCGTTTCTTTGCTACGGTATGATGAAATCGCAAGGTATTCGATTCCTGCAATGGAGAAGCTCACCAGGTCAGACGCCCAAGCTGTAGGCAGCATCAGAGATCTCTCGAGTTTTGATGTTACGGCCGCAGAGTTCCAGCGATATATCGGACAGTGATCAGAGTAGCTTGCAAGAGCCAAATACTCTACTGTGTGAGATTCAAATTTTGACCATCGTCTAGCTCCTCGAGTCTCGATATTCTGCAGAAATTCCAGCTGTCTTGTTCCACCGTCTTGACGCAACTCAAACAAAGGAGAAGTCGTGGAGGTCGAACCACCATCCCAGAAATTGGCTGCAATGAGATAGTCTCTGGACCCAATTGTAAAATGTGTAAATGAGGTGGCCCCCTGAATCATAAAATTACTTGCATTCAAGCCCATAATTTTTTGTAGCCTTTTACCCGCAGAATCAAATGAGAACATTACGGATTCGCTTCCAAATATCACCTTTGTGAATGTACCTTCCAGTCCTGGCCGTTGACGAATGCCTACTTCTGATTGGTATGTAAATGGCACAGTTCCTTCCGTAGAGGTTCGCAGGTGCGAAGGGATGTATCCACAGTCTGCAGTAAGACATGTCCTCTGCCAGACTGGTACTTGTTTATCGCCGACTTGGCTGATGACACTCATGATTGTGGACCGGAAACCCCAATCCCAACGAGATGTTACACAGTGCAACTCATCTACATAGCCCGCCGCACACATCAAAGAGCTCGCTGAATTCGAACAATCTGTGCTGGCGAACGATGAAATGATTGTATTCACGCCGTCGGAAAATCTGCATGCGTACTGTTTCGCTCTCGCAAATTTGCCTTTTACGGTAATTGAACTATCAACCGTACTAGACATGTAGTTGTGATTGGGCGACTGAAAGCCATCCAGCACGCCTAAATCTTTGACCCAGTACTCAGTCTCTGTGACAGAAGAGGCGTTCAGGGCCCCTGAATAAATGGCGTACAGATAATGCACTTCCCTCATCGATACATGTCGTGAGACAATTCGAGCTGTTTTGATAGCGCCGACATGCAAAAAACTGGAGGAAGCAGCAGAATTTTCGAAAACTCCTATTGTCAATGGTATTCCTCCTCGCGCACACTCACTCTTAGATGCGCAGTCTAGAGGGTATAGAATCTTTCCACAGTGTTGCTGGGAACACGCACGCTCTTTTGCCTCCAATTTGCCGTCTATGAACATGTACAAGGATGAACCATCGTAACTTGCCACCAGGTGCCTCCAACTGAATTTGGTGAAGGGAAGCGGCCCCACTGTTATTACGCTTGGCATCCCATCTTCATTTCCTTCCAGCGTAATTTGAAACGAAAAGGTAAGTTTGAGAGATGCATCCAACGAATAAGAGAGAATAAATCCTTTCCTGCAGCCAATCGCGTCCACCGCTGCGGCCATTAGACCATAGACACCAGGATTGGCTGCTGTCGACGCGAACCAAATGCTAAGGGTAATTCCTGACACAGGCAATGTCGATGCGGCGTCGTTGCCACCTATGAGCGGCTCGATGTCGTCTGTGACATAAAGCCCTTGATTCAGCATTCCATCAAACTGCATCGCTTCCGTGTGTCCATCATTCATAATGAACGTGGATGCTGACAATTGTTTCGCGCTCGACGGATTTGCCCAATCCATTAGAGGCCCGTCGTTGCAAGGGGAGCCCAGGAGAAAAGCTGAGCCTAATCTGTTGGTCTCATCGCGAAAGGAGGCAGGCCCAATCTCCATCGAAGTAATCTCTCCGCAATCATTTTTCTCCCTGCTAACCGTGCAGTAGCTGTTAGTGCATTCCACATGGTGAGGAGCACTGAAGGCATTGGCATGCTGTGCCCCAAAGATCGAAGAGGTGGATAAATCCCACAAGCCAATTGTATCGTGCAATAGCGTTTTACAACACTCAAGGCCGCAGTCACCAGTCAAGTGGATGGTACATGTATCGTTGTTGGTGTTGATGTGATCCTCATTCTCCCATACTGGTTGGGCTCCAGTAGCAGCCATCACATAAGTAGATCCCATAGAGCTGAATGCATCTAGACCGGTTACATAGTTCAAGTCCAGTCCAATTTGGCTAACAGGATTCGAATCAAACCGAAATCGCTGCATGTTATCCGAGAGACGATCTGTGGGTGGTAACTTGGACCCCTTGGAGAGGTCTTCATTTGCCTGGTAGACAGAAATGACATCACTGTCCTTCTCAGTCACATATAATTGATTTCCGTCAGGGCTTTTAATCTCATTGGTTGCATACTCCAGTAGTGCATACGAATTCAAGTTATCTCCTCGTACGCCCGAGAAGGCCAATTCGCTCGTGGACTTGTCCAACACGAACGTCGAGACAGTTCTGTGCAGGTATCCTTGGGCTGGGGTTACTTCAGAGGCGAATTCTTGAATGTTCTGCTGTCCACTGCTCTCAAGAACCTCAATTGTCGCGATCAAATCTGATTCAAAATCCAGATGTGTACAGGGCTCAGATGCACCAGTAGGATCCTGATTCGAGCAAGTGCAATCGCTAGTGTACATATAACTGCTTGAATCGCATGTCACATTCCAAGGCAACTCAAAACTTGGGACATCAGGAACGGGCTCAACCAGGATTTCGAATGTCTTGATTACAGCATCGATACCACTCCGGTTATAATCGACCTGAAGGCATTTCTTGGTGCAGGCTCTACAATCCTCCTCTGCATCCCCAGAACACTTCAGGACGCATTTTTGTATGCAACGATCATCGCAATATTCCATGGATGTAGAACAATTCCACGAAATGGGAGAAAAGGCATGAATCCCGCCGTCATCCTTCAAACGCGCAGTCACAAAAGCGGATCCGGTTCGCGTTTCCGAAACCGAGAACTGCAAGGTTCCATCTGAATGCAAGACAGGTACTCCCACAAACAGATCTGGGTCGCTGTTGTCTTCGACTATGAATGTGACGGTCTGCAAATCACAGAAGTCATTCATGTTAGGGCATCGCTCGTTGGATGGACCTGGAACGATGTCAGTCGCAGCCTGGACAATTCTATGTCCTCCGCTGCCCTCCATCACTTTGAACTGGCTGCTAATTGAAAATGCAGGCACGTCATTGACGGGAACTATGTAGATTCGAAATACGTGATCAACCGATGTGTCATCTCCACCGTAATCCTTGCCCCCATCGTCGCGCAGTCTGGCCGTAACTTGAGAAAATCCAAATTGATTTAAGGCTGTTGTGAAGTTGAGTGTTCCCTCGCGGGAGATAATGGGCCCTCCTCCGGAAGCAAACAATTCCGAAGACGTGAACTCAAGCTCAAAGGTGTAGTTTTGTGAGGGTTCAGTAGTCTCATCACGACCATCTGCAGAAATGCGCGTGGAAAAATTCTGGAACGTATTTCTGCCGCTATCTTCATGAGCCCACACAGTCGTAGGGACTCTAAATCCGGGGGCTTGATTTACAGGTAGCACCTCAAACATAACCTGCAAGGTAGTTGAATTCAGATTGTGATCGGCTCCCTGCAGTCCACCATTATCCCACAATGTGATGTTGAAACCTGTGATGCCTTTTCCGTGTGGAAGCAGTTTGAACCGCAGGATTCCGTTCGGGTACGAAATGGTCGGCAATTCAGAAAAAATCTGGTGTGCCGAGACAGGGTCCAACGCTGACACTACAAACACGCCATCTTGAGTCTCGTCACATCGTTCTGATGTGCACGTCTCAAATGCTCCCAGCGAGATGTCGATCGCAAAGTGGTGCCTCACGTGCACAAGTTTCTGGGATGCGTTGCAATTCGCTTGTCCAGGAGCAATCCATTCGCCGTAACGCATCTGCTGTGTTACACATCCACTTCCTTGGAGCACTACGATCTTATCAGAGGCTATCCTGAAACTGGGTGCATCATTGACAGGATCAACTTGAATTTCGACAGTTTTGGTGCTGCTATCCATGCCTCCCCCTTGAACTCCACCATCATCATGCAAAGTTATGTTAATCACAACCATCCCATGAGCATGCCCTGTCGCTTGAATACTAAGTGACGCGTTGCCTCCTTGACACTGCGACATCGCAAGCCCATCGCACAGGAGAGAAATGTTCAAATAGTCCATCAAACTGAGCTTTCCATCCACTGCTTCAATCGAAAACAAGAGCAGTTGATGCGACTCAGAGCGTCTGCCCTGGGAAACGTTGAAAGCAAACGCATCAATGCGGACGTTGCCGTCTTCTGGAACCTGTAATTGCAAGGCAGTCAGTGCGAAGACCGGCGGTAGGTTTACTGGCTCAATGCTCACATTCAGATGCGCCATTGGCCCTGTCGTGACGTTTTGTTCATAAGCCCGCGCATCATCGAACAGATATACTTTAAAGGATGCAACGCCGCTTCGCAATGGAATGGTTCCAAACGAAAGATTGCCATCATGTGTCAATGCTGGAGCACTTTGGAAAAGGCGGGCCAACCCAACGCTTGCTTGATTATCTTCATAAACGACTGCCATTGTATCTTCATCAACTCGAACGTAATATTCGACTATCCTGAAGGAAATATTTTGTTCCGCCTCAAGAACACCTGCTGAAATGTTGACAGCAAAGTGGCGGAATTGAAAACTGCTTCTTTCATCAGAAATCGCTTCAAAGATGTCCAGATGATGCGCTGATAGCGCGAAAGAAGGGGGATCATTTACGGGTTCAATGGTTAGGCCGAATTCAAGGGGCTCAGAAGAATTGAGACCGCCAGCTTTTGTGCCTCCATCATCTCTCAGAATCACTTGAAATCGAGAATACCCGCTGTGGAAGGGACGGGGCTCAAAATGCAGCGTTCCATTAGGAGAGATATGTGGAGGTACTTTGAACCACACGGAATGACCTAATACTTGAGAAACGAAGAACGTCATGCTCTGCTCCCAGCTGCTGTCGATCCCAGGTTCAGCAGAAATATTCCGAGCAAAATTCCTGATCTGATGCAGTCCAGAGCTCTCTCGTACTGTAATATTCTGCGCGAGGCGAAACGACGGGGCGTGATTCACCGGGATCACTATGATCGTCAATGACATCAAAGATGAAGCATTAATCCCGCCGTTAGCATAGCCTCCATCATCGACAAGTATTAATGTCAAGTTGCTGCTTCCCGTTGCATGTTTTTTCGTGAAGAAGGAAAGCACAGCACTCCAGTTACCGTCAGCAGTCTCGCCATAGCTGACAGCACCGGCCTGCCTCGATGCAAGCACAGACACGTTTTTGAGAGGTGACTGGTCCTGTGGAGTTTGCTGGATGACGGAGAAAGTTAGATTTTGCGCGACTTCGTCTGGCGGGCCTGCGGAAAATTGAGACAGGGTTTGATATGATATGAAAGGTTGCGAAGTGTACTGATCCTGAAGGACCTCGAGAACTGAAGAGGTTAATGTGAATGACGGTGGGCTGTTGACTGCCTCGACAATCAATGTAAATGTTCGTATACTGCTCCGACCGTCCATGGAGACATTCAGAGTAATGTTCATATTGCCATTGCGACCAGAAATTAGTCTGAACATGAGATCTTTATACGGACTGCCGACGCTTAATTTCGGACGACCATGCGGTAGGAAAAGCTTATCCCACGAGTCGCCCGGCAGCTCAAAAGAAATGCTAGGGCTAGCAGAGTCATTTCGCCCGATGGTAGTCATGTGAAAAAATTGTTCAACCAGAGACTCATCCTCGTTCTCAAAGGCCTTAACCTCCTGTAAAACAGTGAAAGAAAGCAGAACGCGAATGGAAAAGGTCGCGGAAACGTCCGATGATCCCATGTCCACGGTGAATTCGACTTCCCCATTATAATCCACGGCCTGCGCTAATGTGAGATTCGCAGATGTTGCCGTTGGGTCAGAATTTACTTCTAGAATTGGACCGATCGCAAGAAGACCTCTGTCGGTAGAGCACGAAACCCATTCTTCCGCCTGCGAACTACGGCATTTCGTTGGCTGGACCACGAAATCCAATAAGTCTGTGCCATCGTCCAGGTTCATTGGCGTATTTGGTGGGGTGCTGATGTTGTAGATGAAATGGTTCAGCGTGAGTGGATTGCTTGTATTGTATCGCAAAGATTCGATGACGATTTTGTTGTCAGAAATTGAGAATGAAGGGATATTTCCAGCGTTCTTCATGAACGCCTGCACTGACACCAGACTGACACTCGAATTTGTTGGATCCGACAGCAGCCTGCGCTCAGACGTTATGCATTCCGTGCCGCAGAAATGTGTGACTAGATCCTCAATCGTATCTTTCACCACGGCCCAGCGACGTGCCCTTGCAAGTGTTTCTTGCCTGGTTGATCCAGCAATTGTGATTGATAGACGACTAGTGTAGGTCGTCAGGTTCAGAATGCTCTCCATACTGACGAGAACGGGAGATACATCAAAAGATCTCGCCACGCGTTGTTGGACTGCATCCAAGACCAAGCTTGACACATTCAAAATATCGACTTGAACAAGCACATACGAGTTTGATACAGTCAGGTTGAAGCTCTTAACTGAGGTATCTACGCCGTGCGAACCACCATTGTCCTTCATCATTACTCCCAGCCGCACGGTTCCAGTCATTCCTGATTGTAGGGAAAACGTAAGTGTGCCGTTAGGACTGACAGCAGGTTGCTGCACGAAGAAATCAGAAGAGTTCACGGAGAATGTAAATTCTTGATGTGCTTCCGTATCGATCCCGAGGCCGGCGTCCACGTGCCCCTTCCTGATGTCGGTGATAAAGTTTTCGAAAGTGTAAAAAGCTTGTTCACCCTCCCAGACCATCAAGTCGCCATCGCAGCATATTTCGAACATGGGCTCTTGATTTACGGGCAGAACTTTCACTCTGATTGCAAGGGGCACGGTGACATCTATCCCATCACAGTCTGTTCCATTGTCATCCCTTAGGACAATCGAGAAATTCGCTTCCCCGTTGCGATATGGAGCCAAGCAGAAGTCAAGGTGCCCAGTGGTTACGTCAATCTTCGGCAAATGCCCTTCCTGGAAAATCGAAAGATCGCCAGCAATAAAATCCATCTCAAAACTCAACTGTTGAGCCATCTCATTGCTGATATTGGCCGCAGCAGGACGAACATCCAACACATACGAGTCCAGACGGTAAGGATATGTGCAGTTTTTAGTGAAGTAGGAGACAAAATTCCCGCCGTTCTCGTCGACAATGATTTCGAAAATATCATCTAACATACCACTACTGATCAAGGACGTGTTGAAAGAAAAGGAAGGTGGATCATTTCTCGGCGTGATAATCACCGTCACATTCTGTGCAATAGATGTATCCTTGCCTCCATCCATGGTACCACCGTCGTCCTTGGCATAAATTTCAAGTGTAATGGTCCCGTACGCATCGATGGCAAGCGGAAGGAATAGAGAGCCAAAACCATGCTCTTGCATCTGGATATAAGGGGGTTCTGAAAAGAAGTTGAAGAGAGATTCGACCTCTCCTATAACGCTCACGTTGAACGTCACGTTTTGGTTTGAATCACTTTTGCTAAGTCCAGGGGAGATGGACTGCACAAGATTAATTATACTGACATTTTCGGAGTCTTCACACACGGACACCACTGAACGATTGAGCACAAATACAGGTGGCTGATTCACAGGAAGAACTTCCACAGAGAACAGTCGGGAAACGCTGGAATCTTCTGGCAGCCCGTAGCTTACTTGAAATTCCATCTCTCCATTGTAGTACACGGACTGCGAGAAGGTCAAGTTTGCACTTGTGCACATTGGCTCGCACACAGGCACTATTGTGGGTCCTGAAGTGAATAATCCGTGGTCAGTCGTAACAGATTCCCAGAAGCCTGTCGCCCGCGTCCGATATCTTACAGGCTGCACTCGAAATTCGATCGCTTCTTTTCCTTCCATGGACAGTGGGGAATTTTGAGGAGCAGTGATGTTGAAAATAAAGTTCTCCAAAACATATGGCTTTCTTGTAGTGTACTGGAATTGCGCAACCTGGATGGTCGTTCTCGATATGAAAAAGGAAGCAGCATGTCCGCAATGCTCCAAGTAGGGCTGCACCTTGCTAAGGATGACCGCAGTTGGGCTGGGAAGAAGACTTACGCGCACAGCTGTCGTGATAGACTGAGCGAGGCGCACCGTACTAATCGTATCCGCTACGGACGAGCTCGATATCTTCACTGTGACTCTGTTCATTTGGCTCGAGCTATTGAAGCTGGTGCCTACGGAGACCAGAGCAGGGTACGTACCGACCGACTGTGCCACGACTCGTGTTATATCTTGTGTATCCACAGTTGTGTGATTTACATCAAGACGTAAGAGCAAATAAGAATTCACAATTGTGATGTTGAAATAGCGTACTGCGGTATCCACGCCATCAAATTCTGTGCCTCCATCGTCCTTCATTACGATTCGAAGAAACACAGATCCTGTTACGTTGCGACGTAGAGTAAAAGCCAGCACACCACTTGTATTGATCGTTGGTTGCGTGGTAAAGAACGAGGACGTATTATGTTCAACAATGAAATAGGCATCCTGGAAGGCTTCATTATCGTTTCCAGCAGCATCCAAGTCCCCCTTCCGAATGGCTGTCAGAAAGTCTGAGATCACGTAATGTTCGTCGTTACCCTCGCACAGGACCAGATGCTCATCACAACAAATATCGAAACCAGGTTTTTGGTTCACAGGTCTTACGGTGACAGTCAATTGGAAAGGGATGGTCGTGTCGGTGCCTCCATGCTCTGTCCCGTTGTCATCCTGCATCGTTACGTTAAAGTGTGCAACGCCATTCCGATCTTGCTCCAAGCAGAAGATGAGGCTTCCACTGTTTATATCCATGACAGGAAGAAAACCTTGCTGAAACAAAGAGTGGTTGCCACCCGCAAAAACAACATGAAAGCTGAGTGTTTGATCGGCTTCGTCTGCCAAATCTAATGATGAAGCACGCATTTCCACTGCTAGCGGCTCGAAAGTGAAAGGATAACGACAACCATCAACAGGAGCATAATCGCACTTGGCACAGTTTTCATCAACAACAATTTGCACATGACAGTCACCCGCAATGTCCTGATTCATGCAGTGCTCTGTGCACGAAAGCCGCCAGCCAAGATGATCACCGGCGATCTCCTCAGGGCAAAACAACGAAAATGCTGGTGCGTCATTTACAGGACGAACAGAGATCTGAAAGGGAATTAGGGGTGAGCGATCCTCGCCATCCCGTTCAACACCCCCATCGTCTTGAGCTTGTACTTGAAAATGTGCAACGCCATTCGTGTCTTTGGCCAACTCAAATTCGAGAATACCATTCTCAGTGATGCTCGGTTGGACTGCGAACAGTGGACTGGAACCAAAAACGTGAAACGAAACAGTCTGGTTCCTTTCTGGCCAATCTTCTCCAGCGGGACCCACTTCGGTAATGGTGGGTCCCTTTCGCTCGATGCTGACGAAATGAGATCGAGTTGAGAAATAGATTCCCGAGGTGAATTCATCTTCATTGACCACGATGGGAATCAGCGATGCATTGATGGAATGAGTTGGCGCTTGATTTACTGGCAGAATTTCAATAACAAAGCTGGATTCACTGCTAGCCTGCGACAGCTGACCGAGGCTGTTTTTGTGCTGGGCAGACAATGTCACTGTTACCACTGCATTCCCAAAAGTAAACGCCTTGACGACGAATTCCAAAGTCCCACCAAATGCCAAAATTGGATTTGGAGCATTCACAAAGTATGGAACAGTCTGAAAATAAGAAGAATCACACGAAATCGCGAAATTAAAGCTATCATATGCAATATCTGCATCTGGCCGTGTCACGTTTGCTACTGACACAAAGTCACCCAGTAGGACTGCACCTGAGTTTTCAGATACCGTCACAGATGGCAGAGGTACAATACCTAGATTTCGGTCGACCGGATAGATCTCAATCTGCACTGTGAAAAGATCTGACTCGTCCACTCCACCGTACGCAGTTCCACCATTGTCCAAAAGCAAGACATAGACATCTGAAATTCCGTGTGCTTCAGCACGTACTGTGAAGGAGAGGGTGCCATCAACATGTACCACGGGAGGGGTAGAAAAAGTTGTGGCTGAGGCTCCGCTCAAATGAAATTCGATCGTTTGGGAATCCTCGATCGACAAGGTCAAGCTCGAAGAAGCAATGGAATGTGCCCATTGAGGGAAAGTATACAAGCGATCCGTGCTGCTCATGGGAACTCTGATGTCATGTACGCCCCCGAAAATTGGGGCGCGATTAATGTGCACGAACATGAGAGGGACCTGGCCCGGCAGTGTGGTGCCATTGTGCGAATACACTGAGCGCCAATCCTTGCTCGGATCTGCGCGATATATTACACTGATGTTCACAGCTCGAGACTTATACGATATCCATGGGGTCACCAAATCCCATTCAGGAGTGTTGCAAGTCAACTTGTTTGAATTAACAGGATGTACCACGGATGAAATTGCAGACATCGGCGGTTCGTCATTCATCATAAATTTGCATGCATATTCATGCTGAGAATCAAACCCGACCCCCATGATAGTGATTGAGGTGGCAGAATTTCCTATCCTGTCCGCAAATCCGGGGAAGTGTTCTAGCCATTCTCCAAAATACTGGAATCCAGAAAAGTTGGAGAGCAGATAAACTTTTTTACCCCATGAACCTTGCGAAGTCAGATGCTTGATCAAATGCTCGCCTGCTGATACTGAGAAATTGACCATCTGGGCTGAATCAGGTATTGCAGGCACAATGCACTCCATAGCGTTTTGAGAGGTTACCACAGCTTGTGTGACTTGTTGGCCAAATAAGCATTGATAGTTTTCTTCCATATCAAATGCGTTTCCATTCACAGTAATTACTGCTCCGCCCTTCGCCGAAGCTGCTGAAGGCACCAAAGAGGTGAACATTTGATAGATCTCAAGTGCTAATGGGCTTGATGTAATTGATGGAACAACTCTGTCACCTTCAAGCAACTGAAGGACAACATTACTATGCGCAAACGCCCATGCTGGGCTTGTGCACACCACTTCAGTTGGCCCCAGAATTTCCGCATCATCTGATGATGCGTCCCTCATGGGATTCTCTGAACTTTGCCAACGACATCGGTAGGTCTGCGAATCAACAAAGCCAAAACCGCTGACAACTACTTGCTCTCCTCCCGCCGACGCAAATTTGATGTTGGACAGGGCGCTTGCATCCCACGCGGAAACAAAGTCAAATGTGGGTCCATGGCCGTCAGAGGCATTCAATGTGGTCCACGCATCCAACGTTGCGACACCATCGGTTGTGAAAGGCACGACTTGATTGTCTGGGCCTATCACTTCGATCGAAACCTTTCCAGCAGGATGAAAATTTCCCCAAGCAGGTGTGTTGCAAGAAATATGTCCAAAATCAGTGGCAACAGCAGATGAATTCATCTGAGCACCCGCGAGGTCACTAAAGACACAAGTATACGGTTGATTGACATGAAATCCGTTTCCGTAGATGTGCACTTCTTCGCCCCCTGTTGATAATTTGCTGGAAGTCGGCCAGAAAGAATGCCAAGATCCTATGACAGTAAATGTCGCGCGTTCCGAAAAAGATGCTTCGACCTCGTTTCCTTCGAAAAAAAGATGAAATAAGATATCACCACTGTGATGTGTCCATTCTGTGAAAGGACATTGGATCAGATCTACGTCAATCACTGTAGCGTTTGTGCTTACGGTATGGTCTTGCGTTGCAAACACGCAGCTGTAGCCCAAGCTACCCACACTAAAGCCTGCTCCAGAGACGATCAACAACCTCCCGCCTCGGGCAAGAGCGAACGAAGAGTCTAATGCCTCCCATCCGTGCACATAATGAAAAGGATATAATTTTTGATCATTTACCGCAGAAATACCGTGCATGGAAAAGTTGGTCATCAAGTTCCCACTCGACAAGTCCACACCAGTCCATTTCGGAATCCTGCACATGAAGCTTGTGACGCTAATGTTCTCGGGGTGACCTCCTCGGTCAGTGTGGTTGCCATGAGAGAAGATGCAATTTGATGTTGATAGTAGCGAAACCGAGAATCCGAACCCAACTACTCTAATGTAAGCTCCTCCCACCGCACTGCCTTTGTTTTCAGGAACAGAGGCCCAAACGGGGTAAAATGAGAAGGCACAAGTTGATTCTGAGCAAGTCTGATTGTTTATCTCTACCACATTGGCCCCACCATTGGTAAAGGCAATCGATGAGTTCACACCATCAATATCCTCAAGAATATCAATAAGCACCGTGCCAGCAGAAGAATGATGACCCCATGCAGGAGTCACGCATAACAAGGTCTTGTTGGTGACCACACGAGCCTGCGTGTGCATCGACTCCTCGGCACTGTAAAAGTTGCAGTAGTATGTTACGACAGAATCAAATCCATAGCCAGAAATATGCAGGCGGCTCCCTCCACTGGCCTGGCCAGACGTAATGAGCCGATGCGATCCTCTGTTGTCCCAGCCGGTCATATATTCGAAGTGAGCTTCTGTCAATGAAGGACCCGGGATCCCATACCGGGGCAGTAAATTGCCAAAATTGTCAACAATGGCAAGACTTGACATACGAGTGTAGCCGGAGACCAATGGCGCAATGCACTTGATCGTTGAATTCTGCACGAAGAACGCTTCAACGTCGTATTCGTCAGATCCTTTCGAAAAGCGGCATGTATAGCTTGAAGTTGGCTCAAATCCACCGCCTGTCACCTCAATCATCGTTCCTCCCTTCGTGGGAGCCGAAGAAGGAATCACGGCAAACCATGAAGGAACAAAGCGCACAGCCATCGGACTACCTGCCTTCGGTACTATCGATGTCTGCATCAGGATCCTGAGACCCGCGATTCTCTGGTATAGGGGATAATCCCATGTAGGGAGGAGACACACCAGAACAGAGGTGCTCTGAGGTTTCACTGGAGCTGTTTCGACCCCCTCCAATTCGCAACGATATGTAGCATTCAAGGCGAAACCAAATCCGTTCACGACAAGAGACTGGCCACCGGACATAGAAGCAGTCGCAACAGTCCTGTCGAATTGCATGCCAGGCACGCTGGCATCAGACCAGATCGTGTAAAAGTCAAATTTGCAATCCGAATCCTCACATGATCCGGCATCGGTCTCCCCGTAGCCAGGTGGGTCCACTGAAGCCATGGGGCCCGGAAATGCCAAATTTGTCTTTGGAATCACCTTTTGGAAAGTGCTTGAATTTAATGACACGTACACCGTGCCAGACGGAATTGCGCTGGCTCTCTCTGTATCGCCCCATGAGTCTTCGAATCGTGTCCCCCAAGGAGGAGTTCTGCAACTGAGCCTATTATACGACAAAACAATTGCTGCGCTGCTCATACGCTCATCATCACGAGCAAATATGCATTCGTAAGTTGCCGTCTGGTCGAAGCCATATCCAATGAAAATCAAGGTATCATTTCCACTTGCAGGGCCTTCTCGAGGGCTCGATACATCGCGCTCATCCCATCCAGCTAAGAACGTGAAGTCTGCAGTTTCTTCACCGCCCATGTGCAAGACGGGATCATTGCTCCTAAGCAGCGTAAGATGGACCCTACCAGAGGCATGTTTCCAAACAGGAGTTTCGCACACAATTCTAGTTTCACTCAAGACGTCCGCCCAGACTGAGACACTGATTTCCTCACGCTGAAATCTGCAGGCATACTCGTTGACTGCCATTACATCGAAACCGTAACCATTTATTGTAATTTGTTCCTTCCGCCGTGCTGCGCTACTCGACGGATACCGGCTGGACCAGCTGTCAAGATACGTGAAGGAAGCTTCCACACTTTCTGGAATGCTTTCGGATAATGATTTGTGTATTATGACACGCACACTTGACCAGGCATAAGGCCACATTGGAGTAGTACATTGCATCAGGCTTCCGGAAACCGGATTCGAGGAGCTAGACGCCGCCCAATTTGGGCCACTCGTGAAGTTACAGTAGTACTGGGCGTTCGGATCAAGGCCAAACGTCTTGAGAGTAATGTTAATGCCACCCAGCGTTCTTCCATGTGATGGAGAACCTGCGCCAAGACCGTCAGAAATGGCCAGAAATTCAAAACCGCAGCCAGGTGCTTGCCCACACGCGCATGGAGGTGCAGCACAATTGATGTATGGTACAGATCGTTTGATGTGGGTTTGAAACGGCAGCAGGCGACTCATAGCTACGATTTCAACATCCACACGCTTGTGAGGAAACTTGGAGCCCCAGACTGGTGTGATGCAGTGCATACGGGTGCTTGATGTCACGTTGCAGGTCGCATTCATCATCATGGATTCAAACGAAAAGATGCTGAAATATGTGGATTCTTGAATGTCAAACCCGCCGCCTGAGATAAATATTCTTGTACTTCCTCGTGCAGGGCCGTGTGCTTGCTGTACTCCATTTGCGGAGATTGCCACGGCAGCAGTTGAAATGGTGTCCCAGGCTTCAAGGAAGTGGAAATGAGAGCTTGAGACATTGCCGCCCATGAAAGGGATTTCCTGGTCTCCTTTGTGAATACTGACCACGGTTGTTTGAGCGCTGTGCGTCCATGCGGGTGTCACGCACAATAATTCAAACGGCAGGGTCACTGTCGCGTGAACAGATGCTTGGTGCTCAGCGGACGAAAAATTGCATTTGTACGATGCTGAACCAACCTCAAAACCAGCTCCTCGAATGGTCAGAGTTTTGCCTCCTTGCGCATACCCCGTGCTGCTGTCCATGGTACGCCATTCATGGTAAAATACAACATACTGAGGTTCTGGGAAACAATTTGACCGTGTGCCACTTTGACACACAAGCAAACCCTCTCTTGTGAACAGCGAAACAGAAGCTGGAACATCAATCCCATAGTTCCAAATGATTGACTCAAAACGAATATGTGTTAGATCCGCATTCTTGTATTCTGACATCACTGTTTGTCCCTGCGCAGTTAGCTCAATATAATACTCGACGTCGGTCTTGAAACCGGCCCCAGAAATGTTCACGGATACCGAGCTAGAGAAACTATCAAAATCCACGGAATCAATTTTCCATGAAGCACAAAAGTCGAAAGCCATTTCAGGAATCTCACGACGCGATGCAGCTTGAATTCGACTTAGAATGGCCACGTCCTCATCAACCGTATGAATGGCCTTGGCAGTGCCGAAAACGCCGCGTCTGATCACGGTCACGGCAGTGCTGTTGCCAACCACTAAAGCTGAAGTGATCTTAACTATTTCCCCGCCTATCAACACCATGCTTGCTGGGGGAATACTGTGGTGGCCTGATAAAACAAGAGACTCGGCCGAAGATGACATATTTGAGGCTAATGTTCCAAGGCCTGTCAGTCGAAAAAGCTGCAAAGATCCGGCCAAAACCTGAGCGTCATCCATGTTGTGGGAAGCAATAAATTTCTGCCCCCACCTGGGTGCAATGAATGTCAAGTTCGAGACGCGAGATCGCTGAGAGGTTGTCACGTACGATGAATTGCCTCGAAGGAATCGAGCGAGGTATTTAGAGGCAGGCACAAAGCCGTTGCCAATAATTGTCAACAGGGTACCTCCAACTGCTGGTGCTTGTGTTGGATCGACTGCGTGGAAAACGTCATAATGTACAAAGGTCCTACCGTGGTAGTTTGCCACTTCCCTGCCATGTGTAGAAATGCAAGGATATGAAAGACAGGCGGGAGATGTTAACGTGCCATCAGAGCACTGAGATCCCGAGCATACAGTGGATCCTTCGGTCCCGACAGTGTAATTCTCCGAAATAAAAGTAGGGCTCCAAGGCAAGATTTCACATTCAGACTCTGACAGGCATGAAACTACGTCAAAACCAGATGACTGAGAAGGTGCATCCCATACTGGCGAGACACAGGACAGGCTTGAAGCATTCTTGATCGTCGCAATAGAACGAAAAATATGACTTCCGTCAGTTGCAGTGAAACTGCAATAAAATTGTGACCCTGCACTATCAAATCCTGATCCTGTGACCACCACTTCTTGGCCTCCAGATGCAGCAAACCGAGTTGGGCCATAAAATTGATTCCAGCTGTACACAAACTCCATGATCTCGTAAGATCTTGACTCCAGAAGAATTTCTTCACCAGCACCTGAGACAATTGAAAAATTGGCCTTCACATGCCCATGAGCCCAAGAAGGAATGAGACACTTGAGCTCACGGCTTCCAGTCAGTTCCTGAAAACTGTTGGAAAACGCCTTTGTCGGCGGAGAATACACCGACAACACCCCTGTAGGTTCAATGGTGCTAAACCTGCAACGATAATCAGCTCCATGCTCCTCATCATTGGTATAGACGATTGTACCAGCATAGTAGAATGGATCTGACTTCGCTCCCAATGCGTCCACAAACGCATTCGGATACTTGCTTGGATGTATGGCATGCGACAACACAATCTTTCCTGGCTGGATGCTTGCAAACTGGTCGGACCAATGTTTGCAGCGTCCTGGTGCACCAGGCAAGCACTCATAGCCTGGTTCTTCACTGTTCGTGAATCGAATACCCTTCTCTGCTACGATCAAAAAGCCCAACGTCTCTCCAGCTGCAATCGCGATGCTGTCAATGTTGATGGTGTATCGGAGTGAAGAGGTGACATGCACCCGAAACCCTTCCTCTAGACCTAAGAGATCACCCGTGCCTTCTTCCCGTTTTCCAACCAATTCCCAGGTGTCTGACAAAAGCTCGAACCCCCATATACCACAAAGAGGGTCTTGACAGGAGCTTTTCTTACGCATGAAGATCCAGACTTTCTGATCGCCCTCTACCAGTGCAGTGAATTCAAGAGCTTCCACGCGTATTGATCGACGTGCAAAGACATCAAAACCAATTCCCCAGTACATGAAACCGGTGCCGTCGTGCGTGTCGACGGGATTTTCCTTAAATTTGAGCGGTAACGAAGGAGCCAGCCCAGTCTCCGGCTTCTGGTGCGCAGACAACGAAGTTGTATGTTCCTGATACGTAGCGGCGAAGCCCGAGATTTTTGCAGTGAGCACTTGGCCTCCGAAACCAAGGCTTCGATGGATATTTATGCTGGTATATGCTGCCCGAAACACATGGATAGGATCATCGCCATGCGTGAAGGGCAGCAGCACGTACACTGCAGACCCAGCCAAGTGATCTGCTGCACTCGTATCGCGCTGCCCTCGAAATACGCGAACGGAATGGTCATTTGGGACATGTGTGACAAGCATCACTTCTTGATCAATGATGATGTAAGTGCCCACCTCCATGAACAGAGCACGAAAGACTTCAGTCAAATGGTTGCTTGCATTGAAGTGTAATTCCTCATCACTGTCTGCCATGAAAAGTTGCACGTGGACAGGCGATGTCTTCCATGACATCCTCACTGCTGCATCAGTGGCTGGATATCTTTCTCCCCATTGCCCTGAAACATTGCAAGCGACTTCATTGCTTGAGGGGCCAGCGACAGCGTCAACCACCAGCTGATAGTCTAGAAGCCACGGAAACCCAGATCGATCTTTGGCAGAAAAGTGGCAATTGAACGAATGATTCGTTCCTTGCAGTGATAAGCCCTCGATGTTGACGAAGTGATCCGAAGCTGATCCAAAGCCTGGTACCGATCGTGACATGGAAGAAGCAAAGTAGAAGAAAGTTTCGTTGCTGTGGACGTGCTGCGGCAACTGAATGCCATCGAATACTAAATTAATCGAAACAAGACCAGAATCGTAGGGCCAACTCGGCGTCGTACAAAGGATTTCTTCTGAGTTGAGCACTGTGGCCTCCTCAGAATCAATAAATACAGTCGGGCGCAAGACCTGGATAAACCTACACCTGTATGCTGCCCTCGGCTCAAAACCGTCTCCCATGACTTGCAGAACCTGACCACCGCTGGCAGCACCCCAGCATCGGACTGGGCCATACGGATAACACATGTTCTCGTAATGAACATCTCCGATCTGCCCAACATAGACCTTTTCCATAGAGGCTAAGATCATGATTGTCTTCACAACACTCTCCTCGGGATGTGCGACCGTAGCCCCTGGATCGACGCTTACCGGCAAACAGGCCACATTCGCATCGCACTGTAATAATTGAATATGCACGAGCCCCTGTGGTCCGTTCCACGGAATCAGCTGTAGTTCAATGCTGGAAGATGAGTTTGCTGGTGCTCTTGATGTCTCTCCCTGCAGGCTATTGCCGTCGTAGTCTAGCCCAGTGAGCTTGGCAAAATAAGTGACATTTGTTTCTCCGCCATGTTCAAACCCTATTCCAGAAATTTTCAACTTCGAAGCAACGTATACACCATCAACTTGACGGTCTCCGTGCGCAGGACCGTAAACTGAGGCATACTGCAGTACGGGAGGCAACCACCAAGATGCAAAAAATTGGAATGTAAGTGCACTGTTTGGCAGTCCTTCGTAAGATATGTGAATTCCATTTTCATCCAACAATAGCACGTTCGTTTCCTGCATGGAATAGGTCCACGATGGAGTCTTGCACTCAAGATAATTTGTTGAAATGAAGTCAGCTTGTGCGAGTGTGCGCTCGCCCGCTGGGCTTTCGAATCGACAGTAATAAAATCGTGACACACTAAATCCGGATCCCTGCACGCCTATTACGGTATTTCCGGACGCAGGTCCCATACATCCAACCTCAGGGCAGACAATAGCAGTCCAGACCTCACGCAAGATTACCTTGATTTGTGCGGCATAATTGCTGACTGAAATACCATGGTACAAAACGTGCAGATCAAACTCGCCAGAAACATAATCCGGCGCCGAGTCTGAGCTGCCAAAAATACATTTGACTTCATCTGCACCCGGCCAGACGATTGCGGATTGCGAAAAAACTGTTGAATTTCCATCTGTTGCAACAAGTTTACACGAGTAGTGAGCACTCTCCCCAAAATTTGGGATAAGGCCAGCTGCTGCCACTGTGATGGTTGTCGGCCAGCAATCTCCAGAACACCCTTGATGCGGATACGGGCCTACGAGTGCAGATACTGCAGATGATTGGAAGGTAAATGAATATCCCGATGGGTATGCAGGGCCAAGCGCGATTTCCAACCATTCGTTTCCACTCCATTCATGCAAAGTAAGTAGTGTCGATGCAGCAGGGCCTTTCCACGAAGGGATGCGCACCATTTCCATCCCCGATGCCAAGCCCTGGACAGTTGCGTTCAACTGTACTGAAAGCCTTGTGAAAGAAGCATCAGTAAACAAAAGTTTGTAAGTTTTCGCAGGATCTAAGCCCTTTGCTATCAGGTAGATTGAAAAATTCCCGGCCGCCGGTCCCGTCGAGCTATTACATGTTCCTGGTCTCAATCCCTCGCAACCCGCCAATCCAAACCAGAGAGGTCTGTAAGTGACTGCAATTGTGTCGCCTGCTGGTTGTGGTGCATCTGGAAATGAGATTCGCACTTTTTCCGCAATCATACCTGCTGGAAGCTCAGGCGCAGGGCAAATGAGTTCGGTGGGAGAGACGACAATGGCATTCGTATCCATCTGATTTCCTGAAAAGTGGAATCTGCACGCATAAGCCTCTTCGGATACAAACCCCATGCCACGTATCGTAAGGTTCCCACCGCTCACGGTAAGAGAGGACGGCGATGAGCTCAGAGCGACAGCTAAATATTCAAAAAATGTAGGTTCCAAGGATGCGACGGGGATATCTTCTCCGCCAAATGAAGAGTCGTAAAGAATAAGCTGGGTATTGGCCGGGGGATAAGGCCAGGATGGAGTCACGCAAACTAAGTGCGTATTGTTCAAAATTCGGCTGCCAGTTGCACTTGAAGTATGCACAATATGCGCTGAGCAGAGCTTTGAGGAACATTCGTCGTCTTGTTTACAAGGGGCGCCAGAGTCTGTGCCTCCTTTGCAATGCCGCGCGTATTGTCTCTTGTCCCCGTCATCAAGCTGCCGAAACTCGCAAGTGTACGAATTATCACATGACGAGCCCTGCTGCCGGTTGCAGAAGTTGGAACCCGCAACAGTGATTTCAATGCCTCCGCTTGAAGGTCCCTGCAAGGAAAACCCTTTCACTAACCATGCCTTTGTGAAGTGAATGTAGAAATGATCATCTACGTCGTGATATAGGGCCAGACCATCATAGTGGACCAGCGAAAGAATAGTTTTGACAGTCGACAATTGGCCCTGCATGGGTGTCAAGTCGGGCGTAACGCAGATAATCGAGGTCAGCCCCTGCACATGAGTACTTACATTCACAGTGGCAGATCCCACGCAAGCATCATCAACGCAGGAGAATCTGCAAACTGGACTCAGGCTCCCCCTTCGATCGAACCCTGCGCCTGTGATCGTAACCTTGCTGCCACCGCCCAGAGGTGCTAAGTTGAACGACCTTGTCACGTGCGGCCAAGGTCGACTGTCCACAGACAAAGTCGTTGCCCGTTCCCAGGATGCAACGAATCGGAACCGGGCTTCGCGCGGTTCCCCAGAAAATGCTACAAAGATTTCTTGCCCACCCTTGATTGAATAAAGTGAAAGTTCCGCGACCTGCTCGTGGTGAATCCAGGCTGGCGTGTCGCACTCAACCTCTGTACTCACATGCACGGTAGCCGTTGTATCCACATGCACGGGGATATTGTCATCTGTTATGCCAATCCACCTGCAGCGCACATTTGTTGCCGTCGGGAAAAACGCATTTCCAGCTATGGTGACCCGGGTCCCTCCTTCGCGCACGCCATAAGTTGGTGTGGCGATGCGGTTCCAGTAGGAGGTAAAGGTGTAGGAGAATGCCTCGCCCTGCTTGCTAACCACGCTTTCACCCTTGACCAACTCCACGCGAAGCGATGCCTCTCCGTAAATCCAAGCCGGTACCGGGCAAACCAATAGCACGCTTGAGCTCGGTACGCAAGACGCTACAAGCGTTTGCTCGTTTCCATACGCGTCCGCTCCGTACATGAACATAAAGTAGTCGGTCGCGGAGGAATCCAAGCCGTTGCCCGTGACAGTCAGATCATAGCCTCCCTCTGCAGGACCGAACGTCGGCGAGGCTGTAATCCAAAAACCGCCCGACTGATATTCGAAAAGCACTGACTGTGGCCCTACCAACCCAAGCGGTGCACCATTTTTCTCGACCGTAAGAACTGTGACTCCCGCGTGTGGCCATGGCGGAGAAGTGCAAGAAAGAGATGTGCCAGAGACAAAATAGGCAGGAGAGGTGACCGGCCCGTGCACACCCGTCTGTGCAAAGCTACACCTATATGACACACCAGCTCGTTGACTAAAGCCTGCCCCACTGACTAGCACAGACGTGCCCCCAAGTGTAGGGCCCGAGGGCTGACTAATGCCGCTCCAGGCGGCCGTAATTGCGAATGATGAGTTGCCCATCAAGTTGGAACTCCCCTGACGAACGGTAAGAGTAGAATCGCATTCTGCATGCGTCCACTGGGGTACCCTGCACGCCAGGATCGTCGCAGATGACCTGCCCACGCGGGGAAGCATGTGTCAGAAACTGCCGTGGCAGCCCAGCCTGCCGCACGAGGGCCAGCGCGAACACGGAAGCAGAACACTTACGGCGTGGCGGCCGCCGAGAGGAGTGAGGATACGCCACATGAAAACTGGCAGCGGTAATCGCTGCTGAACGTGTTGAACCCAGCGCCGACGACGGTGACCATATAGCCTCCAAGTCCATGTCCACTGCTGGGGTGAGCAAGATTGTACAAAACTTCGCCCTGCGCCCGGGCTGTCGGCAAGTTGCCTGCGCAGGGAAGCGCACCCAGATAATTCAGGGCGTCGGCACAGGTCCTGGGCGCGCGCTGTCGCGGCGCACCGGCTGCCTGCGCGGCACCGCCTGCCGTGCGCCCCAGTGAAAGGGGCGGCGATGGAATGCATGCCGCTCCCGCAGCACCTCGCTGCTGCGGCAAGGCATCCCGAGCAAGGGAGCGCTGACGCCCCGGAGGGGGGGAGGCACTCACCGGCAGCGAGGAGGAGGGCGCAGAGGATGCAAGTGAAAGGCGCAAAATCGAGGGCTGAGGCCAGCGCCGCCCGACGAGGACGGCGGCTGCCCAGCGCAGGCCTTCGTATAGATTCCGCAGGGCGCGGGGACTGCGGCTGGCAGGGGCGACCACGGGCGCCCGCGCCGCTGCGCGCAGCCCCGCATGCTGTCGCGCCGCAGCACGGCGTGGCGGGCCCACACCGACACTCTGCGGCCTCACCAGGCCCACCGCGTCGCGCTAGCCTGGCTGGCCGGCAGCGGCTTCCGCCCGCGTCCGCACTCAGCGTGCTCTCTTCTGTCGGGCGCCGCGCGGCAGCGTGGTCGCCGGCCCGCGCGCACGCGCGTGTGGCGCTGCGGCACGGCATCTGACGCTGGCCGCCCGCACGCGGCGCGGGGGGGGCAGGGCGCCGTCCGCACACGCTGCTGGTGCGCCGGGCGCGGGATGCCCCGATCGCCACCGCCGTCTCGCAGGCGCCGAGCGGCAAGTGCGTGGGTGCGTCGACGGGAGGTGGCTCTCCAGGAGAAAGGCAGCCACGAACCGTCTGAACCACGTCCACAATCTCGAAATCAGGTCAACCAGTCACGGCGTGACTCGTGTAGTAAGAAGTGAAAAAGTGACTGTCACTCCGCCAAAAGCTCAGTCAACTCTTGGGCAATTTTGCGGCGGACAGACAAAAGAGACCCGCAAAAAAACCCAGGACCGAAAAAGCCTGCAGCTGGCAACGGTGGCGACCGATCGCGGACAGGGGAGGAAGAGGGCGTCGCAGGGAATGGCGGCTGCCGCCCGCGGTGCGCCGGTCGCGCGTGGCCCGGCTGGTCCTGCGTGTTGAGCGCGCACGCGCCTGTGCGCAGGCGCGCACGGCGGCGCCCCCCGCGGCTTGGGCGCGGGCGTGTGCAGGGCGCGGCCCGACGATGGGGGGCGTTGTGTCGGCGGGCGCGGCGCAGAAAGGTACCCCTCCCGGGCCCCGTGCGCCGCGCCTGCTGTCGCTGTGCCTCCCTCGTGCTCGCGCGCGCGCTGACACGCCGTTTTTGGCCCGTTGCGTCCGTGCGCAGACTCGGAGGAGGATGAAAGGCTGATGCGGGTGAGAGCCCTTGGGCCCGCTGCCGGCGTTGCGCTGCTTGCGCGGTTGCTGTGGTGGTCATGCTGACGAGTGCGGCTGCAGGATGTGCGGGCAAACACGGCGGCGAACCAAAAGACGGTCCAGGGGGTCCAGACCCCCCGGTGGCGCAAGGTCGAGGCAGCTGCGAGAAGGGACAGCGCGGGCAAAGTCGACTTCCACTCCATGGTCGAGTCTCGGACCTTTGAGCAACGGGAGGTGGGCCACCAGCGACGTCTGTCCGTGTTGGTGTGCATTCCTGCCGCTGCTGGTCCTGACCAGCATGGTCGATGTTGCGCTTCGTTGTGTACAGGCGCCCTACCTGATCACCAAGGTCAGCAATGGCGGACGGAAGGACAGCAGCGATGATGCACCCGCAGCCGAGCGAACGCCCAGCGGTACGGCCATTTCGTCCGCCACAGTCTTAGGCAGAGGGAGAACAGCTCCCTTCTGACACCTTCCCACGTCACGGCGAGCCAACGTTTGCGCGTACACACATTGCGCGCCCTTGGGCGGTAGTAATCCCTGACGCAATTGAATGCGGCAGGACTCGAGCCAGGGAAGAGAACGCCAGCATCTGGAACCTCAGATGACGCGTCTGTAACTTCCGCTTTCGAGGTTTTAAAAGGTTTCCTTCTGTGCCGATGTTTTGCCCAGCGTCAAATGCCTTTTTTCGGTCCATTCGGCGCCGCAGTCCTGCCCTTTTGCCCTGATGTGTTTTCCCCCGGCAGAGACGTCGGAGCATCAAACGCTGGGCGGGAAAGACGAGTGGGGAAAAAAGAAACGGAGCGAGTTGAGACACGACAGATACGACCGTCTGATCGAATTGGACAAAGAAGCTGGGTTTTTCTCTGCTCCCTGGAAATTTTTCAAGTTGGGCGTTTCGACAAAGGGCGATACAGATGGTGCTGATGCGTCTGGCGCAAGATTGCTCCCGGTAAAAAAATGCCGCCTGTGCGGCTACTGCGTTGCGTGCAGAGAAACCAGGAGATGGCGTTACGGCACACACAGACACACACAGCCATGTATGTGTACATCTGCATGATGCATCTGCACATGCACATTATATGCATGCATGCACAAACACACATGCACACTTCAAGATACATGTGTCTCTTTCGTGTCATCCCTCTGCTCCTCGTCCTGCAGACGTGCAGCATGCGTGAATGTGTGTGTGTGTGCGTGTGTGTGTGTGTGTGTGTGTAGACTCACACCGATGAGTTGATCTCCTGCGTGTATTAATGCCAGGTTGCTTCGTCGAATCCAAGCACGCCACGCCCTGCGGGAATATTGAGAGGAAGTGCGAAGCCTGGCCTTCAGGGAGAGCAGGCTGAAACGCCGCCGCTTCAAAGCCCTGCTGATCCTGAAAGACGTCAGGTCTGCAAATTTGTATCGCCAGCGCGAAGCTTCAAAACATCAGTCCCCTGATTGCACTTGCCAAACTCGGGCCTTGCCACATATGCAGGGTTTGCAGGTCACGCCCCGGGAAGCGCGTGATCAGGAGAGCAACGTTGGCAGGGCTGAGTGCGAATGAGGAAATGTACCGAAATCCCCTGACAGTCTGAAGCCTGCGTGTTCTCTTTGTTCTACAGATGGAGTCTCCACCGAGCTCCCCTGGCAGTGAAAAAGGTGCTGCAGTTGTCTCATTTTCAGAGTCTCTGCCGAGGATAAGATCTCGAGAATCTGACCTAAATCGTGAAAAGGTGAGGCGTGTGGTGCCTTAATGAACCTTTCGAGCGTCCCTGTTGTTGGACTGACCAGTTGCCATGTCAATGCCTTTGGTGTACATCTTGCATTGTCAGTTTGTGCATTGCACTGATCAAGATTGCAGAGTCTATTTCAAACTGACGACAATCACGGAATTTTTACTGTTCTGCAGCGGCTGAACATGCCGGCAGGGCGTCTGACGCGGCTTGTTTCCGCCGAGTCGGATTCACATCCAGAAGACAATCCTGACCAAGCGCCAGCCAGAAGCCCCTTAGGAGGTTAATATTGCAACGAGCTCATGTTTTGATGTTTGATGTTGCGGATATGGGTGATCAAAATTTGTTGGGATTTTTGTCCGCACAACTGACTTTCTGCACATGGTCTATGTGTTTATGAAATGTTCTCGCAACCTCGCCCATTCCAAATGTATTGTACGCAGCTGCCAGGGTGCCATCATCTCCAACAAGACCAATCACGACGTTTTCGGGTATCAGAAGTCAAGGTTCATTTTCGCGGAATCCGTCAGTCCCCATGGGTGTGCAGAGGGAACCTTCGTACAATTCCACCACTCCAGACCCCGAGGTTTTAGAAAAGAGAAAGCCGACGCGCGTGCCGACCAAACTTGGCACAAAAAAGAATGGAAATTATAGTCCTGTGACAGCTGAAAGGGCCCTGGGCTCGTCTGTTGACAAGGCTGACCAAGAGTTGGAACTGCAAGATCTCGACGACCATCAGGGGAATTCACCTGTAGTGCCATATCGAAAAAAGGTCAAGGTGAGAATTCCATGAGACATGTCTATTTTTTCCCCCTTTTTTTCCTTTGCCCTCCACTCGCACCTCTGCACCCAATATTCGTGAGCAGGGCCTGGGCCATTTATCCTCCCGCAATTACCCGCGCTACCGCTGCTCTGATCACTGAGCGCTATTATAATACGTATACGCTAAAATGCATTTGGCTAGTACAAATCTAGACATACGTGAGAGTATGTAATCCGCGCGCGAATGTTTGGCAGGAGCTCACGATCGTCGAGGTAGAGGCTGACTCGAATCCACCAGAACCAGACGCAAGCGAACTAGATAATGAAACTGAGATGAACGGCAGCAATTCCACCGAAAATGGCGACAGCGGTGTTAAGTCCGCGGAAGGAGCGGTAGGCAGTCGAAAGAGAAAAGAGGGTGGAAAGAGTCTGGGATGGGGGGACAAGAAACCTCCGCCGCTGAACTACAGGCCATGGTATTCCATCTTCTCGTGGTGAAGCGGACACTACAAGGAGGAGGGCAGGGTCGGTTCATCTCTGGTTTGCGATGTGTTTCAATCTTGTATGAGTCTGGGTGCGGTGGTGTTTGAAAGCAATGGACAGAAAGGGGGTCGCAGTTACCAGTGTCCGCTGACTTTCGTACGGTGGGGATGTCGAAAAGGCGGTAAATAATAATGAATGATATTTTGCTTAGCAAACAGGACCAGGCTGTGCCGTGTACTCAGGGAGCCCCGCCTAGTTCTCCACCTCAACTCACGTCTAGTAGTGAGTCCCGTTGTCGAGCCAAGGCAGAGATTTCAGCGTTCAGAGCATCGCATAGATCAAAATCTTCCTCGCCAAGCGCAGCTTCCAGCTGGTGGTGCAGCAAGTTGATGCGCTCTTGCAAAGTCACTCGCTCAGCGGCACTTGCTTCCGCGCCATCTTTTGTTGCTCCTGCGTCTGCCGAGTCCAATGTCGCGGCAATGCCTCCGTGTCCTTGTCTGCCTTCAGAAGTGGCAGTTGCCAAGGATTCCGCAGGCTGAGCAGACGAATGGTATGCGTCGTCCTCGTGCGAAGAGCTCGTCCGCACGCATTGCCGCATCCTTTTGCAGCGCTCATGGATCCATTCCATCTCCACCTGCAACAATGCTGCAGACTCATAGTTGTTGCTCTCGATCTCTTCTTCCATGAGTAGCTGGACCTCACGCTCCTGCGACATGAGCAACTGCAACTGCACGCAAGCGCATGATTAGAGTGAAAGCACATTTCATCAACAATATTCATCGAACAAGCTGAATGTTCAGAATTTCTCACCCGATTTTCTTCAATCCTTTCGTTGGAATCGCGTACCTGCAGCGCTAACGAATCTGCTTGCAGCCGCGCCTCCGTCAACTCTTCATTCAGCGCAGCCAACAAGTCCACAGCCCCCTGCAGCTCCTGCGCTTCCACCTCTCGCGTGGCGGTGAGGGCTTTGATCTGGGAATTGATGCTGGAAGCATCTCGGAAGGCACGCTTGTCAACGGCCATCTGTTTGTGCACCTGAAGCTCGGCAACCTGCGAATCCCACGACGCAAGGTTTTGTTTCTTTTTGGTCACCTGCTGCTGTGCCTCCAGCAACTGCCGGCTTAGATCCGCCACACTCTGTTCAGAAACCTCCCTCTTCCGTCGAACCTGCTCCTCCTCTGCTGCGGTGCGTCTCTCACCGATCCCCTCCTCACCATCCCCTGACACCGAGCACGTGGAAGCTGCAATGCCGTCAATGTCCTCCCCCAAAAGGGTTCTTCGGCGCAGGGCCAGCTCGTGGCGTCGATGCTGGGCGTCTTGAGCATTCAGTAGCGTGGCATTAGCCTCGCTGATGACTTGCGCCAGAGAACTCAGTGTCTCACTGCTGCGCTCCAGGGTCGTCTGCAGCCCTTGGTCCTCGGAGGTAATAAGCTCTTTAGCCTTCGAGACGTCGACCATTTCATTTGCCACGCGCTGCAGTTCACGCCTGCAACACACTCAAAGTCAGCAAAACAGCTCGACCAAAAACAGTATGCGCGACACCGCTAACAGTTGAGATTTCCTCACGTGACGCGTCCTCTGTCTGTTCGAAGGGTTTCAGTCTTAGAGCTCTCGGCATCGAGAAACATCTGCAGCAGAGTCTGGGCGCTTTGCAATTCTTCCTTGCAGCGGCGTTCCTCCTCCAACTTTACTGCCAGCGCTCGCTTCAGGGCTTCAATTTGCTCTTCAATGGCCTCACGTTGCTCACGAACCGAGGACTCCCTCTCCTTGGCCTCGGCAAGGTTGCGCTCGCGCGTTTCAAGCTCCTTCTCGTTGCTGAGCGCGGCAAGCGCAGAGTCGAGCTCTTGAGACATGACCTCAAGTGACGCCTGCTCGCCCTCCAGTGCCTGTCCGCGCCGCACAGCCGCAATGCGCTGCTGCTCCAGTCGAGCATGTGCGTCGTGTGAGTACTGTTGTGCCTTGGCACGGGCATCCTGTTCGACAGAGGAGAGAAACTTCAAGGCTTCCCGCCGCGCCA